>Ga0182013_10006187_pt1 | contig 13660 bp, 9 predicted proteins | sample 612S2MmetaG_FD_120487 | JGI IMG/M metagenome (GOLD analysis project Ga0182013, IMG submission 120487) | Permafrost microbial communities from Stordalen Mire, Sweden - 612S2M metaG | ecosystem: Environmental > Terrestrial > Soil > Wetlands > Permafrost | place: Sweden: Stordalen | collected... | reverse complement strand
GCTTTATGTTTCTGTCCGGCAGGGAGTGGGAATGGGATTGATGCATACTCAGGGAATTGTTTTGCTTTCTCTGGCGCTCGGCGGCATCCAAATCCAAACCCTTCTTCTCGCCGCGACAGCCAACAGAACGGCCTCTGCGCCGAAGGCGCAACGGCGGTTGCCTGACCCTGGGGTGTTTGAACTAAGCCGCTGGCGCGGCGGACGCTGCGGCGTTGCTCGTCCCTGAGCGTTTTTAGCCGGTGTAAGGTGTGGGTCACAGGAGGTTTACCGTGACCCATCTTCGGCAGTTGATGCTGGACGAACTCCAGCGTCGCAACTACTCTCAGAGCACCGCACGTTCCTATATCCATGCGGTGGAAGACTTTGCGAAGTACTTTCACCGTTCGCCAGAGCGGCTTGGCCCGGACCATATCCGCCGGTACCAGGCATATCTGTTTCGCGAGCGCAAGCTTTCTCCCGGAACCATTGAAGGCCGCACCGCGGCACTGCGTTTTCTTTTCGTCAAGACACTACGCCGGCCGTATTTACCCGATGACATCCCTTTTCCGAAACGTCCACGGCGGCTGCCGACCATCCTGGATCAGCAAGAGGTGGCGCGGCTCATCGATTGCGCCGGGAACCTGATGCATCGCACCATGCTGATGATGCTGTATGCAACGGGCCTGCGCCGGGCCGAGATGTGCCACCTCAAGGTTTCCGATATCGACAGCCAGCGCATGGTCATTCATGTGCGTCAGGGCAAGGGTGGCCGCGACCGCGACGTATTGCTGACTCCGAAACTGCTGGAGACGCTGCGCGAGTACTGGCGCTGGATGAAGCCCAAGACCTATCTGTTTCCCGGGACGGTGAAGGGCTGGCGGGCCGACGTCCCCATTACGGAGAAGATTGTCTGGCAGGCTGTGAACGAGGCGGCCAAGCGTGCCGGCATCGCCAAGCATGTATCTTCACACACCCTGAGACACTGCTTCGCCACCCACATGCTGGAAGCCGGCGCTGATTTGCGCACCATCCAGGTGCTGCTCGGCCATGCCAAGCTCGCTCACACAACCGTTTACCTGCACCTGTCCCAGCGCCATTTACAAGCCATTCCCAGTCCGCTGGAAGCCATCGAAGTGTCCCGCCCTGACGAGGTGAAGCGCTCCCGGAGGAAGATCAGGCAATGAGCCGGCCCACCCTGGAGGTGGCCGACATCGTCCGCGCAGCGGGCAACAGTTTTTGGAACAAGTACAAGTCGCATCTTTCATGGATGCACCGCAAGGTGCTCGATGCCATCGCCCGTTGCCGCACCGCGGCACTGGGTGGTCATCGCGACCAGTGCGTCTGCTGCGGCCATCAGGCCATCTCGTTCAACTCCTGCCGCAATCGGCACTGCCCAAAGTGCCAGGGGAACGCGCGCGCCAAGTGGCTGGCCGCGCGCTCGGCTGAACTGTTGCCCGTTCCGTACTTCCACGTCGTCTTTACTCTGCCGCACGAACTCTCTGCGCTGGCATTGCAGAACAAACGGCTGCTCTACGACCTGCTCTACCGCACCAGCGCCGCGACCATGCTCGAACTGGCTCGCGATCCGAAGCACCTGGGAGCCGACATCGGCTTCCTCGGCGTGCTCCATACCTGGGGACAGAACCTGCAACACCATCCCCACATCCACTACATCGTTCCCGCCGGCGGCCTGGCTTTCGATGGCTCCCGATGGATCGATTCTTCGCGCCGCTTCTTCCTGCCCGTCCACGCACTCAGCCGCGTCTTCCGCGGCAAGTTCGTGGCTGGCCTGAAGCAACTCGTCGAGGAGGAAAAACTCCAGTTTCACGGTTCGCAACAGTACTTGACCGTTCCCGGCTGCTTCCCCAACTTCCTCCGCCAACTGTTCCGCCAGGACTGGGTGGTCTACGCCAAGCCACCTTTCGGGGGGGCGGAACATGTTCTCAACTACCTGGCGCGCTATACCCACCGCGTCGCCATCTCCAACCATCGGCTCGTAGCCTTCGAGAACGATCGTGTCTCCTTCCGCTGGCGCGACTATGCACACGGCGGCAAGAAGAAGGTGATGACTCTTTCCTCCCATGAGTTTCTGCGCCGCTTCCTGCTGCACGTCCTGCCCGGCGGCCTGGTTCGCATCCGCCATTTCGGCCTGTTCGCCAACCGCAGACGCGGTGCGGCCCTGGAACGCTGCCGCGAATTGCTCGGCGTGGCGGCTTCCATCGATCCGCCCCAGCCACACACCCTGCGCTGTCCCGCCTGCTCCGGCATCATGATGGTTGTCGAACGACTAACCCGTAGCCAGCTTTACTTCCATGCAAGCCTGAGCCTGGCCGAGCCAAGGAGGCGCGCCGATGACAGCTCCTGAGTGCCTCCGGGCTTACCCTGTCGCTGTCCAGCTTCTCCGCCGTCGTGCACCAGCACGCAACGCCGAAGTGCGCTTGAACTCCGATGGCAACCCTCATGGCGCGCATCCGAAGATGCACAACGCGACTGCATTTCGCCATGGAACCCGAGTCCGCGCTCCCCGAACCGTCGCTCCCCGACCTTGGTACGCCCTCTCAGGACATCTACCGGCCATTGAAATCCCATAGGTAGATCACCGCGTCCGCCGCAAACGCCAGCGGCTCACTTCAAACGGCCCTATCGAGACTGCCCCGGCCGGGGATGTTGCACGGAATCTCGCCTATTCTACCGGGGCAGTCCCGATAGGGATCTATCGTTTCCATTCCCTATCCAGCGCCAGCGCGAATGGTTTTTGGGCATCCATTGCTGGCAAGCCCGCGAGCGAGGTGGGGGATAGGAGGCGCCAGCATAAACGCCGGTTGAAGGATCGGCGGGTATCTCCTCGCCTACCCTGGTGGGCAAGCAAGCCTACCAGGGGCAGCACTGAGGCTCTCCGGTCCCCTGGAGGATTGGCAAACCCTCTCAACTCCGTAAAAGATCGGTGCGGCGGCGATATGGTTGCAGGCGTTCATCTTGCCACGGGCACGCCAGTCTCAGGTCAAAGACTGAGGACTTCGACACGGTGCAGAACCAGTTCATTCCGGTATCAACTCAGCTTTCGTCGCGCACCAGAACCACATGCAGGAAGCGCGGCCCATGAACCCCTTTGATGCGCGTCATTTCGATGTCCGCCGTGGCGCTTGGCCCGGAGATGAAGGTGGCCCGCGCGGGTGGCTCCTGGCACCGGTCGAAGTACTCAGGCAGCGTTTCGACTATCTGGCTGGCCCGCAGGATGCAAAGGTGCCAGTCGGGCAATAGCGTGAGCAACCGTCTGCCCTCGGTGGCGGAGTGGTGCAGCACGATGGTTCCCGAGTCGGCGACACCGCAGAAGGCCGCCGTGACCACGCCCTCGGCCTGTTCTATCTCATCCATTGCCAGGCCGCTGTCGATTTTCCAGTCGAAGCCGGGAGCAAGCCACTGGGCGGGCAGCCCCTCCGGTGCGGCAAAGACGTGTTTGCCGCTGGCGGCAAGCTGGGCGGCGATGGCGGCCGGAAGTTGCTCAGGAGAGCATTCCGCCACCTCGGCGTCATACTCCTGAAGGCGCCCGGCCATCAGTTTCAGGCAGGCCTCCCGATGCATTGCGCCGCGGCGGATGTAGCTGCCGGGCGGGGAGGCAGAATCGGGCGCTTCCTCCATGATCTGATTGCCGGCGATCCGGTTTCTGGCCGGAAGATCTCCGCTCGCGGCGCGAATGCGGTCGAGGATGCGTTGCCGGGACGCAATGGTGGCGCTCATTTTGCCTCCTTGCCGCGCGTTGCCCACCACTCATGAAAGCTCTGGCCTGGCAGGCCGCGGAGGTCGCGGGTCTGGGTCCATTTGGCGCCGATGCCGGGCAGCGAGTGAATCCATCCGTCCCTGCGGGTAAAGAGACGCAGGCCGATGCGCCCCAGCCGCTGCGCCGCGTGGAATCGCCAGGCCCGGGCAAAGAGCAGGCTGGCAATGCGCAGGCCCAGGTACATGGGGTCGAAAAAGCGGCCAGCCTGCTGGCGTTCCTGATTGACCGCCTGGGCGCGCAGCTCCAGCAGAACCTCGGGGATATTGATCTTGACCGGGCAAACCTCATAGCAGGCGCCGCAGAGCGAAGAGGCGTAGGGCAGCGACTGGGCATGCTCCATGTGCATCAGTTGAGGGGTGAGGATGGCTCCGATGGGGCCGGGATAGACCGAGCCGTAAGCGTGGCCTCCGGTCTGGCGGTAGACCGGACAGGCGTTCAAGCAGGCGGCGCAGCGGATGCATTTGAGGGTCTGCCGCTGCTTAGGCCGGGAGAGGATCGAGGAGCGGCCGTTGTCGAGCAGAACCACATGGAAGCACTGGGGGCCGTCGCCCGGCGTGACGCCGGTCCACAACGAAGTGTAGGGGTTCATGCGTTCGCCGGTGGCCGAGCGGGCCAGCACCTGCAGCATCACTTCCAGATCCTGGAAGCGGGGCAGCACCTTCTCAATGCCTGCCAGGGTAATCAGCGCGCGGGGCAGGGTGAGGCACATGCGGCCGTTGCCCTCGGATTCGACGACCGCGACCGAACCGGTTTCAGCAATCAGGAAGTTGGCGCCGCTGATGGCCGCGGGGATGGATAGAAACTTCCCGCGCAGGTAGGTCCGGGCAGCGTTGGTCAGTTCTTTCGGATCGTCGGAGAGATTCTTGAGACCCATCCGCCTCGCAAAGATCTCGCGCACCTGGCTGCGATTCACGTGCAGGGCGGGGACGACGATGTGCGAAGGCTCTTCCTCGCCCAATTGAAGAATCAGCTCGGCCAGGTCGGTCTCGATGACGCTAACGCCGGCAGCTTCCAGGGCCGGGTTCAACTGAATCTCCGCCGAGGTCATGGTCTTGATCTTGACCACCTCGCTGGCCTTTTCCTGGCAGAGCAGATCGAGGATGATGCGGCGCGCCTCGGCGGCGTCGGCGGCCCAGTGGACCGTACCCCCGGCAGCGGTGCAACGGGCTTCAAACTCCTCGAGATATGCGCCCAGATTCTCCAGCGCATTCGTTCGGATAGCCGAGGCTGCCGCGCGCAGCGCCTGCCAATCGGTCTTTTCCCCCACCAGTTTGGCGCGCTTGGCCTGGATTACGTCGATGGCATGGGCCACGTTCTTGCGCAGTTGCGGGTTGCGCAGGACCGGCAGAGCGGCCTGGGGAAAGGGAGGGGCGAATCGGGGGTCCAGCACCACGCGGCTGGGAACAGCATGGCTCATGGCGTTGCCTCCGGCGGACAGTCTTCCGTGCTGGCCAGAATCTGGGCCATATGAATGGTCCTCATGGCCGCATACTGACGGTGCATGGCCCCGCCCAGGTGCATCAGGCAACTGTTATCGAGGGCGGTGCAGTACTCCGCGCGCGTGGAGACGATGTCCTGCAGCTTGACGGCGAGCATGGCTGATGAGACCTCGGCGTTTTTGACCGAGAAGGTTCCGCCGAATCCGCAGCAGCGCTCCGCGTTCGGAATCTCGGCCAGTTCAAGGCCATGCACCTTGGCCAGCAGCCGGTAGGGCCGGTCGCCGAGGCACAGGGCGCGTACCCCGTGGCAACTGGCATGATAGGCGACACGATGGGGAAAGGTTGCGCCCACATCCTCCACGCCCAGCCGGTCAATCAGAAACTCGCTCAATTCGTAGACCCTGGGCAGCAGGGCAGCAAACTCCCGGCGGAGGGCTTCGTTGCCCAGTTCTTCGAAGAGTCCGGGGTATTGATCGCGGATCATGGCCACGCAGGAGGAGGAGGGAATGACCACGGTTTCGGCCTCCCGGTAGAGGCGGACAAAGCGCTTGGCCTGCGCAAAGGCCTCGCCACGGAAGCCGGTGTTGGCGTGCATCTGACCGCAACAGGTTTGCCGGGGCTGGAATTCCAGTTCTACGCCCAATCTCTCCAGCAGGCGCACCACCGCCCGGCCCGTCTCGGGAAAGAGGGTGTCGTTGTAGCAGGTGATAAAAAGCGATGCGCGCATCTCTGCCACCGATTATTGCAGGGTCGAGGCTCGAAAAGAAACGGTATTCAAAATCGACCAGCGCCGCGGCGGTCACCTTATGGCATTTTCGGAGTTGCTGCAGACCGAAACCTCACACTCAAGCGGCTTTTTCCTCAACGGGATCCCCGCGGACAGGTCTTCGTCCGTGGCGCGGGAGTAAAAATCACATTCAACGCACTCAAAAGGACTCGTCTCTTTGTCTGCATCCGGTGCGAGCTTATACATGAATGGTCTAGGTACTTTGAATGGGGCTGAAGGTATCCATTGCGTGAAGAAATTCGCCCCGCTGAGTGGTCCCCTGAGGTATTGAGGGCCAGAGAGAGCGGCGCAGTGGCGCGCTGAGGTCACAGGCAGTAGTTAAAAAGACTTCATCGCAACTGTGGTTATGCGGCTTCGCTCATAGAACCATCACACTCACTGCTCCGCCGGCAACCGGAAGGAATATCCAGCCCTCCAAAACATTTTTGTGGGACGCGTGTTCAACGGCCTTTGCATATGCGCCAATCTGAGCCCCATATTCAACCGCAAGTTGATCCCAATGTTCCGGTGCCAATTGACTGGACTTGTGATCGATCAAGATCCAGCCCTCATCCAACTCCAGCAGCAAATCAATCTGGCCGTTTAACACCTGTCCGGATTCAAGGAGACTCTGCACCGCAATCTCTGCATTCGGTTTCGCACCGGGCCAGCGATCTTCTAGCCATGCGTGAAATGCCTGAACCTGGCGCAACACGTCCGTGGCCGAAAGGTATTCGGTTACCTCAAACGCAGCCAGGATTGTTTCAACCTCAGCCTTTGTCAGAGGAATTGCCCGATTGGCAAAGGACAACGCAAGGCAGTCATGAACCGCCGTTCCAAGCACACTCATATCGACGCCGGAGGCTACCGAAATCCGTTCGCCGATCCTACATTTTTCGAGGACAGTCGCAGGCCGTTCTTTCGCCGAGGATGGGTTGAAGCTGAGCGGCAGTCTTGCCGGTTCGGTATCAGAACGCTTAAACCAATGAATCGTGCCATCCTTCGTCGCAGGAGCAGCCTCGGTCTCTTCCACTGGATCCAGCGCCCAGCGGTCGGCACAGATCGCCTCTCCTGACGGCAGGGTGATTGAATCGCTTCCTACTTCTGGCAGGATCCATGGGGCGCTGACGCAATCGATCCATTCCCCGGTCGGCTTTCGGCTTGAGCGAGCCAGAACCAAAAGGTCCCGCGCACGGGTAGCGCTTACATAGAGCAGGCGTTTCGATTCTTCAATTGCGAATTCGCGGAAGGTCACAGCAATCGGGGTCAATGCGATCTTGTCTGCGACCGCCACCTTCTGCTGCCTCCCGAATGGCCAGGGCCAGTAGCGAATGAATCGATCTGTCAGTGGATCGTTCACATCGAAGGCGGATTCTGATTGAACTGAAATTGACCAGAGCTGATCCCGGATCGATACCGCTAGATCGGTCAACACTACCACGGGCCATTCCAGACCTTTTGAGGCATGATTCGTCAGAACCTTGACAGCGTCAATGGCCGGCTCAGCCAGCATATCCTTTCCCTCTTCGGTGATTTCGCCGAGCCAGAGGATCAAACCTGAAATCGATGCCGCATGTTGGCCGGTGCGACAGAGGTCTTCGTATTGAGCGGACAGTTCAATGAGCGCTTCCAGGTTGGCCAATCGAGTCCGGGCCTGATCAGGATTAGGGCTCCAGCGAACTACCTTTTCTGAAAGATGGCAGGCGGCGATTACGGTTTCCATGGCTTCTAGAGGCGCCAGGACCGGAAGTGTTGCCCTAAGCTGGGCGATGACATCAAGCACCGGATGGGCAGGATGACCATCGATGGATTGCTCCCGCCAGAGATCGGCATCAGCATCTTTCTTTAGGTAGTTCAACCGATCTGTTACCCAGAGCTCTGGGTCCAATCCATCTGCCAGTGACACGATCTCGGCAGTCGATACCGTATCGCCGGAGTCGTTGAGGCGCCGAAGACAGGCGATGGCCAGCGTTGCCTCCGGGGTCGACAAGAGTCCCGCCTGTGCAGTTGCCACAGGAAAACCCTGTTTCGACAGGGCTGCCGCCAGCTTCTTCACCCCTTCGTGGGAACGGGAGAGAATGGCAACGTCTACGTACCGGATCGGACGGATTGTTTGGGATCTTTTGTCGTAGATGGTGTACTCGGATTCGATGAGCTTGCGAACTCCCGCTGCAAGAGACGAAGCCTCTTCATCGGCATTCTTGCCGAGAAGAATCCAATTGGCGAGCACCGGTTCAGATAGTGAATCCTTGCGGGTTGGCGTCAGCTCGACCTCTTCTTTGGGCAGAGAATTCGAAAATGCCTGCGCGAACACTGCATTCGTGATTTGTACTAATTCCGGACGCGAGCGCCAGGAGGACGTTAGGACATCCTTGGCTCCCCCCATATCGGGCAATGCCTTGAGAATGGCCTGCATCAGTTCGGTGTCGCTGCCTCGAAAACCGTATATCGCCTGCTTGATGTCCCCAACCCAATACACTCGCTTGGCGAAACGAGCCAGTTTTAGAAAGAGCGCCAACTGAATAGGGCTCGTGTCCTGGAACTCGTCGACCATAAGGAGGTCGAGTTCTTCATTCAGAACAGCCGCCACATTCTCCTGATCGAGTAAATGCAGGAGCTCGTGTTCCTGATCGGCAAAGTCGAGAGCACCCATTTCCTGCTTGATCTCCTGGTAGCTCTTCAGCGCTTTGGCCACTAGATTGAACATCTGTTCCAGGTAGCTTCGCATGTCAGCATGCAACCGTCCGTGTTCGGCGACTCGCCCTGCCAGACTGGCAATCGATTCGATGGTATCGCGAAGGCTAGCCTCTGGTGACTCTTTGGATAGCTTGGCCCATTCGCCCCAGGGCGTTGTGCCGCGCTTTAAGCTGTCTGCGAACGTCCTGACCAGTGCGAGGTAGTTGTTGGTGTTTTTCTTTCCGCCGGATTGTGCAGCCGCATCAATGGCCGGCAGGGCCGTCTGAATGGCACTTAGAAGATCTTGGTCAAGGTCCTGCGCAGTCGGCTTTGGAAAATAACTCAGAAGATCGTCTGCATTTTGCTGTGCAAATCCTCCAACTTTAGCAAGTGGAATATCGTTGCTGCGAACCTGGTTCACCAACGACTGTAACGCTTCTTTCCAGTCCTCTTCCAGCCCCAAACGGCGGGCGGTGGTTTGCAGTTGACTCATCCCGGGCCCGTCGAGCACTGCATCGATCGCCTTGCCCAGAATCACACCCGCCTGGACTTCCTCGATCACCTGCTGATCGGTCGATATGCCGGCCTCGAAGGCGAAGCGGGCAATGAGCTGGCCGCAAATACTGTTCACAGTGCCGATCCTGGCCTGTCCCATGGCACTGGCGAGCCGGAAGTTTCCCTGCTTGAGCAGGTGCTCGCGTACTCGTTCCCGTAATTCGGTGGCAGCCTTTTTCGTGAAGGTTGTGGCAATCACACCCGAGGGGCGAACTTCGCCCTCATTCAATTCCTGATACAGAAGCTCGGTTAGCCGGTGGGTCTTTCCGCTGCCGGCGCCGGCGCTGATAAAGGTGATTCCTGCTTTCATCCTGGAATGCATGTTCAGCCCTCCCACCCGGCCAGCGCCCAATAGTCGTTGTACGATTCGTTGAGTGTTTCCGTGGCCATTGCCTCCGCCGGCGGCACGGACTCTTCGGTAGGCTGGGTACGTTCAAGGACGACTTCAAAGCGCCCGGCGTGGATTTGGTCGACACGCCAATGCCAGGTTTTCAGGAAGCGTTCCCATAGTTGGGTGGTGTTCTCTCCGCTCGCAGACTGGACAACCTCGGCGTCCGGAAAGAAGCGTTCATCGGGGGCGAAAAAGCGGGCGCGGTCGAGGATGTAGTAGGCGATCGATGGCCACTCTCCTTTTTCTTGCCGCAACAATTCGGCATAGATGGCAAGTTGCAGGTGACGGTTTTCCTTGAGCTTCTCCGGAAATTTCTTGATGCCGGACCACTTCATGTCGACGATGGCCAGGTCGCCCCGGGCATTTTGCATTATGAGGTCAGCCGAGCCTGCCAACTCGCCACCTTCAAATTGGCCGGTGACGATCCCTTCTGGAACCACCTTAACTGTGCCAGCCCGGTTAACCTGTTCGCGCAAAGTGCGCATGGACCGATGCAGGTAGAACCGAAAATTATCGAGATCGGCTCCCCTGCCCGGTATCCGCAGTATTGCTCCTTCCTGATCGATGATTTCTGCAAAAGCTTCAGCAAACCAGGCATCGAATTCGGCATCTGACATGGCTAGCGAATCGGGACGCAGGAAATACCGCTCAACCAGGCCGTGCGCAAGATTGCCCATAATTCGGAAGTCACCTCCAACACTGACGAGGCGGGACGGGCGCAAGGCCGCCGGATATCGAAGAAGCCACTGATAGGGATTGAAGAGCAGCAACTCCAAACTAGAGAACGATTCCTTCTCCCGAAGCGATACAGCAACCTCGTCCGGCAGGTTCCACCATCGCTTGGCCGCTGGTAGTGGAACCGGCGTAACAGTGACCATCGCATTTCCGCCCGAACTGAGAAGTTCTTCGAGTCGCTTCACCTTCGGCTGCTCGACAACCGCGGATATCATCTGCCAGAGCGGATGAACTTCCTCGCCAGGCGGCGGTAAAACAAGCACCAGTTGCTCCCTGGCAGCCATCACAGGACGAAGCCACTCCTTTGCAACCCGCTCAAGCCGGCCAGAAACATCCGGGAGCGCCACGCCGGCCTCTTTCAGGGCGCGAATCTCACTGGAGGACCAAGGGTCGCTGTCCGGCAGCGAAGGCATGGCCAATTGCCACCATATGATTCGCTGGGTGGGCTCAACCACTGCGCCGGGTTGGGTTACCGCCTGCTGGGCGCCGACTTCTGCCGGCCACAGCTGGTTGTCAGAACCTTTGGCAGTCACCTGGGCTACCAGCTTCTGAAGTTGGCGCGGACGAATGTCGCCCATTCCCTGCACCATGAGGCCCTTCAGGGAGTCGAGACAGGCCTTGCATTGCCCATATCCGGCATGGAAGGCGAGACGCTTAGCGTCATTGGTTTCCCCGAGGCGCAGCCGAAAGAACTCGGCAAGCCGCCTGACCCGTTCGATGACGGCATCGATCTTTGCCCCTTCCTCTGTCCTGAATCTGACATGCTCGATCCAGGTCGCAATCTCTTCTCGAACCTTCGGTGCCCGCTCATCCCCATAGTGGGCTTCAATCTCCTCGAGGGTGCGCTGCCAGTACTCGCCTCCGACACCAGGCGTGTCAGCAACCTTCTCGGCAAGCTTGCGGCGGGCAAAGCCGGGGATCGGGCACACCGGATGTGTGAGGAATTGCACCAGCGCATAGTAGTTGAGGGGATTCCACAGAAGTTCCATCGTCAGAGGCAACACCTGCAACGCTGGCCGAAAGGCACTGGCCTCGTTGAGCCCTTGGCGCGGTCTGTTGGCGGAGGCCAAATGCGCGTCGAGACGCGTCCCGTCCCCCCCGGAGACAACCAATGTCGGGCGCTCGTCTTCAAGTTGTGAAGCCGTCCAGTGCGCTGCCAATGCACGAGTTTCAGCTTGTACGACGACGACCGATCCGTCCTCCTGCCAGGCAAGCTTCGTTGTCGACTGACCGGCACCAGCCATTTTCAGACCGACCTGCAAGGCACCGAGGAATCCAACTCCTGTTCCCTCCGGTTCGGCAATTTCCACTATCGGTAATTCGGCAAGCACCGCTTGCCAGCGTGCCGGCAGGCTGGCCACGGGATCGATCACTCTGACTTGATCGATCTCCAGTTTGCGCTGTTTCAGTGCGGCTTTGGCAGCTTTCAGTCGCTCTCCAATACTCGGCGACACCTCGTTTTTGGCAATTGCTTCTATTTCTGCCAAGTCTCGGAGTCGCTTCGGCGCAGTGTTCGGCATGCCACCATCCCAGCCGAACAACGCCCACTTATCTCGCCAATCGAGCAGGCAAGCAGTCGTACCCAGCGGGTCAACCGAGAAGCTCTGATGGTAAAAACGATGATCGGCGTCGAGATTTTGCAGACAATTCCGATACTGGACAATGCGCTCGGCTTGCGATGGGTGGAGAGCTATAAGACCCAGTTGGGTTTCGAGAAGGGTTAGAAATCCCAACGGCCCGAGGACCGATTCCCCGAGCGTATTTCCGGGTTGCGTAGCCCGCTGGCCATCGAGATGCCAACCGAAAGTGATGCGTCGTTCTGTCACTCTGTCCTCCCTGTTCTTCCTGTTGGCTTTGTGGCCTGCGCGGTGTTTCAAACTCCTGGATACCGCTGTGTGTAGTACTCCTCTTCAGCACAGGCGCCTGGATCATCACTACTGTCCAGGAGCCAGGCTCCCGCCGTGGCCAGATCGTCGGCCATCTCCTCTATCACGTCGCGCAACTCCAGCGTCGCGAGCCAACGCGCAGGAATTTCAGACAGGCCCCGCATCGCCCCCAACAGGTGTCCAGCGATGAGCCCTGTGGAATCGCTGTCTGCTAGGCCACTATAGGTCCATAGTTGCCGCTTGCTCCGGAAGCGGTGCGGGGTCTGCATCAAGGCCAACAGCTGCGCGGCCCGAAGCGGACCGATGAAAGGAACCTGGCGCAGCAGTTTCACTGCCGCATGTTTCCGGCTCTCGGTTAACAGTTCTCCCCGCACGGTTCGCCGCAAGGTCTGCAATGCACCTAGCTGCTGATAGAACAGTTCTGCACGGCGGTGCACCCCTGCCTCGTTAATCTTTTGCAGCCACTGCTCCCGATGGCGTTTGATATAGACCTGCGTGCCCGTGCAGGGAATATCCTCCGCTCAGTCCAGACTCATTCTACTGCGGCAGGATAAGAAACGCATCTTTGCAAGCGGTTCTGAAAGGATGATACTTAACCTTAGAACCTGTCCACAAACTAGGTTCTTCTCAACAGGGTGTGGGAGAAACTGATCCAGATCATGGTTTCTGAGGAGGTTGGGCAAAGTTCGTAGTCTTTGCTCAGTCTTCTCGACCACCCCATCCAAGCGAAGTTCCTCTCTACGATCCAGCGTTTGGGCAGAACCTTGAAGGTATGTAGTTCATTGCGCTTGACCACTTCTACATCGAAACCGAACATTTCTTTGGCCCAACCGATCAGCGTGCCCGTGTAGCCGCCATCGGCGAAGACCTTGGTGAGCGTATCGAAGCGGCGGAACAACCGCATGAACACTGCGCGGGCACCGATGCGGTCCTGAATCCCAGCCGAATGCACGATCGCCGTCAGCAGGTTGCCCTGCGTGTCGACCGCGATGTGGCGCTTGCGGCCTTTGATCTTCTTGCCCGCGTCGTAGCCGCGCCGCCCCCTTTTAACGCCGTCTTGGCCGACTGCGAATCGATGATGGCCACCGTTGGCGTCGCATTGCGCCCCGCCGCGCGGCGGCCCTGCTCGCGCAAGGCGTGGCCCACGTGCTCCCAAAGACCGGCATCCCGCCAGCGGCGAAATTGCTCGTGCACGGCCTTCCACGGGGGGAAGTTCGTCGGAAGTTGACGCCACTGACAGCCTGTCTTCACCACGTAGAGCAGCGCATCGACTACGCGCCGCAACTCATGCTTGCGAGGACGGCCACCGGCGTGACGCTGGCCGCGTTCCGGCCGCAGCAGCGGCTCCAGGCGCGCCCATTGAGCATCAGTCAAATCGCTCGGATACATGTACCAAGCCTAAAACCGGCCTTCTCGCACGCATATTACTGACTTGGTTCAATCTCAAGTTTGTGG
>Ga0182013_10006183_pt1 | contig 13669 bp, 14 predicted proteins | sample 612S2MmetaG_FD_120487 | JGI IMG/M metagenome (GOLD analysis project Ga0182013, IMG submission 120487) | Permafrost microbial communities from Stordalen Mire, Sweden - 612S2M metaG | ecosystem: Environmental > Terrestrial > Soil > Wetlands > Permafrost | place: Sweden: Stordalen | collected... | reverse complement strand
CGTCACGAGCAAGCACACGACGACGAAGGCCGCGTTGATCCCGTCGATACCTTTCTCGCACAGCCCGACTTCGTCGAAGAGCCTGGACTCGATGGCGCCGCTCTCGAACGAGAACGACTACTGCGACTGAGTCCCAACCCCGACGCCATCGTCATCGCGGTTGCGTTGCTGAACGAACACCACCCGAACGCTTAACAGAACAGTCGCGCCGTAGATGCGTGAGGACGATTTAGTTGGTGCTCTTGAACTGTTCACTACTCGTCAAATTCTTGGAGCGGACGACCGGGCTCGAACCGGCGACCTCGACCTTGGCAAGGTCGCGCTCTACCAACTGAGCTACGTCCGCGTGAAAGTCAATATTAGCGGACTTTCGCGCACCGTCCAGTCCCTAGGACTGCGGTGTGCTCGCTATGAGACGTTGCGCCTCCTCGTAGAGGTAATCACGCAGAGTCGCCAGATCGGGCATGCGTTCAGCGCAACCCAGCAGACCAAACTCGAGATGCTGCTCGAAACCGAGCACGGTGATGTTGAGCGAGAAAGTGCCAAAGAGCGGGCCCACCGGCGCCGCGGACGCTACGCGATGCCCGCTCAGCCAAAGAGGAATCGGAGGACCCGGCACCGAGGAGACCATCAAGTTCGCCATTGGTGGAATGCGGTTAAAGAGATTGAACGCCGAGATCAATTTGCCGCCCAGCGAGAGCGCGGTCGGTCCGAGCACCCTCGGCACGTCCTGGAAGATCTTCGCCCGGTGCTCGCGCTGGAGATCGATGGTCTTGGCCGAGTCGCTCGCGATCGCGCGCAGTCGGTCCACCGGATCTGCGATATCAATGTGCAACGCAACGAGCATGCCCGAAATCTGGTTGCCCAACTCGGCCGTCGAGCCGCTTCCTCTCACGTTGATCGGCGCGAAGGCAATGATGTCCTTCTTCGGCAGGTCATCGCGGTCCACCAGCAGACGGCGCAGCGCTCCGGCCGTGGCCGCCATGACGAAGTCGGTGACCGTGGCCCCGTGGGCCTTCGCGGAACGTTTGGCGTCCACCAGTGACACGCGCAGTCGGTGGTATTCCTTTTCCGGTCCCGGCGCACCATTGAGCGACGAACGGCGAGCGAGAAAGATGGATGGCTGGTCGGGAGTCGCGTTCTTGCTACGACGGATCACGATGAACCGTAAGAACGCGCGCGCAATCTCATAAAGTCGCGTGAACCACGATCGAACGTTCTCGAGCGCCAACTGGGGATGGCGTCGCAGTCGACCGAACCCCAAGCGAAGCAGGCCCCACGAACTCGTAATGGGAGTTTCTGGCGAAGCTGGCGATGCCTTGGGCGTCGGCGCACGCACTTCGGGCGAGATATCAAAGAGACTGGCGAATGTCTCGGCGCCCGAGACGCCGTCGGCGAGCGCGTGATGAACCTTGAGCGCGAGCGCCGCACGACCATCCTCGAGCCCCTCGATGACGAGAAGTTGCCAGAGTGGGCGGCGTTGGGAAAGAGGCTGGGACAGGAACTGCGATATCAAGGCATCGAACTGGTCCGCGGTGCCCGGGGCTGGCAACGCCACGCGAAGCACGTGCTTGGTAAAGTCGAAATTCTTGTCTTCAACGAGGATCGGCCACGTCATGTCGAACGGAGCCCTCACGATTCGCTTCGTGAAGATCGGGATCTCGTGCACGCGCGCGGCGATGTTCGACGAGATCAAGTTGAACCTGTCCTCGGGATCGAGCACCTCGCCAAATTCGAGTTCGATGACGGCACCGATGTTCATCGACGTACCCGAAGTCTCCAACAACAGAAATGCGCTATCGAGTGGGTCCAGATACTGGGTCATCGTCCACTACTCCCAAAACCGCCGTCTCCCCTCGTCGCCTCCGGCAGTTCGTCAACGACGCTGAAGTGCAGGAACTCGACCGGCACGACCACGAGTTGAGCGATGCGGTCACCCTTGTGCACCACGTAATCAATGTCGGGATCGAGATTCACGAGCGCGACGCGCACTTCGCCTCGATAACCCGCGTCAATCAGTCCCGGGGAGTTCGCGCAGGTCACTCCGTGCTTCGCCGCCAGTCCGCTACGCGGCAGGACCAACCCGCCGCGTCCCTCGGGAATCGCGATGCTCAACCCGGTGCCGACCGTGGCACGACCACCGCGGCGAGCGAGCGTGCACGATTCGACCGCCACCAGGTCAAATCCCGCGTCATGCTCGTGTGCATTCTGTGGCAGCACGGCGTCGGGGTGCAGGGCCCGAACGAGGATTTCCATAGGCCGAAGGCTACCCGGGCCCGAATAACGGCGGGCCAGGATTCGCTAGTGTCGCACTGTGCTCGTATGGATGGATCTAGAGATGACTGGACTCGAGCCCCATCGCCACGTCATCATCGAAATTGCCACGATTGTGACCGATGACGAACTCAACATCGTCGCCGAAGGTCCCGACCTGGTCATTCACGCCACACCGGATCAACTAGCCCAGATGGGTGACTTCGTCACCGAGATGCACACAAAATCCGGTCTTCTCGACGCGACCAGAGCCTCGAGCGTCACCGTGGCGGACGCCGAAGCCGAGACCTTGGCCTTTCTGAAACTTCACGTCGAAGAAGGTTCAGTACCGTTGTGCGGTAACTCCATTGGCACCGATCGGCGATTTCTCCAGGAGTACATGCCAACCCTGGAATCGTTCTTCCACTATCGAAACGTCGATGTCTCTACGATCAAGGAGCTGGCTCGACGATGGAACCCCGAAGTTCTCGAGTCCTTCGGGGACAAGGCCACCAACCACCGCGCCCTGGACGACATTCGCGAATCGATCGCCGAACTCGTCCACTACCGACAGACGCTTTTTTCACCAACGGCCCCTAAGCAGTAACGTCGCACATCATGGCTGATTCACCCCTCACCCTCGCCCAAGCCACCGCCCAGTTGACCGCTCCCGGACAGATGTTCGAGACCGAGCGCCTTACGATCAACGGCATCGAGATGACCGTCTGGAAACACGCACCCGCAAATCTGCGACAAGTCTTGGACCTGTCGCTCAACCACGCGGCGCGAGACTTCCTCGTCTACGAAGACGAAAGAATCACTTTTGACGAGCACTACCGCATTGCCTCGACGCTCGCCGCGCGACTCGTCGCCTTAGGCGTGAACAAGGGCGACCGGGTCGCCATCGCTTCGCGAAACCTGCCCGAATGGGTCTGCGCCTTTTGGGGTTCGATGGCCACCGGTGCGGTCGTCGTACCGCTCAACGCCTGGTGGACGAGCGAAGAACTCGCCTACGGACTCACCGACTCGGGTTCGACGGTGCTCTTCGTCGACGAAGAGCGATTGGAGCGGCTCTACAAGCAGCTCGACCACCTGCCCGAACTGAAGACAATCGTCGTAATAAGTGACGAGCCCGGGCGCCGCGCCTACGTCGATAAAAAGCACGCTCGCATTGAGCTCGTAGGATACGAGGCCTTTCTCGGCCAGATCGAACCCACCGCGACACCTCCCCAGGTCGATTTCGACCCCGAAGACGACGCCACGATGTTCTACACCTCGGGCACGACCGGCAAGCCCAAGGGTGCCGTGGGTTCGCACCGAAACGCCATCACCAATCTGATGAATCTCTTCTTCATCGCCCAGAGCTCCGCTTTACGCCACGGCGCCAATAACGTCGACGAGCAGGGCAAGGGCCTACCCAACGCCAGTCTGCTCAACGTTCCGCTCTTTCACGCGACGGGCTGTCTGGCGACGATGCTCGTGAACACCGCCTCGGGAGGCAAGTTGGTGATGATGCACCACTTCGACGCCAGCAAGGCACTCGCGCTGATCGAGAGTGAGCGTCTCACGCACATCGGCGGCGTCCCCACGATCGCCATGCAGATACTCGACCATCCGGACTTTCGAAAGTTCGACACGTCGAGTGTTCGCTCGATCTCCTACGGCGGCGCCCCCGCACCACCCGATTTGGTTCGTCGCATCCAAGCGGCCTTTCCCGTGGGCCAGCCCGGCAACGGCTACGGCCTCACCGAGACGTCGGCGGCCGTGTGCTTGAACAACGGTCCGGACTACGTCGAGCGACCGAGCAGTTGCGGGCCCGCGGTGCCGGTCTGTGAAGTGGCGATCGTGCCCGAGGACTACGAGGGTCTCGAACCCTCACCTGATCTGGTGTTGGGACCTGACGTCGTGGGTGAACTTTGGATCAAGGGCCCCAACGTGGTACGCGGCTACTGGCACAAACCCGAAGCGACCGCGAAGTCCTTCACCAAGGGTTGGTTGCACACCGGCGACGTCGCGCGCATGGACGAGGACGGCTACATCTACATCGTGGACCGCGCGAAGGACATGATCATCCGCGGCGGTGAGAACGTGTACTCGGTCATCGTCGAAGCGGCGATCTTCGAACACCCCGACGTGGCCGACTGCGCCGTGGTGGGCATGAACCACCCCACCCTCGGCGAAGAGGTCGCTGCGGTGGTCGTGCTGCGTCCGGGACGCGTCGTCGAAGCCGAAGAGATCTCACGCTACGTCGCCCAACGACTCGCCAAGTTCGAAGTCCCGACGAGGATCTTCTTTCGCACGCTCGCCCTGCCGCGCAATCCCCAGGGCAAGGTGCTTAAGCGAGAACTACGTGAGTCTCTGCACGATCAGTTGCAGAACCAGTCCTAGCGAGCGGCCTCTTCGACGGCCTTGAAGGTCGCCTCATCGAGTTCGAGCGTTGCGGCGGCGCAGTTCTCTTGGACGTGCGCGACACTCGAGGTACCCGGAATCGGCAGGACCACGGGTGATCGATACAACAACCAAGCCAACGTGAGCTGTGCGACGCTGGCCCCGCGCTCGGTGGCGAGCGTGTCGAGCGGACCACCGCTGCGCGCAAGGTTTCCCGAAGCCACCGGGAACCAGGGTATGAATCCAATGCCTTCCTTCTCGCAGTACTCGAGCACCGATTCGCTGCGCCGGTTGGTCAGGTTGTACTGATTCTGGACAGTAACGATCGGGACGATCTTTCTCGCCGCTTCGATCTCCTCGACGTTGACGTTCGAGAGGCCAACGGCCCGGACCTTTCCCTCGTCGAGCAAGGCGCGCAAGAGTCCGAACTGCTCGTCGCGGTCGTGGTGCGGATCGATACGGTGCAGTTGAAAGAGATCGAGGGACTCCTGACCGAGTCGACGCAGCGACATCTCACACTCCTGGCGAAGGTAGTCCGGCCGGCCACAGGGCACCCACACGTCAGGACCGGTGCGAACCAAACCAGCTTTGGTGGCGATCTTCACGTTCCCGTAGGGGTGAAGCGCCTCGAAGATCAACTCCTCAGAAACGTAGGGACCGTAGGAGTCGGCGGTGTCGATGAAGTCGACCCCCAGTTCGACTGCTCGACGCAGGACCGCGAGAGCTCCCTCGCGGTCACGGGGATAGTCCCAGACGCCGGGTCCGGTGATACGCATGGCGCCGTAACCGAGACGATGAATCGACTGCTTGGCAAAAGTGAAAGTGGATGGATTGTTCATGGTTTCCTTTCCATTTTCAACCCTACGCGTAACAACGCGGCGGTCGCCCGAAGGCGACCGCCGCGTTGTTGTGATGCGTGATTACTTGTTGGGCTGAGGCGTGACGCGCAGGTAGTCCTTCAGTTTCTTGAAACCCTTGGGGAACTTCGTCTTCGCCTCTTCGTCGGTGACCGAGTTCACGATGATGACGTCGCCGCCGTCCTTCCAGTTGACTGGCGTCGCCACCGAGTAATTCGCCGTGAGCTGGAGCGAGTCCAGCACGCGCACGATCTCGTCGATGTTGCGACCAGTCGAAGCCGGGTAGGTCAGCGTGAGCTTCACCTTCTTGTCGGGTCCGATGATGAAGACGCTACGTACGGTGAGCGTGTCGTTCGCGTTCGGGTGGATCATGTCATACAAGTCAGCGACCTTGCGGTCTTGGTCACCAATGAGCGGGAAGTTGAGCGCGCTGCCCTGAGTCTCTTGGATGTCAGCCTTCCACTTGTCGTGTGAGGCGACGTCGTCGACCGAGACACCGATGATCTTGGTGTTGCGCTTGTCGAAGTCGCCCTTACGAGCGGCGAACGCGCCGAGTTCGGTGGTGCAGACCGGTGTGAAGTCCTTGGGGTGCGAAAAGAGAATGCCCCAACTGTCACCGAGCCAGTCGTAAAAGTGAATTGTTCCTTCGGTGGTCTCGGCGGTAAAGTCCGGGGCCACGTCGCCTAGGCGAATCGCCATGTCTTTGCTCCTTCGCGTGCAAGTGCCAGTCCCTTGACTGAGCCTCACCACTTTAACCACAATAAAACATATTGTTACAAATCTCTATTTGATTTATAGGTAATTACCGCGCCCGGGTAGCGCGCCTGTGAGACTGGGGTGATGAGTGAAACCACTCCCCCCGTCGTCGCCGCGTTCGATCTGGACGGCTCGCTCACCGAAGGCGGCAGCGTCTGGCGCTGGTTGCGCTTCCTCGCCGGGTCTGGCGCGGTCTTTCGCGCCGCCCTTCCCCTCTCGGTGCCACTGATCGTAGGAGCGGTGCGCAGTGGGCAGTGGGCCGACCACGCCAAGGAACGACTCTTCGGTCGCCTGCTGAGGGACCGCGACCTCGAAGAAGTTCGCGACGAATCTCGCACGTTCGCCATTCGCCACCTCGAGGTCCGCGGACGGGCCAAGGTGCTCGAGCGACTGCGCTGGCACCAGGCCCACGGCCACGACGTCGTCGTCGTGTCCGCCTCGCCTCAGATCTACGTCGACGTGATCGGTGAAACGCTCGGCGCGACCGGAGCGATCGGCACGCGCCTCGCCGTCGATCCCCTCGGACATCTGTCGGGCAGTTACCTCGGGCGAAACTGTCGGGGTACCGAAAAAATGCGTCGCTTGAGCGAATGGATCGAACAACGCGACTACGTCGTCGCACCAGAGATCTACGCCTACGGGAATTCGCGCGGCGATCGTCGACTTCTAAAGGGCGCGGACCACCCCTACGACGTGGGAAAGCTGGGGCGCTTGGGGACGCTGCGCAAGTACCCGCGCCTACCCGCTGACAACGACGCCTAGAGCTGGCGGATCGAAGCGCCCAGTTCGACCAGGCCGCCCTCGCGTCCGTTGTAGGTGACTTGAATCGAGGCGGCCTGTTCCTTCCACGCGATCACCGTGCCGTGGTAGTCGACGATCCCGACGTTCACGTCGTAGACCCCGTCGAGCAGCGGGATCTGCGGGAGGTCCACGCCCACCTGGTTCGCACCGGGTTTCAAGTTGACCGGCGAGCCCTGGGCGTCGCTTCGACTCACGAGCATGCCCGCGCGAGTGAAGAGTTCCATGACGAAGTTGCCGCTGTAGGCGGTGTGCGAGGAGATGTGCACGTCAAAGTGCATACCCGCGCCGCTTCGCACGTCAAAGGATCCCGTCGGCGTCGTGACCGAGTCGATGGAAACCTCGGCCTGGTGACCGACGCGGTCGTGCTCGACCGCGTCCTCGAGCAGGTGCTCGCGAAAGATCCTCAGTGAATCCTGGACCGGACCATTCGCGATCATCAATCCTCCGTCGAGCACGATCGCACGATCACACAACGCGCGTACTTGGTCAGCCTGGTGCGTGACCAACAGGATCGATCGACCCTCCTCTTGAAAGGTCCGGATGCGGTCGACGCACTTCGCCTGGAAGCGCTCGTCGCCCACGGTGAGGACCTCGTCAACGACGAGGATGTCCGGATCGACGTTCACCGCCACCGCGAAGGCGAGACGCACGTACATGCCGCTCGAATAGAACTTCACTTGGGTGTCGATGAAGTGTTCGATCTCGCTGAAGGCGACGATGTCGTCGAAGATCGCGTCGACGCCCCTCTTGGAAAGTCCGAGCATCGCGCCGTAGAGATAGACGTTGTCGCGACCCGACAACTCGGTCTGGAAACCCGCACCGAGCTCGAGCAACGCCGCAAGACTTCCGCGCAGTCGGATTTGACCACTCGTGGGCTGTAGGACCCCGCAGATGCATTTGAGCAGGGTTGACTTTCCCGAGCCGTTATGGCCAAGGATGCCCACCGTCTCGTCGCTCGACACGGAAAAACTGATGTCACTCAAGGCGCTGAAGACTTCTGTCGACCCGGACCTGGGGTGCAAAAGCCGTTCCTTGAGCGACTGGCTGCGTTCGTGATGAATCTTGAACTGCTTGGAGACGTTCTCGACGTCGATGACGGTAACCACTACAACTCTGACTCGAAATTACCTTCGAGACGACCGAAGATCGTCAGCGAGAGCAGAAAGAGCACGATCATGATCCCGAGCAGCGTGAGGTTCATGAATGCGAACGACGACATGGACCACGTGGGCAGGATATTGATCGCGGGGTGAGGTGGATTGGTCGAGAACACGGTGGTCTTGACGTAGAAGATTCTTTGAAACGTCAAGATGATGGGAGTGATCGGGTTGATGAAGTACATCCAGGTGAGACCGTGGTCGTGCAGGCGTTGGGCAATCGTGTTCTGATAGGAGTAGACGACGGGCGACAACCAGAACCAGAGTTGCAGCAACACTTCCATCAAGTGACGCATATCGCGCAGGTACACGGTCACCGCCGACATGACAATGGCGACCGACGCGGTCAAGAGGTACAACGCGACGAATGAGATCGGCAAGATCCACAAGAAGCCCCACGCCGGCGCGCGGCCGAGCGCGAGTAGGAACAGGCACAACACCCCAAGTTGAATCGTGAAGTAGACCACCGAGGCGCCGACGTTCGCGAGCGCCAGGATCTCGCGCGGGAACGACACCTTCTTCACGAGTCCCGCCCGGTCCACGATCACCCCCGTCGCCATGTTCACCGCTCCCATGAACATGTTCCACACGATCAGACCCGCGAAGAGGTAGAGCGCGAAGTTCGGGTAACCGTTCTTGGTGATCACCGAGAAGACCAGGTCGTAGATACCCAGTGTCAGGGCCGGTGACAGCATCGACCAGAAGATGCCGAGCGTCGAGTTCTTGTACTTGATCCTGATGTCCGAGAAGATCAGGCTCGTCAGCAGTTCGTGGCGAGACCAGAGATTACGAAGTCGCGTAGGAAGGTTGGCTCGAGCGCTAACGACGCGAACCGGTGCGTCCTCGAGGGACCTACGTTTTACCTTCGCCGGTGAGGCGTCACTCACTAGACCCCTTGACGAAGCGCCGAACGGTCAATCACGGCGTCGATAAAGCCATACTCGAGCGCCTCCTGGGCAGTGAACCAACGATCGCGGTCCGAATCGGCCTCAATTCGCTCGATACTCTGGCCTGTATGAAACGCAATGCGCTCGGCGAGTTGGGTCTTCATGTAGACAATCTGTTCGGCCTGGATGGCGATGTCCGACGCCTGGCCCTGCATGCCGCCCATCGAAGGTTGGTGCATGAGGATGCGGCTATGGGGCAGTGAGAAACGCTTGCCTGGTGCACCCGCGCAGAGCAAGAACTGGCCCATCGATGCCGCCATGCCCACACAGATCGTGCGGATATCGCAGTTCACGTACTGCATGGTGTCGTAGATCGCGAGTCCGTCGGTAACCGAACCCCCCGGTGAGTTGATGTAGAGGCTGATGTCCTTATCGCGGTCCTCGGCTTCGAGCAAGAGCAGTTCCGCGCAGATGCGATTCGCGGTGTTCTGGTCCACTTGTGAGCCCAAGAACACGATGCGCTCGCGTAAAAGCCGCTGGTTCAGATCGTTCGTGCCGAAACCTTCTGGCATTGAGGAGTTAATCATGGGTCCAATCTACCGTGCTCGACTGCAATCGCCTCGATCAAGGACCTAGAGTGGAGTCTCTTGCGGGCGTGGCGGAATTGGCAGACGCGCTGGTTTTAGGTACCAGTTCTTCGGAGTGTGGGTTCGAGTCCCTCCGCCCGCACCGTTCGCCAAAGGGTCTGACAGCGTTGCTGATTTCATCTGCTAACGTAGGTACATCTGTTTGCCGCATTTCGCGGTAGAGACCGATTCGACAGTGACATTTCGAGTTGGGCTCATCTCAACTTGTAGGAGTCATATGTCTGTGTCCTTTGCCGACCTCGGCGTGCCCGCCAACCTCGTAGAGCGCTTGCGCGAACGCGGTATCACCGAGGCCTTCCCCATCCAAGAGGCTGCGCTGCCTGACGCCCTCGCCGGGCGCGACGTCGTGGGAAAGGCCGTCACCGGCTCGGGTAAGACCCTCGCCTTCGGCCTGCCGCTCATGGCCCGCATCACCAAGGCCCGGCCCCGCAAGCCCGTGGGCCTCGTGCTGGTTCCCACCCGTGAACTCGCCGCCCAAGTCCAAAAGGAGCTAGCGAACCTCACCGACGACCGGGGCCGGCGCGTCATCTGCATCTACGGCGGCACGTCGTACAGCGTCGCGCGCAAGGCTCTGAACTTCGGGGTCGACGTCGTCGTTGCCTGTCCGGGCCGACTCGAGGACATGCTCGAACAGGGCGCCCTCGACCTCTCCTCGGTCGCTACGGTCATCGTCGACGAGGCCGATCGTATGGCCGACATGGGCTTTTTGCCCTGCGTGCGTCGCATCGTTGGCGCGACTCCCGAGAACCGTCACGTCATGCTCTTCTCGGCGACCATGGGTCCTGACGTCAAGTCACTCGTACGCGAATTCACCCATGACGCCGTCATCCACGACGTCGTAGGCGAAGAGGCTCCCAGTGACGTCGATCACTTCTTCTGGCGCGTGCCGCGCGACCAGCGCCCCCAGTTCGCCGCCGACATCGTCGCAGAGTACGATCGCGCGATCTTCTTCACGCGCACCAAGCACGGTGCGGACCGACTCGCCCGCCAACTCGAAGAGCGTGGGATCTCGGCGGTCCCGTTGCACGGTGACCGTACCCAAGCCCAACGCGAGCGTGCGCTGCGCAGCGTCAAGAGCGGACAGGTCCGCGTCCTGGTCGCCACCGACGTCGCCGCGCGAGGGATTCACATCGACCTCATGCCCGTGGTCGTCCACTATGACCCACCGGCCCAAGCCACCGACTACCTGCACCGTTCCGGTCGCACGGGACGCGCGGGCGCGACGGGCGCGGTCATCTCACTCGTGGGTGAAGACGTCATTGGCCAGGTCAAGCGTCTACAAAAGGCCCTGGGTATCACCGCTTCGATCGAGAGCCCGAGCGACGCTCGGGCGATTCGTCTGGGAGCCGTCGACGACGCCGTCGCCGCCGAACGTCTCGATGACCGTGGTGGCAAAGGACGATCCGAGCGGCCCGCCGCGCGTGAGCGTGGTCCTCGTTCCTTCGAGCGTCGTGAGCCGCGCGAGCGCAGTTCCTTCGAGCGACCTGAGCACAGTTCGAGCGATCGTCCGCGTAGCGAGCGTCCGGCGCGACCTGAGCGCGCACTTAGCGAGCGTGGTGCTCGACCCGAGCGCGCCTTTAGCGAACGTGCTCCGCGCACCGAGCGTAATTTCAGCGATCGTACCGCGCGCCCCGAGAGGGCGTCGCGATCGGAACGAGCTCCGAGAAGCGACCGCACGTTCATCGAGCGCACCCCTCGACCAGAGCGTGAGCACCACGGGGCTAGTCGCTCCGTGCCCTCGCGCGGTGCTGGCCGCGAGGCGGTGGTGAGTTTCTTCAATGACTCCAAGGGCTTCGGCTTTGCCAGTGACGACAAGGGTGATGACTTGTTCATCCACTTCTCGAACATCGTGGGCGACGGCTTCAAGTCACTCAGCCAGGGCCAGAAGATCACCTTCGAAGAGGCCAACGGCCCCAAGGGCCGCGAGGCGCGAAACGTCCGCGTCGTCGGCGCCGGACGCGATCGTCGGTACTAAGGTCTCTGACCGTGTCAGAAAAGCCGCTCGTCGATCCGCACCTGGGGCCAGTCCCCGATGACCTGCTCGTTGAGGAGATCATCGTGGGCGCCGGCGAAAAGGCCCAGGTTGGTCAGACCGCGGTCGTTCACTACGTGGGGGTCGGGGTCACGAGTGGCGAAGAGTTCGACTCCTCGTGGAACCGTGGCGAACCCTTTACTTTTCCCCTCGGCGCGGGATACGTCATCAAGGGCTGGGACCAGGGCGTGGTGGGAATGAAAGTCGGGGGACGACGTCGCCTAGTGATTCCCGCGCACTTGGGCTACGGCGATCAAGGCGCCGGCGGCGTAATCGCACCAGGCGAAACTCTTATCTTCGTCGTCGACCTGGTGGAACTGCGTTAGACGAACGGCGGTACGGGCATGTCGGTGGCGAGCATTCGTTGGTAGTCGCCGTAGCGCTCGCAGCAGATCTCGGCGAGCAGACGCAGTCGGTCGTTGGGATTGCTCAGGCTCACCACCTTGAACTGATCGAGCACCGACATGGGCGTCATCGAACAGAGTTGCCAACTACGCACCCACGGGTCGGGGTCCATCTCACAGTTGGCCTGGAGACATTGGTCGGCAAAGACCTCGCTCTGGAGATTGCGCAGCGCGCGCACCGCTGACTGGGTGGACTTGAGCAGCGCCGGTTCGATCGCCACTTCGTCACAGCATCGCTCACTCGCGACCGCCCTCGGGTAGGGATCGTCCTCGAGCCACGAAGAGACCTCCACACAACTGATTCCCTCGACCATGACGAGGGTCTTGCCATCGATGAGGTGGTGCGCTCCAAGTATCTGGACGATCGTGCCCACCGAGGTTCGTTCGTCGTTACCACCGACCTCCGAGCCCCGCTCGATCAGGCAGGTCCCGAACTGATTTTCGGGCGCGATATCGTGCAGCATCTGTCGGTAGCGCGGTTCGAAGATGCACAGGCCCACGACTTGGTGAGGAAAGACCACCATGCCCAACGGGAACATCGCAAGCTGCTGGTTCTCCACAACTCCACCCTAAAGGTGAACGTAGCGTGAACGTGCCTAAGGTTCTGCCCGCTTCGCGAGCGCGACCGCGAGCCCTCGAAGGGCGTTACCCCGGTGCGAGATGGCATTCTTCTCCTCGGGTGACATTTCAGCGAGAGTCCGGCCCCCGCCACCCTCGGGCGCGAAGACCGGGTCGTAGCCAAAACCCCGGGCGCCGCGTGCGACGAGGGTGATCGAACCTTTGAGCGTGCCCACGACCACGAGGTCCTCGTGATCGGGGTAGGCGGCGGCGATGACGGTGCGAAACTCAGCGCCGCGTCGTTCGATCGGCACCTCGGCGAGCTCGTCGAGCAGTTTTCGCACATTGTCCTCGTAACTCGCCTCCTCGCCCGCGTAGCGAGCACTCCATACACCCGGTCGTCCTGAAAGCGCGTCGACGAAGAGCCCGGTGTCGTCGGCGAGGGCGGCCATGCCGGTCGCTTCGACAAGCGCGCGCGCTTTCAAGGTGGCGTTGCCTTCGAGGGAGTCCTCGGTCTCTTCGACGTCGGGTACCCCGAGGGGACGCGCCACCAGCGTGACGTCGAGGTCCGCCAGGACCATCCTCATCTCCTCAGTCTTGTGCGCGTTAGCCGTCGCGAGGACGAACGTGGTCACCGCACGCGAGGCGCTGGGGCCGTGGCGAGGAGTTGGCGCTGAACCGCGTGGATCTCCGCGATGCCCGCAGTAGCCAGATCGAGCAACTGGTCGAGTTCGGCCCTGGTAAAGGCCGCCACTTCAGCGGTACCCTGCACCTCGACGAAGTCGCCCGCACCGGTCATGACGACATTCATGTCGGTCTCGGCGCGCGAATCCTCCTCGTAGGGAAGGTCCAGCATCGCCACGCCGTCAATGATGCCCACCGACAGCGCGGCGACCACGTCACTTAACGCGTGCTCCTTGACCGTACCG
>Ga0182013_10006182_pt1 | contig 13669 bp, 11 predicted proteins | sample 612S2MmetaG_FD_120487 | JGI IMG/M metagenome (GOLD analysis project Ga0182013, IMG submission 120487) | Permafrost microbial communities from Stordalen Mire, Sweden - 612S2M metaG | ecosystem: Environmental > Terrestrial > Soil > Wetlands > Permafrost | place: Sweden: Stordalen | collected... | reverse complement strand
TTTTTTGATTTTCGAGTGCGCTCAGCGCGCCAAAAGGATCGAGAAACAAGATTGCTGGGGTGAAGAATGCCGGTGCCGAAGCCCCAGCCTGCCTTCGTTGATGCTATGGTGCGTTTGCCCTGACGCCGCAATGAATGGAAACGCAACTGTCCCGCGAAGCAGAGCTCTGAATCTCGCCTGATCCAGAGCGGGAAGCCGGGATTGATCCTCGGCTCTATCAAGTTCCCGGCCAATCGGGACGGCCTCGGACAAAACGGCGGCTTTCTCCGTCTTACCCAAATCATTCAGAGTGGCCGCTTCAATCTTGCTGGCTACCCGCTTCTCTCTGCTGCGCTGGTAAAGTCCCGTGATAACGGAGACAGTAACTCCGGAGACACAGAAGATAACCATGCCAACCATGTCGGAGGTTGAGTGGATCGCAAAACTCCCAACAGGCTCAAGCAGAAAATAGTCTGCCAGCAACGCGGAGAGCGTCGTGGCCAGAATGCCCTCCGAGATGCCGCCCAGCAGCGCGGCTAGAAAGACAACCGGATAAAAGGTGACGTAGGTCGGTAATGTGATGGAGTGTTCCGCCAGCGCCACGCGCAGCAGAAGAGCAAGCATCACTGCAACCACGACATAGATATGCCGTGCAGCGTGGCCACGAAGGATGCGAACGATGGTTTCCAATTGCTGAACCGCCTCAGTCGATGATCACGTGGATCAGAAACCCCATCCCCAGAACGATCTTTCCCTGGCCCGTTCTGCCCCACCTCATGGTGCTGAGTCCAGCAGGCAATCCGCCGCTTGGAAATTCGCCGAGCCTATCAATCCCAGTAAGGGTCTTCGGCGGGGCGTTCCTGACCGGTTCGATCATCGCGCTCCCTTTCCTTTCGGGACAGCGACACGACGAATCCTGGGGATCCCCGGAAACATTTCGTTTGGAAAGTTGTCATCATCATAGTCCGAAAAGTGTGCAAAATTGATCACAATCCGCGGCGAACCAAGCACACTTGTGATGTGCATCACATTACGAACCATTCTCGCGGGCGGAAACGAAAACACCGAGCCCATGTTGCCACAGCGCCCGGCCAAACTGGCGATTTGTCCTGGACTCTGCACTGGCCGGAACGAGACCACTGGCTTGCTTACAACGTGGAAGTGCAGGCTGGAGCCAGTAGCCTCTACGAATAACATTTTCTTTCAAAAATCGTGATGATCGTCGCCCGGCGCTGCAATAGCCGGCGACCCATCCTCGGCTAGCGATCCACGATTCGAATGCGAGTTGCCCGTCTCGGTTTGGGCGCGGTACTTGGCCACGGCCTGCCAATTGTCCTTGTGAGGATGGTCTGCGATCCATGGCGGCAGCGGCATACGAAGATAACCGGCCAACGCTTCGGCGTAGCCCTCATAAAGCGCACGTATATCGCGAAGCTTCTCGTACGAGCGATCGTCGCGGCAGACGCTCATCCCGCTCTTGCAGAGCAGATCGTAAAGCTGTTCATAACGCTCAAGCGAGAGCCGGTCTGGAGCATCTTTTACTGGGGGCAGCGAGAAAATCTGCGCCAGGTCGACCATCGCGTGGCGCGCCATGGCAAAGGTCAACTGAGCCTGACGCGCCTCGTATCCCTTGACATCGGCAATCAAGAGCGCTGAAGTGTCCAGCACGGCCGTCAAGGCGCTGATCCAGCTCTGGTTGTTATGCTGCGAGCGGAAGTAACAGAGCAGGGGATAAGAGATATGGCTTTCGAGCAATTCTGCCGACCAGCGCTCCCATTCGCCCAGCAGTAGCGAGAGAGCCCTCTCACCGCCTTCATAAGAATGGCGGAGCATCAGTTCGGCAGCGGTCGGCGGAGATCCAGCTCGCGCGTCAAGCAGCGAAATGCTCACCTCGCGACGCGAAAACGCACTGTAGAGAACCGGAAAGTATCCCATGACGACAGCCAGAAAACCCAGCCCGGTTCCAGCTTCCAGGATAACGAGCTCGCGCGCCCAGGCACTGCGCGGCGTCACGTCCCCCAGCCCCAGCGTAAAGATGGTGGTTCCGCTCACGTAGAGGTCGGATCGAAAGCTCGGTCCTTGGGTCGTGTCGTTGAATGGGCTGCCCAAGGCGTAAAAGATAAGGGCAAAGCCTACAACCATCGAGCCCGCCCACACCGCGAGAAGAAAAATCAGAGACATAGGCCCGTAGTAACTGAAGACGGACTCACGCCTGCGCGGATTGCGAAGCCGTTTGCCAAGGAACACCCAGGGTCTCCATGTAATCCCATAGAATATGCGAGTGAGCCGAAAACGGCCGGTCGCACGGCGTGGCAGAATGATTGTCTGGAAGGCATCGAGCAATACGGCAAATAGGCAAACAACGCCAGCAACAAGAGTAAAAACCTGCATCTGTCTTCCTCCTCTTGGAGCAAACAACAGTCCTCTTGCGCTCTGTTCAATCACTGTATCCTAGCCGAAATGGCAATGCAAAAAGTTGCCGATTGTTCACCATTCTCAACCTGTTCTTGCGTTCCCATTGCAAGTCCGGCGATTGCCGCAGCCGTCTGCGCCAGCCAGGGATAGGTCCGGGCAATATGCTGAAACCGGCCAAGGTTGAGATTCATCTAACGGCTTGTCAAAGTCTGGGGAGTAATATGAAGTCTCCCCTCTTGCGCTTTTGTATCCCCGCGTAAGGGAAATTAAATGGCAAAACCCGTACTGCTGACGGTTGATGACGACCCTGAAGTATTGCGCGCTGTGGAGCGTGACCTGCGGCGCCGTTATGCGGAGCACTACCGCGTACTGCGCGCGGACTCCGGCGCGACGGCACTGGAGGCACTTCGCGGACTGAAGCGGCGTGGTGATTCAGTGGCGTTGCTTCTGGTCGATCAGCGTATGCCTCAGATGACTGGCGTGGAATTTCTTGGCCAGGCGATGGAGATTTTCCCCGACGCCAAACGTGTGTTGCTCACCGCCTACGCCGACACCGATGCGGCGATTCGCGCCATTAACGACGCCGGCATCCATCACTACCTGCTGAAGCCATGGGATCCTCCAGAGGTACACCTCTACCCGGTGCTGGATGACCTTTTGGATGATTGGATGGGGTCGTATCGGCCTCCCTTCGAAGGGGTTCGCGTTCTCGGAACGCGCTGGTCTCCTCATTCTTATGCGATTCGAGATTTTCTTACGCGCAACCAGACGCCTTACCAATGGATCGATGTGGAGACGGCGGGGCAAGTCGCCGAGGTGCGCCGCCTGGTGGAAGTGGCCGGAGCCGAAGCCGCCAGCCTGCCAAAAGTGCTCTTTCCCGATGGCACATCGCTGTCAGACCCGAGCGTGGGTGAATTGGCCGAAAGGCTTGGGCTGCGCATTCGGCCGGACTTAGCGTTTTACGATTTGGTGATCGCCGGCGGCGGACCTGCGGGCCTGGCGGCGGCCGTGTATGGTGCGTCGGAGGGCCTCAGCACGGTGCTCATCGAGATGGAAGCGCCTGGCGGCCAGGCGGGGATGAGCTCCCGCATCGAGAACTATCTCGGCTTTCCCTCCGGATTAAGCGGTGGCGATCTGGCACGGCGCGCCGTGGCCCAGGCACGGCGCTTCGGAGTGGAGATTTTGAGTCCTCAGCAGATGACCGGTCTCCTTGTGGAAGGCCCCTCGAAGATCGTCAAACTTGCGGCGGGATCCGATATTGGCTGCAAAGCGCTGCTCATCGCGACGGGAGTTTCCTACCGGAAGCTCAACGTGCCTGGCGCTGATCGGCTGCAAGGGTCGGGCGTCTATTATGGCTCGGCTATGACCGAGGCGCAAGAGTGTCGGGGTGAGGATGTTTACATTGTCGGAGGCGCAAACTCCGCTGGTCAGGCCGCCATGTATTTTTCGAAATACGCCCGGCAAGTGGTAATGCTGGTGCGGGGCCCATCCCTTTCCGCAACCATGTCGCAGTACCTGATCGACCAGATCAAGAAGACTGCGAACATCAAGGTTGAAACCCGCTGCCAGGTCGTGGAAGTTCATGGAGATACACACCTGGAGGCCGTTTCCATTCGTTGCGCGGAGACCGGTGATACCTCGACCGTACCCACAAACCTGCTGTCGATTTTCATCGGCGCGGAACCCAACACGGATTGGCTCTCTGGCGTGGTGGAGCGGGACGAGCGCGGATTCATTCTTACTGGAGCCGATCTGATACGTGACGGAAAGATGCCAAAGGGATGGCAGTTGGAGCGCAATCCGTATTGGGTGGAATCCAGCGTTCCCGGCGTCTTCGCGGCCGGCGACGTCCGCCACGGTTCAGTGAAAAGGGTCGCGTCGGGCGTGGGTGAAGGCTCGATTGCCGTGCAGTTCACTCATCAATATCTCAGTGAGGTGTAACTTGGCGCAGAATCCTGCGAGCTCGGCAGCGAGACTTTCAATCGATGACCTGCGCAAGATTGAGGTCTTCGCGGACCTGTCCAGCGAACAGCTCGACTGGCTGGCGGAGCATCTCCAGGTAATGTCTTTTCAGCCGGGAGAGATCATGGGCCGCGAAGGTGAACCTCTTGACTATCTCATTGTAATTCTCGAAGGAGAAATTCGCATACAACGGGGAAGCGGTGCGGATGGAATCACTTTTAGGGGGCTTGCCGGTCAGGTTACCGGCCTGCTTCCGTATTCGCGGCTGACGCATTACGGCGGCACGACTCGCGCCGTGCTTTCCACTCGGGTCGCAACCCTCCACAGGAGCCTCTTCCCTGAGATGCTCCAGCGCGTGCCCTTGCTCGGCCAGCGATTGGTTTCCATCATGGCCGACCGCATTCGCGAGACCACGCGGATCGAAACGCAGCGCGATAAACTGGTGGCGCTCGGCAAGCTCTCCGCGGGTTTGGCGCATGAACTGAACAACCCCGCCGCCGCCGCCCAACGCGCAACAGCAAGCCTTCGCGAGGCGCTTGAAACCGTGCGCGAGGCAAGTATCCGGCTGGCCCGCCACGCCCTGTCCGATGAGCAACGAGAGATGATAACCCGCTTCGAGCGGGAGGCCAAGTACACCTCCAGCATTTCCGCCGATCCCCTGGCCCAGAGCGATCGCGAAGAGCGCATTACCACCTGGCTTGAAACGCGCCATGTGCCGGATGCGTGGAAGATCGCGCCGGCCATCGCTGACGCAGGCGTGGAGACTTCCAAACTGGAAAAACTCGCCAGCCAGGTCGGTGATGAGGTATTGTCCGATGCCCTCATCCGTATCGCATCCCTGTTCACCATCGCCAAGCTGATCGACGAGATCGACATTAGCACCAGACGGATATCCTACCTCGTCGAGGCAATCAAGGAGTACTCGTATATGGATCAGGCTGCGATGAAGGAAGTCGACCTTCATCAGGGACTCGAAAATACACTTACGATCCTGCACCACCAGATCAAGAACGGAATCACCGTGGTTCGCGATTATGACCAAAGCATGCCGCGAATCTGTGCCTTCGGCGGCGAGCTCAATCAGATTTGGACAAACCTGATGGCAAACGCGATCGAGGCCATGCATGGGAAGGGCGAGTTGCGCGTGCGTACCGCACGGGAACTCGACCGCGTGCTTGTCGAGATTGGCGACAACGGACCCGGAATCCCGCCCGAAGTTCTGCCCCGCATTTTTGAGCCGTTTTTCACCACCAAAGGAGTTGGCGAAGGAACAGGCCTGGGCTTGGATACGGTTGGCCGCATCATCAGGAATCATCATGGTGAGATCCGCGTCTCTTCGCACCCGGGCGACACTCGTTTCCAGGTTTTTTTGCCTTTAACTCAGCCGAGAAGCACAGCCATCGGCACACCACAAGAGGAAGACGATGCAGGAAACTTGCTCTCACTTGGATCAGATACAAAACCCATCCCCTAAGACCGATGGGTGTGAGGAGTGCTTGCAGATGGGCGATTCGTGGGTTCATCTGCGCCTTTGCGAAATCTGCGGCCACGTCGGCTGCTGTGATTCCTCGAAGAACCGGCACGCCGCCAGGCACTTCAGAAAGACAAAGCATCCCATCATGCGATCTCTTGAACCGGGCGAAGATTGGGGATGGTGCTACGTTGACGAGATCATGATCGAACCGTTTTCGTAAAGGCGGGAGCAGGCCGGAATCGAAAAGGAGGATGCAAGAAATGAATCCGACGGCAAGCCAACCGGACATTCGGGACCAGCTTTTGCTGCGCCTCGCTGAATCGCGGTCGATAACTGACGAGTTATTTCGAATTGTGCGTACGGACGCGCTCTACGACAGGCCCATTCCCGAAAGACACCGAATTGTTTTTTACATCGGCCACCTCGAGGCATTCGACTGGAATTTGATTGCAGGTCACGCGCTCGGCCTCGGTGCTGCTCACAAGGAACTCGATCGCCTCTTCGCTTTTGGCATCGATCCGGTTGATGGCGGCCTGCCGCGGGACTCGCCTTCCGACTGGCCCCGGCTCTCAGAGATCGGCGCTTATAACCTGCGCGTCCGGGAAGGAATCGATGACATTCTCAAGAGCCATTCGCAGGCTTCGGCGAGCCACTGGCAATACCCTCGGGAAGTCATCTTGAACGTAGCGATCGAACATCGATTGATGCACGCAGAGACCCTGGCGTATATGCTGCACCAACTGAGTCCGGATCGGAAGATTCCGCCGCGCGGTTATCAACCCGTGGACACTCGGTCAAGACTTCCAATCGCTTCCCGGATGATCGATATTCCCGCGGGACTTGCCACGCTGGGAATTCCGCGCGCTGGAGATGTGTTTGGCTGGGATAACGAGTTTGAAGAGCACTCCGTCGAAGTGCCGGCCTTCGCGATTAGCTCCCACAAGATTACGAACGGGGATTTTCTCCGGTTCGTGCGCGAAGGCGGATACGACGATCGCCGGTTCTGGAGCGCCGCGGACTGGGCCTGGATCGATAAGCAGAGGATCGCCCATCCGCATCTGTGGTTCAATCGCCAGGACCAGTGGTTTTATCGGTCGATGTTTGAAGAGGTTGAGTTACCGCTCGACTGGCCGGTATATGTCAGTCACGCAGAGGCCGCGGCCTTTGCGCGTTTCACTGGCCAATCCCTTCCCACCGAAGCGCAATTTCATCGCGCGGCTTATGGAACGCCGAAAGGCCCTGAAGAGATGGAGCCGGCGTATCCGTGGGGCGATGCGCCCCCCGATGCTGGCCGCGGCAATTTTGACTTCGAGCGTTGGGATCCCGTCGCGGTGGGGAGTTATCCCGACGGGCGGAGCGCCTTCGGGTTGGAGGAACCTCTCGGCAACGGCTGGGAATGGACCGCCTCTCCCTTTGCGCCCTACCCAGGCTTTCAGCCGTTTCCCTTTTACCGCGGTTACTCGGCTGACTTCTTTGACGGAAAGCATTTCGTCGTCAAAGGCGCTTCGCCGCGCACTGCGGCGCCGATGTTGCGGCGTTCGTTCCGCAACTGGTTCCAGCCGCATTATCCGTTTGTTTACGCATCTTTCCGCTGTGTGAGTAACTGAATGGAGCCGGAATGCTGATTCGTGATGGTGCGATACAGACCGTAAGCTCATTCGCCGAGGATGTGCGGAATGGGCTGGGACAATCCAGGCAAAAGGAGTTACCGTCAAAGTATCTTTACGACGACGTCGGCTCCGCCCTGTTTGAAGCGATCACCCGGCTTCCCGAGTATGGTCTGACGAGGGCGGAAGAACGGATTCTACGGCAGCACTCAGACGACATAGCTGAGCATCTCACGGCGCATGGTATGGTCGTTGAACTCGGAAGCGGCAGCGGCCAAAAGACGCGCCAGATACTGGAAGCACTGGCCCACCATAAGTCGATGACCTACTGCCCTATTGAAATATCGTCTTCAGCTCTGGTGAGTTGCGAGCGCGAACTCGATGATTTGGCGCAGGTCAGCATTCTGGGGTTTGAGACTGAGTACCTTGACGGCTTGAGCAAGGCCGTGGCTCGCCGCAAACCCGGCGATGCAGTTCTAGTGCTGTTTCTGGGCAGTTCGATCGGCAACTTCGATCGTGAGCCGGCCGAGGAGTTCCTGCGAAGGATTCGCCAGGCGATTGAGCCTGGCGACATGCTGTTGCTCGGCACGGATCTTGAGAAGCCATTGACCCAACTCATTCCCGCCTACGACGACTCTCTCGGTGTAACCGGAACCTTCAATCGCAACCTGCTGGCCCGCATTAACCGTGAGCTTGGGGGGGACTTCGACTTATCCCGATTTCAGCACGTTGCCCTCTACAACGCCCGCGAACGCCGAATTGAGATGCATCTTCGCTCCACTGAAACCCAAACTGTCTGCATCGAAAGGGCAAACTTCACATTCCTGTGCGATGAGACCATTTGGACGGAGAGTTGTCATAAGTTTGGGAGGAATGAACCCGCAGAAATGGCTAAACGCGCCGGCTTCAAGTGCGTTGAGCAATGGGTGGACGTCGAATGGCCATTCGCCGAGAACCTTCTCGTCGCCGTATAGCACAAACGATTCACGCATCAATAACCTATGGGCGTCGTTATCTCAGAGACGTTTCAGAGCGCAGAGGAGGGCTTCTTAGTGGCTCCATCTGTCGTGAGAGCAGATCATAAAGGCCGCCTACAACCAATTGAAAACAATGGCAGAGCGTGCATCGCAGGCGAATTTGTAGTCTACAAATCCACCGAACTCAACAGATCGCAAAATGCACCTCCCTCAAGTCATTGATTTTGCGATGGTTATTTCGGGCACTCCATCTGCTCCCAAAACGAGGATGTCCCAGCCATAGTTGAAAGTTGAGCGGCGGTTCAGCCACTTTCAACTACGCGCGGGACATGCTCGATTTGATCCTTGTGGCTTCTGGGTGCTTTGACAGTTACAAAATTGACTACAGTCAGGGAACTGCCTGCGCTTTAGCGTGGCGAAACGGCCAGGGAAACCGAAGGCACATACGCGCATTAAGCCCCCAGGTGGTCTGGCAATCAATCTGATTTCGATTCCTCCCTTATCCCCTTTAGGACCCCGATGTAGCTTTCTGGCATTGCGAAGTGCTCAGCGCCTCTTATGAAGAGATCTATGATGGCCGAAAAGGATAGCCTTCGGCCATCGGCAGGGAGCTATCTGCAATGGCCGCAAAGCAAGGATCTGTTATCAAGAAATCCGGAAGGGTCTTTGACCAGGGGCAAAAAGCCGCCAAAGCACTCCGCCTTGGCCTCTAGGCGCGTGTCTCCACCCTTGACCAGCAAACGCTCCCTATGCAGAGTCGCGCTATGCGCGACTACGCCGTCCGGCGTGGCTGGATCATCTCAATGCAGGTGAAGGAAGTCGGATCCGGTGCATCCCAGCGTCAACTACGGGAGAAGCTGCTGGAAGCTGCACGGTGCCGGGAGATCGATGTCGTGCTGTTGTGGAGGCTCGATAGTTGAGGAAGATCGGTTACCGAACTGCACGCCACAATGCAGGAGTTGGGACAACTTGGCGTCGGGTTCATATCGCTCAGTGAAGCACTGGACCTGACCCTCTAGTAATATTCCTTTTCGGCTCTAATTTTCACATTGTATTGATATCTCCTTAATCAGTGACGGCTAGGTTCAGTTTAGTTTTTCTTCCGGTTATCGAGCGGGATGGCCAAAGTTTGTGCATTGCGCCCAGCCAAACATTCAAGTGTCGTTGCGTGACACCACGATCACCGGAAGCGTGACCGGTAATGCGGCTGTGACCTTGGCTTTTAACGCGATCAACAGCTTGAACAAAACAGTAGCGACGAGTCAGCAGGTGTCGTGCCGCTAGCGAGGGGCACCCTCACAGCCACGCCTGACCTGATCCCGAACCTAATGTTGCAAACACACTTTCCTTTTGCCTGCGGGCTCAACAAGCCAGGCAGGCAAGACTCGATCCACAAATTTGGAAGGAGAATCTGGTAATGAAGCCAATAGCGCGGTGCACATTCATTCTGCTGTTGCTGTTCGTGCTCGCATCCACTGCCTCCAGGGCCAACTCGGTCGTTGTGGGATCCCTGGATCTGATCAACACCATTCCAGGGCCAAGCGGGGTGGATACGTTGCTTGTGACTAATGTTACCCCCGGTGGCGGCGCGGCGAACATTCCGTTGGAATCGCTGACCTTTTCCGATGTACAGTTGACTATCGACGGAGTAGACCAAACAGCGAACCTCGCTACCGATTTAGCCGGGGTTCTGTACGAACTGGACAATCTTCCCCAGGATTCTATTACCTCATTTGACCTTACGGCGTCCCTGGGCTCCTCGCCCTTGCCGGTTACTGTCAACGGGCAACTGGAAGAGATCTATCCAGCGATTTCCCTGAGCTACAGCGGTCCTGTGCTCGACACCAACAGCAATCCCGACGTGCAATTCGACATCGATGCCACAACCACGCCTGAGCCTTCGACTTTTGGGCTGTTTGGCACAGGTCTGGTTCTGCTTGGCGTAATTCTGTGGTCCCGCCGCCGTGCGCAGACGTCGCATGCTGGCGCAGGGAGATTCTTCACAGACATTGCATAACACCTGTAACAGCGGGTTTCTTCTTCCTTCTGCACGTACTACGAGAGCAATGGGTCGGATGTAACGGACTTCCCTCCGCGTTGAATCGCAGGGTGGGGGTCGTTGGAAAGGATTAGGGACACAAACATGAAGAGGATTTTTCTTTACCTATCGGCGTTTCTGCTGATCTTCGCGGGCGTCGCTGGAGCTGCAACCCCGGTTTCGTTGATCGCCATCTCGCCGACCTCAGGGCAGGCAGGCATCACAAACCTTGCCATCACCGGCAGTGGATTCCCGAGCGGAACCATTTCGCCCTCAAACGTTACAGTTACCCTGACAGGCGGGAGCGGCCCCATTTCGATCACCCCTGCAAGCGTGACCACCGTGGCCGGCAGCATCCGCAGAGTCACGTTCACGATTCCGAGTGGGGATGTGGTGACAAGCCCCACGGTGTATCAGGTGTCGATCAGCGGCACGAGCCCAGCTTTTACGAGCAACTCGGTATCCTTGACCGTGAATCCGGATGCACAGATCACCAGTCTGGCGCCTGCATCGGGAATGCTGGGCCAAACGGTGCCGGTCACCATTACCGGCCTTTACACGAACTTTGTGCAGGGTTCGACGACGGCAAGCTTTCCGGCTGGTTCCGGCACTACCGTCAGTAACTTTACCGTCACCAGCTTGACCACGGCAACTGCAACTCTGAATATTGCGGCTTCCGCTACCGTGCAAACGGACACGTTGACGGTTGCCACCGGCACTCAAACGGCGACCGTGCCCTTCAGCGTGGGCGTGGTTACCCAGGCATCTTCGAGTTCCTATGGCGCGACCGCGGCGCAGTATCACAGCGTCAGTTCCATGACAGCGCTCACGGCGGCTCAAAAGCTTGCGCTGCTACAGGCGAACATCAAGTACGTGTTCGTGATCTTCCAGGAGAACCGCTCCTACGATCACTACTTCGGCACCTTCCCCGGAGCCAATGGACTCTTTGCGACCTACCCAAACGCCAACCCGAACGACCCTTCCGCCTTGCCGGGCAACGCCACGCAGTTTGCGAGCAGCTTCAGCTCCGCGATCCAGACGGTCACGTCCAACGGCAGCGTGGCCTATTCCACGATGAGTCCATTCCTGGTGCCACGCCAGATCGTCAATCAGACCGGCGCCACCACGCCGATCTACTCGGAGGACATGTTATCGGTGGATCACAGCCACACTGGCTACATCAACGATATGCACTCCGACCAGGCCACCCGCTCGGTGCCGAAGAACGACGGCTACCCGCTCGATCAGGAAGGTTTCTACTACAACACTGACTCCTCCGGAACGAGCGCGCCAATCTACAGCGCCTCCACCCACGCTACGCCCACCAGCCAGGTTACGCTGCAAGCCAAGCAGAAGGGCGAGATCGTGATGGGTCACGTCGACTGCGACACGATCCCGTTCATGTGGCAGTACGCCGACAGGTTCACGATGTTTGACAATATGCACCAGACCGCGATTGGACCTTCGACCCCGAATGCGATCGCGATGATCGGTTCACAGACCGGCGACACACAGTGGGTGCTGCATCCGAACAACTACGACAGCTACAGCATCGGCTATGGCTCCCCGACCGCGGTGAGCCACATCCAGTACTCGCTTCCGAATCTGACCGACACTCCGCCGTTTGCAGGCAGCGCAAGCGACAATGCGGCGGTCAAACCGCCTTTTGGGCCGGACGAATCGAATGGCGAGGGGGCAACCACCATCGGAACTCCCAAGGCCGGTCAGGAAACCCTTACCTTCGCCTCGTTGCCGCTTTCGTTCATGGGGAGTGAGATTGACAGCATCACGGCGTCGGACCAGCACTCTGCCATCGATCTGACCGACGTGCAACAAGACATGGCAACCATCATGACGAACGACCCTAACATACCCTGGGGATGGTATCAGCAGGGCTATGGTCCCGAGCCATTCGATGGCACTGCGTTCAACGACGACGAAGCCAACTACACGGCTGCCCCGGAGCACGCTTCCTACATCGTGCACCACAATGGCCCGCAGTATTTCGGCTACCTCGGCGATAACACCCAAGAGCAGGGCAATATGCATGGCCTGCAGCAGTTCTACACCGATGTCACCACCGAAGCTCTAACCCCAGGCGTCTATTACATCCGCGGCGGCTATTACAACAACCTCGGCCAAACCCCGCTGGATCCGAATACGAACGTTAGGGCCGACTTCGCTGGCAACGACGACCATGGCTCGTACTCGGACTCGCAGATCTCGGAGTCCATGGTAGCCGCTACGGTCAACGCGATCGCGAACAGCCCCTACTGGAATCAGAGCGCGATCATCATCACTTACGATGAGTCGGACGGATTCTTCGATCATCAACCTGAACAGTTCCGCACCTGGGGTCCGGACGGGCAGCCCGAGACCGGCGGCCCACGCATTCCGCTGATGGTGGTCTCGCCCTTCGCGGTCACACACGGCGTGAGCCACGTCTACAGCGAGCATTCCGCGGTGGTTCGCTTCGTGGAGGAACTGAAGGGTCTGGTTCCACTGGGGCAGTTGCCGGATGAGGCCGCAGCGCTCACCACCGGAGCAACCCTGTGCGCGAATCCGCCCACCTATAGTGGCTCCACTCCCGCACCGACGCTGGTGAAGCCCGGCGCGCAATCGACGACAACGACGATCAATCCGTTCTGCAAGCCCAACGGCGCGGCGCAGACCGCTCTGGGGCCGGGAGACGTTTTTCCCGGCATGGGCGATCTCACGGAAGCCTTTGACAACGACCGGTTGCTCGGCAAGGTTGCCCCGCTCCCGGAAACCTACGCCACGATTTCGTCCGTGTCTACTCTGCCGCACTACAGTGCAACCGGCGCCTGCTCCAACCAGGCGCTGAACATCGTGCCGACGGACTACAAAAACGGTGTCTACAGCTCGGCAGCCTTCGATCCGACCGGAGCGCAAACAGCCGTGCCGGTCATCGATCCGCCGCCTGCGGACTTTAATCCGCGTCCGACGGTGAGCAACGGCAGTCCGTACTACAACACCAGCAATAACACCACCACTAACTCTACGACCGGCACTGGTGGTCCTTGGCCCCAGTGATCGAGCAACACAGCCGGGACGGCATCGCTGCCGTCCCGGCTTTTGTGCGCCCAGCATGGGCGCACTCTTACGGGTGCAAGTCCCGTCACAAGCTGGTCACAGCGAGTGAAGTGAAGCGCAACTGCACGAGGGCGACCGAGTGTGGGGAGGAAGCGCGGAGCGA
>Ga0182013_10006177_pt1 | contig 13679 bp, 13 predicted proteins | sample 612S2MmetaG_FD_120487 | JGI IMG/M metagenome (GOLD analysis project Ga0182013, IMG submission 120487) | Permafrost microbial communities from Stordalen Mire, Sweden - 612S2M metaG | ecosystem: Environmental > Terrestrial > Soil > Wetlands > Permafrost | place: Sweden: Stordalen | collected... | reverse complement strand
CAGGAATATGTTTTGGTTTGTCTTGATCCCCTCTGTAGCCAATCTATTAAAGTGCTCGAATACCCTTTAAATTAAGCCATTTCAGTTTTCTTGACGCGCCAATAAATTCAAAGTATTTGCAAGAAGTTGTATCCTGTTTTGATCCTGATAAATCCTGTTTGTCGGAATCGATAAATAGCGCCCTAACTCTTTGAACAATTTGACAGCGATTATATGTTCTTCAGAACCACATGGGTAAAACTCTGGTAATAAAGGCCGGGATGTGGCAAAATCATTTGTGGCCATTATCGTAACCATCAAGCCAAGAGGCAATAATTTTATTTCTATTTTGCCATAAAATCTGGCGCCATCATTTCCGCCGCAATAAATAATGCCTTCATCTGATATCGAAAGAAAATAACTTCTCATGTCCTCCATGAGCACGGACAAAATTTTCATATTGGTTATAAAGAAAGATAAAATTTCAAAACCTCTTCCAGCTATTTGCGCACTAATGATGTCGCATCAAAAAAGCGAAGACCTTTGTTAATAGTCACTTTTGGATTGAATTCATAAGACTTTGACAGATATTGCCGCCCATAAAAACCGCCAGCAATCGAGAGAAAGGTCTTTATACATTTAGAAAAGTCTATTGCATACCATGAACTACAGTGTATAAGTGGACAAAATCTGATTTCATAATTGCCTGAACTGTCAATACAAGCATTCGTTCACTATCGTTTTGCGGAACAATTTGAGTCTCATTGTCCTGGGCTATTTCTGTTGACTGAGATTCGTCAGTATTTTCCGTTGCTAATACCTTTTGCTAATTTAATTGTTTCAAAACAATCAAAGTTTATATTTTTGGGCTACATATTATTAAAGACATAGCGTTAGCTATATTCTTGGCAGTCGAAAACTCGTAATCTTCAACATTGCCATACAGGGATATAAAGCAACGCCTACGGTAACGTGGGCTTTGGCTTATCTGTATGGCAAGGGCTTTTACGAGTGCCTCGACACTGCGGGTATAGTTATAAGCCCACGCCGTCATTATAACCGTCTGCTCCGGGCTTTAGCAGACACCCAAAAATCAAAATCTTATGAAGAAATTTTCCCTCTCAGGTCTTTTGACCTGTTTCGCCCTGCTTTTGTTTTCTCAAGCACCCCCACAAATGGTAAACTATCAGACCGTAGTGCGAAATAGTTCTGGTTCATCCATTTCAACCGCCGTTACATTTACCTTCACTATTCACGATGGCTCTCCCACAGGAACCGCTGTTTTTACCGAAACCCAAAGCACAACATCTAATTCCCTGGGCTTAGTGGCCTTGCAAATAGGTTCGGTAAATAATCTTGCGGGGGTTAATTGGGGTAGCGGGCCGAAATATTTAGAAGTGAGTGCAAATATTACCGGTGGCGGAACTATTGATACTACCGCACAGCTAATTAGCGTTCCTTATGCATTGTATGCAGCTAAGGCCAATTCCGTTACAGGAACGCCCGACTATGCCGTTTTTCAGGAAGTAGCGAATAGTGGCAATCCGCCATCTACGACACTTACTAATGCCGCTTGGACTACCAGGCAGTTGAACTACACTGCTGTTCCAGATGTTAGTTCTGCTATTTCGAGGAACGTAGCAAACGACAGTATAGTATTGGCTCCGGGCACCTATTACATCACAGCTTCTGCCCCCTTTAGCTGGAATACTATCACCGGTTCAAATGATGCTTTTCTGACCGCCAATAGTACGCTAAGGCTATGGAATCTTACAACAAGCACGGCTATTGCATGGGGGACGGGAGATAATATTTCGGACATTCGCCAATTGGCGGGGTCGGTTTTTAGAGAACCATATACGCTGACATTGACTACAATAGCAGTAATTACATCCACTTCAAGTATTGCCCTTCAACAGTTTTTAAATTATACCGTGAGCCCATCGGGTGCGGTAACGTTTGATGCGGGAGCACCGGTTAGTAGTGGTGAGACAGAAGTCTATGCCCAGATTACCATTCAGAAGATACATTAATTGTCAGGGGTTCAATAGGCATGTTGCAAATACTTTTACACATTATTGTAAATGGCATAAGAATATTTTGGTAGCGTATCAATTTATATTATATGATAAATTTAAACAAACGTAGACGATTTCTTATAATTCAGTGCATTTCGGTATTTGTATTGATTAATGCAAACGCACAGGATAACAATTACTGGAACTTAATGCCGGGTTCGCGGGCATCGGTGATGGGTGGTGCAGTTGTGGGCGGCGTGAGGGACAATAGCGCCATCTTTTATAATCCCGGTGCGCTTGGCTTTGTAGATAGCAACACCATATCGGTAAACGCCAGTTTGTATAATTTCGAGCATGAGAAAATTATCAATGGCGGTGGTACTGGTGTTAATTTTGCCTCTGGTGTATTTCTGCCAATTCCCCTGTTGCAGATAAGCGGTATTTTCAGGATAAAGAATAAACCCAAGCACACATTAGGGTTTATGGTTTTTACCAAAAATCAAACCTCTAATAATTTTTCGGATAGAGTTGATGGGTCAAAAAACGATAGTATATTGGCTGGTGATGGCTATACCGCAACTAATCCGAACGTAGAGTATATTGGTGAGTATAACTTAAAAACTACCCTCAACGAGATGTGGGTCGGATTAAGCTATTCATATAAAATCAACAGCCACATCTCAATAGGCGCTTCTCCCTTTTTCGCCTACCGCACACAAACTTTAAGTTCATCCTTTGTATCCAGAACATTTCCTGACAGCAGTTCAAATTTTTATCAAAATATCAACATTCCCATCACTTCAATAGATTACGATGATATTGAGAACATTAACTTTTCAAACTTAAGGGCATTAGGCAAAATAGGAATTGATTTTGATTACGGTAATTTAAAGGTTGGTGCTGCATTTACGACACCAAGCGTTAATTTGCTCGGAACTGCCATAATCGAAAGAGATATAACTTATAATGGTGTTTATCCATCAAGTCCAATCCCAGGCGATACAGGAACCCCATATAGCTATGTTTATAATGACCGGCAGCAAAAATTAAAAACTACTTTTAAATCGCCGTGGTCAGCGAGTGTAGGAATAGATTACACTGTAAAAAAAACAGGAACCACTATTGCATTTACAGGTGAATATTTTGGCGCAATTGCCCCTTATGACTTAGCAACTCCTAATTCACAGGCCTTTCAGCGTCCTGTGTGGTACAATAATACCTCACCAACCTTTTACCAGGCAAATAGCGATGAATATCTGCGAATTTTGGAGTCATCTCAAGCCGTTGCTAATTTTGCTATTGCCGTTTATCAGGTGGTCAGCAGAAAAATTGATATTGCTGCAAGTTTTAGGTCTGATTTCACTTCCTTTAAAAAGGCATCGAATGATTTTTGGGAATACTCATATGTGGATACCCTACTCCCGCCGGGATTAAGGCTTAGCTTCTCAAATATCAACTTGTATCACCTAACCGTAGGTGTAATCATAAAGAATAAAAAGTCGGATATTTATTTGGGAGTGAACTATACTTTTGGCACTAATACATCTTTTCAGCCCATGAATGATATTGCTAATCCGGGTGACAATACCAACAATCTTGGTGCGGTTGCCGCCAATAATGGTAATAATTATACTCCGCTGGCAACGTATAAATATTCATCGTACTCACTCATAGTGGGCTATACGCACCACTTCAACTAAACCAATAATGAAAACAATTATCAGCGTAATTTTAATCGTGTTTATTGCCTCCATTAATTCGTATGGTCAAAAAGTTGCCATTGGTAAATTTTCTTCAAAAGCTCCTTCCGACACACTTTATTACGCTGCATTAGAAGCAATTCCCGGAATTCAATTCACAGTTAAATCCACCGATAATCAGGATGGAATTATACAGGCCGAACAGTGGTCATTTGGTGTTGACAAGCAAATTTTTGCATCCATTTCTATTTCAGTTAAACAAGAAGACGGCAAAAGCATAATTCAGGCAACCGTTACCAGTTGCCCTGGTTTTTTAGCTGGCGCGAAGCCAATAAAGCTGGCCCTTCAACTTGGGGATTATATCAAGAAGATAATACCTGATTTGAAAATTTCCGCTAAGGATAGCAAGTCAGAAATTATTGACTAAAGTTGCTTTGAGGCAACTAATAATATCTGGTTTTCAGGATTGCCCGAAATTCCAAGATGCCTGCTATTTACATCATTAGGCAGGTCGCGCAGAACACGGTCAAGGGATGTACTTTGCAACGTATCAATTACCGCGCTCTTACCGGATATTCCAGATTCAATTATTTTCCACCTCCAACTTCCGCATTAATTACTCACCGCTTTCCATCATAAACATGGGCTCAGTCTGAAACCCTTTACCTTCTGGTTGCCGTATGTTTTTTTCGTTCTTAAATAGTTTTAAGTAAACATAACATCAAATATTATGTAAAGTAGGGCCGGGCATTTAATTTTGCCCATTATGTCACGCTTACTATTTCTTGATGATTACAGAATGCCGGCTGATTGCATTTCTTACATGCACTGGAGAAGATGGCATGTGAAGTGCTTACTGTGCCAAACTAAGCGGATAAAATGAAAGCAAAGCATATTTATTTAATAGAAACAGGCAACGGTGCCGCTGGTGCAGACGGAGTTAGGTATGTTTCCCTTAACCATGAAAAAGCGGTTGATTTTGCAAAGAAGTTTGTAAAACAACTGAATAGAAAAAGAAAAAGAGAACTCCTCTCATCTCCACCCTTAAAGAGGGTATTGCTTTCCGGAGATGAAGGTGTTCTCGGTGAGAAGATTACAGACCGTTGGGCAAGCGGTGTAAGAAACGTGGAAATTATAGAATATCAACTGGATAAGGAATATAATCCGGTTTGGCTTAGGTGATAGTTGATGATTGAAAAATATTTGGAAAAGAAGCGTTATGGAAAATAAAAGCGAAATAGACAAAGCATTATGGGCAGAACTTGAATGTGAAAATCCGAGTGAGGGGCGAATACGTACATTGGTAGAGCAAGGTGCAACTATCAAAGGCGAGTTTCTTTGGAACGTTATTCTTGACCTTGTTCCAAATCCTGATTATGGGGGTGAAGCACTTGACCTGAAATATGTCGAGCTATTGATAAATCTTGGCGCAGAGGTAAATTACCAGAATGAGGGCTCTAATAGTTTGTGGCCGGCGAGTGTTTGCATAAGAAACTCGGCGCTGGTAGAATTGTTGCTCCGAAAGGGTGCAGACCCAAATAACTATTCTTGGGAAGGGAGCACGATACTTTCGGCGGTAGGATTTGATGAACGGAATGGTGATACAACAGATGAAGAAACTAAGGAATTGTTTAAATGTATGGACCTGCTAAAACAATACGGAGCAAAAACTACAAGGGAATGGAGGATAGCCAAAAAGAAAGAAGAACAGAACAAACCGCTTTGGGATGAACTATGTTCAGAAAATCCGAGCCAGGAAAAAATCCGGGAACTTGTTAAAGGAGGTGCAGACATAAGCGGAGATTTTTTAAAGGACGCAATTTTCACGATGATACCCCGGCGCGATGATGACGGCACACTGTGTGGTAAAATGCCGGACTTTGGCATATTTAAATTTCTGATTGAACTTGGCGCCGATGTAAATTTTGAAGATGAGGATTCATTCAATTGCCTGTTTGAAGCGAGTTTAAGTTGGAGTCCAGTTTTGGTGAAATTGTTGCTTGACCTGGGTGCCAACCCCAATTCCATATCGCCTGACCTGCACCAATCAATTCTGGATTATGCAAAGTCGGACCGCTTCTATGAAGAAACCTATAATTCAGCTAACGGTGAGAAGTACCTGGGTCAAATCGTGTGCTTACTCGAGGATTGTGGTGCTAAATCCTATTCCGAACTTGAAGAAGAACAAGAGGCGGGGACGGCTGGAATTGATGAGGGAGAGTTGTTGCAATTGATGGTACGTTTTTATAATGAAGGGAATATAGAATTGATTAAATCGGTTCTTGCTCCCGATATTGTCTATACAAGCCAATGGGTTTTGGAAAAATTAGAGGATAGTGAAAGGTTCTTAAAGTATTTCGGCCAAAAATTTGAAAGTCAAAGAATGAACGGGTGGAAAATTGATGTGTATGCGCATCATCTGAAATGCGGAAGAATTCACTTTTTGATAATTAAACAGCAGGATAGCCCTGACGAAATCGTGGCGGAGGTTAGATTTATAAAGGGAAAATTGAAGTATATCGGTCTTTTTCCCCGTGTGAAAGACCCGTTGACATTTCAGAAAACCTCCTTTCGTTTCGAGGCGGCATTGGAATTAGAAAAAACACATTAAATGATATTGACATGAAAAATATTGAATTGAAAGAGTTTCTTGAATACAAAGAAAAATGGGAGCGCGGTTATGGAAAGTATTTTGATTATTTCAGACCGCTTGGTAGCTATTTGGGTTTCTACGGCATCCCTACTGTGGTGAATTACTTAAAGTGGGCGCTGTTCTGCCGTAACATTGTTACTAATTTATCGCATGAAATAACTTGTATGCCGGTCATGTTTCATTGCTTCATTAATGATACGATTATTACGATGCCATTTGAGGATGTGCGCGAACTCGTTGAGGCTATAACAAAAATGACCATTGCAAAAGATGCCTGGAAATATGAAATATTTGAATTCTGTAAATGGGAAAAACCCCTTTGTCCTGATTGTGGCGATGACATGATTTGGAACTTTGTAAAAGATATTGAGAACAGGCTAAAGTGAATTATTAAGCATAACCATAACATTAATTTTATGAAAATTTTTACAGGAAAAGAATTGATTGAGTTAGGATACAGGCCAGGAAGGTGGTTCAAAGAAGCCATGGACTACATTAACCAAAACCAGCTTTCGGGAGAAGACCTTTTGAGCTATTTGCAATCGGTGAGTCCCAAAATAGTTTCACCGCATACGGAGCCGGTAAGCTTTTATCAGAACATCAAAGCAGATACGGAAGAAGAAGCCGCTAACCTACAAGCTGTCGTTAATACAATGAAGGAGGTAATGAAAACGCCAACGGTTGTTAACGGTTCGATTATGCCTGACGCTTGCCCATCCGGTGAAATCGGGCTCATTCCTGTTGGCGGGGTTGTGGTTACAAAAAATGCCATCCACCCAGCCATGCACAGCTCGGATATTTGCTGCTCACTCATGCTGACCAACTTTGGATTCATTGACCCAAAGAAAGTTTTAGATGCCGGGCATTCGGTTACTTATTTTGGCGGCCTCAAGCGGGATAAATTTACGCCTCTACCTAAAGACCTTGAAGAGCAAATTGGCACAAATATGTTTTTGAGTTCTCAAGGGCTTACAAACGTAGCCACGTACCATTTAGGCACCCAGGGTGACGGAAATCACTTTTTGTTTGTTGGTATTTCAAAAAATACCGGTGAAACTATCATGGTAACACATCATGGCAGCAGGGGCGTTGGCGCATTTCTTTTTAAGCAAGGCGTGAATATTGCTAACTTTTTCAGAAAAGAAATATCGCCTGAAACACTGGAGAAAAACGCCTGGATACCTTATGACACTGATGAAGGTAAAGCTTATTGGGAGGCTTTACAATGGGTCAGGCAATGGACAAAGCTGAACCACAGCGTTATTCACGATGCTGCCCTGCAAAAACTCGGAATTGAACCGGTTGACAGGTTTTGGAACGAGCATAATTTCGTTTTCAAAGACGGAGATTTGTTTTACCACGCCAAAGGAGCAACCCCGCTTGATAGCAAATTCATTCCTGATGCTAAAGACGGATTAAGGATTATTCCTTTGAACATGAGTGCGCCGATATTAATCGTTAAGGGCAAAACTACAGAAAGCAATTTGGGATTTGCCCCGCATGGCGCAGGTAGAAACAGGAGTAGAAACAAGCACAAGCGGGATAATAACCAAAAGACCATCGAGCAGATTTTTGCCGAGGAAACAAAGGGGCTGGACGTTCGGTTTTTTTCAAACAACATTGATATTTCAGAGTTACCAAGTGCCTATAAAAACTCAGACAGCGTTATTGCGCAGATGAAAGAATTCGGTCTTGGAGAAGTCATTGATGAAATTCTGCCTTATGGCTGCATCATGGCTGGCAATTGGGAAATTGATGCCCCGTGGAGGCAAAAGTACAAGAACAAAAACCAGAGAAATGAAACCTGGAATAACATTTAAGGAAAGAGCAGGGCTGGCAGCAGAGTTACTATCCAGACAGGGACCGGTTTCTTTTGAAGAAATGCGGATGCAAATTCAATGGCTGAAAGAAAACTGCCTGGCAAAAAACAAGAAGCAAAAGAATACAGTGGAATCAACACTCCCCGAGGTTCAGAACAAGAGTGCGAAAACCGAAATCGGGAATATCATTTCTGGAGCGAGTACAGTTGCCAATGGAACTATTATCCAGGCAGTTGCTACTTACATTGATGGAAAGGTAACCGGGCGTAAAAGTGAAAGACAACGATTGGAAGATTATATATCCGGAAATGATTTATGGGTTAATCTTGAGCAAATTGGCCCGTATCTCACTGAAGGAGTATAACAAAAGGTTTATCGCGGTGATGCAAATAGCGTTACTAAACTCAACACATCTGTATATTATAGTTCATGGCAGAACTATCTCCATAGCCTGTTATTAAACAATTATTTTTTCCCCGAAACGGCCTATGAATTAGTCGGATTCATAAGACGCAATGGCGGGTTAAATGCTGTTGTCAGGCAACCATTTGTAAAAGCAACGGAAGCAACCGATTTAGAATTGGTGAAGCAATTCATGGCTGCAAATGGCTTTATCAATACTAAAAATAACGACTACCGAAATGACGAACTGGGAATTAAGTTAGAGGATTTGCATGACGAAAACGTATTGACTAATGAAGGGGTTCTTCAATTTGTTGACACCGTTTTTTATTTAGCACGATAAACAGTATAATAAGTTGAGTTCTATTGAAAGGCCGCCAATTCTTCAATTAAAGCCCTGCGTTGCACATACAGTTGCCGGAGATTTTTCACCAACTGGTCGGCCCTGCTCTTTTCGCCTAATCTGATCATCTTCTTTATGTAATGGCAGGCGTGCTTGTAGTGGCTCCTGCTCACATTGCCTTTTAAATAGTCCAATATGCCTTTCTCGTATAATCCGGCAAGCTGCGGTGCATAGCTCTTCGTTAGGTGTTTTTCGTTTTGTTCAATAAAATTCAGATCAGGATATCCTTTTACTAACTCAAACAACTTGTCCCACCACTGTTCGCGGATATAAATATCAGCTACGCGGGAGTTGCTGTGCCAATACGGTTGTTTCTTCCATTCATTTACCAGTTCCATTGCATAGCCGCTCCACCCGCCGGCAGGAATCTGTTTTTTAAGGATGTCATAAAAATCGGCACTGCTTCTCCCACCCGCCTCAAAATACAGTTTGCGCGCATGCAGTTTAATATCCCCGGCGTCATTTTCAGCAAGCGCTATTTTTAAGAGCCCTTCGTACCAGTCCAGGACCAGGCCTGCATACTGCTTGTCCTTTGCGATACCGTCGCGGGCTACTTGTTTGGCCTCGATATACTTTTTACCGGCAATCAGTTGTTCCAGGTATTTCTTCCGGAAGTCAGGGTTGGATATATTTCTCTTCAAAAACTCCTGCGCGGCATCTTCGCCCTCTGTAGCCCTTATTATTTCCAGCTCGATTTCCTGTGCGGCGCGGCCTTCATAATCAGAACCGGTGATGGCCGCCAACCGCTTTCTGATTTCCGGGTATTGGGCTGGAGAAGATGCCGTTTCTTTCGCAAGCTGAAGCATTTGCAGGTGCCAATCCCAACCCGAAAAATATTTGTTGTCGAAATACTGTAAGGCCGTGGCAAAAATATTTTCCCGTAAGCCCTTGTCCGTGCTTTTTCCGCTTAACGCAAAAAGCAGCCCCATCGCATTTTCGATAGTATCTCCCAGATACCCATTGCTGTCATCGCTATATTCGAGCGCACCCGTCACTTCGCGAACAATAGCGAAGCAGATATAAATTGCCGATAGTTCGCGGCCTTTCCCGGCAAATTCTTTCGCCGTATTTAAAAGACCGGTTATCTCTTTACCCGCTTTACCTGCATTGTAATAATCAATAAAACCGCGCGATGCGGCAGATTTCAGGATTGTGCTTACCTGTTTTCTGTAAAGATCTATGCTCTCGTGTTCATATAGATGAGCGTATGCAGCCAAAAAAGCTTGCCTGAATAAAGGAGTCTTTTTGCATTGGCTGCGGATAAAATCATTGATTTCTTCGCGAGGGAGATTGGCAAGCAGGTCTTCAATCTTTTCGGCAACGGTTTTTGGTCTGGATTTTTTGAGCGGGTTTTTCGTTGTCCCTGCTGTTTTTTCTTTTTTGAGTTTTGAATCTATTCCTAATTCATCCTGTTGCAGATAAAAACAAACCGCCGCTATATGCTTGCAGACAGCACTTTCGTAAGGGCAAGTACAGGCTACATCGCTCAAGGTTCCGTTTTTCAATTTGAAACTCACTGTATAATCTTCGGTGCCATTTACGATACTCTCGTGTTCATCAGGCGCAACTTCCTCCGGCGCCGACACCCGACCGTTTTTGAAGTAACTCAATCCTCGTTTCAAGATGACTTCATCTATGTGTTGCTCAAATTCAGTCAGGGGAAATTTCATAGGATAAGGTTTCAAATAAGACGCTCGCATTTGGGTTCAATCCTTAGCTGGGCCGAAAATAATCCCAAATCTTTAAAGGTCATTATTTTCCTGAAGAGGCCCGGCTATGATTTCGGACGCCCCTGAACGTAGTTACAATATACTCCTCCTTTCAAAAAGCGGGTATCTTTACCGGGTTTTCAAAAATCCCCTGCCATGCCGACTATTATGGAAAGAGTACAGACGCTAATCATTGACAAGCTGAACGTGGAAAAAGGCCAGGTAACCCCTGAAGCGCGATTTGCTACTGACCTGGGCGCCGATTCACTGGATGTTGTAGAACTCCTTATGGATTTCGAAAAAGAGTTCACTATTGCTATCCCGGATGAGGATGCTGAAGGGATAGAAACAGTGGCGCAAGCCGTTGAATACATTGAAAAGGCAGTCAGCCATACTCAATGACAAGATTCACCAACGGCGACCCACAAATAATGAACTAATCCAGCCAACCGAAGTAATTAGTCTATTTGGGATTGTTTCGTTTGCGCGAACTTGAAACGTTGCCAAATCATCTTTCCTGAGCATAAATTATTTGAGATGACCAAGAAAGCCTTCTTGTGAAAATCTGATTTGTAGTCTCCTTTGCCTCCAGTTTTTGTCCTAATTTCGCACTACCGGAATTTGACAATAACTCGAGCTAAAAAGGTTTAAGACAAGACCTGCGGATTCCACCATGAAATGCCTGGTTTGTTTTTTTGAAACAATATTTTTGACGAGACTCAATGGGGTAGGCCGTACCCGGCTAACTTATGCCATCTCTAAAAAAGTCTTTATCCACAAGTGAATTTATTTAGGTTACCCTTGCATTTTTTTATCGTAAAAAGATGTTTACATGTCCAAACATGTTGAAACACAGCAAGATATGTTCATACATTCTCAGACATGTCCAGACATGTGTGTAATAATTCGTTATAAATAATGACATCACGGCAGAGCACATTCATGAAAGCAAATTAATATCTCCATACAAAACGCCAACGTGGTCTTTGATAAGTCTTGCGCCAGTACATCCATTTTATTCCTAGGCATACGGTGAAGTCCGTATTGTGAGGGAATCTTCGATCCTTTAAGTTTGCTCAAAACAATTTTCATGCGCAACCTCTCTGAAAAATACTTTCCGTTAATAGAAAAACGTCTGAATAGTAAGCTCGGCGCCAAGGTTTTTTGAAAACCAATGGTATCAATATCAAAACACTTTATTACTGGAAGAAAAGTATCGTGAAAGTGGAAACAAATCAGGCAACCAGTTAGGCAACGCCGGTTTTACCGCATTATCAGTTGTGGATGTGTCCAAAGAAACAGAAGTAATCATTCAATACCCTGATGGCACCCGCGTCATGATATCAGGCACATCGGATGCCATTATGATAAAGCAATTTATTCCGTCCTTTAACAAATGATCTCCTTCAATATTTCACAGCGATTCTTTTTATATCAGGGCCCAACCTATATGCGCAAAACATCTATTGTTTGTACGGATTAGTAACTAACGAACTCCAAAAGCCACTCACCTCCAGTGATGTATTTACGTTCATCAATAAGCCCCGTAACGGCATTAAGCTTTTAGTATGGGTAGATACATCTGCAAGCCTGGCGCAGGAGCGAAGGCTGTTACCCTCTACGAGAAGGTTAATAATCTGTGATCTTTTTTCTACAATAACAGAGAAAAAGAATCATTTTCATCCGATTCCCTTTTTCCAAAATCATTCTTTGACCCTTGGTTGTCGGTTAGGTCAAAATTAGAATCGAGCTCTCCGGGAATTGAAATGTTATTTTTTCGGCAAAGCTCAAATAGACGATTAATTTGTTCTGTTTGAAATGATATTTGTTCGGAATCAATCTTCATTTTCTGTTCATATTCATTCAGTTTTTTCCTCGCGGTACTAAGTTCTCTGATTGCTAATTGTAATTCATCCTCATCGTAGACCCAGGCTAATATTAGCGAGCGACCTTTTTCACTTAAATCCTGAGAATGCGCAAAGCATTTTTCAGCATATTCATTTTTTTCATGGGCACTTAACATGACGGTTATCCTTTCATTCCGTGGTTGAAAGCTGGTTGATTTTCCATGATACCGTTTATAGGATTTTTTTGGCGTTTTATCCATTGTTATTTTATTACAGCTACATTATAAGTATAAGGTATATTATGCTTTCGGGTGCAATTTAGAACGATGCACAGCGAATATTTAGAAAACGTAAAAGTGTGCAAAATGCCGTAGTTAGCCGTAAAATACGGGCATTATAGTGGACTTTGTTCCATGGGGGATATTTAGTTACCTTGAAACTAAGTTTTCATGAATTTAGGCTTTCAATATTTTAATCGCGCACCTAAATTCTCCATATCCTCTTCCAGCTTTTTGTCAAGCAGCTTGGCATAATGCTGTGTGGTTGTTATGTTTTTATGCCCTAACATGGAAGAAACACTTTCGATCGGAACGCCATTATTGAGTGTAATTGTCGTTGCAAAAGAGTACCTGGAAAGATGGAAAGTTAGCGTTTTTGTTATTCCACTATCTTTTGCCAGTTCTTTTAAATACACATTTATCTTTTGATTGCTAATAACCCGGAATATTTTATCCTCGCCATTTCTACATTCGAAATCAGGACAGTACCTTTTTATAATTTGCAAGGGCAAATCCAATATCGGGACGTTTGTTTTGACATTTGTTTTCTGGCGCCTTGTTCTTATCCAATACTTTCCGTTTTCAAGTTGAATGTGCTTGGCACATAAGTTTTTAAGATCAATATATGCCAGGCCGGTGAAACAACTAAAGAGGAACCAATCCCTAACACGTGACAGTTTATTACCAACCCGGTCAAGTTCCATCAGGTTTTTAATTTCCTTTTCGCTTAGATAAGTCCGCACTACCTCCTCCAATCTGATCTTATACTTTTGGAATGGATCTTTGTCGGTGTAGCCATAAGACCACGCTGCTTTGAATACGGTTTTAAATATCCGGATATACTTCATGGTAGTATTGTGGCTGCATTTT
>Ga0182013_10006176_pt1 | contig 13683 bp, 13 predicted proteins | sample 612S2MmetaG_FD_120487 | JGI IMG/M metagenome (GOLD analysis project Ga0182013, IMG submission 120487) | Permafrost microbial communities from Stordalen Mire, Sweden - 612S2M metaG | ecosystem: Environmental > Terrestrial > Soil > Wetlands > Permafrost | place: Sweden: Stordalen | collected... | reverse complement strand
TTCGAAGAGCGCTTCCTGACGATTGGCGCATCGGCTACCGGACGCCTACTGGTCGTAGCGCATACACGACACAATGGGACGATTCGTATCGTCGTCGCCCGTCCGGTCACGCGAACGGAGAGAGAGTTCTATGAAGAAGCCGATTGAGCGCCGAAGCCGCGACGATATGCGACCGGAGTATGATTTCGCGTCAATGAGCGGCGGAATACGCGGTAAGCATTACCAGGAATATCGAAAAGGATCGAACGTTGTCCTGCTCCAGCCGGACGTTGCGGAAGCGTTTCCCAGCGAAGAGGCGGTCAACGAAGCATTGCGTGGCGTTCTCAAGACAACGCGCGCCGTGCGACAGACTGGTGGCCTCTCTGATCGCACCCTGCAGCCTGGCACCCGTATCTCGAAACGCCCTCGTACGTGATTATCCAGGGTTTTGCGAGTCGACATTCCGCAGGAAGCCTTTCTGGCCATACTCAGGGTCGGAGAAGACTAGGTCTTCACGCACAGCGCGGCGCCGAACCTCTTAGATCCTCAAATCCGAACTATATTATCCAGATGATTCCGTCAGAAATCCGGGTGCTTGGGGCTGACGATGCAGGCGCATTTTCGCAGCTCCGTCTGGAGGCGCTCGAGTCCGAACTCCAGGCCTTCGGCTCCTCCGCGACCGAACACCGGCTCCTCACCCCGGACGTTTTCCGGGCACGAATCTCCTCCGACCCGGCAAACAAGTTTGTCGTAGGCGCTTTTGTTGGCGGACAACTGGTCGCAACCGCAGGCCTGGTCCGTGAACCCAACTTGAAGCAACGCCACAAGGCGCGAATTTGGGGTGTTTATTTGAAAGCGAATGTGCGCGGTCAGGGACTGGGCCGCAGGCTGCTCACTGAAGTCCTGCGGCGCGCCGCCAGAATCGAAGGCGTCGAGCAGATCCAGTTGGCTGTTGCCGCTCCTCAGACCGCTGCCATCGCGCTTTATCACTCGCACGGGTTCACATCTTATGGCCGCGAGCCTCGCGCGCTAAAGATTGGCGATCGTTACATTGATGAAGAACTGATGGTGCTGCACCTGAGCAAACACGACCCGGTAGACACTCATCGGGATGTCAGATAGCCTCTCGGTATCTTTTGCTTGTTAGGAGAGCCCGGATGAAGAAGTCGCGTTTGGTGTGTCTGTTGTGTGCGCTGGGTTTCGGCATGCCTTTGGTGGCGGCAGACAGCTTCGTGGTTTGTCAAAGTACGTATGCTTTGTGTACTACCGCGAAGTGCATCCCCGTACCCGGGAAGACGGACACCGTCTCGTGTGCGTGCGACGTAAAGAGCGGGTATTCGGCCGGCCAGGAAGCCTGCCAGTCTGCAAAACAGACCAGCGAAGGTGAGCAAGTCCGATCGCGCTATTTCCCGGTTAAGAGTCACATGGTCTGTTCGAATAACCGTCCCTGGGCGTGGTGTCTCGACAAGGTTTGCCTCGTCGACAAGAATGACCCATCCAAAGCACAATGCGCCTGCTCGTTGGTAAAGGATCAGGGCCCGTACATCATCGTCACCGATACTTACAATGAGTCGGACTGTGAAACCGGCATCACTTCCTCGGCGACGGTCGCACAGGACCACGAGATAACCGACTTCTTGAAGAACAATGATCACCTCAAGGCGTTTCCCGCTACCGTCTTAACTGACCATAAGTAATTCCGACGTAAGAACGTATGGAATCAGTCCTCTAATAAGAAAGGCCCGGACTCTTGTCCGTACCTTTATGCATAGTCGCGGAATTCCGCAGCCGAATTTACAGAATGTACCGCGACAAGTCCTGGTCCTTCACGATATCGGTCAGCTTGTTGCGCACGTAGTCGGCATCGATGGTCACCTGCTTTTCCTTCATGTCAGGCGCCTCAAAGCTGATCTCGTCGAGCACCTTTTCCATGATGGTATGCAAGCGGCGCGCGCCGATGTTCTCCGTTCCCTCGTTGACCTTGAAGGCGAAGTTCGCGACTTCAGCTAACGCCTCGGTAGTGAATTCCAACTTTAGGCCTTCGGTGTCGAGCAACGCAATGTACTGCTTGGTCAGCGACGACTTCGGCTCGGTCAGGATCTTGATGAAGTCCTCGACCGTCAGCGATTGCAGCTCGACGCGAATGGGGAAACGGCCTTGCAGTTCAGGGATCAGGTCGCTGGGCTTGGAGACGTGAAACGCGCCGGCAGCGATGAACAGGATGTGGTCGGTGCGCACCATGCCGTAGCGCGTGTTCACGGTGGTGCCTTCCACGATGGGCAGGATGTCGCGCTGCACGCCTTCGCGCGAAATGTCGGGTCCGTGGCCGCCCTCGCGGCCGGCAATCTTGTCGATCTCGTCGAGGAAGATGATGCCGGAGTTTTCCACGCGCTCGACCGCGATGCGCGTGACCTGGTCCATATCGACCAGGCGCTGCTCTTCTTCCTGGATGAGATACTCGAAGGCCTCACTGACCTTCATCTTCCGTTTCTTGGTGCGCTGGCCAAAGATGTTGGGCAACATGTCTTTCATGTTGACGTCCATCTCTTCCACGCCCTGGTTGGTGATGATCTCGAAAGCGGGCATCGATTTTTCGCGGACTTCCAGCTCGACGATGCGCTCGTCGAGTTTGCCCTCGCGCAACTGCTGGCGTAGTTTCTCGCGGGTGCGCGAGCCCGGCTCGCCGGCCAGCAACGGCTCGCTGTTGATGTTGAAGCCAATCTGCTGCTGATCGGGCGTCGCGGGACGGGGCGGAACTTGCGCCGGCATCGAAGGCAACAACAAGTCGAGCAGCCGCTCTTCGGCATTCATCTCGGCCTTGTCAGCGACATCTTCCAGCTTCTCTTCGCGCACCATGTCGATGGCGATCTCCACCAGGTCGCGGATCATCGACTCGACGTCACGGCCCACATATCCGACTTCGGTAAATTTGGAAGCTTCTACCTTCATGAAGGGTGAGTTGGCCAGCTTGGCCAAGCGGCGGGCGATCTCGGTCTTGCCGACCCCGGTGGGCCCAATCATGATGATGTTCTTGGGAATGACTTCTTCGGCCAGCTCGGCCGAAAGCTTCTGACGGCGCATGCGATTGCGCAGCGCGATAGCGACGGCGCGCTTCGCCTGACTCTGTCCTACGACATATTTGTCGAGTTCGCGCACGATTTCGCGCGGAGTAAGTTCGTCAAGTGCGACGTGTTCGTCATCGGTAGTTGCGGGAAGATAAATTGCCAAGTTGATATACCTCTAATTCGGAGCGGTTCCATGAATCGGAAATCGAGAACAGCAGATCCCTCGTCGGCCTGAAGGCCTCCTCGGGATGACAATCAATTGGGTATCGGTCGGCGCACCCTTCGGCAGGCTCAGGGCAGGCCCTAAAGGTGCGCCCCTGCAAAACACCGTCACGTTCGCCACTCGAAACTTGAAACTGCCCTTACAACTCCTCGATCGTAATGTGGTCGTTGGTATAAATACAGATCTTGCCCGCGATCTTCATGGCCTCTTCGGCGATAGCGCGCGGTGCCAATGACGTGTGTTCAAAAAGCGCGGTGGCGGCGGCGGTAGCATACGGGCCTCCGCTGCCGATGGCCGCGATGCCAGTGTCCGGCTCGATCACATCGCCTTGGCCGCTGATGAGGAACGTCTGACCCTGGTCGGCGACCAGGAGCAGCGCCTCCAGCGAGCGCAGCATTTTGTCGGTGCGCCAGTCCTTGGCCAACTCGACGGCAGCGCGGCCCAGATTGCCGTGATACTGCTCCAGCTTCGACTCGAAGCGCGCGAACAGCGAGAACGCGTCGGCGGTGGATCCGGCAAAGCCGGCGAGAATTTTGTCCTGGTAGAGCCGGCGAATCTTGCGGGCGGTGTGCTTGATGACGCCTTCCCCGAGGGTGACTTGGCCGTCTCCAGCCATCACCACCTTTCCATCCCGGCGAACGCAAAGAACTGTAGTAGAGCGGATCAAACGCTTCCGTGTCATGAATAGCAGTGATTATAACAGCGACTAGGGGCAGCCTGTCGGAAGTTGAGCGAAAGAGACTCAAGCTTCGCGAAACGTGGCGATCTGCGAATGGCACCTACGCGCTGGCTCGCCGTGGACTTCCATCGAGCTCCGCCAATAGGTCGTCGACGCGGGCTTCCAGAATATTGCGGATCGAGCAGACGCCCAGCACCTTGCCGCGCTCGTCCACGACGGGCATGTGGCGATAGTGCCGCTCCAGCATGACTGCCAGAGCTTCGCCGGGGGTAGTCTCTTCGGTTGCCATCTCCACAATCGAGCTCATCAATTCGCGCACCGGAGTGCGCTTGGGATCGCGCCCGCTGAGGGCAAACTTGGCCAGGACGTCGCGCTCGGTGAACATGCCCGCCACGATGCCCTCGTCATCGATGACGGCAACCGCGCCTACGGTTTTGTCGATCATGGTTTGGACCGCTTCTTGCACCGTCGCCCCCACCGAGACGGTCGCCGGACCCTCGTCGCACCACTTAAGAAGACTCATGACTCTAGAAGTCCTTTCAAAGACAAAGTGCGAGGTTATGTTTACCCGCGGCAGGAGTCAAGGACATAGGACACAAATGATCGTCGGAATGCGCCAAACCGGCGCGCTCATTGCCAATCCAGAGTTGAGCAACCACGGGCGGAAAGCGGATAATCCGGCTATGCCTTCACGACGTATTTTCCAGCCATGCGCCGTCGCCCTGATGGTGGCCTTTTCTTCCCTCGCCCTCTGGGCCTCCAAGGATTTCGTCCCGCCGCGGGCGGAAAACGCCAACACCTATCCGTGCAAGGACGTTCATCCCAACGAGAGAGTCGCGATGGCCGTGGATCTCTACAATGCCTCTCCGAAGGCCGCCATCTTCAGTACTCCGTACAACCAGGAAGGCATTATCCCGGTGTTCCTGGTCATCACCAATGACAGCGACCAGGCAGTCACGGTCAGCAACATGCGAGCAGAACTGGTGACGGCCCAGCGTAACAAGCTGGAGTCTCTGACCTCTGACGATGTCTTTCGTCGCGTGGCGCACATCAGCGGCAGCAGCACTAGTCCCGCGCGCGTGGGGCCGATCCCTCTGCCTGGCAACACCCAGAACAAGAAGGCGCAAAAGCAATATGAAGAAATCATGAACTCCATTTTTTCGGCCAAGGCGGTTGAGCCGCACACCACCAAGTCAGGGTTTCTGTTCTTCGATGTGCGGGACGTGAAACAGCCGGTCGATGGCGCGCATGTCTTCCTGACTGGAGTGCGCGATAGCAACGGAAATGAGTTGATGTACTTCGAGGTGCCACTGGTTGCGTCGAATGCCGGGAGCGGTGGTGGGCAATAATTCCTCCGCAACCTACATAAACAAGTTAGTCTGGGCCAGGCCCGGTGTTGAAATTCCCGGCCAACTCTGCCATGTGTTCGATGTATTTGTCAGCATCGAACTTCTTGCGGGCGGCGGCGCCTGACATATAGCGAATCGTACCGAAGATGGGCCGGTCGAACCAGGGCCGATCGAACTTGCCGGCGATCGACCATGCAATTCCGGCATAGCCGTTGGGATCGCGGCCGTCGAGCAAATACTTGTCGTTGAGATAGACCGCTGTCTGATAGGCGACTGCGGGCGACGGGCTCCACTGCAGAATTTTCTTTGCCCAGTACATGCGCATGTAGTTGTGCATCCATCCGGCATAAAGCATCTGGCGCTGGGCGGCATTCCACAGATCGTCGTGGGTCTCGGCGTGCTCCATTTGCCGGAGGGAATAGGTGACAGGCCGCTTGTCAGACACGTGCTTGGCCAGCGTGCGATGCGCCCAGTCCGGCGCGCTCTCGATGGAGTCGTACAGCGGATTGAAGTGAACAAAATTGATTGCCAGCTCGCGCCAGGTAATGAGCTGATCGAGAAAATCGTCTTTGGCGGCGCGCGGCGCCTTGGCGCGCTCCACCGCCTGCGCGACCGTGTGCGGGCCGATGTGTCCGAAGTGAAGATACGGGGAGAGGCGACTGGTCCCGTCGACTTCCGGCTTGCCATGGCGCTCGGGATAGTGGGCCAGCTTGCGAGTAACGAAATTGTGTAACAGTTTCAACGCTTCTGAAGTGCCTCCGCGAAACGAGCTCACCGGCGGCACCGACCGATCAAGCTCTTTCCAATCTTCCGTAATGTCGAACGAACCGTCATCGGGCAGTGCCTGTAGCCGGCGAGGTTCTTGCCATTCGACCTTGGCCTTCGGGTTTGATTGCGGTGTTAGAAACTCGTTGAACCGCTTTTGTAATCGTGGACGAATGATGCGCGCCGCATACTGCTCCTTCTCCAGAAGCTTCGACGGGACGATGACATCGGCGTCTACTGTCCACAGAGGCACGCTTAATTTCTTGGCCGCCAACTCGCGCCAGTGGCTGGGCTCGCGCATAGGGTTTTCGTCGCCGACTACCAGCGACGCCTTCACCTCATCGCAAAACTTTGCCAGCGAGTGATCAGGAAATCGACGTAGCACGAAGCCAATGCCGCGTTCACGAGCGCTCTCCGCAGTATCGGGAATCCCTTGCGCGAGGAACGCGTAATGCCGGAGATTAGCGTGGGGATAGAAGGGCACCGGCGCAAAGAAGATCACCACCGCCTGATGCAGCGCGTTAGCTGCCTCCACGGCAACATCCAGCGCAGGATTGTCGAGCGCGCGCTGAGCACGCTGCATCCAGTAGACCACGCAGCGGCCGCCGGAAACAGGCGCTCCAGAGCGGCGAATGGTAACGCGGGAACCAGAAGTTAGTCGTTCCAATCGAAGCATGGCCACGTCGACTTGCTCAGAGATTCCCCAGCACTGCATCGGCAACCGCCGCGGCCTCCACCGCAGGCTTTACATCATGAACCCGCACGATGTGCACGCCGCGCAGAATGCTGGCTACCATCGCCGCGATGGATCCGTAGAGACGGTCCGAAGGCACCGCCTCTCGCCCAGTTCGCCTGCTCGCCGTGCGGCCGACGAAAGACTTGCGTGACGTTCCCGCCAGCAATGGAAGACCTAGCCGGTGCAACTGATCGAGATGCGCCAGCAGTGGGTAGTTTTCCTCGAAGTTCTTGCCGAAGCCAAAGCCGGGATCAAGCACGGTCCGCGAACGCTGCACTCCGAACTCGAGCGCAGCAGCAAGCCGATTCGCCAGGTCGTGTTCCACAACCGAAGTAATGTTGGCTTCGTAGGGAAGAGTTCGCCACTCCTCCGGCTGTCCGCGAGTGTGCATCAACACAACGCCGCACTGCAGTTCCCCACAGGTGCGGGCCATTTGCGAATCCCATTGAAAGGCGCTGACATCGTTGACGATCTCCGCGCCCGCAGCAACCGCGGCCCGGGCGACTGCCGACTTATAGGTATCCACGGAGAGCAGCGCGTCTGAATGCGCGCGCAAAATGCCTTTTAGCACTGGCATGATGCGTCGCAGCTCCTCGTCTTCCGTAACCACAGGCTTCGCGCTCGGAGTCGCGCCTGGGGAAGCTACGCGCGCGCCCGGTCGAGTCGACTCGCCACCGATGTCGAGCAGGTCCGCGCCTTCGTCCAGCAAGCGCAGAGCATGCTCCACCGCCTTGTCCGGCGCCAGGAAGTTCCCGCCATCGGAAAAGGAATCGGGAGTAACGTTGACCACCCCCATAATGAGGGTCCGCTCTCCCAATTCCAAAGACCGGGAACGCAGTTGCCAGCGATAGCGCGGCCGCATATTGCGATTGTACCGGGCACGGGAAACAGATTGGCCCTACCCGAACGCCGCTTCTTCCAGTCGCCTGTAAAGCCGTGCCCTTCCTATGCCGATTTGTGAAATGGCCAGTAATTTAGCCTCTTGCCTCACAGTGCTAGAATCGGGGAAAGTAGTCCTATGTCCCGGGCCCGCTATCTCGCCGCCGCTGTAGTGTGGATTGCGCTGCTCGTCCCGGCTTATGCAGGCAACAACAAGAAGCTTGACGGCAAACCGGAAAATCGGCGCAAGCTAAGTCACGACATCTTAGAGATCCTCGGCGATCCCGACACTGCGCGGGGCTTCTGGGGAATCTATGTGGTGTCGCTAGACACCGGCAGACCGATCTTCGCGCACAACCAGGATAGGCTATTTACGCCCGCATCCAACACTAAGCTATTCACTACGGCCGCCGTGTTCGGGCTGATCGGTCCGGACTATCGCTTCAAGACCACGGTGGAAACCATGGGCACGGTGGATAAGTACGGCCGCTTGAACTCCGATCTGGTGGTGGTGGGCCGCGGCGATCCCAATCTTTCCGGACGCACCCTGCCTTACAACCTGCACACCGAGCGCAAGGCGCCGCCCATTCAGGTGCTGCAGAATCTGGCGGACCAGTTGGTGCAGCACGGGTTGAAGTACATTGACGGCGACGTGGTAGCCGACGATTCCTACTTCGTTTTCGAGCGCTACGGCGAAGGCTGGTCGCAGGACGATCTGGCGCGCGAGTGGGGCGCACCCGTATCGGCGCTAACCATCAACGACAACGTCATCTTCGTGAACATCATGCCGGCGGACCGGCCGGGGGAGCGCGCGTTTCTCAGCATCGCACCGTTTCCCGAGTACTACAAGATTGACAATCGGGTGATGACTACGCCCCCAGGCACCGGGCCACGTACCGTGTCCATCAACCGCGAGCCCGGATCCAATCAATTGACCTTCTGGGGCAACATTCCACAAGACGATCCGGGTTTTGGCGAAGCCCTGGCGATTGAAGACCCCGCCGACTTCACGGGAAGACTGTTTCGACAGCTGCTGGAGGAGCGTGGGGTCACGATCTATGGCCGGACGCGAACTCACCATACCGAACTGGCTTCGACGGAAACCTTCAGCGTGACTTCCATGGCCTCTGGTGGAGGTGACCCCACTAGGCCACCCAATCCGGCGCCGATGGTGCTGGCCAGTTATCAGTCACAGCCGGTAACGCAGGATTTGCGCATCATTAATAAGGTTAGCCAGAACCTTCATGCCGAGCTGATGCTGCGCTTGCTGGGCAAGGAGAAAGGGACGTCGGGTTCGATTGAAGGCGGTCTGGAAGTGCTGCGCGGATTCCTGGTAAACGCCGGCATCAAAGCCGACCAGTTCGTTTTCTATGACGGCTCGGGATTGTCGCGCGAGGACCTGGTAACGCCGCAAGCCATTGTCGCTATTCTGCGCTATTGCCATCAGCAGCCTTGGGGACAAACTTACGCCGACACGCTGCCGGTGGCGGGAGTCGATGGCTCACTCGCCGACCGCTTCCGCAACACATCGGCCGTCAAGGTAGTCCGCGCCAAGACGGGGTCGCTCTCGCATGTGTACTCGCTAGCCGGATATGCCACCACCCAATCGGGCGAGCCCATCGCCTTCGCGGTAATGACCAACAACAACACTATGCCTACCAAGAAGGCGCTCGACACCATCGATCAGATCGTAGTTCGCTTGCTGGACGACAAGAAGTAGTTCGGCAACCACAAGCATTAGGATTCATTAACTCTTTCCGGCATTGCAGTTGCGCTAGTTATGGATGCGCTAGCAAGCGGCTCGATGCGATGCTGATTCTCCGCTTATTCGCATGGTGCGGGCCGGCGCTATCGCGTGGAGGCCAACATGTCCGTAGCCGGAATCGCAAGCGCTGGCTTGTCGCAGCTCGCCAACATTCAACGCAATTACCAGCAGGTACGAAGTGAGTTCAAGCAGTTAGGCCAGGACCTGCAGGCTGGCAATCTGACCCAGGCGCAAACTGACTTCGTCACCCTATCGCAGTCCGCGGCCAGCCAGTTCTCCGGCAACAGCCCGGTAGCCAAGACGCTCAACACGCTGGGGCAGGCGCTGCAATCGGGCAATCTTTCTGGCGCGCAGCAAGCGTTCGCCTCCCTCCCGTCGCACATTGTCGGTCCTTGCGCCGTACCCCATTCTGCTCATCCCGGCTCCGCGTCGGCACAGCAAAGTGCTTTCTCGCAAGCTTTGAGTCAGATGGGACAGGCGCTGCAGTCCGGGAACCTAACGGTGGCGCAGCAGGCATTCTCCGCCATGCAGCAGAGCTGGCAACAGATGGGATCGAATGGCGGCGCAACCGCCACTAACTTTGCGGCGCTGCCATCGGTCACGTCCGGCTTGAACGTGGCCGCTTAACGAATGTGTAGAAGCGTAACTTCGCCAGCACGGGCCCGCGCTTCTTCTGGCAGGGGAAACTCACCACGGAGGACACGGAGGTTGGCTTTCTGCCGAGTCTTCTCCGTGATCTCCGTGCCTCCGTGGTGAATGCTCTTGGTTTTCTAGTCGCTGGCACCTGGCCACTGCCTTCTGATTTCCCTAGCCATTGCCGCCAATCCCGTGCATCATTACTGACGAGTTCAAAACCTCATAGCAAACTAATCGACAAGGAGCACGCACCGGCATGATCGAACGACTCAGAGAGAGTTCGGGAGGAGTATTGGGGTTCAAAGTCGTCGGCAAGATGACGGACGAGGACATCAAGAGTTACGAGCCACAGATCGAATTTCTCCTCCGGGAGCGGAAGCACAAGCCCATCGGCATCCTGGCCGATCTTTCCGAGATGACCGGCGCCGATTGGAAAGCGCACTGGGACGAGATGCGCTTCCTGCAGAAGCATACCACCCACATTGCGCGCATGGCTGTGGTGGGTGCAGACAAGTGGGAAGAGATTGTGGCGATTGTCACCGCGGGAGCTGCCATTCTGGAAGCCGAGACCCGCTACTTCGATAAGTCGGAGATGCTGCACGCCTGGGAGTGGGTGCGCACCGCCAAGCACGCCGAAAACATGCCCGTCCGCCAGATTTCTGCAGGAACGGGAATCTGGAAGGATTACCATCCGGAGTGGATGAATCTATAGCGCGGCGCGATGTTTGAGGTAGCGAACGCCGAGGAGGACTCTGGCACGGGAAGAAAATGGCTGGAGTCCTCCAACGACGCCGGCCCCGACATTTCTAGTCCGCGTACCATCGACTCTTCCGCAATTTGTCAATTAGTAACCTATAAATCCCTTCTAAATATGCCTTGCAAACAACACCACTTGAGGGCTATTGACATTCATTCGAGCGACACTTAAAGTCGCACCACTTCACTTAACTTGCCAAATAGGGTTCCCGGAACCCGCGCTTAATATCGGGAGCAGCCACTTCTGTCTAATCTGCCCCCAGCGATAGCTGTCGATTCATTGCAAAACAACAGGACTACTAGAGGTAACGGTAGGCTAGAGATCGCTCGCTGCCGATGGGTAAGACCCATATGGCAGAACGGAGTTTGTTCCGATAAATAGCGGTCATTCCAGAGTAGCGCGTCACTATATCTCGTGCAGCGAGAGGAGGAATATTTATGGGTGGAAATCCGATTAATCCTGCAGGTGGAGCAGCGGCAGGCCCGTGCAAAATGACCCCTGTCAGTCTTAGGGCGTTCCAAATTAAAGCCTCCGATATGCCCGTTACAATTAAGCTCTGCGAGAATGAGCAAGGCGATCCTGCGAAATCCACTTTCAGCACCATAACGGTCCGCTCGCTCTCGACTAACCCCCCCACTGTCATCAAGGGGCAGCCCACCGCAGTCACCAAGACAACATTTACGTTAACGCTTCCGGTTGGACTGTATTACGTCGGGATCGTCGTGAATCCCTTCCCGGGCTCCGCTATGGCCTATGTTTACGAGGACTGCGCCGGGTCTAATCAACTGACCGACATCCAGCTAGATGTTGGAGACCTGTCGGGATACTTTACTCTTAGGGTGGTATAAGATGACGTCTTTCGGTCGCTTGGTTGGGGGTAAGTTACGACTAGTCCTTCCGATATTATTCGCGCTGCCTTTCTTTCTTTTTAATCGAGCAGAAGCGGCAGCAACTCCTGCCCCTCCCCCAGCATGCTCCGCGATGTTGCAGCGGATTAAGGACGGCGGCAACAATGAAGATCTGCGGAAGCTTTCCACGTCGGTCACTTGCTTCTATGAGCTCGCGCTCCAAGAGCAAGCCCTCAGAAATACGCTTCGTGCTCTAGCTGCAGTTCAGAAAAATGCGTCCACAATTCAGACTGGGGCTCCCGCCGGATCGAACGGAACTACCAGCGCCGTCTCAAAGCCGATCACTCCGTTGTCGCTGGCTACCGAGTACGGAGGGATAACTTCTTCTACGAGTAATCAGACCATGACGCTGCAGACTACGCTTGACGGCATTCCTTCCGCTCTGGCAACTCATGGCATCTCGCCTTATTGCATCTCCCCGCTCGTGACAATTCCGGGCTGCGTTAGCAGGAAAAACCTTCAGTTGCTAAATCGGTTTGGGGTCGGCGTGACTGCGAACACTTCTTCATCATCTCAGAACGTAAAAGGGACTGCGGCGCCAGCACAGGGGACGGCTCAGCCAGCCTCACTAACCAGCGCTGGCACTACGGCTGCGTCGCTCTCCAGCGTATTTGCGAAGACCACCATTTGGAGAGGCGCATACAAGCTTCCAGCCCAAGGGCCCCCCGGCAAGAATCTTGAAGCGGCAAAGTTCGTTCTTGCTTATGGACTTTCGGACCTAGATCTAGCGCCTCCAGATAAGGAGAATCCGCCGAAACTAATGACGTTGCTGACCTGGAAAAATTATCGCGATTGGCAGAGGACTTGTGTTGCCAGAATCTTCACGAAGGAAAAACTGAAGTCAGCTAGTACAAGCGAGATAAATGACCTCTTCTTTAGATACTATGCCAGGATTGTGGGGATTCTGTTTCGCGGACAGTCCGGAGCGTGCTCATCCACTAGTCCGCCTGACCTCGTTACCGGCGACGCCCTAATCGCTAAACCTGACACCCCCCAGGGGAAAGAACTAGTCAGTGCGTTTGAAACCTATATTGCGGCCGCTTCTTTATTTGAAGCACAGCTTGACCAAATGGTATTAGCTGCGGCGGCACCGGTTCTTTCTTTCGAGTACGACTACAATACTCCAGTTAATCAGCCCACCACCTCGACTGTGAAGCTCTTACTCAGTAAGGCTGGCTTACAAAAAAAATGCACGAGTAAGCAGACTGCCTTCGCGGTTACGACCACTCGTCTGCCAGACGTAAAGGTCAACCAAGCCTACAGTGCTGCCCTCAAGGTCAGCGGCGGCCTCAAACCGTACAGTTGGATACTAACCGCTGGGTCTCTGCCGATCGGCTTGACCTTGGGGACGGACGGGACCATCTCCGGAACCCCGACTGTTGACGAGCAGTCCATGTTTACCGTTAAGGTGGACGATTACCTAAACCAGAGTGCAACGGCTAAGTTCAGCATCAATACTGGTGCTCTTACTGTCACTACAGCGTCGCTGGCAGATGCGCCTGTCGATCATAGTTACAAAGCCACAATTGCTGCGAAGGGCGGTAGACCACCCTACGCTTGGTCTACCAATCAAGCAGACTTGCCGCCGGGGTTATCGATGAATGCTGCCGGAGAGATCTCGGGAACGCCGACCCCTGCGACAGCCACGACGAAGTCGGCAGTTTTTGGCTTTACGGTGCAGGTTGTGGATTCAGACCAGCCGAAGCACACCGCGACCGCCAAATTGAATATTGACGTTTCGTCCAAGCCCAAACCGTGTGACAGTTCCTCGGATGGTGCGTGCATGAACCAGTTGACCTTGACTCTTAATGCGGGCGGCAACTTCTACAACTCGGCTCCGTCTAGCGTCCCTGGAGCGGGAGCATTCCGCGACGCCCAAGTGGGAGCGGAACTCGATTACGCCGTCTGTACTTCCAGCGCAAACCCCATATGGTCGTTCATG
>Ga0182013_10006174_pt1 | contig 13684 bp, 13 predicted proteins | sample 612S2MmetaG_FD_120487 | JGI IMG/M metagenome (GOLD analysis project Ga0182013, IMG submission 120487) | Permafrost microbial communities from Stordalen Mire, Sweden - 612S2M metaG | ecosystem: Environmental > Terrestrial > Soil > Wetlands > Permafrost | place: Sweden: Stordalen | collected... | reverse complement strand
TAGAGTCGCAGGGGTTGCGACCTTTGCCAGCCGTTCGGATCTTCGGATGCCCGTACAGGGTCTTGCGGAACCAGCTGACCGCCGATTGCTGGAAGCTGACAGCTGAGAGCTGACAGCTGAGAGCCGACGCCTGACAGCTGATACCTTTCCCAGCTATGCTGGAAGGCTTGGACCCTATCCTCCATTACCTCTCGACGCAGGAGCGTCCCATCGCGGACCTGATCCGCCAATTTGTGGAGTGCGAATCTCCCAGCGACGATCCGGCGGCGGTGAATCGCTTCGTGCAACTGGTGTCCGACACCGTCACGCCCATGGCTCGCGTAAAGACGCACGCCGTCGGAAAATTCGGCAAGCACATGGTGTGCGAAATGCAATTGCCAGGCCGCAAGAAGAGTGGACAGGTCCTCGCATTGGGCCACTCCGACACCGTCTGGCCCATGGGCACGCTGCGGACCATGCCGTTCCGCGTGGCCCAGGGACGCCTCTGGGGACCGGGCGTGCTCGACATGAAAGCCGGCATCGCCTTCTTCATTTTCGCCGTACGAGCATTGCGCGAGCTGGAAATCCCGTCGCCTTCCAAGGTGCTGTTGCAACTGAACTCCGATGAAGAAGTCGGTAGCGACAGCTCTCGTCCGCTCACCGAGAAGAATGCCGCCGCGAGCAAAGCCGTGCTGGTGCTGGAGCCTGGTACGGGGCTCGCAGGCAAGTTGAAAACCGCGCGCAAAGGCGTGGGAGGGTTCACCGTCACCGTGCGCGGCAAGGCATCGCACGCCGGTGTGGACTTCGCCGCGGGAGCTAGCGCGATTCTGGAACTGGCGCTGCAGCTCGAGCGCATCGCCGGGTTCACCAATCTGCCAAGAGGGATCACGGTCAACCCCGGAGTGATCGCCGGCGGTACGCGATCGAATGTAATCGCCGCGGAAGCATACGCCGAAGTAGACATGCGCATTCTCAAACTCAAGGACGCTCCCAGGCTGGAGAAGAAATTCCATGGGCTGCGGCCGTTCGATGCGCGCTGCTCCATCCAGGTAACCGGTGGCCTCAATCGTCCGCCCATGGAACGGTCGGCGGGGATCGTCAAGCTGTTCCGCACGGCGCAGAAGCTGGCGCGAGAGATCGGCGTCGAGGTGGAAGAGTCGCTAACCGGCGGAGGCTCGGACGGCAATTTCACGGCGGCGTTGGGGATTCCGACTCTCGACGGACTGGGCGGCGTCGGCGAGGGCGCGCACGCTCCGAATGAGAGCATTCTGGCGGACCGCATGGTCGACCGCGCGGCGCTCATCGCGAAACTGCTGGCGGCGCTCTAGGAACTCGTCAAGAAATAACGGTGCCAGTTTGCGGCGACAGCTCCCTTCGGTCGCGCCTCTGTATCGGCACTAAGCGTTTCCGAACCGCTACCAAAGGGAGCGGTTTCCGCGCTCACCTCAAATTTCCTCCGGCAGCAGGCCGCCTATTGAGTCCTTCTCCGCGCCTACAGACCAGTCGGGCTGGCCGTGGACGAATCCTCGCGCAGACGCCGGTACACCTTTTGAGCAGCTCGTTGCGCCGCTACTTTCTTGGAAGCGCCTTCAGCCCGGTCGGTCCATTCCTTCCCGACGCGCACCTCCACCGTGAACGTCTTAGAATGCTCGGGACCGCGCTCCTCCACGATCGCATATCGCGGCTGCGGCAATTTGCGGGACTGCGCCAACTCCTGCAGAGCGCTCTTGAAATTGGTGATCGACGCCTGCACCTCGGGATCCAGCGTGGGGTCGCCGAAACGCGGAACGTCCAGCACGCGAGAGGCAATCAAAGCGCGCACCGGCTCGATGCCGCCATCCAGATAAATCGCGGCGATCAACGCTTCCAGAGCATCCACCAGCAGCGTCTTCTTGCCGCGCCCGCCGCTCATCTCTTCGCTGCGGCCCAATGCCAAATAGCGCCCCAAATCCAACGCGGACGCCACGCCGTACAGGTGAATCGCGCTCACCAGATGCGCCCGCAAGCTCGAAAGGTCTCCCTCGCGGCATTCGGGATAACGCGCCACCAACGCCTCGGAAGTGAGAAAGCCTAGAATAGAATCGCCCAGGAACTCCAACCGTTCGTTGTCCTGGTCGGGGAGGCTCGCTCCCACTTGGGCTTCGTGAGCGGCTGAGCTGTGCGTGAGCGCGCGGCGCAGCAATTCCGGATTGGCGAATCGATACCCCAGGCTCGCCTCCAACAGTGCCAGCTCCGCGCGCATTCCGGGTGGCTCTTCTTACCGGCTGGCGGCGCTCTTGATGTTGGTGACCACCGCCTTGATCTGGGGATGGAGATTGGGCTTAGCCAGCAGCTTATCGCAAATGGCGATGGCTTCCGCTTTCTTGCCGGTACTCAGGTAGGCGTTCGCCAGGCGGGTGCCATAGGCGTCCTGGTCGGGATCGTTGTCTACCGCCAGTTGAAATTCCTTGATGGCGTCATCCGCCTTGTTTTTTTGCAGCGATGCCAGCATCCCCAATCCGTTGTGAGCTTCCGCCGTCGCCCATCTCTTGGCCTGTTCCCAGTCCGCGTCGGCAACCTGAGGGTTTGGCTTCACCGCCACCTTGGCGTTTTCGATAGCGTCGTTGAAGAGCTTGGTGCACTTGGAGATCTCTTCGTCGCGATTGAGGTCGTGTTCCTTGATGGTGGGGGTGATGGCCTCCGCGATCAGCAATTGCATCGTGTAGGCCTTCGGATTGATCTCCAGAACGCGGCCGGCAAACACCTGCGCATTGAGGTCGTCGTGCTTCATCTGGTAAGCCTTGGCTTCCATGGTGAGCGCGTATTCCTTATAATCGCTGTCGGCGTAGTTCGAAAGCAGATCTTCGGCGGCCTTGACGATGCCATCCGGGTCGGTTGCCGACTGTATAGCCAAGATCGCCTTCCGCTCCCCGTTCGACTTGGGCTTAGGCTGCGTCGCCTGGGCCATCAGGCCCGAGAGACCGGCCGTCAATGCCAGGACGCCGGTGAGAATCGTTCGTTTCATTTCCAAAACTCCTTCACTGTTTTAAACTCTTCTCGAGCCCCTGCCGGGCCTCGTTGAGCGCGCCGCCGGTGGCGCCCTCCACATGCAGGGCCTGCTGAAAAAACTGCGCCGCGTGTTCTTTATCCTGCACTTCCAGCCGCAATTTTCCCAGGTAGATCAAAGCCCAAGCCTTGACTTGGCCCTCGGGGTCCGACGCCAGTGTCTTTTCCATCAGGCTCTCGGCGTCTTCCGCTTCGCCCTGGGTCAAGGCGATCCTCGCCAACCCGTAAAATCCGGCGGCCTGCGCGTGCTTGTTCGCGGTCTGATTGGCGGCCTCCTGGAACAGCCTTTCGGCCTGCTCCAGGTCATGCTTCTTGAGGAATTCCTCGGCCTGATTCAGCGATTCATACACCGGCGGAGTCACCGGCTTGGCCTCCTGCACCTCTACTTTGGGAGGGGCGGGAGCCTGACTGGCAAACACTACCGGCATGAGCCGCTGGTCTTCTTTCAGCAGATCGATGGCCTGCACCATGGAGGTGTAATAGAGCACCATCGACTGTTCTTCCTTTTCGAACTTCACCAGCGCTTCGCTGAAGTAAGGCGTCAGAATATAACCCTCGTGCAGCGCCTGCTGGACTTCTTCCGGTTTACGATCCAGGCGGGCCTCTACAGCCCGCACCAGCGAGGCAGTAACCAGCAGCAGAAAGTCTTGCTTATAGGCGTCGCCCAGCAATCTGGCCCGCTCCGCGTGGTCGGCCAGGACTTTCTTGCGGCTCAGCACCTCGGCGTTGCGCGTAGCCAGCGGGTCCAGCAAATAGTAGAGATACGCGTGCCGCACCTCGTCGATTCGCGGCCGGGCCGAAGGCGAGATCACAACCGTATATTCGTTGCCATAGCTGCGTGTGTGCATCTGGCCGGGCGCCGCGAGCGGTTCGAGAAAAATCTGAAAGTGCCGGCCGCGGAATCCTGACGTTTGTTGCCGCAAATATGCATTGACTTGGAGCACCGCATTCGTCACGCCCTGGTGATAGGGCGCAATCATCTGGTCGATCCCGGGCTGGGCGCGCTTCCACAGATCTTCAACGTTGGCTTCTTTATAGAAAGCCGGCAGCAAGCGGGAAAACTCCTGCATGGGCAGCACGTCGGGCGGAATATCCGCGTCGCGCCGGAAGGCGAAGTCAGGGGCGGGACCGATGCAGAGTGCCAACGAAATGTATTGCCCCAGCTCGTCGGTGGGGTTCGACTTCCGGTGGGTGACGACGAATTCCTTGATCCGCGGCAGCGACGGGATCTCGCGTTTGGCCAGCTCGGCGCGCACCGCTTTGCGCAAAGGGCTGTTGTTGGGCGAGTCCAGATCGCTGTCGTAGCCGCCGGCATTGAGCGCCGCCATCACGGTGAAAAGCACCGGACTGGCGTCAAGCTGCCCTTGCTGCGCCGACGCGACACGGAGAAATAGGATGGCTGCCGAAATGGCTGCTACAACGAACCGGTTCAAAGGAATCCGCCTGGAATCACCCTCAGTTTAACGTACTTGCGGGTCTTTGGCTGCGCCGCGGGCCGCTTTCAGCTTTCAGCACCTCTGACGCGCCTGCGGCGCTAACCATCGAACCACTGACTGGTCTGAGAAGCAGCGGAGATGTCGATTTTGTCCCGCCGATAAGCGGGGACGGGCGGCGATGGAACTGCCGTTCTCATCTGTTATAACTTCGTTCATCAGCGAGCCAAAATCCCTGTTTTCCCGCCATTTCGACAAGCCCGCATTGAAAACAAAGGGTCGAGAAACCAGTCAGTGGAGAGCTATCAGCTTCGGCTCTCGCCGCAAACTTCGTGGTAACGAACGGCGCCGCTAGGCGGAGTGGGTCAAAGATTCTCGGAATCTGTGTCAGTTCGTCAGCGCCAAACTATATCTCCTCAAGAGCCTCGCTAACTGTTTGTAATCTTCTGTCAAAGAACAATCCCCAACGACTGTCAAAGCATCCTTTGCGCGGTCGAATAGTGCCACGCAGAGCGCCGAATCATCGTGGCGGGATCGATAAAGGATCCCGTCAGGCTGGTCACGATGCTCCCAAAGGACCCGCGACCAAAGCTGCGAGAGCCCATAGTCGCTTCCGGTTGCCAGTTCAGCTGTCACTCCCAATCTTGCGAGGCTCGACCCGTGAACAGGCACGAGTCGCAAATCCCGGCGCACCTCCACGGTCGCGACGGACCGCCCGGCGAGATCGTCAAGTGCCAGAATTCTGACGGGCGGATTCCGGAGGAACGTCTCGGCAAAGTACACCTCAAGCGTGGTTCCGAAGTAGCAGACGCGGAACCGCCCGGCGGTGTCGTCGAAGCGATGGATCGGCGGTTGGCCGCGAGCAGGGCCGAACCAAAACGCATTCCTGGTTTGCGCGTGAATCCGCATCCAGCGGGTTCCGGCTCGGATACGACGAAATGGAAGGCGCTTCGGCAGGGTAGGTCGCGCTGTCATGCGCCCTACGCTGCCTGTTCTCCAAACGAGGCCGCAATCGCGATTGCCCTTTCGATTGTGCCGGATTTCAACGCTTCAAGAATGGTCTTGCCTCCCAACGCCGGTGCGGGTGCGAGCAAGGCTGAGAGTTGAGTCCAAGGACTCCGAATTTGAAACGCCCGAAGCACCTCCTCCAGGCCCGGAATCACGCCCGTCGAGGTGAACTGGCATGCTGGATACAGGTACTCGCCGGAACCGTTCGCCACCGCCAGCAGAGCGTGCCGGCCACGGCGTTTATCGACCGCTTGCCGCGTGATACCAAGAGCGCTCGCGACCTGACTGGATGTGAGGCCTCCACCGCAGCCGGTTAACAACTCCTGCTTTATGGCTGCTCCCAGCGCCATTGCTTCCACCAACGGATCCACTGAGGAGAGCTCGACATCCAGCGGAGCCAGATCGGACAGCAAAGTCGCGACACCGCCAATATCGGTTGGAGAGGACAAAGCAGACTTCAGGGTCTCCGACGATGCGGAGGAGCTCAAGCGCTCAAGCATCTTCACGGATCGCCCTAAAAAGGCCTGTGCGAGCGCCTCCCGCGCGTTCCGGGCTGAATGCCCGCCGGTTGAGGACATGTTCTTGGCCTTTGACAATGCGGCGGCACTTCGTCTAGACCTCATCGGTTCCTCTCACTGGAAGTTTACCATGTCATACGTGAAGCAGATCGGACGAGAGCAACCGATGCCCAAATCCTCCGCCGCGCGCGAACGTCATTTTCGCCGATCATGCCACGGGCTGCGAATTGAGTACGGGGCGACCTCAATCTCGCCGAGTTAGACGAGGCACACTGTCGGCGCTGGAGCTACAATCGATGATCGACAATCCAGACGTTTGGCCACCAGCGAGTTTGAGCGTTCAACTGGGCGAGACGTAGATACAGAATGGAAACGCCGATTTTGTGTCGCTCCCCACCTCGGATACGTTTCGAACTCTTGCGGGGCGAGTTTCCTCCGTTCGAACCGATGCAACTTTATGGTTGAGTTCAGGGTCGCACCCGTCGCGAGACGCGCATCTACACTGGGCCGGGACCATGAACACCTCTCGAAGCGCCTTTTGCGACCTGAGAACGACGCAATGAATGGTCGCGCAGGTCGCGCTACCCGGAAACGAACCCCCTAATCTGGAAAGTCCTCGAAGCGCTCGTCTGGAGGATAACTCTCACGACCAGTTTCTGTACCATAGATCCAGATCTTGCCAGTCGGGGCTTCAGGCAATTCTCCGGAGACCAATGCGATGAATGCGCGACCAAGTTCGACGACGGGAGCTGTGTCCACTTCCAGTGCCCCGCGAGGAAAGATCCGCAGATCGTCAAGGATGGGCCAGGCAACGATCTCCTGCGCGGGTATTGACACCCTCCTCGCCAGCCTCGCACACGCATGTTCCGCCAGGGCGACGAGCGTCTGCCGCTGTTCTGCCGACAAGCCTGCATCCAGAGTGAGCCCAATATCGGGAATGCCAGCCGCAGCGCGCCAGGACGATACAGCGGCCGACAGCCACGCGGTCCCTGCTTCATCGCTCGCCTCAGCTGCATCGATGAGATGCTTAAGGAAGACACCCAGCCCGACATCGTACGTCCAAAAACCACGGCCCGCATATTCGACATATCTGGTTTTGCTCACGACAGCATCCTGGCTTGCACAAAGGTGGGCATACGGCGAACGATCACAAGCTACCTCAAGTTCAGGGTATCGGGCAACGCAACCGAATCGGGCCGGCGAATGCGGACGGCGGAACCAGGTAGGATTCGAGCCTGAGAACCAACGTTTAACGATTTCAGATGGCCAGGCCCTCAATAGAATCAACACAAAGAGAAACTGGCTCCCCAGTCTGGACGACTTTCGAACCATCGCAGCATAAAACACAGCCCGCTCGAACCGAACTAAACCATCTATATCGTGAGAGATAAGCGAACACGAGCGACGAGCGTCCATGCTGGGCACCCAGACGGAACTCATAACCATACGGGGCGGACCAAGCCGCTTACGCAGCGATACAGGCCTACTGTTGAGTCAGCCTCTCAAGCACCCTCAAGAGTTTTGAGCGATACCTTGATTGCCAGTTCGGCGGGGCTCAAGAGTTAAGTTAACAATCCAAAGGTCAACCCGCAGTTGCCAATGAGGTTGACATGCACGCCGCCTGTCACTCCCGTTCAGGTTTCGGACCCCGCCGCTTCGCTTTCGACGTCGTTGAGAAGTGCATGCGGCGAGAACTGGGAAGTCTGGCTAGGTGCTCAATTTCTCTCGGCCACTGCCCAATGAGGCTCTCATTGGGCCAGCGAAGCATGTCGGAGGTTCCATCGGGACGGGAGGTTGCAAACCACCCGGTGCCTTTCTCGGAGTGGTTGGCCTCGATGACCAAGTCGGCGCGCCATCGAAGTGCGGCAAGACCTCCCGCTCCGGTTCCCGAAAGTGCATTGCTGTCATATACGATGATCGGAATTCCCCAGCCGCTTTCAGCCACAAGGGAGGCGATGACGCCGATGCCTTCAGCCCAGAGTTCGCTATCGGCGAAGGCCGCGACCGTTCCGACGTCCCCCATGACAATGCGCCGAGGCCGCTCAAAGTTGTCGTCACCGAAGAGTTGACCGCCCAGGTATTCGACGAGTTCACAGATCGCGACGTTCACGCCGGCGGCGACGGAAAGACTATGGACTGATATGTTCTTCGATGACCATCCGTCGGTATCGACGCCTACGGGGTCAAAATCGATCACCACGTCTTTCTGAGACTCCGTCCCTACCGGCATCAGACCGAAGGCAAGTCTTCGTGCAAGTTCAAGATTTGGACCGGCAATTACAGCTAACGAACAAGGGTAGTCACGCGGGTCTGGCGACGGAGCCAAATCGTCGATCCAGCGTAACGGTGGATATCCGTGGCCGTTCAGAAACTTCCAGCCGTACGTGCGTAGCGTCGAGTAGTTCCGGTGCCTACCGAGCCATACGTCCGGCCGAGGGCACACACGGGGTTGTCTCCAACCCCGGATTTCGAACTGATGCTGGCCAGTGGCGGAGGCGCCATAACGATGCTTTCGCACCAGAATCTGGCGTCCGCCGCCTCGATGGTGTTCGAGAGCCAAGAGTGTGTCCGCCGTGAAGTCCCATACGGAAGGAGTGTCGTCGGTCGTCTCCTCGCAGAGGACGAGTCCAAACCCTCCTTGCGCCGCGAATTTCATGACTGCATCGACATTTTTGCGTGGCGTCGAGGGTCCAAGGCCGTAACCGGCAATGAGGGAGTCCACGATAAAGGCTGCTGGCTTTCCGTCAAGCGCGGTGACGTCTGCTAGCAGCAATTCTAGTGCGGCAACGAGATCCGGAACATCATCACCCAGTTCCGGCAGCAGACCACAAAAGATGCGTGGAGACTTGGAGGAGGAGACCGCTGTCGGTTGGGGTAGGACTATCACCGTCGACTCGGACAGAGGTGGCCCGTCCCGATACTGCGACACCAGTTCGGCCCGGCCCGCCTCGATCTGAGCGAAATATTCAGTTGGCAGCAGCTCCACGCAGGCCACCACGACATCGCCATGTAGCGCACCAGCGAGAGCAAGGCCCACATCCAGCGACAGCAGCGTCTTGCCGGTGCCAGGCCCGCCTCGAACCACGATGGTTGCCGATTCGCGCCCTGGCAACCGCTCGATAAGCCGCCAGCCGCCACCGAGGATTACGTCGAATCCGACATCTCCCGTAGGAACGGTACGAATCACGCCGCCCTCCGAAAGTGCGCCCGGACGTCACGGCGGACGCTCAGATCTCTGCGATGGGGTGCGACGGCAGGGTCATGCGCTGGTATGGACTCCTGCGGCCCGAGAAGGCCGGCGAAGAGTGACGGATCACCGACACGGCAATCGAGTGCGGCGCGATCCTCCGCGGAGAGCTTGAGCCATATCGCATCCATGCGATCCCGCAAGTCGTCTCCGACTGGGTCGCCTGCGTCGTCGAGGTCAACCATGGCGCGTTCAAGCGCCAGATACGCTCTTAGGCGAGGTCCTGGGGCCAAAGCCGCCTCCATCCTGTTTGAGTCCGCACCAGCGCGGTGGTATAGTCCTCGTATGTCATCGTTGTGAATGGCTCAACGAATGCATGCATCGTCGGGTTGCTCGGGTCGAGACGCGCCGTAAGTGCTGCAGCATGAAGCGCTTTGTTCCCGATGCCGAAGATCCCGTCCTGAGCGGGGCCAGTTGCTCCCCTGCCCATCCACCGAGGTCGCCGGTGATGCGGTATGTGCCACGGAGAATCGGGCGACACCGACATGCCACCCGTTCCAGGACCGAAGGCACCGTCGGCTGCGTCCGTTTCGGACTGCAAAGCCCCAAGGCTGCGCTTGCTTGGTCCGACAGACGGCAAGCCGTCAGCAGTCGGCGTCATCGCGCGGAAATACTCGCTACTGGTCAAACCTAGCGTGCTCCCAAGCCTTTAGCTTACCGCGGTCGCACTAGCAACCAAAACAAAGGTTCATCGCCGGAGGGGTTCCAATGAGACCGCTCCGATGATGACCCGCCGCTGGTCGGCAAATGTTGCTTGACTGCCGGTCGGTTACGCCATGCGGAAACTGGCATCCATCGCGAAGAGACTGTCGGCTTCGGGCTGTACCTGAACACGCCGGTGAAACTGGCGAGATGGCCAAACGGAGTGTTCCGGTGTTTCTCCCAGTGGATACCGAGTGGGCCAGCAAGGATTCGAACCTGATAGCAAAAGGTTTAGCCTTTCGGTCCCGCTGAATGCTCAATGGAATGAATGCGATGCAATTTGGCTCCTCAGGTAGGATTAGAACCTACAACTCCTGGTTAACAGTTGTCAGCCTCCTAAACCACCAGCATGCAATCGCCGTACGAATAGAAACGGTACCGCTCCTCCACCGCATGGCGGTACGCCGCCAGTGCCAGTTCGGTACCGGCAAAGGCGCACGCCAGCAGCAACAAACTGGTCCGCGGCAGGTGGAAATTGGTAAGCATCGCGCCGACGCCCTGGAACGCTTGCCCGGGATAAATAAAGATGTCAGTCTCGCCGCTCAGTTCCCCGCTCCGCCATACCGTTTCGATGGTGCGTACGCTGGTGGTGCCCACCGCCACCCGTCGTGAGGCCGCACGCATGCGGGCGGCGTTCTCCTCCGTAATGGCATACCGCTCTGCATGCAGGCGCCCTTCTTCCACGCGCTCGGCGTGCAGCGGCTGGAACGTCCCCAGGCCGACATGCAAAGTGACCGTCGCCACGTCCGCCCCCTGGCGTCGGCACGCCTCCAGAATCTCGGGGGTGAAATGCAGACCGGCGGTTGGCGCGGCCACCGATCCACGCTCGCGTGCGAACACCGTCTGATAGCGTTCGCGATCGGCCACAGTGTCGGACCGCTTGATGTACGGCGGCAGCGGGACGTGACCAATCTTCTCGAATTCGGCGAACAGATCGCCCGTACGGGAAAATCGCAGGGTCCGCTCCCCAAATTCGCCACGCGCCACAATCTCCGCTTCCAGTTCCGCGCTGAAGTGGATCCGCTCCCCCACCGGCAGCTTGCGTCCGGGCCGCACCAGCGCCTCCCAATCGCGTCCATCCGACCCCACCGGACGCAGCAAGAACACCTCCACCTCGCCGCTCAGATGCTCGTGCCGCTTGGGATTGCCCCGTCCGATGGGCAGCGCGCGCACCCCGGCGCGCCGGCCGAACAACCGTGCCGGAAAGACGCGCGAATCGTTGAGCACCAGGCAATCGCCGGGACGCAGAAACGCCGGGAACTCCCGGAACTGGCGGTCTTCCCACCGGCCCTCCTCGCGATAAACCACCAGCATCCGCGAGGCGGCGCGGTCGGCGAGTGCTTCCTGGGCGATTAATTCCTCAGGCAGGTGAAAGTCGAAATCCGCAAGGTTCATCGAACTTTCACTGTAACGGAAACAGTTCGCCCTGCTCGTCGCCCTCCCAGAACTCGGGCCGGTATTCGATCGTCCCAGAGGCCAGCCCATAGCGCTCGCGGACCCTCTGCACGCGCGCGGCCAGGGCATCCTTGTAAGGCTTGCCGAGATGTGCGTTGGTGGCATAGAGTTCGCGGTACCGTGCCGCTAATTCGGGGATCTCGCGCTCCAAAAACGGCAGCATGACGCTTTGCGTCGACGGCTTGAGGAACAGCGGACCGCCGCCGAAACTCATCGCACCCGCCTCGCGAGCGGCGCGCGCCAAACGGTCGAGCGCGCGCTCGCTGTCGGTCAACCCGGGCATGATCGGATTGGGGAACACGGCGGTACAGATCCCCGCGGCGCTCAGCCTCCGGACAGCCTGTAGCCGCAGTTCCGGACGCGGCGCCCGAGGTTCCAGGGCGCGCGCCAACCGTTCGTCGAGCGTCGTGATGGTCATGTTCACACCGACCACATTGGCGCGGGCGATCTCGCGCAAGAGGTCGAGGTCGCGGGTCACCAGGTCGGATTTCGTGGTGATGGTGAGATGCCGGCCACGCTCGCGGGCGAAGACTTCGAGGATGGCGCGCGTCCGGCCATAGCGCCGCTCCGCAGGCTGATACGGATCGGTCGCCGTGCCAATGGCGATGTACTCTTTGCGGTCGATGCGGCCTAGTTCCTGCCGCAAAAGGTGTGCAGCGGCCGACTTGGCGTAGATCTTGTCTTCGAATTCTTCCGGCGCCATCTCCATGAATTCGTGAGTGTAGCGGGCATAGCAGTATTTGCAGCCGTACTCGCACCCCCGGTAGGGATTGATGGTCCAGTGAAACGGCATGTTGGGGCGGGTGCGATTGAGGATGCTGCGCGCGGGCAGTTCGAAATATCGAACCTCCCGCTTCGCCTCCAGCAGTTCGCTCCGCGAAGCCAGTCGCGCGATGCCTACGAGCTCCATAGGCTTATATTCGCTTTTTGTTCGCCTATTTGCAAGAGGAAAATCGCGGGCCGGAGGTTTACACTTGTGTCATGTCCGATACCAATTCGGTTCCTGAGAATCTCGACGCAGTTCTGAGAAAGTACGGCAAGATTTGGATCTGGTCAATTTTGTCCGCGGCAGTGGCTGCACTGTCGGTAAGAGTGCTGAATAACAGCAGTATTTTGACGTTCCAGGGAATCACCGGCTCGATGGGCGGCATGCGGAGCCCCTGGACGCCGCTGGTGATGCTGTGGGCATTCGTCCCGTCGTTAGGGACGCTGGCCGCAGTCTACTTCTTACTGCAATTCCTTCGCTATCATCTTCTGCCCATCTTGTTCCCCCCGGCGACTGTGCCCGCAGTGGAGCCCACGCAGGACTTCACCCTCACGGGAGCACCAGCCGGCACAAGCGAGCCCGCTCCCACGGCCGAAGCGGTACCGGACGGCGGACAGCTGTTACTGAATGCCTTCGCCGCGATCGCTATCGGCATGCTGCTGGAAGCGCTCGGAGTAGTCGGCTCGATTGTCTACCGCGCGCTGAATAACTTTTGATTTGTGGGGCAGACTTTAGTCTGCGGCGGACTTCAGTCCGCCCCGGCGGCCTGAAAGGCCGCCTGCAGGCAAGATTGCCTGCCACACGAAGCCTGATAGCCGAGAGCCTCTTGTAGACAACTTAGGTGTCCTATTGTAGACTAATTAGGGGTGCCGAAGCCGTGAGCAAATCGTCCGATCTCATCCATGGAACGCTCGACCTGCTGATCCTCAACACCCTCGCCCTTCAGCCGCAACATGGCTGGGCGATCGCCAAACGCATTCAGCAAGTCTCCAAAGAAGTGCTGCAAGTGAGCCAGGGCGCGCTCTACCCCGCGCTGCATCGACTCGAGCAGCAGGGCTGGATCCGCTCCGACTGGACCGTCACCGAAGGCGGACGCGACGCCAAGTGCTACACCCTCACCAAGGCTGGCCGCGTGCAGCTCCAAAAAGAACTTGAACAGTGGGAGCGGATGTCGAACGCCGTCGGACTGGTGATCCGCATGGCGCCGGAGCCCTCGGCATGAGCCGCCGCCTTGACATCCTGCGCCTTCGCTGGCGCTCGCTATTCCGCCGCGACAGCGTGGAGCGCGAGCTCGATAAGGAACTGGCGTTTCATCTCGCGCAACAGATTGAGGAGAACATAGCCCACGGCATGAACCCGCGAGAAGCGCGCGAGGCAGCACTGCGCACGCTGGGTGGATACACGCAAATTCAGGAGGACTGCCGCGATATGCGCCGCACGAATTTCATCGAAACCCTGACCGGCGACCTGCGCTATGCCATCCGCTCCCTGCGCCGGACGCCCGCCTTCACCGCCATCATCGTGCTCACGC
>Ga0182013_10006170_pt1 | contig 13689 bp, 12 predicted proteins | sample 612S2MmetaG_FD_120487 | JGI IMG/M metagenome (GOLD analysis project Ga0182013, IMG submission 120487) | Permafrost microbial communities from Stordalen Mire, Sweden - 612S2M metaG | ecosystem: Environmental > Terrestrial > Soil > Wetlands > Permafrost | place: Sweden: Stordalen | collected... | reverse complement strand
ATTCCTGCGGCACAAAAGCCATTTCAGTTTCCAATGGCTCGGGCAATCGCTGCAACCACCCATTCGTCTAAGCTCAAGTCATGCATACCTGCCGCGCTCTCATCGCTGCACTCCTCTTGCTGCCTGCCACCGCAGCCAGCAGTCAGACTGAGTCCGGCGCAATCTCTCCCGGAACTCCGCTCACCCTCAGCATCGATCGGCACTACCCGATGCGCGCCGGACAAGCCATCCAGGCCCATCTCCTTTACCCCATCTATACCGGCAACCGGCTCCTGCTTCCCAGCGGCACTACTGTCTCCGGAAGCGTCGTCGCCCTTCGCCCCGACCACCCTCGCCGCGTCCGTGCGATGCTTGGTGGCGACTTCACCCCATTTCATACGCCGGTGCTGCAATTCACCCAGATTGTCCTCGCCAACGGCTCTTCCGTCTCCTTGGCCTCCAGCACGGTTACGGACGGCGCGCCAATCTATCGTGCGGTGGCCCCACCCCCTTCCAAAGGCGGCATGATTCGCCACGAGTTCAACAATGGCCTCACCGCCGTACGCGGCGACGTGGCCGCTTTCACCGCTCCGGGCAAGGCAGATCGTCTCCTGCAGTGGGTTTACGACCGGCTTCCCTACCATCCTGAACGCATCGAAAAAGGGACTGGTTGGACCCTTGAGACCAGCGCTCCAATGGTTATCCCCGCCCAGCCTGTGCAGGCAAACCTCAAGCAGCAACCTATGCCAGCCACCCAGTCCACAGCACCGGACGGCGCATGGATGATCCAGGCCAATCTGTCCGAATCCCTTAGCTCAGAGACATCCAGGCAGGGGCAGGCCATCCAGGCAGTTGTAGCTGAACCCATCTACAATCCGGACCACAGCCTTGCCGTCCCGCAGGGAGCAGCCCTCATCGGCGTTGTCACCCGTGCCAAGCCGGCCCGTCGTTTCGGCCGCACCGGTGTGCTCAACTTCCGCTTCAGCCAACTTCAGCTTCCCAACACCGAAAGCCAGACCGTTGAGACCAGGCTTGCCGGCGCGGATTCCGCGGCGGACATTGCCCTCAACTCCGAGGGCCAGGCCCAGTCCAAGCCGCAGGACAAGATCGCCATCCCGCTCTTCCTCGCCCTGCTTGCCAGCCGTCCGCTCGATCGGGACTGCGGTCACCGCGGCGGTTGTAGCGGAAGCACCCCCGGCAAAAGCGGACTCGGCGGAGCTGCCGGCCTCGGTCTCGTGGGCACCATCGTCGGCATCGCCGGTGGCTCGCCGTACGCCGCCGCTGGTATCGGGTACTGGGGCGCCGCGCGCGCCGTCTACGACCGCTGGATCGCCCCTGGCCAGAAGATCGCCTTCCCCAAAGACACTCGCATCGTGGTCGAAACCACGCCCCGCCGTTCCACTCCCATGGGGCCCACCCCATCGTCAACTCCGTAGCTGGAAAGCCCGCGGCAATATCGCAGGTCCCATTTTCTTATTGCGGCATTCAAACTCCGCTCCTAGGATGGACTGCAAATGAAGCTGCTGCGCAGTCTTGCCTTCATCCTTCTCGTTGGGACAGTCCCGGCCGCGGCCCAGATGACCTATACTGCGGCGAAGATCGTCTTCAACCACCCCGGACCTTATACCCAGGCCCAGCTTGAAGCGGCTGCCGGAATGCATCCCGGAACCAAGTTCAACGCGGACGACCTGGGTGCGGCAGCCCAGCGCCTGGTGGACACAGGATTTTTCGGGAACGTGGGGGCCACGCTTGCGCCGGGCAAGGTTGACGCGATCACCGTCCTCTTCGATATCGAACTAGTCGACCGGGAGCAGATGCTGCATGTGGGCCTCGAAAACTTCGTATGGCTCAGCCACGCGGAGATTGAGGACGCGCTCCACGCCAAGTCCCCGCTCTTCCTTGACTATCTTCCCGAAAGCAGTCCGCTCCAGGATATCTTCGACGCAGCCCTCACCGATCTGCTGGCACGGAAGGGCGTAACCGCCATGGTGACCCACGCCACGGTTGAACCGACCATGTTGCAACCGGAGCGCATCCTCGAATTCCGGGTTGCTGCACCCGCCGTCCGGGTTGCAGACGTGAAGCTGACCGGCGTTTCGGCCGAGCTGGCTCCGCTCCTGCAGAAGTCCGTCAATGCAGCCGCAAAGGCCGCTTACAACGAAGGTCTTGCCGGCGAAACCACCGAGGATCGCATTCTTGCGCCGTTGCTCGACGCGGGATACATCCAGGCCTCGCTCTCCGGCCTCACGGCCACACCTGCGCTGTCCGGCGACACATCGTCAGTCGTGCTCTCCGCAGCGCTCAATCCGGGCGATGTCTTCCGCATCTCCAGCATCTCGTTCGCGGGCACTCCCCTGCTCTCTGCGGAGTCCTTTGCCGCATCCGGCAAGCTGCACCCCGGCGATGTAGCCTCGCGCTCGCTGCTACTGCAAACGCTGGCCCCGCTCGACGCAGCCTACCGCAGGCAGGGTTACATGGATGTGATCGTCAAGGCCGCGCCCACCTCCGACCCGGCGACCCACCAGGTCGCCTACACGGTAACCGTCGTCCCCGGCGAGCAGTATCGCGTCCACGATCTCATTGCGAACAACCTCGACCCCGCAGCCAGGGCCGACTTCGACCGCGGCTTTCTGATGAAGCCGGGCGAACTCTACAACCCCGAGTACGTCTCCGGCTTCCTGAAGAACAACACCGCGCTGCAGGCACTGGCAAGGTACAGCGCGAGCTTCAAAGCCTACGCGGACCCCAACACGCACACCGTGGACGTCGTGCTCACCTTCGCGCGCGGCCACGCGCCTTAAGCTCCAGATGCGTTGTGTGCCCCTTTTCACTTCTCCCTCCCGCCGCGTATGATCTCCGCACCAGCGATCCCGCATCCCGGAGGCATGATGTCCCCCGCGCGCCTTGCTCTGCTCCTCTCGCTCCTGCCGTTCGCCGCGCTGGAGCTGCCCGCGCAGCAGTCATTCTTGCCTGCGTTCACCCCAGGCCAATCCACCGAAGCTCCGTCAGCCTCTCGCCAGCCGGTGACCACCCTCCACGTCAACTCGCGCGAGGTCGTGCTCGATGTCATCGTCACCGATGCCGCTGGAAATCCGGTCAAAGGACTCAAACCCTCCGACTTCACCCTCACTGAGGACGGCGTCCCGCAGAAGTTTTCCGCCTTCAACGAAAACGACGCAAGCAGCACCGCCCCCCCGCCGCCCGAAGCGTCTTTGCCTCAAAACACCTTCGCCGTCCGCCCGCCGCCTCCCGAATCCGTCGCCAAGACCGTCATCGTGCTCGACAACATCCACTATCCCAACGACCCTTACGTGCGCTCCGACATCCTCAAATTCATGAAGACCCTCGCGCCGGGAATCCCCATCGCCATCATCCGGCTGGATTGGCAGGGGCTGCATCTGGTGCAGGAGCTCACCTCCAACCCGCAAACTCTCCAGGAAGTCGTTGCCAGCAAGCGCATGTTACCGCCGCTCCCCGCGTTGAATGTTCTCCCATGGACTGGTTGCGAGATTCCATACCAAGGCGTCGCCCACCCCTACCAGCGGCTCGCCAGCTACCTCGATGGGATTCCCGGCCGAATCAACCTCGCATGGGTCACCGACGAAGGCATCCCCGACATGGTACTCCGAGGCCACACCTTCGAGCAGGATTACCCGCAGCTCGCGACCTTCGTTGGCAACCAGTATGGCTCAACCGATAGCCTGCACCTCAGCCGCGTCGTCCCCTACGTGATCAAGGCAGGCGGATACGTTGGCGGCGTCCTGCAACCCATCGACGACCTCGCTCCAAAGATGGAACTCCCTCTCATCCCCAACCTCTCGGTTCTCCCAACCCCGAACGACTGCGACCTCACGCCCCCCGCACAAGGAGGTCTACTTGACAACGGCATCCTGGCCGACAAGGCAATCGAGCTGGGCGGCCATGCCTTCTTCGACGGTGCCCCCAAAGCGCTGACCCAGATTACCGCCATCGGCTCCAACTACTACACCCTCTCCTACGTGCCCACCAATCCAAACTGGAACGGCAAGTACCGCAAGATCGACATCAATGTCAGCGGTATTCCACAAACCCCTCCATCCAAGTTTGGATGGAATGATTATGACCAGTCGAACATCACCTACCGCCGCGGGTACTACGCGCGCTCCAAGCCCGCCCCCCCATCCAGCACCGCGTTCAGCCTGGACGCCACAGCTTCACCCTCGCCAGCAGACAAACTGGTCTCCGCCTCAGCGCCCGCTGCCAGCCCGCACGCCCCGTCAACTTTAGAGGCCGCCGTCGGCTTCGGCAAGCTCGCGCCGGCCCAGCTCAGCTTCACCGTCGTGGTCACCCCTTCGCCGCAGACCGAGCAATCCAAAACCGGCGCACCGCTTCCCAAAGACAACTTCCTCGCCGACAAATTCCGCAACGCGCCTTACCGCAACTACAAGATTCACTACTGGATCGATCCGCAAAGCCTCAAATTCCAGCGCATCGCCTTGGGCTCCTTCCGCACCAATCTCCAGTTCGTCGCCGTCGTCTACCAGGACGATGGATTCGCCGCCAACTCCATCTCCGCCTCCGCACACATCGAGCTATCCGCCGCCGACTTCGAAAGCACCCTCGCCTCCGGAGTCACCTTCGACCAAACCATCGCCATTCCCGCCGATGGCAATTTTTTTCTTCGCACCGCCGTGCAGGAAGCTTCCACCAACCGCGTCGGCGCCCTCGAAATCTCCACGGAGCAGATCAAGCTCCCGTCCGCGCAAACCGCTAGTTCCAAATAACCGGCACGGGCTCCAGCCCCGGGGTGAGCCTTGGTCGTATTCGTTAAGGGCGCGGCTTTAGCCGTGCCATAAGCTGCCTGTGTCCCATCAGGGCTTTTAGCCCCTGGGGGTCAGGTTTGTTTCAAAAACCTGCGGCTCTTTTCCTTGACACCCCGCGTATACTTAAAAGTAGGTCGAGACAGAAGCCATCAGACTCAGGCTTGTGTCTCAAGAAGCTGCACAGAGCCGTAACTCCATTGTTTTCTTGATACTGCAAATTATCCCTTTTGTTTTCAGCGCACTGCAAAACGTCCATCTTCCTAAGTTGTTTGTTTGGAAGATGATGCCAAAAGTCGATAGGGGGGAGGGGGGCACCCATACCGAGGCTTAGTCTATTGCCCCACTGTCTTCGCAGCCTCCGCAGGCAGCGGCTTGTTCGCCATCGAAAGCAGCAGGCTCACCTGCCACATCTGCGTCTCCGACAGCGCCTTGCCGTACGCCGGCATCCCCGACAGCCGGATGCCGTTCTTGATCTTCCAGTAGGTCTCGCCCACCGGATCGTCGCTCACCCCAACCACTCCACTCTGCTTCTTCACCCAGAGCTGCGGAGCCCGTGGAAACATCTTGTAGCCAATGGCGGAGGGCTCGTCCGCAGTCCCATGGCAGACCTCGCACTTATCCTCGTAGATGCCCGCGCCGGCGTTCAGATTATTCTCACTGGCAGGGATGGGCGAACCTTCCGGCATCTCGCGATGGATGCGCGCCTGGAGGGGAATCCGGACGATCTTCGCCTCCAGCGGAAACGGCGTATCCGCGGTTGCTACGGGAGGGCCGCCAAAGGCGAGGTAAAAGTAGAGAGCAAGCGGCAGGAACAGCACTCCCGCAATAAAACTGGCAATCGTTAACGGAATCCGCTTCATAGGTTGACCAAGCCATTATAGATGACAGTCTCGCGGCTCATGGCAGAAATGTGACCGGCGTCACACCAGCGTGTTGCGGGCGAGTATGGCGTACGGATTCCCTGATAAGATCGATCCATGCGCGGTATGCCACCTCTCAAGATTCTCGCGGCCGCTGTAGTGATCCTGGCAACGGTTAGCTGGCTTGCCTACACCGGCGTGCGCGATACCAAGAGCTATTACGTCACCATCAGCGAACTGAACGCCATGGGCAACAAGGCATACACGCGTAATCTGCGCGTCGCCGGCAATGTGGCGCCGGGAAGCATCCAGCGGGTCGGCACCAACGCGCGTTTCACCCTGCTCGAGGAAGGCCACACCTTGCAGGTGAACTACCAGGGAGCCGAACCGCCGCCGGATACCTTCAAGGACGATGCGCAGGCGCTGGCCGTCGGCACCTATGGCCGCGATGGCGTCTTCCATGCGACCCAGTTACAGGCCAAGTGTGCCTCAAAGTACGCGCCGGCCCAGCCTGGCGCCGCGGCATCCGGCAATACCGCCATGCTCACCCCGGTAAAGTGATCCGCGGACGAGCGGTACTTCCGCTCTTCCCTGCCGCGCAAACTTACTTCGCTCCGGTCAATCGTTTCAGATACAAATAATCGAACTGCACGCCGGTGTAGAACGCTTCCACGCGGATGCGCTCGTCCTTGCCGTGCGCGCGCGCATCGTCGTCATCGACTCCCATGCCGCTGAATCCATAGCTGGGAATTCCCGCCGCCATGGTGAGCTTGCTGTCGGAGGCGCCGGTCTCCATCTCGGGAATGATCGGCACGCCGGGGAACATCTGCTCCACCACATCGTGCAGCGCGCTGAAGACCTCCTTGTTCAAAGGCGGCGGCGTGATCGACTTGTCATTCTCGCCGCTGTCGGAGGCCACGTCGGTGTCCAGCTTTACCTCAACCTTGGGATCGGCGATCAGCGCGATCAGTTTTGCGCGTACCTCGGCGGGAGTGTGTCCCGGCAGAATGCGGCAGTTCACATTCGCCTGGGCATGCTGCGGCAGCGCATTGGGTGCGTGACCCGCCTCCATCATGGTGGCGACGCAGGTGGTCCGCATGGTCGAGTTGAAATGCGGGTCGGCAGACAGCCGCGCCTCCACCGCAGCGCTCGGCGAAGGCCCTGTAATCGTCCGCATGTCCGCGGCCTGCTGTCCTTTCACCACCTTCGCCATCGCAAGGAAGTAGCTGCGCGTCACGTCGTTCAACTCGAAAGGAAAGGTATAGCGCTCAATCTTCCCCAACGCGTCCGCAACGTGGTATAGCGCATTGTCTTTGGTCGGCAAGGAGCTGTGCCCGCCGGGGTTGGTCGCGGTCAACTGGAAGTCGGCATACAGCTTTTCGGTTGCCTCCACGCCTATCTCCAGGGGCTTGCCCTCGTGCGTGGTCAGGCCGCCGGCGTCGGGATTGATGGCAAATCCTGCGTCGATGAGGTCGCGATGGTTCTTCAGCAGCCAGTCGACGCCGTTGGCTTCCCCGCCCTCCTCGCCCGCCGTCAGCGCCAGCACAATATCGCGGTCGGGCACAAAGCCTTCGCGCTTCAGCCGGATGAAGCTGACGATCGATGCTGCGTCGGACTCCTTGATGTCCTGCGTCCCGCGTCCATAAAAGTAGCCGTCCTTCTCCACAAACTGAAAGGGATCGGTCGTCCAGTCTTCGCGTTTCGCCTCGACCACATCCAGATGGCAGATGGTCAGCACCGGCTTCTTCGTGCTGCCCGGAGCACCGCGATAGCGCGCCACCAGATTGCCGCGGCGGTCGTCCGGCCCCAGCACCACAACATCCTCCGGACTGAAGCCTGCGTCCAGCAGACGTTTGCGCATCTCCTCCGCCGCCACTGTGGTGCTGCCCACGGAGTGGGACGTGTTGGTCTCAATGAGCTGCTGAAACACATCGCGCGCCAGCGTGCGGTCCGGGGCCGGCAACGTAGTCTGCGCCGAAGCGGCAAGACCAATGGGCAAGCACAGGACTGCAAGCGCGGCAACAAAGGTCGTAGGGGTGAGCGAAGACATTGGCGTTTTGCTCCTTGCCGAGGGGATAGTTCTATACTCGCATGAGGCGGAATGCAGACACTGAAGAATCAACCCGCGAAGCTCCCCCAAGCCACCGTCGCCGCATCGCTCTTCGAAGTCTCCAAGCTATACGGGAGCTTCGCCGCCCTGCGCAAGGTCTCGGTCGAGTTTGCCGTGGGTTCATCCACGGTCATTCTGGGCGATAACGGCGCAGGTAAATCGACCCTGCTGCGTCTGCTCGCCGGGCTGATCGCTCCCTCGCGCGGCACGCTGCGGGTCTTTGGCGAGGAGCCGCGCAACCGCCGCCGCCGCATCGCCTATATGAGCCACGATTCGATGCTCTACGACGAGCTCTCGGCGATCGAGAACCTGCGCTACTTCGCCTCACTCCATCGCGATCGCCAAATCGCGTGCAGTTGCACCGCGTCGCCGGAGATGGCTCTGCGCGCGGTCGGCCTTGACCCTGCGCTCCCTCGCCCCGTGGGCCAGTACTCGCAAGGCATGAGGCAGCGCGCCTCCCTTGCCCGCGTGCTGCAGACCGACCCTGAGCTGCTTCTGCTCGACGAACCCTTCTCCAACCTCGACGTCGATTCAGCCCGGCACATGGTGGATCTGCTGCTCGACTTCCGCACCTGGCCGGTGGAGAGACCCGCCGAGCCGCACTCAACCGAGAGCAATTCTCCAGCGCCTGCCGCGGGCCGCACCATCGTGCTCACCACCCACCAGGCACATCTGGCCGAGCCATTGGCCGAGACGACACTGACCATGCGGGCTGGGACCATCGTCTCCGTGACCGCCGGACTCCCTGCATCCGCCTCTGGCGCAAAGGCGGGGCAATAGATGGGCATGACCACGAAGGCAACCAAGCCGGTCAAGACCAACGCGGCGCGCCTGCTCGACTCGCTCGGCATCGCGTACGAAGTTCGCACCTACCAGGTCGACCCCGACGACCTCAGCGCAATCTCGGTGGCGCGCAAAATCAACATGCCCGCGGAGCAGGTCTTCAAGACACTGCTGACCCGCGCCGCACCCGCTGCCGGCCAGCGCGAAACACTTCACTTCTTCGCCGTCATTCCCGGGAACACCGAGCTTGACCTCAAGAAGCTGGCGCACGCCGCTTCGGTCAAGAAGATCGAGCTGGCCTCCCTGAAGGATGTTGAGCCGCTCACCGGCTACGTGCGTGGAGGAGTCACCGTGATGGCCGCGCGCACCGCCTTCCCTGCCTACGCGGACGAGACCATCGAGCTGCACGAGGCTGTGTCTGTCTCCGCGGGTCAGCGCGGAACCCAGCTCCTGCTCACTCCTGCCGATTACCTGCGCGCGACCGGCGCGACACTCGCCGACCTTACCAAGCCAATGCATCTCGCGGTCACCGCAGGGGAGGGTGCATGAGCTACTTCGGCTACGTCCTCTGCCATCTGCGCAAGGATTTGCAACTGGAATGGCGCTCGCGCGATTCCATCAACGGGATGCTGTTCTTCGCGCTGCTGGTAGTGGTCGTCTTCTCCATCGCCTTCGATCCCACGGCAAATCCCACCATGGCCCGTCAGATCGCCGGCGGCATCCTTTGGGTCGCGCTCCTGTTTGCGTCGGTCACCGCGCTCAACCAGGCGTGGACGCGCGAACAGCGCAATCGCGTGCTGGACGCCCAGCGAATGGCGCCATCGCCGCCTTCGGCGCTCTTCCTCGGCAAGGCGCTGGCTAATCTGCTCTTCGTCACGATCATCGAACTGGTATTGGCGCCGCTGTTTATCGTCTTCTATAACCTGCACGCGTTAGGACAGGGTTGGCTGCTTTGGTTGGTGATGCCGCTGGGAACCTGGGCGCTGGTTTGCAACGGGACCTTCTTCGCCGCGCTCGGTCTGCGCACCCGCAACCGCGAACTGCTGCTCCCGCTCATCCTGTTTCCCGTCTCCATTCCCGCTCTGCTCGGCATGGTCCAGGCCACAACCGCCATCCTCTCAGGAGAGTTCGAGCCGGGCCCCTGGATCAGGCTACTCGTCGCCTACAACATCGCCTTCACCACCGTGTGCCTGTTGCTGTTTGAGACCGTGCTGGGCGCGGAATAGGGTAGCAGCCTCCGCAATGGTGTGGGTCATACGAACGCTGAATGATGTCCATCACAGTTGCCTGCGCCAAAACCGCCGTCTTCGCGGTAGACTGGAGTCACAGTGAAGCGTTACCGCATCCTCGCTCCGGTCGCCATCGTCTGGTTTCTCCTGACGCTTGCCGCGATCGCCTACGCCACCCGGCTGGGGCTGATCGTCGCACCGACTGAAGCGACCATGGGCAACGTGCAGCGCATCTTCTACTACCACGTCCCCACCTCGATGTTGAGTCTGCTCTTCCCTTACATCAACTTCGTGGCTTCGCTCTGCTATCTCTATTGGCGGCGGCGCGACCCGCTCAAGGCGCTCACCGCGGATGCCGTGGCCATCTCCTCGGCCGAGGTCACCGTGGTCTATAGCAGCCTGTCCCTGCTGACCGGTATGCTCTGGGGCCGGGCTGCCTGGGGTATCTGGTGGACCTGGGATGCGCGCCTCACCAGCATGTTGCTGTTGTGGCTGCTTTACGTCAGCTACCTGATGCTGCGCAAGCTCTCCTCGACCGGGCAATCGCATACGCTGGCGGCCGTTCTGTCGGTCTTTGCGGCGATTGACGTGCCCATCGTCTTCATGTCCATCCGGTGGTGGCGCACCCAGCATCCCGCGCCGGTCTTTGGTGGGGGCGCGGACTCCGGCATCGATCCGTCGATGAAGCCGGCGTTCGGCTGGAACGTCCTGGCCTGGGCGATGTGGGGGATATTCCTCCTGGCGATGAGGTACGCGCTCGAGCGTCGCCGTCAGGCCTCCGAGCAGGATGCGGCGCTCAAAGCGATTGAAGCCTCTCTGGAGATTGCACGATGAAATTCACCTGGCTCTTCGGCAGCAGCATGGAGGCGCACCACCTGCTTTGGACCTACCTCGCGGTATGGCTGATCCAGGGCGGGTACTTGGCATGGATCGTGTGGCAATGGATGCACACCGATGCGCCCGCGGACGCGCTCGATTCAGAGACGTCGGAAGAGTTTTAGACTCTGCACTGAAAAGGAACGGAGCCGTAGGCTCACGGCCCCGTTGTCCGAGGATTAGTTGGTTGATGCGCGGCTTCGAACCGAAAGCCACATCTCCCTAAAACCTTTGCGCTCCAGATAGTTTCGCAGGGCGCATTATTATTTCCCCGGAGAAATAGGAGTAGCTTGCGGTGGGCTGCGCAGGTCGCTGAGCATTTTTTCGTATAGGGGTAGACCGGAGCATCAGATCTCAACGCCGTTTTTCGCCAACAAAAACGGCACTCATCTACTTCTTCCAGCTCACAGTAATACGAAAAATGCTCTAAACTCGCAGAAGTGCGGATCATGCAAAGAGTTTGGGCTGCTGGAGTGTTTGGGGGCAGGCCTTGGGCCCGGCTTGCGGTGGCAATTACGCTGGCCCTGCTGCTTCTGCCGGCGACCGGATGCAGGCGCCTCCGCTTCCCCGACGTACCGCCGGGCTACCGCGAATTCGCCTACGTCTCCAACGGCAAATCGAACACCGTCTCGGTGCTCGATCTCGTCTATTTGCGACAGGACCGCACCTTGCAGGTCGGCAATCAGCCCACCGGCATCGCAGCCAACCCAAAGCTCAACGAAATCTATGTGGTCAATACGCTCTCCGGAACGGTATCGGTGATCGACGCCGAGGCCAATCGTGTGGTGGCCGCCATTCCTGTCCACAAGCTGCCGTACCTCATCGATGTAGATGCCGCGGGCCATCGCGCCTATGTGGCCAACAGCGGCTCGAACTCGGTCAGCGTGATCGACCTGGATCGGCGGCGCGAATTAGGCGTGGTGGGTACGGGTGAGCAGCCCGGCCTGGCACGCATCTCGCCCGACATGCGGTCGCTGGTGGTAATCAACCGTGGCAGCGGCAGCGTCTCGATCTTCGCCGTCGCGGCATATACAACCGCAGCAGGGTTGGAGCTTCCCGGCCTGCCGCTCAAGCCTGCGGTCAGGGTGCCGCTGCCGCGTCTGCGGGCCGTGTTCGTCGGCTGCCCAGGTGCAACCGACGCAGTCATTCTGCCCGACTCGTCGAAGGCCTTCATCGCCTGTTCCGGCGGGCATCAGGTGATGGCCGTGTCCCTGGCCGCGGCGCCGGACTCCTGGGCCGCGAAGCAGAACCCGTCCTTGCTCACCGACCACATGCTGGCTCTGCTGGACGTGGGCGAGACGCCCATTCAACTGGCGCTAAAGCCGGACGGCGGCCAGATCTTTTGCTCCAACTTCGGCTCGGACTCAGTCTCCTCGATCGATACCCAGACCAACGAAGTGGGCCGCACCGACACCATCGCAAACCGCCCGGTCTTCAGCATCGTCAGCGCGGACAACGGCACTCTGTGGATATCGAACTTCGGCGCCGACTCGATCAACCTGTGGAGCATCGACGACGGTCGCATGGAGGGCAGCGTGCGCACCGGCCACGCTCCCGATACGCTCGCCTTTTCCGCCGATCAGCATCTGCTGTTGGCGGCCGACGCGCAGTCCGGTGACGTCTCCGTCATCCGTACCGTGGACAAGAATGGCCCCGCGCTGTTCACCATCCTGCCCGCCGGCGGCTCGCCCAACGGCATCGCGGTCAAGGCGATGCAGGCCAATCCGTGATATTTGCAGGCCTATGAAGTCGCCTTAGGTTGTGCCGTTGGGGATCAGCCGCGCCACCGTCAGATCGCCCGCAATGTCGGTGAAGATCTGGTTCAGGTTGCTGGTCGGCTGCGACGCGGAGATGCAGCTTCCGGTGGTTCCGCTCTGAGTGTAATCGGAGAAGAAGTACTGCGGCGATGAGGCAATCCCTTCCATGGTCTGGCACGGGGTGATGGAGGGGCTGGTGTCGGTCGAGCATCCCGAGGCCTCCGCGCCGTAGGCCACCGCATAGACCTTGGTGCCTGCAGCCGCAGCGGCCGCAGCGGCGTTGATGGCCTGGTGACATTGCTGCTTGGTGGAGGGATACGTCCCGGACGTGGTGGAAGCCCCCGGCATCGCGCTCGACGACGCGCTGGCATCGCCGTCGCTGATCAGGATAAGCACATTTTGCGAACGCGGATTCGCAACTTGTTCCGCATTCAGTGCCGCCTCCGCTGCATAAATCGCGCCGGCGTAGTAGGTGCCCTCGCCGCCTGGATCTGCCATGCCGGAGCAGCCGCTCTTGCCGCCCACCGCCATCACGATGTCGGAGTTGGGATTCAGAGTCGAAGCGGTATCCGAAGTGCGATAGTCACTGGCGAAATTCACAACTTCATAGGTATCGGTGCTTGGCGTGTAGGAGGACCCGGTGGACGAGGGGAAGGTGTACGGATCAATCGTTGGGTTGCTGGTGCTGCAGTCATACTCTTTGTACACAGTCCCCACGGTCATGTTCGGAAAGGTGAACAGCGAAACCTGGTCCACGGGGTTGGCAACCACGCCGCTGACCGCTGCGCCACAGGTGGTCTCATCCGACAGGCAGGGCGCGAGCTGATGGAGAAAAGTCTGGACGCCTGCCAGCGAGCACGCAAGCCGCGTGGTGCTGCACTGGCTGTCGCTGTCGGTATCGCTCATCGATGCGGTTGTATCCACAATGATGGCTACGTTGTACGGGGTCAGGCCGGAGCCCCTCATGGAGGCGGTTGAGGTCGCCGTCAACGTAAGCGAGGTCTTGCCGAAGATCCGGGCGAAGAGCATGGGAACCGTCGTCTGCTGCTTTACCTGGATGGCGTTGGCGTTGGCTGGGGCCACGCACGACATTCCCATATTGCTGAGAGTCGTCAGGCACAAGAGCTTTGGATAGCCCGAGACCATGGTCACATTGGCCAGATTCGCGGTGGCATTCAAGTCCCCGGTTCCGGCGCTGTAGGTTGCCGCGGCAGTCGCCGCCGTGGAGTTGGGAAGGCTCTGCGCTCCGGCCAGCGCCGCCGCATTGGTGGAAGCCTGCAGCGTGCGATAACT
>Ga0182013_10006166_pt1 | contig 13692 bp, 10 predicted proteins | sample 612S2MmetaG_FD_120487 | JGI IMG/M metagenome (GOLD analysis project Ga0182013, IMG submission 120487) | Permafrost microbial communities from Stordalen Mire, Sweden - 612S2M metaG | ecosystem: Environmental > Terrestrial > Soil > Wetlands > Permafrost | place: Sweden: Stordalen | collected... | reverse complement strand
TCGATTCCCTGCTGGGTGCGGACGAACGCAGGGCCTTCGCTGGTAAAGGCGTCGATCTCATAGCCGAGGTCGGCTCCGTTGCGGGGGTCCTTCTGGGCAAAGGAGAAGGGCATTTCGACTGCGCAAACGGCCGATGAGCCGGTGACGGTGGCGACGCCCGGCGCCGATTCGACAGGAACTGCTTTTCCGATGAGGCTTTCGAAGGACGAAAGACGGGGAGTGATGCGGGCCTTGCAGTTGATGGTGGCTCCGTCCGGTATTGTGGAAGGTGTTTTTACGTGGAAAACCACCACGTAAGCGCCGTTGGCCGTAATTGGCGCCACCGCGCTGTGTCGATCGGTTGCGTGAGCGGCAAAGACGACGATGGTTACGAGCATCAGCAGCGGGAAAAATCTAGGGGATTGAACGAAAGTCATGGGTCCTCCGCACTGCGTATATCGGGATTGCGGGGATCGGCGGTCAGGGCAGATGGAAAATAAATAGGGGCAGACTGGTTACGAAGGTCATGGGGAATGGCTTCAACTGCAAGATTGATTGAGAATTCTCATTAACGGCCCGGCGAGTTCACGGTTTCCCGCCCCTTCGGCAAGCTCAGGGCAGGCTCTTGCGCCAGAAAAAAGACGCAAGGACGGGGCACGGAGCATTTTTTGGCGACCATGTGAGAAAGCTACACGATTCGGGCGGAGGTAGTGGGGCGCTTGGCTGCTGTGCTGGGGCGGACGCGGAGGTTATTGATTGCGTATTCAATGAAGCGGGGCTCAAAATGCGGAGCCTGGCCCATGAAACGGCAGGTAGCCACTACCTGGTCGACCATGAAGCGGGGTTGATAGGCAGCCAGTTCCAGGCCCTTTTCTCCGGTAATCTTCTCCACGATGGCATCGAAAATATCGCTGGGGAGCGTCAATCCGCGGCGTTCGCACTCAGCGTTGAAGATGCTGCGGTAGTTTTCAAGGCTGGGGGCTCCGACTTCTATTTTGTACGGCAGGCGGCGCAGGAAGGCTGTATCCATCAGGTCTTCGGGGTCGAGGTTGGTGGAAAAGATAATCAGCTCCTCGAAGGGGATGCTGAAGGTTTTGCCGGTGTGGAGCTTGAGGTAGTCGAAGCGGCTTTCCAGGGGCACAATCCAGCGGTTGAGCAGGTTGGTGGGGCTTACGAGCTGGCGGCCGAAGTCGTCGATCACGAAGCAGCCGCCCAGCGCCTTCAGATGGAGCGGCGCCTCGTAGAAGTGGCCCGCGTTGTCGTAGCGCAGGTCGAGCATTTCAAGCGTGAGTTCGCCGCCGGTGAGAATGAAGGGGCGGCGGCATGGCACCCAGCGCGCGTCGTATTCCTCAACGCGGAGGAAGGACATGGAGCTCTGGTCGCTGACGGCTTCAGTGCCGACCGGGACGTGGACGCTGGGGTCGTGGACGCGGATGACCTGTCCGTCAACACTGATGGCGTATGGCACGTAAATCACATCGCTGAAGACGTTGCCGAGGCAGTGCGCGACGGAGGATTTGCCATTGCCGGGGGGGCCGTAGAGGAGCATGGCGCGTCCGGAGTTCAAAGCCGGCCCGCATTGCTCGACGATGCTGTCGTCGAAGGTAAGGCCGGCGAAGGAGGCGCGGATGCGCTCGAAGGAAATAACTTCGTTGGTCAGCTTTTGCAGGCTTACCTGCTCAGTGAATTGTTCGAGGGTGACGGGCGCCGGTCCAAGATAACGCTGCCGCTCGAGTGCGTCGATGGACCAGTGCCTGCCGGCCTCGGTGAGCACATAGCGCATATCCACCATGCTGTCGGAATTGTTGGAGCCCAGGGTACGCAGCAACTGCCGATCGACGGCCATCTGCACCAGGTCGAGCACCAGGTGGTAAGGGAGCTTGATGGCGTCGACGAACTGGCGATTGGTTTCAAGGCGTCCCGTGTAGATGAGCTTCATCAAGAGGCCGAGAAGATCGCCGTCGTCAAGACCGGTGGACGCAAGATTGGACGGCTCGGAAGGAATGCGATGGATGAAGGACTCGAGCGTGCGCTGTTCGATGGCGCCGATGGCCACCAGGTTGTCGCCGAGACGGCCGCCCTGAGCGGCCTGGCGATCGAGCGCCTTGGCGACATCGGCCTCCGAGACCAGCTTGACCCGCACCAGCAGGTCCCCTAAACGCATTCTTGCTCCGATGACGCCCTCCCCGTTAACTCAGTTGCTTCCGCTCAGGGCAATGCGCTCGCCGCGAACCGGATTATCGCAATTCAAGCTATATTCTATCGGCCAGAATCAATCCAATTCTCTAGCATCTGCCGAGATGCAGGCCAGAATGCGCGAACGGCCATGAGCAAAACCGCTCAGTGCTCATGGCACAGCAACGGCACCATTTATATTAGTGCGTGTTTACTGCTTATTGATCGGGCCCTTAAGGAGTGTTGAGGTTTCCCTCTCTTGCGCGAGAAAAAAGGCGCGAGGATGGGGCACGGACTAAGTGTTTATGGGCCGGATCAATGATGGCGGAAGGCGTGCGGCCGTCGTGGTTCGCCGCCTGCAAGATGCGAGGGAAAACCCAGTTCGGAGATGAAAGCGTGAGTGACAAACCGGAGAAGGACAAGTTGAAGATGGACTGGGTTGCGGGGCGTTCCGCATGCTCGCTGCCCAGGGTTTACAAGACCCTCAAGCTGGAAGTTGAAGAGGACGTCAGGACGCGCAATGCGCTGCGCCCCGACAATTCCCCGTATGAGTTTTCCGTTGTGGAGAAGGACAACCAGTTTGAAGTTGTCCTGGAAGCCAAGGGTCTGCGCAAGTCGGTGGCCTTTTGCTATGAGGAGCACGCAATTATCGTTCTCGATCCCAGCGGCAACCAGATGTTCGAGGTTACGTTGACCTTCACGGACGACGGCAAGTGCAGGATGAAAGCCAAGGAAGAAAACCGCGAGTCCTGGCAGGTGCGGCGGATGGCGCTGGAAGATTTGTTGTTCAGAACGTATTAGTGCGGCAGATCTGAAGTGCGTTGCGTTTTCGTTGAAGCGGAGCCGAGGGTCATTAGCGTCACGAAAAGCAGGCCCATTCGACTCCTCATGAACAAGGCTGGTTTAGGGTCGAGGTCTCCCGCCCCTGCGACAGAAAAAAGTCGCAAGAACGGGGCACGGAACAGTTTTGGCGCAACCGGCGCGGGTTCATTCCTGGCGTAACTTGCAACGGCAAGTCAGGCTGCTCCCTATGAACAAGGCTGATTGAGCGCTGAGGTTTCCCGCCCTTGCGACAGAAAAAAGTCCGACCCAGAGGGTACCCCGACGGGGCACGGAGCCATTGTTGCGAATCGAGCCCGGGGTTCATTGCAAACGTAACTCGCTGGAAGCGAGTTGGGCTGCTCAGGATGACAGGTTTGTGTGAGATCCGGAACTTGAGTCTTAGACGCGATGCGGGCAGGTTTTTGTATTGATGCATTCCTCGGCCAGCCTGAGGCGCTCAACAGGCTTGCCGCCTACCAGGTGCTGTTCCACGATCTCCGCCGCGTCGGATGGCTGTACATGGCCATACCAGACGGCATCTGGATAAACGACGACCGTCGGGCCGTGTTCGCACTGGTCGAGGCAGCCTGATTTGTTGATGCGGACGGTGGGGCCGAGTCCGGCTGCTTTGGTGAGTTGCTGCAGTTGAGCAAAGAGCTCGCTCTTTCCGTCGGCAGTGCAGGACGGGCGGGGCGCATCGGCGGGACGGGTGTTGTGGCAGACAAAGACGTGGCGTTCAAACGCGGGCAAGCGGTGTTCCTCCTGGGGGAATAATTGGCGCTTAGTGCAGGTACGGCTTTCTCCAGAGTAACGGTTGAGGCCCAGTCTTTTCGAGCTCGCAGGGGGTCAGTTTCCACAATCGGGTCAAAATCGCACCAGATTCACAGCACAATCGCTCAGCGCCGACCCGGCTCCATCTGCGAAAATAGAAGCTTGACTATGAGCACGGACAACCTACTTTCGCTGAAAGACGACATGGTGGCCTTCATTGAAGGGCATGGCCTGATGCGCCTGCCCGGATACGTCACCGAAGACATTCCCTCGATTTTGTGGGAAGGGCAGAGCAACCCCGACTCGTGGAAGGACTTTGTGGAGATGGCCAAGCACGTGGGCGCTCCCTTTGTGACCTTCAGCGAGATGACGCTGGAGCGCGAGGAACTGGATGCGCTGCTTGAAGAAGCCAGCGAGATGAACTTCCCCGATGAAGAGGCGACGGAACTGGTGGAAGCGCAGTGGCTGGGCAAGTACGCCGGCAATCTTGGCTACATTCAACTGGGATTTGTCTACCAGGGCCTGGTGTTTCTGCACGAGACCACGACGCCGTGGTATGAGCGCTTTCAGACGCTGCTGGAAGACATTGAGAGCTTCCAGGATATTGTCATCGACGACCACGATCACGACGACGAGGACGAGTAAGCGCGGTGAGCGCGGCGGGCGCTGAGGCTAACGGCTCTGTTCGTCAGCCGGGCGCGGGATCTCGGGGCGCGGCCCTTGGTGTGGCCGGTGCGGATTCAAGCCAGCGTGCTTATCAATGCCCAAATCAGCGTTGGGTTCTAACGGAGTCCCATCCTGAGGCATCGGCGGAACTGGCCAGGGCCGCGCGGCTGCCGCAGGTGTTGGCGGAGTTGCTGGTGGCCCGCGGCATTACCGATGCGAACGCGGCATTGGCGTTCCTCCATCCCGAAATTTCACATCTTCACGATCCCTTGCTGATGATGGGCATGGCCGTGGCTGTGGAGCGGCTGGAGCGGGCGATTGCGCTCGGGGAGCCGGTGCTTCTCTACGGCGATTACGACGTGGACGGCACGACGGCTGTGGTGCTGCTGAAGACAACTATCGAGATGCTGGGCGGGACGGTGCGCTTCCATGTGCCGCACCGGCTGCGCGAGGGGTATGGGCTGCAATCGAGCGTGCTGGAAGCGGCGTACGCCGAGGGCGTGCGGCTGGTGATCACGGTCGACACCGGGATGCGGGCCTTTGGCGAGGCGGAGACGGCGCGCAGGCTGGGCCTGGACCTGATCATCACCGATCATCATTTGTTGGAAGCCAGCGATGCCGTGCCGCACGCGCTGGCGATTCTGAATCCTAACCAGCCAGGCTGCGCTTATCCGGAAAAATCGCTCTGCGGAGCGGCTATTGCGCTCAAGCTGGCACAGGCTGTGCTGGAGCGCCGCGATGCTGTTCGCACCCGCGAAAAGACGCTGCCGAGTTTTTTGAAGATGGCGGCTATCGCTACGATTGCGGATGCGGTTCCACTGCGCGGCGAGAACCGCGTGATTGCGACACTGGGCCTGCGCGAGTTGCGCCACCCGGCAGGCGCGGGCTTGCGCGCTTTGTTCGCGGTTGCCGCGCTGGATCCGGCTGCCCGGCAAATTACCGGCTTCGATGTGGCGTTTCGCATTGCGCCGCGCATCAATGCCGCAGGGCGCATGGATGTGGCGTCGGAGGTGATTGAGCTGTTTTCGACGCGCGACCACGGCCGCGCCACCGAATTGGCCGCCAAGCTGGAACGGCTGAACCGCGAGCGGCGCGACATAGAGGCAACTGCGCTGAACGCCATTCAGGCCCGACTGGCCACGGATGAGGAGTTGGCTGCCGGTCGGCTGCTGGTCGTCGATGGCGATGGCTGGCATCGCGGGGTGATTGGGATTCTGGCCTCGCGCGTGGTGGAGCGGACCGCCAAACCGGCGATTGTAGTCAGCGTGGAAGACGGCGTGGCGCATGGCTCTGGAAGGTCGGTGGATGGATTTCAACTGCTGGACGCGATTGAAAGCTGCGCCGACCTGTTCACGCGGTTTGGCGGACACGCCTTTGCCATCGGGTTTGCCATGCCGGCGGACAATCTGCCGGAATTGAAGCGGCGGCTGCGCTTGTATGCCGAAGAACACCTGGCGGCGCGCGTACCTGAACACATACTTCGCATACACGCCGCACTGCCGCTGGATCGCATTACTCCGGTGCTGGCTGGATGGCTGCGCAAGCTGGAGCCGCTGGGGCATGGGAATCCCGAGCCAATTTTTGTAGCGCGGAGGGCACGGCTGCTGGCTGCGCCGCGGGTCATGAAGGAGAGGCATGTCCGGCTGGAACTGACACAGGATTCAGGGCTGCCGGCCAGACAGAGTGTGCCCAGTGGGAGCATGCCGGTTTCGGGCACGGCAATTCGTGCTGTTGGCTGGGGTCTCGCCGAGCGCGCATCGGCACTGGGGCTGGCGAGGGACAGTCTTGTCGACCTCGCCTACCGCATTCGCGAAAACGATCATCCCGATTTCGGCGGCCTGGAGGTGGAGATTGCCGGTTTGCGGCTGCCTGAGGAAGACTCCGATTGATCCGGCCCTCAAAGGGTGTTGAGGTTTTCCACCCCTTCGACGGCGCTCAGAGGGAGGCTCTTGCGCCAGAAATTCCAAGAAGCAGATTCTTCGACTCCGCTGCGCTCCGCTCCCTATGAACAAGGCTGGTTTAGGGTTGAGGTATCCCGCCCTTGCGATAGAAAGAAATCGCAAGAACGGGGCACGGGGCTTTTGTCGCGAATCGAGCAAGGGGTTCATTGCTTCAATTTCATTTTTGCTACGGGCTGGTGGTCTGGATGGAATGGTTACCGTGCGGTACGGCGGCAATCGCAGCGGGCTGAGCCCCTGTTGGATACGGCGTCGTCTGCGTGGGTGTCAGCGCACCGGTAGTGGGGTTGAGCCTGAAGCCGGATACGGAGTTCCCCAGGTTGTTGGCGGTATAGACAAAGCGTCCGAGCGCCGGGTCTACGACAAGCGCAACGGGTGTGGTGTCCGTAGAGTTGATTTGGCTGCCTGTGACGTTGATCGCGGCCGAAGGCGTTCCGGTGCTTAGCGAGATGACATACGCCGAGACCGTGGAGTCCAGCCCGTTGCTGATGTAGAGGTAGATGCCGCGCGGGTCGATGGCGATGGCGTTGGGCTCATTGCCGGTCTTGAAGGGGCCGTTGATGAGGAAGTCGAGTGTGCTGCCGCTCTGAATGGTGTAGCCGATCAGCTCGTTGGAAGCGAAATCCGTTACATAAAGAAAGCGGTTGGTGGGGTCGGAGACAAGCGCGGAAGGCTTGACGCCAGCCTTGTAGGGGCTGCTGGCCGAGGGCGTCAAGGCGCCGCCCGAGCCGACCGCATAGCCGAAGACCCAACCGGGGTTGGCGCTGCTGGTGGTGGTTCCACCGGGGTTGTAAGCCGACTGGTCGTAGGCCGAGACGTAAACAGCGCCGTTGTTGGCCAGCACGTTGACGCCGCTGGGAACAATGGTGTCAGTCGCGTAGCTCGGCAGCGCGAGCGTTTCCTGGGCCGTGACGGAGCCGATGGTGCCGCTGGACAGCGAATATTCGGTAAGCACGGCAGGGCTGGGTCCCGAGACTACATAAAGGTAAGTTCCAGCGGTGTTCACCGCGACGGAGACCGGGTTTGTGCTGGTGGTGACCACGTCCTTCTGCGCCAGCACGCCGCTGCCGGAGATGGAGAAGTGGACCACGTTGCTGCTTGCTTCGTTGACCACGTAGAGATTCGAATAGTCCGCAGTTACGGCTATCGAGACGGGATTATTGCCGCCGCTGGCTACGCTGGGCTGTCCCGAGCGCAGAGCACCGGTCGAGGAGTCCGCATCGAAGGTTTGGATTTGCCCCGCACTACCCGATCCCGATCCGGCGGAATTGGCTACAAAGACGTAGTCGATGGTGACATACGCACAGGACGTCAAGAGGGTGGCCACCGAAAGGCCGATCGTAGAGACCAGAAAAAGCTGGCTCAGTTTGTTGAACTTCATGCGCTTCCTTCGTCGTGGGCCATCAGCTTCAAGCCCCAGGAAAACTCGTTTAGGTTGCCCCGCACTCATTGTAAAAGCCCGTTACGAGGTGTTGCTATTGAATACGTTCCGGCGCGGTTGCCTGCGCCGGCATTGCTTATTTCGAAGTGCTGCCGCTCTGCGAACCATGCGGAATCGCAACAACCGCAGTAGGCAGCGCGTTTGAAACGTAGGGAGAATTCTGCGAATTGAGGAGCGTGCCGGCGGTGGGGCTCAGTTCGAATCCCGATACCGTTCCGCCCACACCGTTCCCGAGATAATTGACGGTATACAGGAAATGGTTGGTCGAGGGATCGATGCCGATGGCGACAGGCTGCGACCCGGCCGAGTACGTACCGATTGAAGTGAGCGCTCCGTTGTTCATGGAGTAAGCCTGGACGGTGCCGTCCAGCGAGTTGGCCACATAAATGAAGGGATACTTGGGATCGGTGACAATCGCGCTGGGCTGATTCCCGGCCGGGAACGGGCTGCCGGCGAGCGGCGCCAGCGCGCCGGAGACAACCGCGTAGCCGAGGACGTTTCCGTTCGCAAAGTCGGTGACATAGACGTAGGCACTCGATGAGTCGCCGGCGACTGCCGACGGCTGTATTCCGGCCGGGAAGGGCACTCCGCCATTGAGCGGGGCAAGGCCGCCTCCCGAATTCGCAGCGAAGCCAAAAACGTATCCGGCATGCGGCGTAACGGAAGAGTCGTATGCGGTGACATAGACCGTTGCGCCCGAAGCCAGCACATTGACTGCGGTGGGCGTAATCACGTGGTTCGTCGCGCCGGTTGCGCATTGCGTGAAGTTGGTGGCGGAAATGTAGCCATACTGGCACAATGGCCAATAGTTCAGGCTTCCGTTGGTGGCGGGCGAACCAAGCGTGTCGCTGGGGTTCGAGCCGGTGCCCACGGTAATTGGAAATACAGCGACGGAGCCCGAGCATGGGGCCGCAGTGGAGCAGATGGGCAGCGGCTGGTAGGTGTCTACAACGTAAAGATTCGTTCCGCTGACCGCGGTCGCGATGGGGTAAATGCCCGGCGTATTCACGGTGTTCTGCGGATAGACCTTGCCGTCGTTGCCGATGACGAACTGAACGATGGTGTTGTCGTCCTCGTTGACCACGTAGAGGTTCGTGTTGTCGGCGGAAATGGCTTCGGCCACGGGGTTACGTCCGCCCGAAGGGAAGGGCGAGGTCGGAATCTGGCGCATAAAGCCCGATTCCTGGTTGATCTCGAAGACGTCGATCTGACCGTAGTTGTTCGGTCCCGCTGCCTTGGAACTGGTGACGAAGACAAAATCCACGGTCAGTGTGCCACAGGCGGTCACAAGCGAAGCCGCCAGGAGGCTGGCCGCGGAGACCAGCAGAAGCTGGCTCGATTTGTTGAACTTCATGCGCATCTTTCGTCAGGGGGCCGGAATGTCAGGCCCCGAAAAAACCGGGTTTGGAATCGAACGCACAGCGCGTGCATGAGTGAAAGCCCGTCCGGCGTTCGGCTACGTTCTTGAAGACTCCATCGGAACATCGAAGTCCTGGGCCCTAGAGCCAGCCAACCGGCTGACGTCTGACCCAGGGAAAGCATGCTTGGGAGCGGCATTACAACGCCTCCTCTTCCGATGTGTCCCTCGAACCAGTGTACTAGTTGGCAATTTCCTGAAGAAACTGCCAACTGGTTGCATCGGCCTCGGGACACAGCGGGAGGAGAAAACCACTAGCTGGTACGTCCGTCGACAATGCACCACGTCGCCGGTCCCTGCAAGGCAAACGTGCCGTTGGCGACGCGCAGATTATTGAGCACGCCTGAGTTGGGATCGACCACGCGGCCGGTTACGCTGGAATCGTTGAAGTTAGCCGTGTAAATGAACTGGTCAGATGGATCCTCGAGCAGGCATTGCGGTCCGGAACCGGAGCCGAAGGGCTCACCGGCAATGAAGCTGAGCTGGTGCGTGCTGGGATCGATCACATACCCGGCCAGACCGCTTGTCGGATTGGTCCCCTGCGTAAGGTTCCCCTGGTTGGCCACGTACAGGAACTTGCCCTTGGATTCAACCAGCAGGATGATGGGATTGGCGAGCGTGGCATCGTCTGGAACTATTCCTCCGGTTTGTGCCTGCAGCGCGCCGCCGGACCCGATCGAGAACGGCAGGATCTGGCTTGGGTAGGTGCCGGCGGGGAAGCTACCGGTGGCGCCTGCCGCGATAGTAATCGCTTCGTTGTCCAGAACGTAGACGTATCCGCTGCCGGTCACGATTGCGGTGCCCTGAGCGATACTGAGTGGCTGCGCGGTGTTCTGGTTGATCGTCAACTGCCCGGAACTGGAGCTGTACGTGTAGGGGAAGACCGCGTCTCCGGTAGAGGGTGTTCCGCTCAACGTCAGTACGTAGCCTGATGCCAGCGCGAAGTCAATCGGATCGGCCGGGACCGGGAAATAGGACAGGGGGCAGGTCACCTGGCTGTTGGGGCAGTTTGCCGAAGTAACCTGCGTGTTGACTACGAGTGACAGGCGGCCGGTGGTCTGGTTGATGGAGAAAGTAGTAATGTCGCCGCATGCGGTGGCCGATGAACCGAGAGCCAGCGTGCAGGCTGTGCTGCTTGGAGAATCGTGATCAAGCACGTAGAGGAAGTTTCCGGAGGAGTCGCCGATCATGCGGAAAGGATTGAAGCCCTGGGTGTAAAAGGTCTCCTGCGGAGTAAGAATGCCGTTGCCGCCTACCGCAAACTCTTGAATGTTGGCGTTCTGACAGGGATCGGCGGTTGTGCAGGCGGAGCCGCCCGATGAATTGGCGCCACGGTTGAGGACATAAAGGAACCGGCTGCCTGTTACCAGGACAGCGCGGACGGGGTTGGCGCCGCCGGAGGAGATAGGCAGTCCATCGACGGGGTTTAGCTTGCCCGTGTTGTGATCAATGTTAAAGCCGCTTATGATGCCGTTGCTGCCGGACTGTGCCGTAACCGTACCCGTCACATACATATAGCCGACTGTGTAACTCTGTTGGCAAGAGGTGATGCCGAGGGCGACCGCAGCAGAGAGGGCGCTCATCAGAAGTGCCTTGCCTAATTTCGTAAACTTCATGCGATTCCTTCATCCTGGTCGGGCGTGCGCCGCCAAGTTTGCTAGTTCCACAGCAGAGCTGGGTTGGGATGGGTCCCTGCTGCATTGTAAAAGCCAAGGGTGTGTTGTGCCTAGTTTCCACGTGAGACTGGGCAAAACAGGGCAATTTTTCGGCCAACCCCGCCTTCCAAAAAGCCCTTGTGCTGCACCGGGTTGGCGCCAATCGAAAATTTCAGGTGCGTTACCGCTTTGGACTCAGGAACAACGGCAAAGGTCACCGGGCTGCCGCTATTTTGAAAGGGCATGGCTTTAGCCGTGCCATCTGGAAGCCTCAATTTTCTGGGCTTTAGCCCCTGAGGGAATCCTTGCTTTCGACCAGGGATACCCCTCTTACCTTATTTAGACCTTGCACAAAGATGAACTCGGGCCAAGTGACTCCCTACCAGACCCTGCACGACTTGACCGGATACATGGGCTGCCCCTTCTTGCACCCGAAGGCCTTGCCGAACACCTCGAAGTTCTGCACCACCCCGTTGACGCGCCAGCGGTCGTAGGAGTGGGGGTCGGCGAGTGCCAGTGTCCGGGCCATTTCCTCGGTCTCGTTGGTACACCAGACCTGGGCGAACCCAAGGAAGTAGCGCTGCGCTTCAGTGTAGCCGTCGATTTTGTCGTCGATCGATTTGCCTTGAGCCGCGAGCGTATCGAGCAGCGCCATGTAGGCGATGCGCAGGCCGCCATTGTCGGCGGTGTTCTCGCCCAGGGTAAGCTTCCCATTTTCCTTCTGCGCCAACGTGTCGCCGTGAGCCGGAGCTACTTCGAAGCCGTTGTATTCGGCCACCTCGCAGTCGGTGCGATCGGTGAATGCCTTGCGGTCGTCGGCCGTCTGCCACTCCCGCAGATTCCCCTTGCCGTCGTACTTCGAGCCCTCATCGTCGAATCCGTGGGTCATCTCGTGACCAATGACCATCCCGATGCCGCCAAAGTTGACCGCCGGATCGATGGTGAAATCGAAGAAGGGCGGCTGCAGGATGCCCGCGGGGAAGTTGATATCGTTCATTGAGCTGTCGTAGTAGGCGTTGACGGTAGGCGGCGTCATGCCCCACTCCTTCTCGTCGACCGGCTTGCCAAGGTGGCCGTAGTTCCAGTCGCGCCCAAACACATTGCTATGGTGCATGTTGCCGATCAGGTCGGTCCGGTCCACCTTGACGCTCGAGTAATCGCGCCACTTCTCCGGGTAGCCGATCTTGTTGCGGAACATGGCCAGCTTTTCTTCTGCGGCCTTCTTGGTGGCGTCCCCCATCCAGGGCAGAGTCTCGATGTCGTCTCCCAGGGACTTGTCAAGCGCGGCGACCAGCTTGTCCATGCTGTCCTTGGCGGCAGGTGGGAAATTCTGCTTGACCCAGTCCTGGCCGACTGCCTCTCCCAGCGCGTTATCGGTGGCGCTGGAGCACTTCTTCCAGCGCGCCGGAGGCTCCTTCGCACCGGCCAGAATCTTCTCGAAGAAGGCGAAATTCTCATCGAAGAATGCCTTGGACAAGTTGGATGCCTGTTCGTGCAGCGTGTGCCAGCGCAGATAGCTCTTCCAGGAGTCGAGGGACTCGCTCTGGATCAGTCCGCTCACAGCCTTGAAGAACTCCGGCGTCGCCACGTTCAACGTGTCGAAATGTCCGATGCCGATGCCCGTGAAATATGTGGTCCATTCGAATGCGGGAGCGAGCTTCTGCAAGTCCGCAACGGTGTAGCTGTGGTAATGGTTCTCCGGCTCGCGCATGTCGGTGCGGCTGGTGGAGGCTTTGGCCATCGCCGTCTCAATCGTCATCACCGCGGCAGCCTCTTTGGCGGCTTGCTCCGGCGTGTCCCCGGCCAGGGTAAACATCTTCTTCATATGGTCGAGATATTGGCCGCGAATCTCCTCGAAGTGCTTGCTCGGGTCGATATAGTAATCCCGGTCGGGCAGCGACAAGCCTCCCTGCGAGAGCTCGGCGATCTGCTTGGAAGAGTCCTTTTCATCCTGACTAACCCCAAAGCTCATGAATCCGTAGGGTGTGCCGTCGTTCTCAAGGTTGCTCAGCAGCGTCGGGAGCTGCTTGGAGCTGCTGAGACCGGCGATCGTCGCCCACCCCGGCTGGATCGGCGTCAGGCCCTTCTTGTCCGCCAAGCCGGTATCCATGCAGGCGGCAAAGAAATCTCCGTACTGCTTTTGCAACGGCGTTTTGGGGTCCTTGGCGGCGGCGTCCAGCTCTTGCCAAAGAAGGTAACGGTTGCGCTCGTAAACAAGCGAGAACGATCGAACCCAGTAGACCTGGTCGGAGGGGATGGGGTTGTTCTTGATCCAGTTGCCGCATGCGTACTGGTAGAAATCCGTGCAGGGATCGGCGGTCTTGTCGATGGCCGAAAGATCGAAGCTCTTCACGACTTGCGGAGGCGTGGGCTTGGAAGCATCGGCTTGCGCGGCGCCTGGCGCGGGGACCATGGCAGCTACGGCCGCGAGCAGCAGGATGGGGGCGAGGTGAGAGCAATACATCGGGACTCCTTAGAGCCTGAATAAGAACTTCGTTTTGCTTGAAGGGTGCGGGCTTCAGCCCGTACATCAGGACCCACAAGTGACTGGGCTTTAGCCCCTGAGGGAAGGCTCCTAGGAGCTTCCACTCCCTCGGCGGCTTCTATGAGACGGCTGGTATTGTCAAGGTTTTTGTCTTTGCTTTTGCATTTGTTTTTTCCTTAGTGGCGTTTTTGCAGTTGCAGTTGCAGTTGCAGTTGCAGTTGCTTTTGCGGTTGCCTTTCGTTCGTGTTTTGAGGATTCATCTCGGGCTTCTATACGCACTCGATATGAGCTGCTGTGAGCTCGGTGCCTGATGGGGCCCGATG
>Ga0182013_10006164_pt1 | contig 13695 bp, 11 predicted proteins | sample 612S2MmetaG_FD_120487 | JGI IMG/M metagenome (GOLD analysis project Ga0182013, IMG submission 120487) | Permafrost microbial communities from Stordalen Mire, Sweden - 612S2M metaG | ecosystem: Environmental > Terrestrial > Soil > Wetlands > Permafrost | place: Sweden: Stordalen | collected... | reverse complement strand
CTTGGCACGGTGGCCCGGGTGGTCGGCGATGCCCAGGAAATCTATGATCAGCGCATCGCCGTCACCGAAGCGCTGCGGCGTATCGATGGCCTGTACAAGCCGTATCACCGGACCCTGCGCCGGATATTCATGCGCCTGCAGCGCCAATTTGGCGCCGCCGTCCTGATCGATTGCCATTCCATGCCGTCATCCACCGGTGGGCGGGACGAACGGCCCCGTGCCGACCTCGTGCTCGGCGACCGCTACGGCACGAGCTGCGTCGGCATCGTTGCCGAGACGATCGAGCAATGTATGCGAGCGTTCGGCTATACCGTCAGCCGCAACAAGCCGTATGCCGGCGGCTTTATCACCGAGCACTACGGTAATCCGACCACCGGCCTGCACGCCATCCAGCTCGAGATCAACCGCGCACTCTATATGGATGAGCGGCGCTATGAGCGTTCGCCCTCCTTCGCCAAGCTCGCCTCCGAATTCGAAGCATTGGCCGACCGCCTCGCCACCATCCCGATCGAGGAATTGCGGCCTTACCGCGCTGCGGCAGCGGAATAGCCGGAGAATAGCCAAAAAGGGTGCGACAGAAGACGGCAAAGAAAAAGGGCCGCTCACCTTGCGGGAGCGGCCCAAGTCTAGGGAGGAAACGCCCAAGGAGGGCGACGGTAACGGGAGAGAGCCTCTCGCTACCGCACTGCAGCAACATACACCGCGCCGCACAAAATACAAGTGCTGTTGACCTATCTTCCGGGAGTTTTTCCCAGCTATTTGCTGTAGATTGCGTCTTTAGTCATTCCGCGCGAGTGGCGTCAAAAAAATAATAGTTCAATATCAATAACTTATAATATGATCCGGGCTCTGCACATATATAAGTCAAGAACTGGATGGCGCGGGACGCGGCCTTGCTGCTTTTGCATAGCGATTAACGTTGCCGGCGTGGCGAACCGGCAACACCGTCGGATTGCCGTTTACGCCAAGCTCCGATACTCGAACCGGAACCTCTGAGGCAATCATGACGGCAATCGATTTCGTGGCCTTTGTCGACGAACTTGCAGCCATTTCGGGCGAGACCATCCGGCCGTTCTTCCGTAGCGCGCTCGGGGTCGAGAACAAAAGTCGCTCCGGCGGCTTCGATCCGGTCACCGCGGCCGACCGCGCCGCCGAAGCCACCATGCGAACGCTAATCAAGCGGACCTTCCCTGAGCACGGCGTCGTCGGCGAAGAATTCGGCCCCGAACGCCCGGACGCCGAATATGTCTGGGTGCTCGACCCGATCGACGGCACCAAGTCCTTCATCTGCGGCATGCCGGCCTGGGGCACGCTGATCGCACTGACGCGGCGCGGCGAGCCGATCTACGGCATGATGCACCAGCCGTTCACCCGGGAGCATTTCTCCGGAGACGGCCGAGGCGCGCGCTACCGCGGGCCGGCCGGCGATCGGGCTTTGCGGGTGCGCCCCTGCGCGGCGCTGCAAGACGCGGTGTTATGCACGACGAGCCCGCTCTTGATGGCGGAAGCCGACCGGCAATGTTTCGGCCGCGTCGAGCAAGCGGTGCGGCTGTCGCGCTACGGTGGCGATTGCTACGCCTATTGCGTGCTCGCCGCGGGCCATGTCGACCTCGTCATCGAAACCGAACTGAAGCCTTATGACGTGCTGCCCCTGATCCCGATCATCGAAGGCGCCGGCGGTGTCGTCACCACCTGGGACAACGGCAAGCCCTATGGCGGCGGCCGCATCATCGCCGCCGGCGACAAACGGGTGCATGCGCAAGCGATGGAATTGTTAAACGGATGATTTGCTTGTGATTCCGGGGCCAGACGAAGCGAAGCGCCGGAAGGATGGAAAATCAATACAGCGGGGTGCCCGGAACGAAGGCATCGAACGCCGCCCAGAATTGCGAGCGGAAACGGTCTTGCTCCATCAACAGCTCATGCTGGGCGCCGACCACGACCAGATGCGAGCCGGCGCGCAACATGCTGGCGAAATCCTCAATCGCCGCATTCGACACCACGGCGTCGTTGCCGCCGGCGACGATCAGCATCGGCTGCCGGATCCGCGCCGGATAGCTGCGATCGCGCAGCGTCCGCATGGCGCGGAACGCGGCATCGGTCCACGCCACCGTCGGCGCGCCAAGCGCAAGCGCGGGTTCCGCTTCGAGGATCGCGGCATTGCGGGCGTAACGCACCGGGTCGGAGGTCAGGATATTGCCGACGAACGGACGCGACTCGATGATGCTGGTGTCGCTCTTCGGCACATAGATGCTGCCGAAACCCGCCAGGCGCAACGCGCGAACGACCATTGCGCCGGTGCCCATCGAATAGTCGACGCCGCCGAGCGCGATCAGCGGCGCCGTAAGCACGATGCGGTCGAACCAGCGGTGGCCGCGATGCGCGGCGCGGATGAGAACATTCGCGCCGGTGGAATGACCGATGCCGAAGATCGGCGGCGGGCAATCCGGCAACACGATCTCGCGCATGAAAGTTTCGAGATCGGTGTCGTAGTCGGAAAAGTCGCGCACATAACCCTTGCGGCGGTCGCTCAAGGCGCGCTCGGAGAGACCCTGGCCGCGCCAATCGAGCGCCGCAACGGCAAAGCCGCGCGCGCGCAGATCGCGCACTGTCTCGAAATATTTTTCGATCCATTCGCTGCGGCCCTGAAAGATACACACCGTGCCGCGGCGACCGGCCGGCGGCAGCCAGCGCGCAAAGCGCAACGACACCCCGTCCGGGGTCTTGAGCGAGCCGGTAACAAAATTGTCCGGCACCGGATTGGCGGCAATCGAGACAAGTTTCATGGAAGGTCGAACTGAGGCGTCCATTGTTTCGCTTATAGCAGCCGCGGCGGCCGCTCAACCCGCGGATTCAAGCTTGGAAATTTCTTTATAAAAAACAAAGGCTTACGACCCCTTGCGCGGCCGGCGGCCAATCCCATATCAGTTTTGCGCGGGCCATCCGGGCCGCGCATTCATCGGTTCGGCCCATGCGGGCGAGCCATCTGCATGTCGCTTCACAGGAGGATATGCCATGCGAACTTTCGACCTATCACCCCTTTATCGTTCCACCGTCGGCTTCGACCGGCTGTTCTCGTTGCTCGATCAGGGCCTCGATGGCGCCACCCCCGGTTACCCGCCCTATAACATCGAGCGGACCGGAGACAATGCGTATCGCGTCTCGGTTGCGGTCGCCGGCTTCAATGAGTCTGAACTTTCGATCGTAGCCAAAGAGAACACGCTGACCATCCGCGGCGAGAAAAACGCCAAAGAGGAAGAGAAGCGCGGTGAAGTGCTCTATCAGGGCATTGCCGCGCGTACCTTCGAGCGTGCGTTTCAGCTTGCCGACTACGTTCAGGTGAAGGGTGCAAACCTTGAGAACGGTCTCCTGCACGTCGACCTTGTGCGCGAGATCCCCGAGGCGAAAAAGCCGCGCTCGATCCCGATCAATGGCAAGAGCAATGGTTCGACCGTGATTGAGAGCCAAAAGGCCGCTTGAGCAGCCGATCGGCACAGATTATGGAGCGCCCCGGTTTTCCGGGGCGCTTCTAATTCGTAGGCGTCATGAGACGGCATCGCGGAAGCACGATCAGTCCGCGCATTGCCGAGCATTGCCGCTCGTGCCGTCACGCTCGATGAAGATCCAAATTCCCCTGTTATGCGCCGACATTACGCGCAACCGGATGCCACGGCTGGGATCCGCGAAGTCGCCGGCCCAGCCGAATTCAAGGTCGACCGGACCGTCGTCCATCGCGCGCTCGATGCGTCCGCGGAAATCCTTGGCCGCCATGCATGGGGATATTGCGAACAAATTTTTTCCAATTGGAATTTCACCGTAGCCGGACATTTGCGCTTCGGTCTCGCTGTAGAACATCACGGTACCGTCGCGGTCGAGTAGGATGACGCCAAAAGGCAGACGATCGAGCTCGTATTGGCTGAGCTGTTCGATTTGTTCCGCGAGGTTGCCGGCGTCGAATTGAACAGTTTGCAGACGCATCGCCCTGTTTCTCGCGCTTTAGTTGTAATTCACGTTCCGCACGGACTAGTGGTGCCACGTGCACTTGCGATTCGCCAATTGCGACGTTCGGGTCGACATTGGAGCCGGCCGATAGCACTCAGTCATTCAACGGCGGAATGGCGGGCGATACTTTGCGCGTCGCGACAGGCGCGGCGGAAGTTGTGGCGGGCGGCGCTTCTGGCTTCACGTCAATACTGGAATTAGGCATCGCAGCTGGCCGCGTTAGCGCCTTGTCGCTGGCATTAACGTCGGCCGCGGGCGTGCGCGCGGCGAACTCCGCCGGTCGCGGTCGCGGCAGCGGTACGGTCGCACCGGTTGCCCGCGCAGCAGTGTGGGGAGGAAGCGGCCGGGACGCTGCCGGCATCGCCTCCTGATCGCCCAGTGCCGTTGCGCTGGGTTCGAATTGCGGCGGCATCCCATGGGGCGGCGGTATGTCGTCGGGCGACGCTTCGTAGGGCGGCAGCATACCGAGCTGCGTGTCGGACCCCGGCCCCGGCACGATCCGATTGGCATCGCGGATGGCACCGGTGCGCGCATCGAGCACGACGCGCATCAGGATGCCGCGGAAATCGTTGGCGCGAAGCACATAAGTCGTGCCCTCGCGCAACGGCGGCGCCAGCGGTTGGAAGCCTGCCGCACGCGCGATATGCATGATTTCGTAAGATGAGACGAAGCCGGGCGGCTGCGGCGCGGCTTGCACCTGGGGTAGCGGAGCCGGTGCCTGCGCATAGCCGGGTGCTGCAACCGAGAGCATCACGACGATCAGCGCGAACGCGGCGGTTCCCGGCAGCCTAACACGCACGATCTACACCCCCCCGCTTGCGTCCATTATGCCCAAACAGCCCCACCAAGTTAACCGAAAATGGGGCGGCGCTTGGGCGCAATCAGGAATTTATGCATAGATCGACGAAATCCTCGATATCCGCGTCCTCAGTCGCGAACGAGGTGACAAGACGCACCAGGACACTGTCGACGCCGACATCGAGGCCGTCCGTTGAGCGCACATAATAGTTCGCGCCGGCAGCCTTGAGCTTGGCGTCGAGCGCGCGCGGCAACACCACAAAGGTCAAATTGGCTTCGACGGGAAACACTGGCTGCAGTCCTACCGCGCTCAGTTTTCCGGCCAGCCGGTCGGCCATGGCATTGGCGTGGCGCGCCAAGTCTAGCCAACAATCGTCCTCCAAATAGGCTAGAAATTGCGCAGCGACGTAGCGATGCTTCGACAGCAAATGCCCGGCGCGCTTGCGCCGTTCGCCAAAAAATGCGGCGCGGGCGGGATCGAAAATTACCACCGCCTCGGCCGCCAGCGCGCCGCCCTTTGTGGCGCCGAACGACAGCACGTCGATACCCGATTGCCAGGTCAACTGCGCCGGCGTTGCATTGAGCCGCACCAGCGCATTGGCGAAACGCGCGCCGTCCATGTGCACGGCCAGCGAGTGCGCATGCGCGATCTCGGAAAGCGCCGCGATCTCGTCGGTCCGATAGATGGTGCCGGCTTCGCTCGCCTGGGTAATCGACAGCGCCGACGGGATCATCTGATGCGGGCTGTGGCCGCCATAGCCCGCGAGCGCCTCTTGCAACACCAGCGGCACGATCTTGCCGTCGTCGCCAGGCAGACCGACCAGTTTGAGGCCGCCGCCGAAGAATTCCGGCGCGCCGCATTCGTCGGTGACGATATGGGATCGTGCATGGCACAACACGACGCCCCAAGGCGGCGAAACCTGCGCCAGCGACAATGCGTTCGCCGCCGTGCCGGTCGGCACCAGGAAGACCGCGACCTCGTGTTCGAATATCTCGGTCAAGCGCTGCTCGACGCGCGATGTCCAATCGTCGCTGCCGTAGCCGCGCGCATAGCCGCGATTAGCCGCAACAATGGCGTCCAGAATGGCGGGCGCGACTGGCGCCGTGTTGTCGCTGGCGAAATTCATGGCGCAGTCTTCCTAGCGCAGGCTCGCGATACAGTCTCGGGGCACGACGAAGCTATCGAATCGCCGCGAACGCGCCAAATCGCACCGCAGGGAATGCGCTCAATTATGCTCGCTCGGCCCCATGATGACGACGCCTTCGGTCGCCTCGACATGTCTGACGAAGATATATTTGTCCTCGCGGCCGTCGCTGTGCTTGCGCTTGATATCGCGCCGGACGGACCGATCGACCTTTGCGACGATGACGAACGGCGTTTGCGCCCGCAAGCCTTCGTCGCAACGCCGGCCGAACTCATCGAGATCGCGCACGGTATAAGCACACTCGATGCCGGCTCCGCGGGCGATCGCTGCCAAATCCACGATTCCGGTCGCGGTGTGCGTGGGCGGCCCGCCAATCGATTGGTAGCATTCGTTGTCCCAGACGATCACCAGCAGGTTTTTCGGGCACTCGTTCGCGAGCGTCGCAAGAATGCCGAGGTTGAACATCATGCCGCCGTCGGTATCGAGGGAGATCACCCGGCGGTGCGGCAGACCGACGGCGAGGCCCAGAGCTTGCGGCGTGACGCACCCGAGCTGCTGCTGAAACAAGCTCGCGCTACGCATATGCGGAGCAGCATTGTACCACTCGTCGACGCTGGCGCCGAGCGACAGGATGACGAGCTCGGCTTTCAGCTTCCCGGCGAGGATCGTCATGCAGTCGAACCGCATCATCGCACAATACTCCCGGAGAGCACGACCGCCGCGTGGTAGTAAGCGGCGTGCGACCAGGTGAAGGCGTCGTGGATCGCCCGCGCGATCTCCGGTTCGCGATCCACCACCCGATAGGGAATCCGCATCGCGCCAAGCAGCGGCTCCATCGTCATGCCGTGCGGAATCGCCCACCAATTGTTTTCGCCGAGGTCGCCGCGATAGCTCATCAACATGACGACCGGTATGCCGGCGCCCATGCCGATCCGCGCGAGCGGCTCGATCGCGGCGCGTAAGCCGGAATTCTCCATCACCAGCACGGCGCGCTTTCCGGACAGCCACACGCCGCCGCAGATCGCCGCGCCCTCGCCCTCGTTGGTGACGCGGATGGTGCGAATATCCGCATCGCCGTCCAGAGCGGGATAAAGTTCCTTGAATAGCGAGTCGGGCAAGTAGCAGGCGACACTGACGCCCGCAGCTTTCAATGCTCCGATGACTGTATCGACGGCGCTGGCTTGCATAGTGTTTCCTTGACCTTTGCATTCGACGGCCGCTGCGCTGTGTAACGGCCGCCTAATCATGTCGGTGGGCCCGTTTCATCGCGTGAGTTCGACGTGCGTCCCGGCATAAAGCGCGATACATTCATCGCTCAGTACGCCACCAACCACAGTCAGGTCCCAGCCGACCATTTCGGCAAAGCGTTCGACCGAATAGTCCTTGAAGTGGAAGGCAAGCTTGGCGAATTGCTGTACCTGCCGATTGCGCGCGCCGATGACGATCGTCTTGATGCCGCCGTTGAGCACGGCACCAAGACACATCGGACACGGTTCGCACGTGCAATAAAAGATGGAGCCCTCGGGCAACGTCCGCTGTTTGAGCCTCTGCGTGGCGTATTTGATGGCGAGCGTTTCCGAATGAGCGGTGGTGTCGCAGGTCGACACTTTCAGGCTGCGCGCCCGCACGATTTCCTCGCCGTTGAGCGCGACGACCGCGCCGAACGGCTGCTCGCCCATGGCCGCGCCCGCTTTGGCCTCTTCGATGGCGATTCGCATGAACTTTTCGTGGCTAGTCATTCTGTCGGTCTCCCGCTGCAATCGCGTCTTTCAAAGCCCCGGTCGAACGCCTGTTTGCCGGCCGCGGTTAGCATGCGGTCCGATTTCGGCGGCAGAAAAGAACCATTGAACACCTCATCGACCGTAGGCGTGCGCGGCAAGTTACAAGTTATAGGCAGCGGCGGCGGTTTTAAGGACCGCTGTCATGCGCTTGCCGTCCATATCGCCAAGGCCGATGGCTTTTTCCTCGGGCGAGATGATCTGGTTATTGAGGAAGTAGAGCAGCCGCGCCTTTTCGATTTCCGGCTTGGTCAACGGTGCGACGGTCTGCAGTTCGGGAACGCCTTCGTCGTGCGGATGCATCGACAGCAGACGAATTCGGGCGTTCCACATGCCGCTGAGGTCCGAACGGTCTATTTTCCCGGCTCCGATTCCTTACCCCTTCAACCGCCGGGAATCCACAGCGCAAGTTCTCGCCCCGACCGCAACCCGCGATCGGCCCGTCGCGCGCGCGACACCGACGCGACCTATGCTCGCCCATTGCGCTGATCCGCGTCCCATGATCCACTTCAATGGTGGAACGTGCGCAGAAATCCGTGCCGGGACTCGGGCCGAACGCTTGTGTTGGCGTCTGGAATTTGCCATGTTCGGCATAGGACAGTATTGCTGTCCCAATTGGTGACCTGCAAAGCGCGCGGTCGGACGATCCGACGAGACGCGGGGGTCAACCGCCGGTAGGCGAGGGCGCGTCGGACGGCGGCAGAAGCAAGCAGCCAGCGGCCGGTAAGCGGCACGAAGGTTGCCTCCAAGATGTGTGGCTCGCCCAAAGGCGCACTCCCGCTTCCCCGGTGGCGGGGCGCAAGGGGTCGGGTTGCGCAGGGGGCGGATTGCGTCGGAACCTTGAGGCCGATGTTTCGGGGCTTCAGGCGAGGAGCGTGAGTGCGACGATGAATGCGTCTGGTTTCGGCCTGTTTGATCCGGCGCTGGAAAAGGATTCCTGCGGGGTTGGATTTATTGCCGACATCAAGGGCCGAAAATCGCACAAAATCGTCCAAGACGCGCTGACAATCCTGGTCAATCTCGAGCATCGCGGCGCGGTTGGCGCAGATCCGCGCGCCGGCGACGGCGCCGGTATTTTGGTGCAGATACCGCATAAATTCCTAGCCAAGAAAGCGGCGGAGCTCGGCTTCAATCTGCCGCCACCCGGCCACTATGCCGTTGGCGCACTGTTCCTGCCGCACGATGAGGCATGGCGCAAAGACGTCATGGACACTTATGCGGCGGTTGCCGCGCAGGAAGGGATGACGCTGTTGGGCTGGCGTGACGTGCCAACCGACAATTCGACGCTCGGCGAAACGGTGAAGCCGACCGAGCCGGTGCACAAGCAGGTCTTCCTCGCCCGCGGCCCGACGGTCACCTCGGAGGACGAGTTCGAACGGCGGCTCTACATCCTGCGCAAGACCATCTCCGGCATCCTCTACGGCAAGCGCGGCCGCAGCGTCGCGCATTATTACCCGGTGTCGATCTCGTGCCGCACGCTGATCTACAAGGGCATGTTCCTCGCCGATCAGCTCGGTGCCTATTATCCCGATCTGCACGATCCGGATTTCGAAAGCGCGCTTGCGCTCGTGCACCAGCGCTTCTCCACCAACACTTTCCCGGCCTGGTCGCTGGCGCATCCCTATCGCATGATCGCCCATAACGGCGAGATCAACACGCTGCGCGGCAACAATAATTGGATGGCGGCGCGACAGGCTTCGGTGTCGTCGCCGAAATTCGGCGCCGATATCGAGAAGCTGTGGCCGATCTCCTACGAGGGCCAGTCCGACACCGCGTGCTTCGACAACGCGCTCGAATTCTTGGTGATGGGCGGCTATCCGCTCGCGCATGCGATGATGATGATGATTCCGGAGGCCTGGGCCGGAAATCAGCTGATGAACGAAGAGCGTCGCGCCTTCTACGAATACAACGCCGCCCTGATGGAGCCGTGGGACGGCCCGGCTGCCATCGCCTTTACCAACGGCCGGCAGATCGGCGCCACGCTCGACCGCAACGGCTTGCGCCCCGCGCGCTATATCGTCACCCGCGACGACCGCATCATCATGGCGTCGGAGACCGGCGTGCTGGCGGTGCCGGAACCGGACATTGTCACCAAGTGGCGGCTGCAGCCCGGCAAGATGCTGCTGGTCGATCTCGAGCAAGGCCGGCTCATTCCCGACGAAGAGTTGAAGTCGCAGCTGGCGCAGAGCCATCCCTATAAAGAATGGCTCGAGCGCACCCAGATCGTGCTCGAAGACTTGCCGGCGGCCGCGGAAGCGGCGCCGATCTCGAATCTGGCTTTGCTCGATCGCCAACAGGTGTTCGGCTACACCCAGGAAGACCTCAAAATCCTGATGACGCCGATGGCAACGACCGGCGAAGAAGCGGTCGGCTCGATGGGCAACGACACGCCGATTTCGGCGCTGTCCGAACGCCCGAAGCTGCTTTTCACCTATTTCAAGCAAAACTTCGCGCAGGTCACCAACCCGCCGATCGATCCGATCCGCGAGGAACTGGTGATGAGTCTGGTCTCGATCATCGGGCCGCGGCCGAACCTATTCGACCTCGAAGGCAGTTCAAAGCGCAAGCGCCTCGAAGTCCACCAGCCGATTCTGACCAACGCCAACCTGGAAAAGATTCGCTCGATCTCCGATATCGGCGATCAATTCAAATCGCTGACGCTGGATACGACCTGGCCGGCGGAGGCCGGCTCTGCCGGTATGGAAATCGCCATCGCCGCGCTCTGCGCCAAGACGGAAGCCGCGGTGCGCGACGGTATCAACATCGTCATCTTGTCCGACCGCCGCGCCGGCGCCGACCGGATTCCGATCCCTTCGCTGCTCGCTTGCGCCGCCGTGCACCATCATCTCATTCGCGAGGGCCTGCGCACCTCGGTCGGCATCGTGGTGGAATCGGCCGAGCCGCGCGAGGTGCACCATTTCGCCTGTCTTGCCGGCTACGGCGCCGAGGCGATCAATCCGTACCTCGCCTTCGAGACGCTCGTCGCGATGAAAAACGAGCTGCCGCAAAAGCTCGACGAGAAGGAAATCGTAAAGCGTTATATCAAGTCGATCGACAAGGGACTGCTCAAGGTGATGTCGAAGATGGGCATCTCGACCTATCAGTCCTATTGCGGCGCGCAGATTTTCGACGCCATCGGACTGAAGTCAGACTTTGTCGCCAAATATTTCACCGGCACGGCGACCCGCATCGAGGGCATCGGTCTCGCCGAGATCGCCGAAGAGACGGTCCGACGGCATCGCGATGCGTTCGGCGATGCGCCGATCTATCGTTCGATGCTGGATGTCGGCGGTGAATATGCATTCCGGGTGCGCGGCGAAAATCACGTGTGGACCGCGGCGACGGTCGCGACGCTGCAACATGCCGTGCGTGGCAATTCGCTCGACAAGTACCGGCAATTTGCCCAGATCATCAACGACCAATCGGCGCATCTCCTCACCATCCGCGGGTTGTTCCGCATCAAATCCGCCGAGGAGGATGGCCGCAAGCCGGTGCCGATCGAAGAGGTCGAGCCGGCCAAGACCATCGTCAGGCGCTTCTCGACCGGCGCCATGTCATATGGCTCGATCTCGCGCGAGGCGCACACCACGCTCGCCATCGCCATGAACCGGATCGGCGGCAAATCGAATACCGGCGAAGGCGGCGAGGAGTCCGACCGCTACAAGCCGCTGCCGAATGGCGATTCCATGCGCTCGGCGATCAAGCAGGTGGCCTCCGGCCGCTTCGGAGTCACCGCCGAATACCTCGTCAATTCGGACATGATGCAGATCAAGATCGCGCAAGGCGCCAAGCCCGGCGAAGGCGGCCAATTGCCCGGTCACAAGGTCGACAAGACCATTGCCAAGGTGCGCCATTCGACGCCTGGCGTCGGTCTGATCTCGCCACCGCCGCATCACGACATCTATTCAATCGAGGATCTGGCGCAGCTGATCTTCGACCTGAAAAACGTTAACCCCGAGGGCGCCGTTTCGGTAAAGCTCGTTTCCGAAGTCGGCGTTGGCACGGTCGCTGCCGGCGTGTCCAAGGCGCGCTCCGACCACGTCACCATCGCCGGCTACGAGGGCGGCACCGGCGCCGCGCCGCTAACCTCGGTCAAGCATGCCGGCTCGCCGTGGGAGATCGGACTTGCCGAGACCCACCAGACATTGGTCGCCAACCGGTTGCGCGGACGTATCGCGGTGCAGGTCGACGGCGGTCTCCGCACCGGGCGCGACGTCGTTGTCGGCGCGCTGCTTGGCGCCGACGAATTCGGCTTCGCCACCGCGCCGCTTATCGCTGCCGGCTGCATCATGATGCGCAAGTGCCATCTCAACACCTGTCCGGTCGGCGTCGCCACCCAGGACCCGGTGCTGCGCAAGCGCTTCACCGGCCAGCCCGAGCACGTCATCAACTATTTCTTCTTCGTCGCCGAGGAAGTGCGCGAGATCATGGCGGCGCTCGGCTACCGCAGATTCGACGAGATGATCGGCCAGATGCAGATGGTCGATCAGAACAAGCTGCTGGCGCATAGCAAAGCGAGCGGGCTCGACTTTTCCAAGCTGTTCATGAAGCCGGACGTGCCGGCGAATGTCGCCACCTTCAATCGCGAGCGTCAGGACCATAAGATCCACGACATTCTCGATCGCAAGCTGATCGCACAGTCGCAAACGGCGCTGGAAAGCGGCGCACCGGTGCGTCTGAACTTCCCGATCAGAAATACCGACCGCACCGCCGGCGCCATGCTGTCGGGCGAGATCGCCAAGCGTTACGGCCACCAGGGCCTCCCCCCCGACACCATCGTGGCGCACTTCAAAGGCACCGCAGGACAGAGCTTCGGCGCATTCTTGGCGCACGGCGTCACCTTCGAGCTCGCCGGCGACGCCAACGATTATGTCGGCAAGGGCCTGTCGGGCGGCCGTATCGTGGTGCGTCCGTCAGAAGAGTCCGGCGTCGTCCCGGAACACTCGATTATCATCGGCAATACGGTGCTGTACGGCGCCACCGCCGGCGAATGCTATTTCCGCGGCGTCGCTGGCGAACGCTTCGCGGTGCGCAATTCGGGCGCGGCCGCCGTCATCGAGGGCGCCGGCGACCATTGTTGCGAATATATGACCGGAGGCGCCGTGGTGGTGCTCGGACCAACCGGCCGCAACTTCGCCGCCGGCATGTCGGGCGGCGTTGCCTATGTGCTCGACGAGGACGGCAGCTTTGCCTCGCGCTGCAATCTCGCGATGGTCGAGCTCGAACCGATGCCAGGCGAAGAAGACATCAACGCGCGGGTCTTCCATCATGCCCGCGATCTCGAAGCGCATGGCATGGTCGATATCATGTCGGATATGAGCCGTTTCGATGGGCATCGGCTGCATCATCTCGTTTCGCGCCATGCGCGCTTCACCGACTCGACCGTCGCCGCCAAAATCCTGGCGGAATGGAAGACGTGGTATCCAAAATTCCGTAAAGTGATGCCGATCGAATATCGTCGCGCTCTCAACGAACTCAAAGCCGCGGCCATCGCCGCGGAATAGAGCCTAAAGAACCGTCCCCAGAGCAGAGAGACAAGAGAAGAGAGCGCCTTTGGGCAAGATCACCGGCTTTCTCGAATACCAGCGTGAGGATCGCGACTACGAGCCGGTCGCTGAACGGCTTCGCCATTGGCGCGAATTCGTACTGCCGCTGCCGGAGCAGGACTACGTCACCCAGGCGGCGCGCTGCATGAATTGCGGCGTGCCTTACTGCCAGGGTACTGGCTCGGTCGCGCCCGGCTCGCCGGGATGCCCGGTCAACAACCAGATCCCCGATTGGAACGACCTCGTCTATACCGGCAAGTGGGACGAGGCGGCGCGCAACCTGCATTCGACCAACAATTTTCCGGAAGTCACCGGCCGGGTCTGCCCGGCGCCGTGCGAGGCCTCCTGCACGCTCAATATCGACGAGAATCCCGTCACGATTAAATCGATCGAATGCGCGATCGCCGATCATGCCATTGCGCAGGG
>Ga0182013_10006163_pt1 | contig 13696 bp, 8 predicted proteins | sample 612S2MmetaG_FD_120487 | JGI IMG/M metagenome (GOLD analysis project Ga0182013, IMG submission 120487) | Permafrost microbial communities from Stordalen Mire, Sweden - 612S2M metaG | ecosystem: Environmental > Terrestrial > Soil > Wetlands > Permafrost | place: Sweden: Stordalen | collected... | reverse complement strand
TGACCGCGATGCCGGAGGTGGCTGTCGCCGAGAGCGTCAGCGGCGTTCCAACCGTCTGAGCGCCAGGGTTGGCGAAAGTGATGGTCTGCGCGGTCAGCGGAGCGGCGTTGACGGCGAAGCTCTGCGGAACCATCGTGGCCGCCGCATAGGTGCTGTTGCCAACCTGGTTCGCGTCGATGGTGCAGGTGCCGGTAGTGACAAACGTGGCCGTTGTGCCGGCAACCGTGCAGACGCCTGTCGTAGTTGAAGTGAACGTGACCGCGATGCCGGAGGTGGCTGTCGCCGAGAGCGTCAGCGGCGTTCCAACCGTCTGAGCGCCAGGGTTGGCGAAAGTGATGGTCTGCGCGATCAGCGGAGCGGCGCTAACGGTGAAGGTTACCGCATTGGAGGTTCCTCCACCGGGTGTGGGGTTTGTGACTGTGACCGCCGGCGTACCCACACTCGCCACGTCGGTCGCGAGGATGGCCGCGGTAACCTGAGTTGCGCTAACATACGTGGTCGTCCTGGCGTTACCATTGAAGTTCACCACTGAGCCGTTGATAAACCCCGTACCATTGACGGTCAGCGTGAATGCGCCCGAACCGGCCGTTGTACCAATTGGTAGCAGGGTAGTGATTACCGGCACGGGATTGTCGGAAGTCGCGCCAACAGTGCCGTTAAGGGCAACCTGCTGGGTCGTCCCCGCCACATTAAGTGCGTTGTCCGTCAACGTGAGTGTCCCCGTGGTAACTCCTCCAGTTGTGGGAGAAAACACTACGCCAATCACGCAGGAATCGCCCGCGGCCAGAGCAGAGGAAGTCGAGCAGGTTGTCGTTCCGGAATCGACGCTGAAGTTTGCAGTTGGCGTTATGGCGCTCAAGTTCAGGGGCGCAGTGCCGATGTTGGCCACCTTGAATGTCAGTACAGCGCTGCTCGAGCCCAAAGCCGTTTGCGGGAAGGTAATCGGCGCGGTCGCCAACGAGACTTTCCGAACGCGATTGTTAGGGAAATCGGCGATATACAGGTTGCCCGGGCCATCGACTGCAAGATTCTCGGCGCTGACTTCGGCGCTGGTCGCTCCACATCCGTCGCCGAGTGAGTCAGTCTGTTCGGTGCAGCCCGTGCCGCCGCCCGCAACGGTTGTGATGATGCCGGTAGCCGCATCCACTTTCCGAATACTTCCGCCACCTGAACCGGAACCGACAATATAAATGTCACCGGCGGCATCCAGCGCAACCCCGGTAGGAGAAGCTAATTCGGCGCTGGTGGCTGGACCCCCGTCGCCAATGTCCCCATGGGTTCCGTCGCCCGCCACGGTGGTGATGATGCCGGTGGCAACAGTCACTTTCCGAACGGCGTTATTGAAGAAATCGGCGAAGTAGATGTTGGCGGCGGAGTCAAGAGCAACTGCGCTCGGTCCGTTCAACTCGGCGCTGGTAGCCGGATGGTTGTCGCCAGTGTAGCCACCCGTACCTTTAGCGCCGTTGCCAAATCCATTGCCTGCCACGGTCGTGATAATGCCAGTGGCCACATTCACTTCCCGGACGCGGTTGTTCCATAGTCGGCAATGTAGAAGTTTCCGGAGGGATCCGTAGCAACACCCTCGGGAAGAAACAATTCGGCCCCGACCGCTGGAATATCGTCTCCGTTGTAGCCTTGCAATCCCTCTCCGCCTGAAGAGCAGCAGGCGCCCGTAACGGTGGTGATAATGTCGGTAGCCGCATTCACCTCTCGAATGACGTTGTTATTGGTATCGGCAATAAAGAGGTTGCCGGCGCCATCCGTTCCGGCAGCCCAGTCAATGTCCAGTTGGGCGCTTGTGGCCGGAAAATTGTCGCCCGAGTAGCCTATTGTTCCGTTGCCCGCGTAGGTCGTTACGATGCCTGTCGCCGCGGTCACTTTTCGAAAGACATTATTGTTGTAATCGTCGATGTATTGGTTGCCGGCGTAATCAACCGAGACAGCGAAAACTCCGCTGAATGTGGCGCTGGTCGCCAGCCCGTTATCGCCCGTATAGCCGGTGGCTCCGGTGCCCGCAACCGTTGAGATCACCCCTGGCAGCAGCGCCGGCTGCGGCCCCAGACCGATGCCAGCCAATCCAAAGTAAAATGTCCCCGCGCTCGTCTGCAATTCCAGCGGAGCCTGGCGCAGGCCCGGATACCCAGGCTTGAAGGTGATTGGCACCATGCAGAGACTGCCGGCAGCGATCGGAGTCACTCCGTCGGCCACGCAGCCCGATAGGGTTCCGACCGTGAACTCCGCCACTCCTCCCAACGATGGCGCCACGATGACACTGCCGATGGTGAGTGAACTGTCGATGTACAACACAGTGCTCTGCGAGGCCGAGACGGAGCCAACATTGGTCACCGGCAAGCTCAAGTGCGAGTTTGGCGCAGCCACTTTTCGAACCCGATAATTGAGGGTATCTGCGATATACAGGTTGCCGGCCGAATCTACCGCAACACCGTCCGGTATGTTCAGGTTTGCCAGAGTGGCCGGACCATTGTCTCCGCCAAACGTCCCCACTCCCAGTCCCGCTGACTGAGGATTACCAGCCACCGTCGTGATAATGCCGGTAACGGCGTTGACTTCCCGAATGAGGCAATTGTAAGAGTCGGCAATGTACAGGTTGCCGGCCGAATCAACCGCGACGTCGTTGGGATAGTACAGGTACGCAAGGGTGGCCAGACCGCCGTCGCCCCCGTAATTCGGAGATCCGTTGTATCCCGCCACCGTAGTGATCTTCTGTGTGGACGCATTCACCTCCCGAATTGCGGAATTGTAAGTATCGGCGATGTACAGGTTCCCGCTGCTATCCAGCGCAACGCCGGACGGGTTCCACATTTCGGCGTTGGTGGCCGGACCAGTATCGCCCGTGTAGCCCCCGCCGGTGGTGCCACTGCCAAATCCGTTGCCCGCCACGGTCGTAATGGTGCCCGAGGTCAGGTTTACCATGCGAACGACATTGTTGCCGCTGTCGGCGATGTACAACAGGGTGCCGGAAGAATTCACGGCAAGGCCTGTAGGGTTGTCCAACTCGGCGCTGGTGGCCGGATTGTTGTCGCCCAAGTAGCCTGCGGTCCCATTGCCCCCCACGGTGGTGATGATGCCCGTGGCTTCGGTAACCTTCCGAATGCGCTGGTTGCCATAGTCGGCGATATAGAAGTTTCCCGCGGAGTCTACCGCGATCGCGCGAGGGTTACTCAATTGGGCGCTGGTCGCTGGGCAGCCATCGCCAAGAGAGTCGGTCTGTCCAGTACAGCCGGTGCCGCTGCCCGCCACGGTGGTAATCTCGCCAGTGGCCGCGCTCACCTTGCGGATGACGTTGTCGAAGTCGTCGACGATATATAAGTTGCCGGCGGAATCCAGCGCAACCCCAGTAGGGTTTCTCAACCCGGAGTCGGCCACAGGGCAGCCGTCGCCGATGGAGTCGGTCTGTCCCGCGCAGCCGGCTCCGCCTCCCGCAAAGGTCGTGATCAACGAATTGACAACCTGGACCTGCGCGTGCGTTGCCGCCGCAATCAGCAGAACAGCCAGGATCAAGCCCACAAATCTGAATCGAGAGTTCTTCATCAGAGAGACCTCACTTTTCCTTAAAAATCCGTCACTACAGTTGGCCGCGGGAAGCCGGCCTTGCATCTTGCGGAGTCGGGGTTAGTTTTACAACCTTGTCAAGAGAGTGCGAATTTTAGGGAGCGTAAAGATTTTCGGCCGCTCCTTAACGGCTCCCATCGAGGACTCGAAGACCAGCGATTGAGGATCCTGTGCCGAATTCACTGTCACCATACCCGACGAGCTCCCTCTGGCGCACGAGTTGGACGCCAGCCGATTCGCAACTGCGCTTGGCTGGGCCGCGGCAATCTGCGGTAAACCGAACAAACACACGGCAATCGTCAACCAAATCTTTCCACAGCGTGGCTTCATGGCCTTAATCCTTCTTCTTCGCTTTCCTTTTGGTGCAGCTTCCAGTGCTGTGGACCTCAAATGCCGATTGTGCTTCGAGTTTTGTGGCGTCCCAAGAATTCCGTGTTTCTTGCCGGGATCTCCAGTGACAGGCTTCCGGCACTACTCTAGAGACAGGAGTTCCGGCAGACGGACCTTCTTTGTGACCCTTCTATCCGAACGGAGACAAATAGATGAAAGATGCCTCAGTTTTTCTCGCAGAAGTAAGGTGTCGGCGAGAAGGTCTGGTACAACAGATGTAAAACAACAGGGAAAGACACCAACTGGCGGCGGGGAACGTTCACAAGCACCGCATGGGGGGGGTGCAGCCAGATAAAGCAAAGATTACCTGACTTTTCGAGAAGTGTAAAGACTGATGGCAAACGTCCGTTTTTCAGGTGCTGATGCCGCTCGCTTTCGGCCTGGGCCAACACCAATTGCCTGGTGCTATAACGGCGCCTGATTTGAATTTGCCACTCGACAGTCGTATAGGTCTGCCCCTTGGTAACAGTGAGTTGAAAACTGGTCGCCAGCCTTGCCAAGAAAGTCGTTCCGCGGCCTCCTTTTCCGTGCTTGCCGTCAGATGTTGACCTTCAACTTCCGCGATCTCGTCTGTTTGCTGAATGCCGGCTTTTGCAATGGCAGAGTCAGGCTCCATCCCCTTGATAGCCGCTTTGCTCTCACGTGAAAGGTCGAGTTGCAAGCTGTAGAACCGACTTCCCCTTCTTGAGGAACCCACGCGGCTTGGATTGCTTGCAGCGCCTACTGCGTTCCATCTCCATGCACCACTGTCTGCCTGGTCCAGGTTCCCTGCAAAACGCCGTTTGGGTTAGCATTCGGGTCGTTTGTTTGGTAGCTCGTTCTGCCGGAGCTATCAACCCATGTGTTGTTGTATGAGCTGGAGACTTTGTTGATCTGCCCTGTGTTCGGGTCCATCACTGTCCTCTGGTCCAGCGCATAATCCACCCAGTCGGAGGCCGCCGTCGACCGTGCATTCATGTTCTGCTGGGTCCGCGCCATCGACATATCCGTCCCGCGCTGGATGGTGTCCATAAAATCCTCATGCATCTGCTGCTGCACTGCCTGGTTGTGCGCGAACCGCTGCTGCTGCGCCTGCATCTCCGCCGACTGTCTCTGGTGCAAGGCATTGAGCCGTTGCGCCGCGTTCTCGTTGGTCCGTTTGAGGGACGCCTGCAACCACGCCTGTTCCCACGCCTTCTCCGGGCGACCTCCCATCCCTGGCGCATCCCACATCTTCTTCACCATCGTGAACTGGGTTTCGGGCGCAGCCATGAATCTTGCTCCTGCCTCGCACTGGTGGTAAATGGTAGGAGGCGCATTGTTCGGTATCCCGCGATAGGCCGTCTCGGTGCAGTCCACGCGCACGAATAGCTCGCCCTTCATCGGGAATGTCCCGTTCTTGTAGCTGACCATTGCCTGCGCCCATTCCGTCGTGCTCTTTGGCGCCTGGCCTTGGCTGGCCGCGTCATTGCCAGCGTTTACTGCCGCTTGCGGAGCCGATTCGTCCGCGATGTACTCAACCTTTAGCGCCGCCGACAGGTGCTTTAGAAAATCCTGTGCGCTCATCGGCCCCTTCATGGGCAGGCAACCATCCGTCTTGAGATAGGCCGCCGCCGGCCCTGTTGCCCAGATCCAGCCCAGCGTGGGCACGCGCTCCAAAAAGCTCAGCCCGTCCGGGCTCGATGCCCGGAACACTCCAAATGGAGTCGAAACACACTTGCCTCCCTCGGACAGTACTCCTTGAAAGTGCCACTTCGCCGGAATCGTCACCGAAAAGGCGTTCATGCCGTTCAGCGAAGGATCGGTGATGTACTGCATCTGCGTGCCGCCGGCCGAGGCGGTACTCGCGCCCCCACCCTCGCCAGCGCTTGCAGCCGATGTTTCGAGAGATCCTTTACAGCCGAAGAGCGTGAGTGCAATCAGAATTGTTGCGAATCTGCCCTTGGCAGTCATCTCGATAACCTCCGTGGCCATGCATGTACTGTGAATTGGTTTTGAAGCCAGCCTCTGCTTGAGCGGGCCGGACAGGGGATTTCACCGGCCCAATTCTGTTGCGTTTCAATACGGCGTCCCGTTCCCATGCACCTGCACCGCAGCCCCACCTGGCGTAATTTGGTTCCCCGTCTTGTAAATTTGCCCGGTATTCGTGTCCATGACCGTCCTCCGATCAAGCGCATAATCCACCCAGTCCGAAGCCGCCGTCGTTCGTGCGTTCATGGCGTCCGACGTGCGCTGCAGCGACATGTCGGTCCCGCGCTGCATCGTGTTCATGAACTCGTTATGCATCTGCTGTTGCACGGCAGCCTGGCGGCGGTACCCTTCCTGCTCAGCGTTGAATCGTGCATTCGAGGCATTCATATAGTCATTTGCGCGGTTGACCATGTCACGCGTTTGCCTCTGCGAGTTGGCGACGAACCGTTGCGTCCACGCCTGCTGCCATGCGTCGGTTCCCAAGGACTGCCCCATTCCGGGGGCGGACCATAGCATCTGCACCTTCGCGAACTCGGCCTCGGGCGCAGCCGAGTACCCGACATTCGCCTCGCAGTGGTCGACTGTCGACCCAGCGCCGGCGGGACCCGCCGGAAACGTTTTATCTGTGCATCTCACCACCACCCTCAAACCGCCCTTCATCGGGGTTGAGCCATTCATGAACCGCACAAGCACGTTCGCCCCTTCCGCCCTCTGTTGCCTCTGCTGTGCGTCTTGCTCTAACGCGGTCTTTTCCGCATCGAGAAATGGCTTGACCTCCACGGCCTGCACGTGTAATAGACCCGTCATATACTTCGCGAAGTCTACTGCTGTTATCGGTCCGTTCATCGGCAGGCAACCGTTTTTCGGCCAGCTTGCAAACCACGGCCCACTTCCATAGGTCCAGCCAAACACCGGCATCCGCTCAGCGAAGCTTTTACCGTCCGGGCTCGTCGCACGCCAAACTACATAAGTATTATTGGCGCAGTTGCCCGGTTGAAACAGCACTCCCTGAAACTTCCAGTTGGCCGGATATTTCACCGGAATCGCGTCCATATTGTTCAGCGTCGGGTCTTTGATGTACTCGACGCGCGTGCCTCCGCCAGACGAAGAGGCGCCGCTCGCCCCGTCGCCCGTCGAGCTGCCGCTTGCCCCGCCATTCGCACCCTCCCCAGCGCTCGCGGCCGATGTTTGCAACGGCCCTTTGCAGCCGAAGATGGTGAGTGCGATCAGAATCGTTGCCAGTCTTCCTTTGGTAGTCACTGTCGATAACCTCCGCATTGTTGAAGCGCCGTTAAGAGTTTTGAAGACAGCGGCTTCTTGAGCAATCCAGACCGCTGGCTTAGCTTTCTTTGCAGATTTCGGCTTAATATTGCTGCCCGTTTCCATGCACCTGCACCGCAGCCCCGCCTGGCGTAATTTGGTTCCCCGTCTTGTATATCTGCCCGGTATTTGTATCCATGACCGTCTTCCGATCAAGCGCATAATCCACCCAGTCCGAAGCTGCCGTCGTTCGTGCGTTCATGGCGTCCGACGTGCGCTGCATCGACATTTCGGTCCCTCGCTGCATCGTATCCATGAACTCGTTATGCATCTGCTGCTGCACGGCAGCCTGACGCCGGTAGCCTTCCTGCTCGGTGTTGAATCGAGCATTCGAGCCATTGATGAACGCAGTGGTTTGTTGCTGCAGGTTTCGCTCGTAGCGCTGTTCCCACGCATCCTGCCATGCCAGGATTCCCTGCCCGTTCCCCATTCCGGGGGCGGACCAACGCTGCAACCATCCCGCATACTCGTTCACCGGGCTGGTCAGATACTGCATATTCGCCTCGCAGTGGTCGATAACCGTCGGAGTTCCTTTGGTAATCATGTGAACGGGGGGAGTGGGAGAAAGAACCCTGGGCGCCGGAGTCACGTTCTCGGTGCACTTGATCACCACCCGCAAATTACCCTTCATCTGGGTTGAGCCGTTCATGAACTGCACGACCGCGTTCGCCCCTTGCGCCTTCTGGTGGCCCTGCGCCGACTCCTGCTCCAACTGGGCCTCCCATGCCGGCGGAAATGGCTCAACGTCTACAGCCTGCACGTGCAAGACTCCCGTCATATACTTCGCGAAGTCAACCGCGGTCATCGCTCCGTTCATAGGCAGGCAACCATTTTTCGGCAAGGATGCATAGAGGGTGCCGCTTCCATAAGTCCAGCCAAGCACCGGCATACGCTCAGCGAAGGTCTTGCCGTCCGGGTTCGTCGCACGCCAAACGGTATACGTAGTCTGGACGCAGTTGCCCGGCTGAAACAGCACTCCTTGAAACTTCCAGTTCGATGGAATCCTCACTTCGACTGCATCCATGTTGTTCAGAGTGTCGTCTTTGACGACCTCGACGCGCGTTCCGCCGCTAGACGAGGAGGCGCTGCTCGCCCCGCCATTCGCACCCTCCCCAGCGCTCGCAGCCGATATTTGCACCGGCCCCTTGCAGCCGAAAAGTGCAAGTGCAATCAGAATTGTTGCCAGTCTTCCTTTGGTATTCATCATCGAAAAATCTCCGTGGCCATGCCACATCTTTCTTGGTCTTGGAACCGAACTTCTGCTTCTCAAAACAGCCAAACCAACGAGTGGGGATGCACCAGACGTCTTACGCTTCTGCATGGTACGCGCCTTCCATAAGTAAAGCGCCTCAATTGAGCACTTCACTCTTCTCGACTGCAAGCGAGGTATTGACCAGGCGAAGCATGATGGGAAGGCCGCCGACGGTGGGCGCCTGCCTCCGTGCCCCATCCTTTCGCCTTTTTCCTGGCGAAAGGGTGGGAGAGCGCGAAATCCAAAATACGAAATCACCCGGTCAAAGACCTAGTCCTTTGTCTTGGCTGTCAGTTGTAAAAGGACAGTTTTATCAGTCTGTTCCCGGCGTACCGTAACATGAAACTGGTCGCCAATCTTGCCAAAGATTCGCTCTGTGGCTGCCTCTCCCACGCTCGCAGTCAAAGTGTGGCCCTCAACTTCCACGATCTCGTCCCCCGGCAGAATCCCCGTTTTGCCTGCTGCGGAGTCGGGCTCCACCGCACTGACGATTGCGCTGTCTTCACGCGCAAGGTCGAGTTGAAGGCCCGTCGACGAAAACTCACCGGTCTTGATGTAACCATACGGCTTGAAACGGCCGTTACACATTTCGAATGCGGCAGGGGCAAGCGGCCCTGCGCCCATGCAGGGAACGAATTGACCGCGCCAGTTGATCATCGGCCTCACCATGATGAACATATTGGGAGACTTCGGTCCCGCGGGAGCGCTCTGCGGGGAACGCACCAAACTAACTTCTTGCAAAGCGCCGTTGCGCCGCACCGTCAGGTGCAGTGCTTCTCCACGCCGGCCAAAGATAGCCTTCGCTGCGATCTTTCCCGGTGTGGGCTTCACAGGCTTGTCTTCCACCGCGGTGATCGCATCGCCCACTTCCAGGCCGGCATGCGCCGCCGCGGATTCTTTTTGAACAGCGAGAATCACCCCGTCGTCCTTGCCCGTAGTGCCGATCGTCAGACCAGCGAATCCTACCTCAGTAACTCGGATGAAGCCTGATTGTTCTGCCAGTTCTGCGCACTTTTTGGCCAACGGACCGCCGACCGGGCCAATACCCATGCAAGGCGCTGTTGCACCCTCCTGGTTGATAAGCTCAATATTGAATTGCCCAAGAGACTGCGCTGCTCCGCAGGCCAGCAAAAGAGAACCAAGCAGAAAAACTCGACATCCTGTCAAGAAATGCCTCCGAAACTCAGTAACTAACTCGCGCATGCTCGTTCCATTCTCCACAGGATCGGCACACCATCCTGCGGCGCTGCCATGGATTCTTCCTCGACCGTGCCATTTCCCAAGCCCTTACTGCGTTCCATTCCCGTGCACCACCGTCTGCTTGGTCCAGTTCCCCGGCAATACGCCGTTCGGATTCGCGTTCAGGTCGTTCGTCTGGTAGCTTGTCCTGCCCGTGCTGTCCACCCAGGTGTTGTTGTATGAGCTCGACACCTTAGTGATCTGCCCGGTGTTCGGGTCCGCCACCGTTCTCCGGTCCAGTGCATAGTCCACCCAGTCCGACGCCGCCGTCGACCGCGCATTCATGTTCTGCTGGGTCCGCGCCATCGATATGTCCGTCCCGCGCTGCATGGTGGCCATGAAGTCCTCATGCATCTGCTGGCGCACTGCCTGGTCGTGATTGAACTGCTGCTGCTGCGCCTGCATCCGCTCTCTCGAATCGGCCCACATCTGGTTGATCGCCTGCTGCGTCTGCGCGGTACTCCGTTGGACCCACGCCTGCTGCCACGCGTCCTCTGAATGTCCCCCCATCCCAGGCATTTCCCACTGCCGAATCACCCCTGCAAACTGGCTCTCCGGAGCGGTTATGTAGCGCACACCCGCCGTGCATTTATCCACCGTCGACGGAGGTCCAGTGGTTGCATGGACAGGATGACCCGGCGACCAGTTGGAAAGCCCCGGCATTCCCGGAGAGATTGTCTCCGAGCAATCTACCAGCACGTCCAGCCGCCCATTCATGGTGAACGTCCCGTTCTTGTAGCGGACATTCGCCCGGGCCAGCTCCCGCGTATTCTTCGGGGCCTGTTGATTCCTCGCCGCGTACTGCGGCGCATAGATCGCAGCAGCATCCTGTACTTCCTTCAGCGCTTTCGCGTTCAGTTCCGCGGGAACCGGCTCGTCCGACACGTACTCCACCTTCATGGTCGCTGCAAGGAACTTCAAGAACTCCTGCGCGCTCATCGGTCCTTTCAGGGGCAGGCAGTCGTTCTTGGGCATGAAACCGATCATCGGACCCGTCCCCCACACCCAGCCCAACGCCGGCATCCGCTCCGCCATGCTGAGTCCGTCAGGGCTCGTCGCCCGCCACACCCCGTACGGAAGCGACGAGCAGTTGCCCCCTTGAAACAGCGTCCCTTGAAAGTGCCACTTGGCCGGAATCGTCACATCAAACGCGTTCATGTTGTTCAGCGTTGGATCGGTGACGTACTCCTTGTGCGGACTACCCCCGGAAGCGGAAGCGGTTGTAGCACCATCCCCGGCAGATGCGCCGCTCGCACCCTCGGCAGCGGTCGCGGCCGATGTTTGCAACGGCCCCTTGCAGCCGAAGAGTGCAAGTGCAATCAGAATCGTTGCCAGTCTTCCCTTGGTAGCCATTGTCGATAACCTCCGTGGTCTGCATGTACTGGGAATTGGTTTTGAAGCCAGCCTCTGCTTGAGCAAGCCGGACAGTGGGATTTCACCGGCCCAACTCTGTTGCGTTTCAATATGGCGTCCCGTTCCCGTGCACCTGCACCGCAGCCCCGCCTGGCGTAATTTGGTTTCCCGTCTTGTAAATCACCCCGGTATTCGTATCCAAGACCGTCTTCTGATCAAGCGCATAATCCACCCAGTCCGAAGCCGCCGTCGTTCGCGCATTCGTGCTCGCCTGGGCATTCGCCATCGAAATGTCCGTCCCTCGCTGCATCGTATCGAGAAACTCCTCATGCATCTGTTGCTGCACTGCCTGGCTGTGCGCAAACTGCTGCCGCTGCGCCGCCAGAGACGCCTCCGACCGCGCGGCCATCCCCGCCACAATCTGTCTCGTCTGCTCCTTGTTCCGCTGCACCCAGGCGTCGATCCACTGGTCTTGCGCTTTTCCTCCCATCCCTTGCGAGTCCCATGCATGGATCAGCCCCGCAAGCTGGCTCTCCGGAGCAGAGAAAAAGGTCACACCCGCCGAGCATTTGTCTGTTGTAGAGGGGGCCCGGTCGGGTATGCCGCGCACCCCCGACCTCATCCCAGGCCAGTTATTCTCCGTGCAAGTCACATTCGTGCGGAGCTCACCCTTCATCGCCAAAGTCCCGTTCTTGAAGCTAACCGCCGCACTAGCCAGTTCCTGCTTCATCGACGAGGATATGCCACCGTTTCCCCCGTTACCGCCGGGGTAGTATGCCCGAGCCTGCGCCTCCGACTGCTTCAACTTCTCCAGAGCCTCGGCTCGAACGGGTACATCGGAAACGTATTGCACATGCATTGTCTGCGCCAAATACTTCAGATAATCCTGCGCGCTCATTGGCCCCGACAGCGGCAAACAGTCCTTCGGCCGAGACGCAGCCGCCGACCCGCTTCCCCAGGTCCACCCCAGCGCAGGCAACCGCTCCACCATGCTCTGTCCGTCTGGACTCTTCGCACGAAACACCGCAAACGTCCCCGACCCGCAATCGCCGCTCTGCATCAGGACGCCTTGAAAGTGCCAGTTCGCCGGAATCGTCACCGAAATCGCGTTCATGTTGTCCATCGTGGGGTCGGTGATGTACTCCACACGGGTACCGCCGCCAGACGAGGGCGCGCCGCTCGCGCCATCCCCGGACGAGCCGCCGCTCAAGCCCTCAGCTGCGCTCGCGGCAGATGTTTGCAACGGCCCCTTGCAGCCGAAGACTGTGAGTGCAATCAGAATTGTTGCGAATCTGCCTTTGGCAGTCATCTTGATAACCTCCGTTGTCTTGACAGGTAACTACAAACTTGAAACATCGCCTCGGTCTCATCAGGCCGGCTTGGGAAGATTTGCCGGCGATGGTGTCCGCGGCGCTTACTGCGTACCGTCCCCATTCACCGCCGTCTGCCTGGTCCAGCTCCCCGGCAGAACGCCGTTCGGGTTAGCGTTCGGGTCGTTCGTTTGATAGCTCGTCTTGCCCGAGCTGTCAACCCATGTGTTGTTGTACGAGCTCGACACCTTGTTGATCTGTCCGGTATTCGGGTCCATCACTGTCTTCTGGTCCAGCGCATAGTCCACCCAGTCGGAGGCCGCCGTCGACCGTGCATTCATGTTCTGCTGGGTCCGCGCCATCGACATATCCGTCCCGCGCTGCATGGTGGCCAGAAACTGCTCATGCATCTGTTGCTGCGTCGCCTGCTGGTGCGCGAACCGCTGCGCGCTCGCCTGCATCGCCGCATCCGCGTCTCTGCGCATTGTGGAGAGCGCCGCCTGCGTTTGCCCGTTGTTCCGGGCAACCCATGCCTGGATCCACCCGTCCATCGGCTGCGCCACCATCTCGGGCGCGTCAAACATCTTCATCATCGACGCATACTGGGTCTCTGGAGCAGAGAGATAACTTACGCCCGCCGTGCATTGGTCCCTCATCGAAGACGGCCGGTCGGCCATCCCACGCAACACAGACTTCAACCCAGGAAAGAACGTCTCTGTGCAATTCACATCCGCGCGCAGCTCGCCTTTCATTGTGAACGTCCCGTTCCTCGAGCGAACGATGGCCCGCGCCAGTTCGACCGTCGTCTTCGGAGGCCGAATATTGTTGGCCGCGTAGTTCCCCGCATACATCGCATCGGCGTCTTGCACCGCCTTTTGCGCATCGGCGTTCTCCGTCGCCGGAACCGGTTCGTCCGCAACGTATTCCAACTTCATAGTCGCCGCAAGGTACTTCAAAAACTCTTGCGCGCTCATCGGACCCCGCAGCGGAAGGCAGTCCTTCGGCATTGTCGCCATCGGCCCAGTCCCCCAGGCCCAGCCGAGCGACGGCAGCCGCTCCACGACGCTCAACCCGTCCGGACTCGTCTCCCGGAACACCGCAAAGGGAGTGGACGGGCAACTCCCACCCTGCGAAAGCATACCCTGAAAGTGCCACTTTGCGGGGATCGTCACCTCAATTGCCTTCATGCCATCCATCGACGGATCGGTGATGTACTCTTTCTGCGTGCCCCCGGCCGAGGCGGTACTCGCGCCCCCACCCTCGGAAGTGCTCGCTGCCGATGTTTGCAACGGCCCTTTGCAGCCAAAGA
>Ga0182013_10006159_pt1 | contig 13704 bp, 12 predicted proteins | sample 612S2MmetaG_FD_120487 | JGI IMG/M metagenome (GOLD analysis project Ga0182013, IMG submission 120487) | Permafrost microbial communities from Stordalen Mire, Sweden - 612S2M metaG | ecosystem: Environmental > Terrestrial > Soil > Wetlands > Permafrost | place: Sweden: Stordalen | collected... | reverse complement strand
CAGCCGCGCCCGCATCTGCGCCTGCATCTCCGGCGATTGCCCGCCCGCATTCCCGTTCACCGGGAACTCCTCCACGTCCTCGAGATCCTTGTCTGTGTTGCGCTCGAAAAGCGGCTTGTCCACAGGGGGCACCGGGCGCATCGCCCCAAACAGAACCACCTTCCCCGCCAGCTTGCCCTTGTATTGATCAAAATCCTTTTCGGTCTGAATATTCACGTAGACCACGTCGCCCGTTACCGGCCCAGGCGTGGATGGCGACCACGGCGTTGCCTGCAAAATCAGCACAGCCGTATCCGGTTGAACCATGCGCCCCCAGCTGTTCAGTTGCTGCCATCCCAGCCCAAACTCGCCCCAGTCTTCAAGGTGCGCGTTCTCGAGACCGATCTTCGTCAGCGTGTCCCGCGTCCACGCATTGGCCTTCGCCAGGTTTGGCGACCCGGTCAGCCGCGGACCGATTCCGTCCATCAGCGCCCCGGCAAACTCCATCACATGCGAGTGGTTCAACCCCTCGTCCCGAATCCTCTGGTACATGTTCAGGTCCAGAGTTTCGGTTGCGGGCTGCACCTCGGTATAGGGATCAGCAGCCGGCGGCGGAGGCGCTGGCGTTGGCTTCTTGGCTGCGTAAAGGCAAAGCGCCGCTGAGGCCAGCATAGCCGCGGCAAGGAATCTAAAGCTCTTGATGAACATAGGTTGGGGCTCCGGTCAGAGGAAGTGGAATGCCGATTCGAGCATTGTAGGCCATCCATCCATCAGCCCGTCCACAACCAATCCGCGCGCCCCGCAAGAAAACTGCCCACCACCACTGAATGCGGGTGCCCCATGTCCCGCTCTTGAAACACGGGAATTCACAACCACATTAATCGCTCTTCCCGGAACTGCCATCCAGCCCCGCCGGCAAATCGATCGCCACCAGCGCGAAACGCGTCTCTCCGCCCACCGGCTCCTCAAATCCCACAATATGCTGATGCTTCTTCGATCCTGCCTTCAGCTCCAGGCTGTCCCCGGTGGCGCCGTAATCCTTGTTATCCACCTGCACCTTCGCGCCCTTGTCGTCGCACGTCAGCCCTTCTGAGGTCGTCGTCGGAGTTCCCACCGGCGCTTTGTCCTTGCAGGTAATCACGTCCCCGTAACGCCCCAAAGCCTTCTTGTAAAACGCGACGACCTGGTCCTGCTTGTCCGGCGTGCCATAAGAAACAGCCCGCACCCGCAGTTCCCACTCCCCAAACCCCATGTGAACATCCGCTGACTTGTGCTGGTCGTTGTCCTTCACCGCCTGTGCGCCGGGGTAAACCGGCAGGCCCAGGTCCGCGGCCGTGGTCTGGTCCGTGTTCACGTGAATTCCCCCAAACGGAGTATCCACCTGCACATTCTTGTCCTCGCCATTGGAGCCCTTGTCCACATGCACTCTGCACCCGGTCATCCAGGCAACCAATGCCACGCCCGCCACCAAAACGGCCGCGGCACGCATGCTCTTCCAATTGGGGTTATGTGTCGAGATCAACATCATGGCATTCGCCCTCTGGTCGTGTTATACGCCAATGGGCCCGGAATGGTTCCCGGAATCCGCCCCACGTCAGCGGCTCGAATCAGTAGCCCGAGTCAGTAGCCCGGATCAGTGGCTCGAGTTCCCGTCTTCCTTGCTGCTGGTTGCAAACAGGATCGACGCCACAAACACCGCAATAATGACCGGAACGACCAGGAAAGGGGAAGTAATGCTCATCAGGCAAGCTCCTTACTGATTCCAGACTAACAAAACAGTGATCAGTGGACAGAAAAACAGTGAAACAGTGAAGGAGTGAAAAAGTGAAGGGTGAACGTCGACCAGCCGGCAGTGGGTTGCTTTTCGTGTTGGAGCGAACCATTTAGGCATTTTTCGCCTTTGTTCACGATTTCACTTTTTCACTCTTTCACTTCTTCACTCTTTCACTGTTTCACTTCTTCACTGCCTTTCTGACCACTGACCACTGATCACAGACCACTGTTCCTCCCGTACTCCACCCGAACAGTCAAAATCTCATACGGATGGATCGGCACGCTCACCACATCGCCCGCAACCGTCAGCGGCGCGCCCTCCGGCGTCTCCATCAGGTTGGTCACGGTAGCTCCCGTCGCCCCCGGCGGCACATGAAACTGCACAGTAGCCGACTTCCCCGCCCACTCGTACACTCTGAAAATCAGCCCATTCGCGTCCTCGGCCTTCTTCACGGCTGTCAGCACCACATTATCCGGCGTCACTGAAGCAAACGAGTGCTCTGCCGGCAGCGATCCCGCATGGGCCGTCGTCACCACCGCCGTCAGCGGATAGTCGTACTCCCATCCGTGCCGCACCGTCAGCGCGTCCTTCCACGTCCCCGCATGAGGATAGAGCGCGTAATGGAAGTGATGTTCTCCCATGTCAGCCTCGGGATCGGGCCACTTCGGCGAGCGCAGCAGCGACAGCCGCAGCACGTTGCCCACCGCGTCGTACCCATACTTGTCCTGGTTCAGCAGGCTCATCCCGTGCACCTTGCCGTCCGCGCCCGTGCCCGACAAATCCGCCCACCGCATCGCCGGAACCTCAAACTGCGCCTTCTCCCAACTGTTGTTCCGCGTAGTAGGCCGCTCAATCTCCCCATAAGGAATCTCGTAAGTGGCAAAGTCGCTCGTAACGGAAAGCGGAAACGCCGCCTTCAGCAGCACATGCGACTCATGCCAGTCGATGTCGTTGTCGATGTCAACTTCATCGCCCTTCAGCGAGATGGTCTGCACGAACTTCGAGTTCTGCCAGTGGCGGTTTATTTTGATGCCTGCAGCGCCGTTTTCCAGCTTGACGGACTCGACCGAATCGGCCTGCGCAATCAAGGCCGGCGCTTCATCCAGCGTACCCGGATCGATGTTCCACGCGTCGTAATCCTTCGGCGTGTCCTTGAAAAACTGGAACTGGCTGCCGCAGCCGCCAGAAGCGATGGTCTCGAACTTTGTAGCTTTCTCAAATAGGTGAGTGATGCAGCCCGAAGTCGTATCCAAAGTAACAAGGACCTGTTCGTTGAAGAGTGTAAGATACGATTCACTCTTTACAATCAAGGTCGGATCGGGCTGATTCATGTGTAGGGATGCACCCGCAAAAACGACCTTATAGCCGAGCGGAGGGACATTGGAAGCGTGCAGCGTCACCTCCGACGCTTCCGCTGCGCCTTGTACGCGAACACGGACGTCGCCCGACCGAACCCACCCGAGCGGGTTGTAAACGACGACAGGGGTTCCTGACCCTCGCGTGTTGATCGTCTCGCCAATGCGCTCCCGCGACTGGCTCGAAATCTCATTAGTCGACCACCGCACCACGTCATAATCCTTCTGCGCATCCTTATAGATCACCCCAATCCCCGACCCCGCTCCCAGATCGTGAAACTGGTTAAACAGCACCTTCTTCCAGTCCTCAGTCAACTCCGCTCCCGGATACTTGCTCCCATCCAGCCACGCCAGCGAAGCCCACTTCTCCGCGTTCAGCACCTCTTCCTCAGCCGTGCGCATGTTGTGCTTGTGGTTGGCCTGCGTGGTAAACACCCCGCGGTGATATTCGAAGTAAAGCTCGCCCTTCCACGTCGGAATCGACGTCATCCCCGCAACCGCCGCCGGAGCCGTATACCCCTTCGCAATCGACTGGTAATCCCATGTCTGGCTCTCCGGCGCAATCTGCTTTTCAACCGAAGAGAAATACGACTGCGCCGTCCCAAACTCATACTTCGGCGTAGCATGTCCTCCGCCGTTCGAGTCCTGTCCCGCCCAGTGAAATCCCTCGTCCAGAATCGCCCGCGTAGGCCCGCCGCCGTGATCGCCCACCCCGTAAAGATCCATCATGTCCGTCATTCCAGTCGATTGTCCGCGCGCAATCGTCAAATCGTCCGCAAGCCGTACCGGGTTCAGCGTCAAGTTCACGTAGTCGTGCGGAAAATAAGCCAGCACCTTCGACCCGTCCGGCGACTCCCACCAGAACATCTTGAACGGCAGCTTATTCGTATCGTTCCACGCCATCTTCTGCGTGACGAAATAATCCACCCCGCTCTTCTTGTAGATTTGCGGCAGTTGCCACGTGTATCCAAACGAGTCGGGATTCCACCCCACCCTCACATCCACCCCGTAAGCCTGCTTGTACCAGCGCTTGCCCACCAGCAGTTGCCGCACCAGCGATTCCCCGTCCGGCATGTTCAGGTCCGGCTCCACCCACATCCCGCCCACAATCTCCCAGCGCCCTTCCTTGATGCGCCGCGCAATCTCGTCGTTCATGTCGGGATACTTCTGCGCCAGCCACTCGTTGTAAGCCGCCGCGCTCTGCGTATACGTATACTGCGGATACTCGTACATCAACTGCAGCGCGGTCCCAAACGTCCGCTTCACCACATCCACTGATTCCGTCCACGGCCACAGCCACGCCGCGTCGATGTGCGCATTCCCGGTCAGGTGAAACGTAGCTTCCTGCAGCAGCGGCTTCAGCGCATCCAGCTTGTCGTGCGCAGTCTTCAGGCTGGCATCGAATGTGGCCTGGTCATGCGCGTCCAGCGCCTTCAGATCCACCGCCTCGATCGCCCCCTGAAGCACCGCCTGCTTTGAAGTGTCGCCCGGCGCCAGCGACGGAACCAGCAGCGCCGCTGACAAAAACTCCTCGCGCAGATCCTCCGGATTGGGCCGGTTCTCCGGAAAATCGATGCGCAGCGTCGCGCCCCGGAACCGCTTCACGTCCACCGTGTGCAGCAGCTTCACCGCAACTGTCACCTTGTCGCCCGGCTTGGCGTCGTCAAACAGCACAATCGGCTCCAGGTCCTCGCCCAGCGCCACCCGCCGCCCGTTAAAGTAGAGAATCTCCGGCATCGGCCCGTTGGCGTCGGCACGAAACTCAAACCAGATCCGCGACCCGCTCAGCCCGTACCCGTGCAGCGTCTCTGGAACCTCGTACGTCTGTCGAAACCACACGGCCTCGTTGGGAGCCTTGGCGTCCGGCGCAATCGTCTGCCACGAGCTTTCGTCCAGGTTCACCTCTTCGCCATGCGCCAGGTCGCCGCTGTGCGTCTTCCACACCCCGTCCGGCAGCTCGCGAAAACTGCCCAGCCGGTCGACAATCTTCTGGCAATCGGGCGGCAGCAGCACGGTAGCCTTGGCAAAATCGCCGCCTCGCTGCGCAAAAGCGCGTCCCGAAAAAAGGAGCGTTGCAACCAGCAAAAAAGAAACCACCGCAGCAAGTCGAATCGCTTTCCAGACAGAATTCATGGCGCATAACCCTCCGCAGCATTTTAGGCCATCACCCCCATGCCCCATCGAACGGATCCACCCTGCGCTCATTTGCCTTCCTCATGAAAATCCCGGTGCTATCATCGGCCCGTATGCCCACACGAACGCGTCTCTCCGAAAGGAAACCCCGCCATGCACTGGTATAACTACCTCGCCTGCTTCTTCGCCGGACTGTTTCTCACCAACGTCGTCCCTCATTTCGTCCACGGCATCTCCGGCGACCCATTTCCCACTCCTTTCGCCAACCCTCCCGGAAAAGGCCTGTCCTCGCCCACCGTCAACGTCCTCTGGGCGCTCCTGAACCTCGTCGTCGGTTACTTCCTCTTCCTGGCCGGAAAAGTCTCCGGCGGTAGCTGCTCGGCGCTCGTCGTTTTCTTCGCCGGCATCGCCGCCATCAGCATCATTATGAGCATCAACTTTCAGCAGAAACAACCCCGCTGACCCCGCCTCCAAAACCGGCTCGTCGTGCCCCTTCTCACGCATCTGGTCAACCACGTGCGGCGACGTACCAATTAGCGATACTATATACCATATTACAGTATTTTCAGTTCGAGCCCGTAACGACCGCCCCTCCGTGTGAGGCCTGTCACATCACCCCCAACCCCATCGCGCTCAACATGGAAACATGACACCCGCGACCCTCGTCCTCATCGCTCCTTGCTCGCTTCTGTTGGGCGCAGCGCTGCAGATTCTCGTGGCGCGGCTTTGTTCCGCTCGAACCAAGGGAATCCTGGCCTTTCTCGCCTGCGTCCCCGCCGTCTTCGCCGTCGTCGGCCTCGTTCCCTGGGTGCGCTTCGGGCAGGCCGTCGAACTCAAGCCCCTGCCCTGGGACGGCCCCTTGGCCCTGGTCCTCCATGTCGATGCGCTCAGCGTCCTGTTTGCCTTCATGGGCGCCTCCATCGGACTCCTCGTCCTCCTCTATTCCATCGGGTACATGGCCCACGACCGCGCCGCCACGCGCTTCTACGCCATCATGCTCGTCTTCATCGGCGGCTTCATCAGCCTGGTCTTCAGCGCCAACCTCTTCCTCTTCTATCTCTGCTGGGAACTGGTCGGCCTCTGCTCCTTCTCGCTCGTCGGCTTCTGGTACACCAACCGCGAAGCGGTCAACGGCGCACGCAAAGTCCTGCTCATGACCCACATCGCCGGATACGGTCTCCTCGCCGCCATCCTGGTCGTCTATTACCGCGCCGGTACCGCGCTCTGGACCGATCCTGCCGTCGCCCACGCCTTTACCGGCGGCATCTTTCTCCTGATGCTCGTGGCCCTCATCGCCAAAAGCGTCCAGGTTCCGCTTCACACCTGGATTCCCGAGGCCATGGCCGCGCCCACCCCGGTCAGCGCCCTGCTCCACGCCGCCTGCTACGTAACCTCCGGCGTCTATCTCGCCGCCCGCATGCACAGCTTCGGCGCATGGCCCTTTGCTTGGAGCGCAACCCTCATCTGGATCGGCGTCATCACCATGGCCGTCGGCGTCATGTACGCCATGGTCCAAACCGATCTCAAGCGCATGCTCGCCTTCTCCACCGTTAGCCAGATCGGCTACATGATGATGGGAATCGGCATCGGCACGCCGCTCGCCATCACCGCCGGCCTGCTCCACTGCCTCAATCACGGCTTCTTCAAAGGCGGCCTCTTCCTTACTGCAGGCTCCGTCCAGCACGCCGCCGGAACCCGCGACATGAATCGCCTCGGCGGCCTCGCCCAGAAGATGCCCCACACCACGCTCTCCTGGCTCATCGGCATCGGCAGCATGATGGGCATTCCCCTCATGAGCGGATTCGCTAGCAAATGGATGCTCTACACCGCCGCCCTCCAGGCCGGCTGGGTCGCCCCCGCCATGGTCGCTTGGGCCGTCAGCCTCGGTACCGTATTCCTGGGGGCCAAAGCCACCAGCGCCGTCTTCCTCGGCCCGCTCACCGACGAAACCAAAGACGCCCACGAATCCCCGCCCACCATGATCTGGGGCATGGGATTGCTCGCCGCAGGCAGCGTCATTCTCGGCATCGCGCCCCAGTTGGCCGTCAACGCCCTCCTCAATCCCATTCTCGGCGCGCTTGGCCTCGGCGCTGGCGTCCACGTCACTTGGTTCGGCCTCTCCGCCGATGCCGGCAGCTTCTCCACCTCGGGTGGACTCGTCCTCGCCCTGGTCTCTCTGGTCCTCGGCGGCGCAATCTACGCCGTCGCCTATGCGGCCCGTCCCGCCGCAAGCGGAGCAGCTCTAGCGGGCGCAGGCGGCGGCATCTTTACCGGCGGCGAACCGCTCTCCGATCAGGGACGCCTCACCGCTGGCGATTTCTCAGAGATCTTCCTCGAACACTGGCAGTCTTTCTTCCGTTGGTCGAACGTGGACCGCGTGTATCTGCGCATTTGGGACGGATTGCAAGCCGTTTCACGCGGGCTAGGTGTGGTGGTGGCCATGCTCGAACGCAAGGCTCTGCTGTTCGTCGGGCCGTTTGCGGTGCTGGTTTTTGTGTTCGTCCAGTGGATTATGCCTGCACCTGCGGGCGCGTATACAGGCGGCAGGCCGCCTATGCCTCACTTGTTGATTGCTGCGGTAGGAGTGGCAGCATCCGCATTGCTTGCGGCGGCACTTGTTAGTGGTGCGAAAACTAAGATTTCGCTCTGGCGGGTCATTCTTGTTGTCGGTGGACTCTGCCTTGGCGGACTGCTTGCAACAAATGAGTGGTTGCAATTGGGCTTATTAGAAAGCGCGGCCTTGTTGACTGTTTGGTGCGTCTGGCTTACCGCGCGTACAAGAGCTGCCAAGCTTCTTTACTCGGCGGTTGTGGGAATATCTGTTTTATGCGCAGTAAGCAGCGAGATTCTTGCCCAGCCATTCTCTGCAAATTACTTCGGAGCTGCGAATTTTCCATGGTCCCGCGCACTTCTCATTACAGGAATCGTAGTTAAACTAGCAGCGGTCCCAATGCTCTTTTGGCTGTTATCGCTCGCAGATGAGCTTCCAACTCTTGTGCTGGGCCTCATCATCGCAGTCGTTGACATCACGGCATTTGGCGAGTTCTATGTAAGCGGTTATGACCTGCTCAATGTGCTCTACCCGTCGAGTTTTTGGCTGTGGTGCGCAGCGCTTACCGCGCTGCTTGCCGCGCTGCTGATGATCACGCAACGTAGCCTCAAGCGGTTGCTCGTGCTTTCGACGATCGAAGATGTAGGTTTCCTGCTTCTCTATTTTGCCTGGGCGAGCCATCCCGCATTAACGCCTGAGAGCGTAAATCCGCTACTTGGCATATATGGCGTCTTCATCGCCGCTTCTACCCATGCGCTGGCCAAGGCGCTTTTGTTTGCGTGCCTCGCAGCACCGGAGGCAGCTGGTGAACTGAATGAGCCGCCAGTGTCGCTTGCCTCACGCTACCCATACAGCGCCTTCGGTTTCCTGTTCGGCATGCTGGCGATGCTGGGCATACCGCCGACGATGGGCTTCATCGGGCGCTGGCGGCTTTACTCGATGGCGCTCGAAATCGGACCCTGCCCTCTGGCAATCTTCATTCTTTCGTCGATTCTTGCGCTCGTAGCTTATACCCTGGCGCTCACGCGCAACTGGTGGGGACCGCCTCGTGAACCCCCGGTCGATTCGCCTACTGAAAGAAACGCGCGCGAACCTTTCGCGCTCAAAGTTGCAATCGTTGGCGTGGTGATTGTGCTCCTCGCCGCCGGCATCTGGCCCCACGCCCTCCAACTGCTCGTGGGGGTGAAACCATGAATCTCTTCAAGCGATTGATGTGCTACTCCCGCCGCCACAGTCCATGGCTCTTTCACATGAACTCCGGCAGTTGCAACGGCTGCGACATCGAGCTCGTCGCCAGCCTCACGCCCCGTTACGACGCCGAGCAGTTGGGTGTGCGCCTTGAGGGCAGCCCGCGCCACGCTGACATTCTCTGCATCACCGGCCCCGTTACGAAGAATGCGGTAAACGCCATTCGAACTGTCTACGGTCAGGTCTGCGGCCCCAAGGCGGTCGTCGCCATTGGCTCCTGCCCCGCTACCACCAACGTCTTTATTGACAGCCGCACCCTCGATGGTCCGCTCGACAAGCACATTCCCGTCGATGTCTTCGTCCCCGGCTGCCCGCCGCGCCCCGACGCCATCATCCAGGGCGTAGTCAAAGCCGCCCAGATTCTTGCCGAACGCGGCAACAATCCGCCCCAGTCTGAAATCGCAATCGCAACCGTGTCCGGAGAGGAGCTGCCATGAACATCGCTACCGCACTGGCCCGCCTGCTCATCTTTCCGGGACTTCTGTTTGCCGTGCCCGCCGCCTGGTTCTTCCTGTGGGTTGAACGCAAGGCTGTTGCGTTGATGCAGGATCGCGTCGGGCCTCCCTTCATGCAGCCCTTCTTTGACTTCGTCAAGCTGCTCGGCAAGTCCACGCCCCCGCGCGTCGGAATCGCCGGCGCGCTCATGAAAGCGTGGCCGCTCATCGCCGTATCCGCCGCCGCCGGCGCAGTCGGACTACTCCCCGTACTCCCCTCCTCGGGCGGCTTCGAGGGCGACCTCATCCTGCTCCTCGCCCTGCTTGAACTGCCCTCCATGTGCATCATCGCCGCCGGATTCTCTTCGCGCTCCATCTTCGGCGAAATCGGCTCGGCGCGCGAAGCCGCGTTGAGCGTCTCCTACAACATCGTCTTCCTGCTGGCCATCGTCTCCATCGCCGCCTCGCAGCATACTTTCCGCCTCGAAGCCCTCGCCGCCCTGCCTTATTCGCCCATGCGCCTGCTCGGCATCGCCGCCATCCTCGTTTGCCTGCCCGCCAAGCTGCACCTCAATCCCTTCTCGCTTCCCAATGCCGAGCAGGAAATTTACTCTGGCCCCATGACCGAGTACGCCGGCCCCGAATTGGCCATGTGGGAGCTTTCCCACGGCCTTGAGTGGGTCGCGGCCACCGGCCTCGTCGCCACGTTCGTCGCCCCTCACGTCACCCTCTGGTGGCTGGCCGCATTCCTGTTCGTCGCGCTCTCCTTTGCCATCGTGCTGCTGCTCTCCACGCTCGCCGCTGCCACCGCGCGCCTGGCCATTGACACCACTGTCCGCTTCTACTGGCAATGCACGCTCATCTTCGCGGTCCTGGCCATTTCGTCCGCGCTCCTCATGAGGTTCCGGTCATGAACATTCTCACCATGCTGTGGAACAACCTGTGGCGCGGACCGCGAACTCTGATCTTTCCGGCCCGTCCCAAAATAACCGAGCGTTTCCGCGGCCTCGTCCAGTTCGATCCCGCCCTCTGCACCGGATGCGCCGTCTGCCGCTTCCGCTGCACCTCGCGAGCCATCGAGTTCAAGGCCGGCAAGGGCGAGTTCACCTGGAGCTACAACCCCGGCCAGTGCACCTTCTGCGGACGCTGCGTTGAAGGCTGCAAGGATCATGCCTTGAGCCAGGCCGAGGACACTCCGCCCATCTACCTCACTCAGGGTGAATTGAAGAAGTCCTATACCGTGGCCCGCAGGCCTCCCGCGCCCAAAGCTGCCGCCGCGTCCGCTGCCGCCCCTGCATCTCCCAACCACATTCCCGGAGGCGCACAATGAACATTCTCGAATCCGTCCTCGCCGCTACCTCTGACACCGCTCCTGGGCAGCCGGCCGCCTCCGAATCCAGCCCCGAAACCCGGCTCGAACCCCGAACCGAGCCCCGGACCGAACCCCGTACTCAACCTTGGACCAGGCAAGGCGCTGTCTATTGGTTCGATTGCGCTGGTCTGACCGTGCGCGAAGTTGCCCAGGCCATGAACTCCCTCCGCGCGCGTTTCATCACCATCACCGCCTACCAGTTGCCCGGCACAGAAGGCACGCGCCTCGAATACCACTGGGACCTCGCTGGCCGCCTGCTCGGCTTTCCCTTTCAGCTCGCCGCCAACTCCATCGAAAGCATCTACGACCTGTGCGAGGCCGCCGACTGGATCGAGCGCGAAGTTCACGAGGGCTTTGCCGTCGACTTCACCGGCCGCGAATACGAGCCCCTGCTGCTCCGCGAGGGCGACACACCCGGCGTCAATCTGCGTGAGGAGGTCAAAAAATGAGCTACAAAATTCCCATGGGACCTTACCATCCGGCGCTTGAAGAGCCCTATAAGCTCGACATGATCTGCGAGGGCGAAACCGTCAAGGACGCGAAGCTGCATATCGGCTTCAACTTTCGCGGCATCGAGCACCTCGCCGAAACCCGCAACTACATCCAGGTCATCGCTCTCATGGAGCGCGTCTGCGGCATCTGCTCCAACATTCACACCCTCACCCTCTGCCAGGCCATGGAAGAGCTCACCGGCCTCACTCCGCCTCCGCGCGCACAATATATCCGCGTGGTGATGGCCGAGCTAGAACGCCTTCACTCCCACGTCCTCTGGGCCGGCATCGCCTCCAAGCTCATGGGATTCAAAACCATGTTCATGACCTGCTTCTCATTGCGCGAAAAAGTGATGGATGTCTTGCAGGCCATCTCCGGCAACCGCGTCAACTACTCCATGAACCGCATCGGCGGCGTCAATCGCGACATTGAGGATCCCTTGGCCCTGGTCGGCATGGTCGAGCAGCTCGAGCGGGAGATGGTGCGCACCATCATTCCCATCTTCACCACCAGCACCACCGCGCGCGCCCGTTGCGCCGGCATCGGCGTCCTCACCCACGACAAAGCCATCTCCTGCGGCGTAGTCGGCCCCGTGGCGCGCGCTTCCGGCGTCGCCCAGGACCTGCGCCGCGCCGCCCCCTACGCGGCCTACGCCGAGATGGACTTCGAAATCCCCGTCGAGCAGGCCGGCGACGTGCGCGCCCGCCTCTTCGTCCGCGCCCTCGAAATCATGCAGAGCTGCCGCATCCTCCACCAGGCCCTCACCAAAATGCCCGGCGGCGAAATCAACACCGGCGAAGGCAAGTTCGCGTTCAAAACCGCCACCGCAACCAGCCGCGTCGAGGCTCCGCGCGGCGAGGTCATGTACTCCGTCTCCTGGAAAGAAAACTCCCGCAACCCCAGCCGTGTTCACGTCCGCACCCCCACCTTCGTCAACATGCCCGCGGTCCGCTGGATGGTACAGGGCGCGCGCCTCGCTGACACTCCGCTGATCCAGGCCTCCGTCGACCCCTGCTACTCCTGCACCGACCGCTAGCCCGGGTCGCTGAATCAGGACCGTTACACCGGGACCGCTTGGCCGCGTCCTTAGTTGACAGCCCCGCTCGCCCCATCGTGTAATCGAATTATTCGATAGGTGAAAGAGTTCACCCTTAACCGCTGTCCTCCCCAACAGGCCGCACAGATGATGACTCCTGGCAGGGAATCCGGTTGCGGAGCCGTATTCCCCGGCGCGATCCCTGAAATCACCGTGCGCAACACCGGTTTAACCAGCAGCCAGGCGGTCCCATCAATCCATCACCCGCTCGCGTCGCTGGCGTCCGGCGCTGCCCGCGGTGCATCCTTAGTTGAGAGGAGAACGGCACATTGCAGAAATATTTGTTGATCGCCGTCGGAGGCGCGCTGGGTTCCATCGCCCGGTTTTGGGTAGGCTCCACCATCGCAGGCCGCATGGGAAGCAAGTTCCCCTACGGCACATTCGTCATCAACATCACCGCCTGCGTCATCATCGGTTTCACTCTCACCTATCTCGGCAAGCGCGCCGATCTCAGCCCCGCCTGGAGATTCCTTGTTCCCGTCGGTTTCATCGGCGCTTACAGCACCTTTTCCACGTTTGAATGGGAAACTCTGTCCACCATGCGGTCGGGCGCCTTTTTCCTCGCCGCGCTTTATGCCGCAGGCAGCCTGATCCTCGGCCTGGCCGCCACCTGGTGCGGAACCGCCCTCGCCGACTTGCTTTAGGAAGCCATGCAAAATCCCAGGATTTGCAACTTGCCTGCAAAAGTGCTTCAATCCATCCTTGTTCATGGGTTCCAGGTCCGCGCTCTGCGCCGTCCTGATTTCAGAGAGGAGCCATTCCATGCTCGCTAGCGGGAAGGCCGTTAAAGTCACCCTCTACCTCAGCGACGGAGCAAAGCATCACGGCGTTCCGGTCTACACCAGCATCCTCGACTTCCTCTTCCACAGCGGAATCGCCGGAGCCACGGTGGTCAAGGGCGTCGCCGGTTTCGGCTCCAGGCATCGCATGCACTCCGCGCACATCCTTGAGATCTCTGACCATCTGCCCATCAAGGTCGAATTCATCGAGACACGCGAAAAAATCGACGCTGTCCTGCCCGAACTCGAGAAACGCGCCGCCTCCGGCATTATCGAGCTGCAGGAAGTCTCAGTAATCGTCCCCGCCAAAAGTTGATCCGCAACACCCCCGGACGCCGGGTGCCCCATCCTTTGTGCGTTCTTTGCACAAAGATTCTCTCTTTCAAGTCAAGCATTTTGGTTAGGGATGGGTAGGATTTTCAAGGCATGACGGGTCTATCCCTCCGATGTGGGTTTTGGCCGGACGAGGATGTCATCGTCCGGCCATTGGT
>Ga0182013_10006157_pt1 | contig 13706 bp, 15 predicted proteins | sample 612S2MmetaG_FD_120487 | JGI IMG/M metagenome (GOLD analysis project Ga0182013, IMG submission 120487) | Permafrost microbial communities from Stordalen Mire, Sweden - 612S2M metaG | ecosystem: Environmental > Terrestrial > Soil > Wetlands > Permafrost | place: Sweden: Stordalen | collected... | reverse complement strand
GTTCGCCGTGCTGCGCGACGTGGTGTTCATCTCCAACGAAATCAACGAGAGCGGCCGTTTCGACCTGTCCTCTTCGCCGAGCATCACCAACGCGGTGTTCCACATCCTGCGCAACGCCCGGGTGCTCGAAACGCAGGTGCGGCCCAACCTCGCCGTGTGCTGGGGCGGTCATTCCATCCGGCGGGTCGAATACGACTACACCAAGAAGGTCGGCTACGAGCTGGGGCTGCGCGGGCTGGATGTGTGCACCGGCTGCGGTCCGGGAGCCATGAAAGGCCCCATGAAAGGGGCGACCATCGGCCACTCCAAGCAGCGCATCGTCAATGGGCGTTATCTCGGCATCACCGAGCCGGGCATCATCGCCGCGGAGCCGCCCAACCCCATCGTCAGCCAGCTGGTGATCATGCCCGACATCGAGAAGCGCCTGGAGGCCTTCGTGCGGGTGGGACACGGCATCGTGGTATTCCCGGGCGGTGCCGGGACGGCGGAGGAAATTCTGTACCTGCTCGGAATCCTCCTCGATCCCGCCAACAGCGCCCTGCCGTTCCCCGTGGTTTTCACCGGCCCGGGGGACGCGGAGGATTATTTCCGGCAGATCCACGAGTTCATCGGTGCTGCGCTCGGCAAGAGCGCGCAGTCGCGCTACCGGATCGTCATCGACGATCCCGCGGAGGTGGCGCGCCTGATGGTCCAGGGCTTCGCGCAGGTGCGCGACTATAGGCGCCGTCAGAGCGACTCCTACGGCTTCAATTGGTTGTTGAACATCCCGCTCGAGTTTCAGCTGCCCTTCGAGGTGACGCACGAGTCCATGCGGGCGCTCCGCCTGTCCCATGACCAGCCCGTGCACGAGCGCGCGGCGAACTTGCGGCGCGCGTTCTCCGGCATCGTCGCGGGCAACATCAAGGAATACGGCATCAGCGCGATCGAGCGATACGGGCCCTTCGAGCTCTGCGGAGAGCCATCGATCATGGAGCCCCTCGATCGATTGCTGCGTTCCTTCGTGGCGCAACGTCGGATGAAATTCTCAGGCACGGAATACACGCCCTGCTACCGGCTGGTGGCATGAGCGAGCCGCTATCGATCCGCTATCGATTCGATCTGCCCGACGGATCGCAGAAGACGCTCCATTTCAGGTTCGATCCCGCGAGCTTCAGGCTCATCAACCCGCCGCCCGCAGAACCCCCGTTCTGGACCGAGCTCAAGTTCAACCAGTGCGCCAACTGCCCGCTGGACTCCGCCTCGCACCCGCATTGCCCGGCCGCGTTGCAGATGGCGGCCGCGCTCGAGCCGTTGAAGACGCTGGTGTCCTTCGACACCGTGGGCGTCACGGTGCACCAGAGCGAGCGCACGGTGTATGTGGAGACCAGCGCCCAGCAGGCGATGAGCTCGGTGCTCGGGCTCATCATGGCGACGGCCGGCTGTCCCTGGACCGACCGGCTGCGTCCGATGGCGCGCTTCCATCTGCCCTTCGCCAACGAGGCGGAAACGGTCTATCGAAGCGTCTCGATGTTCCTGCTGTCGCGCGAGATGACCGCCGCGGACGGCCGCCCCGCCTTTCGCGCGCTCTCGGAGCTCTACGAGAACCTGCACGTCGTGAACAGAGACATGTCGCGCCGCCTCGGCGCCGCAACCCACACGGATCCGGCCCGCAATGCGATGGCGCTGCTCGACTCCTACGCGACGCTATTGCCCGCGGCGCTCGACCGTTCGCTCGAGGAATGGAAGCCGCTGTTCGACGCGTGGGAAGCCAAGTAGCTTCGCGCGATTTAACTTACCGTGCCGGGCGGTGAGATGCGCATCGCAATGCGGGTGCGGCTCGCGGACGCGCCCCCCTGCCTGTGACACAGTTACTGCCCCAGGAAGTGCCGGACTCCTACTGTCGGGCAAACGAGAGGCATCCATGAGCGACGACTTCAAACTTAAGACTCGATACACCGGTGTGGACCGGCGCGCTCCGCGCGTCGAACCGGGTGCCGCTGGGCCCGCGCCTCCCCGCGAGGCCTACAAACCGAGCGGCCGCCACGCGGCGATCACCAACAGCCTCTACAACTGGCACAGCTACAAGAATTGGGCGGAGAAAGCCCGCGTCAGCTGGGACGACAAGAAGTAACCGTCTTCAAGCGGTTTCCGGCAGCGGGTTGATGCCGGAGATCGGACTGGCGCCGGAATTCGGCCGCACGATCCCCTCCTTGGCCCTCAACCAGCCCAGCAAGGGCTCCCAATCCTCGATGTCCTGGGCGACGAGGCTGCGCTTCATCTCGTAAAGCCCGACGCCCTGTTCGGCGGCACGGACGTAATTCTGCGAATCGCGCAGCGTGGCGATCACCGGGATGCGCAGCGTCTCCAGAAACCTCATCAGCGATTGGTAGATCAGCGTGTTGCGCTTCACCCGGTTGGCGATCACTCCGATCCGGTTCTCATCGCGCCTCACCTTGGCGATGAGCAGCAAATCAGCGATGCATCTCGAGCAGGCATGAATGTCGATGTCGGACGGCAGCACCGGGACGATGATGGCGTCTGCGGTCTTGGTCATCTCCGGCATGTCCTGCGCAGGGACCGCCGCCGGCGTGTCCACGATCACGTGGGCGGCATCCGGCGGAGTGCGCATCAGCCACGCGCGCGTCATGCGGGTATTGCGCTCGAAAGCCGCGATGCCGTGGATGAAGGGCTGCTCCGGTTTGCGCTTCTTGAGCCAGCGGGTGCTGGAGCCCTGAGGATCGTTGTCCGTCAGCAGCGGATGGTCGCCCTGGCTCGCGAAATAACTGGCGAGGTTCGTGGCTATCGTCGTTTTGCCCGAACCGCCTTTCGGATTCAGGACGAGAATGCGCTGCATGTGACGTAGAGCCTACGCAGGCGCCTGCAGCATGGCAAGTATATGTGACCTTACTCACGCCCGGCTTAGGTGCTCCCCCCTAGACTCCCGGCCATGGAATGGGTCCTGCAAGTAGCCGATGAGTTCGACGATGCGCTCGGTGTGCTGCGTCACGGCTGGCTCGGTCTCGTTGCCGAGATCGGCGCGCTGTCGCTGGCCGGACTCGGCATCGGCGCGGAGCTCGCGGGACCCGTGTTGGGCGCCCAGCCGGCGATCCTGGGCGCCGCCGCGGTCCTCGCCAATCTCGCCGCGCTCCTCAAGATCCGCCGCTCGCGGCGAAGCGCGTAACGCCCCGCCGGCGATCGTTCGCGTCCGGAAATTCCGTTAGGATGCGCGCATGGCATCCTCCACCCGACTGAACTCCCCCAGCGCGACCGGCAACGTCGCGCCGGCCCGCATCCTGGCTGCGGCCATGCTCCTCGCCGCGATCGCATCGTGCACCGGCCAAACGGCGGGCCCCGCTCCTGCAGCGACGTCCCCGGTCAATTCGCTGGAAAGCGACGACTTGAAGGTCGGCACCGGGGCACCGATTGCCGCGGGACAGCAAGCCGTCGTGCAATACACCGGCTGGCTGTACGACGCCTCCACGGCGGGCAAGAAAGGAAAAGAGTTCGACAGTTCGGCCAATTCAGGCCAACCGTTCCGATTCGTGATCGGTGGCGGCCAGGTGATCAAGGGCTGGGATCAGGGTGTGGCCGGCATGAAGGTGGGCGGGCTCCGCAGACTGATCATCCCCGCCGATCTCGCCTATGGGCAGGAGGGCGCGGGCGGCGTCATTCCGCCCGGCGCGGCCCTGGTGTTCGAAGTTACGCTGGTCGGCATCGAGTAACGCATCCCGCGCAAGGACATTGCGCGGGCGCGGCACTCCGAAGCGGCTGGCGGCCAACCGCTTCGGAAGCTGAGGAGTCGAACTGCCTCGCACGCGCGAGGCGACTCCAGTGAACGTCGACTTAGTTCACGAATTCCTTGAGGTTCTTCAGCGCCGCAATGCGGACCTTCTTGCTGGCGGGCTTGGCCTTGAAGGTCATCTTCTCGCCGTTGAAAGGATTGATGCCCTCACGCGCTTTCGTGGCCGGCTTCTTCACGACCTTCATCTTGAGAAGTCCGGGCAGGGTGAACAGCCCATGACCGCGAAGACTCTTCTTGATAGCGCCGGAAAGCGAGTCAAACACGGCTCCGACCTGCTTCTTCGAGAGCTCTGTTTCCTTCGAAATCGTAGCGAGAATTTCAGACTTGGTCGGTGCGGCATTCTTTTTCGCCATATTAAATCTCCTGCTGATGTTTGCTAACGCGGGACGTTGATTCCCCACAATTTCAACTCGGCGCCGAAAATAACATAGAAAAAAGCCGATGTTTAGCGCATTTGCAAAAAAAAATTCTTCCTCGATGCGCGCGCGAGCCTTAATTTTCAGGCGTTCGCGCCACTGGACGAGCGTCCGGGCCGCCGCAGGGGTGATCGAAACGCTGCGTTGGCAGTAATTTCAGTCACGTAGGAGGGCATGTTCAACGCAGAAGTATCAGCAGCGCGCCGATCGCGATCGACACCCAGAGGAAGGAGAAATCGATCTGCCCGATCGGGGGAATCACGCGCCGCACGCGCTTCAATACGGGTTCGCAGAGCTGCGCCAGCAACCGAACACCCGGCGCGTAGGCGCCCTGGGCGACGAAGGTGGCCACCCAGTAGAGGAGGAATGCGAACAGATACACGCGCAATACCATCTCGAGGAGGTCGAGCGCCGTGACCCGCGCGAACATCAAGGGATCGCTGAAACCGATGCCGGCGAGCAACAACATGGCCGCCGTGTGCGCCGAGGCGGCCAGCAACACGGCCAGCACCGTCGCCGTGTCGACCTTGCCGATCGGCGGCAAGACCCGGCGCAACGGCAGGATCAACCAATTGGTCACCCGCACGATGGCGTCCGCCATGGGATCGCGGAAATCCGCGCGCACCAGCTGGAACAAGAAGCGCAGCAGGAACGCCAGCGTCAGGAGCCAGAGCAAGGTATCGACGATGAACCGTATCGCCTCCATGCCGGACCTACGGCGCCCCGAATTCTTGAGCCAGCTCCGCCGAGCGGCGGTCGGCGGCCGCAACGGCGTGGGCCACCGTTGCGCGAAGTCCCGCGGCGTCGAGCACGGCGAGCGCGGCAGCGGTGGTCCCCCCCTTCGAAGTCACCTGTTCCCTCAGGAGCGCGAGGGACTCGGTGGACTGGCGCGCCATTTGCGCGGCGCCAAAAGCCGTCTCCAAGGTCAGCTTGTGCGCGATGTCGTTCGGCAGCCCGCGCTCATGCGCGGCGGCTTCGAGCGCTTCCATGAAGAGGAAGAAATAGGCGGGCCCCGAGCCGGACAGCGCGGTGACGGTGTCCATCTGGGATTCATGCTCGACCCAGACGGTCGCGCTGACCGCGGCCATGATGGATTCCGCCAGCGCCCGGTGCGCGGCGCCGACCCCCGCCGGGGCGTACAGCCCGGTGGCGCCGAAGCCGTTCAGCGCCGGGCGATTGGGCATGGTGCGCACCACCGGTACGCCGGGGCCGAACCAGCGCGCCAGCGCGGCATGCGGTATGCCCGCGGCGACCGAGATGATGAGCGGCTTCGATGCCGCCAGATGCGGGGCGAGCGCGAGCGCCACGGCGCGCATCTGCTGCGGCTTCACGGCGAGGACCACGGCCTCGGCGCCGGCCGCCGCACTGGCGTTGTCCGGCGCGCCGGAGATGCCGAAGTCGCGCTCGAGGCGCGCAATCTGCTCGGCGCTCGGATCGGCCACCGCGATCCGATCGCGAGGGAGCCCGCGCTTGGTCAGTCCCCCGATCAATGCGGCGGCCATGTTGCCGCCGCCGATGAAAGCCAGTCTGCGTATGTTGTGCATGTCGTGTTTGCTCACCGTTCGCCGAATATCGCCGTTCCAATCCTCACCATCGTCGCCCCTTCCGCGATCGCGGATTCGAAATCCGCACTCATCCCCATCGACAGTGTATCGAGCGCGAGCCCCCCTGCGTTGAGACTCTCGAGCAGCCCCCGCAGCCGGGCAAACATCGCCCGCTCGGAGCGGGCATCCGGTTGAGGCGGGGGAATGCACATGAGCCCGCGCAACTTCAACCGCGGAAGGGAGGCCATCTGCCCCGCGAGCCCGGCCAGATCTTCAGGCTCGACTCCGCCCTTCGTGGGCTCCGGAACCAGGGCAACCTGGATGCAGGCGTTGAGCGGCGGCGCATGAAAGGGGCGCTGCTCCGCGAGGCGCCGGGCGACGCTCCAACGATCGATGCTGTGGACCCAGTCGAAGCGCTCGGCGACCGGCCGCGTCTTGTTCGACTGGAGGGCTCCGATGAAATGCCAGCGCACGGGGAGCCCGGCGAGTGCGTCCATCTTGCCCAGGGCCTCCTGCAGATAGTTTTCGCCGAAATCCGTGACGCCCGCCGTGGCGGCCTCCCTCATGGATTCGGCAGCCTTGGACTTGGTAACCGCGACCAGCGTGACGCTGGCGGGAGCGCGTCCAGCGGCCTTTGCCGCCTCGTTTATCCGAGACCGGACGTGGTTCACATTGAGCGTCAGATTCTGCGGACCAATTAACATATTGGGTGACGACACCCTCTTATATACTGCTTGAGGCTTGTACAGCCGGATTTAGGAGCCGTAAATGGCGGTTGATATCGCGCAGCTTCTCGCCTTTGCGGTGAAGAACAACGCTTCGGACCTGCATCTGTCGGCGGGGGTGCCGCCGATGATTCGGGTGGACGGAGACATGAAGCGCGTCAATATGCCGGCGCTGGTGCATAAGGAAGTGCACAGCATGGTGTACGACATCATGAATGACAAGCAGCGCAAGGCCTTCGAGGAGTTCTTCGAGACCGACTTTTCGTTCGAAATCCCCAAGTTGGCGCGCTTCCGCGTCAATGCCTTCAACCAGAACCGGGGCGCCGGGGCCGTCTTTCGCAACATTCCATCGACCATTCTGTCGCTCGATGAGCTGAATGCGCCGAAGACCTTCAAGGACCTCTGCATGCTGCCGCGCGGCCTGGTGCTGGTCACCGGGCCCACCGGGTCGGGCAAGTCGACCACGCTGGCGGGCATGGTCAACCATTGCAATGACAACCGCCCGGATCACATCATCACCATCGAGGATCCGATCGAGTTCGTGCACGAAAGCAAACGCTGCCTGGTGAACCAGCGCGAAGTGCATCGCGACACGCTGGGATTCACCGAGGCGCTGCGCTCGGCGCTGCGCGAAGACCCGGACATCGTGTTGGTGGGCGAAATGCGCGATCTCGAGACCATCCGCCTGGCATTGACCGCCGCCGAAACCGGCCATCTGGTGTTCGGCACGCTGCACACGAGCTCGGCCGCCAAGACCATCGATCGCATCGTGGACGTGTTTCCGGCCTCCGAAAAGGACATGGTGCGCGCCATGATGTCCGAGAGTCTGCGGGCGGTGATCTCCCAGACGCTCATGAAGCGCGTGGGAGGCGGCCGTATCGCAGCGCACGAAATCATGATCGGCACGCCCGCCATCCGCAACCTCATCCGCGAGGGTAAGATCGCGCAGATGTACTCGGCCATTCAGACCGGCCAGGGGCAGGGCATGCAGACCCTCGATCAATGCCTGCAGGAACTCGTCCAGAAAGGCGTGGTCAGCCGCGAAGAGGCCAAGTACAAGGCTCAGAACAAGGACAGCATCTAATGGATCGCGAACAATCGATACGATTGATGCAGGACCTGCTCCGCCGGATGGTGGAGAAGAAGGGCTCGGACCTGTTCATCACGGCCGGCTTCCCGCCCGCCATCAAGATCGACGGCGAGATCCGGCCGCAGTCCGACCGCAGCTTGAGCGGGGAGCAGAGCGCGAGCCTGGTCCGCGCCATCATGAACGACCGCCAGACCAAGGAATTCGACTCCACCAAGGAATGCAATTTCGCCATCGCGCCGCCGGGAATCGGGCGGTTCCGCGTCAGCGCCTTCGTTCAGCAGGGCTTCACCGGGGCGGTGGTGCGAACCATCAATGCGAAGATTCCGACGCTCGAGGAGCTCGAGCTCCCGCCGATCCTGAAGGATGTCGTCCTGTCGAAGCGCGGCTTCGTGATTCTCGTCGGCGGCACCGGCTCGGGAAAGTCGACCTCGCTGGCGGCGATGGTCGGTTATCGCAACGAGAAGACGCGCGGGCACATCGTGACGATCGAGGATCCGGTGGAATACGTGCACGCCCACAAGGGCTGCGTGGTGACCCATCGCGAGGTCGGCGTCGACTGCGAGAGCTGGCACCTCGCGCTCAAGAACACCCTGCGCCAGGCGCCGGACGTGATCCTGATCGGCGAAATCCGCGATCGCGAGACCATGGAATACGGGATTCAATTCGCCGAGACGGGCCACCTCGTGCTCGCGACCCTGCATGCCAACAGCTCCAACCAGGCGCTCGACCGCATCATCAATTTCTTCCCCGAGGAACGGCGCGAGCAGCTGCTCATGGACCTGTCGCTCAACATCCGCGCGCTGATCTCGCAGCGCCTCATTCCGCGCGAGGCGGGTTCGGGCCGCATCGCGGCGATGGAGATCATGCTCGCCTCGCCGCTGATCTCGGATTTGATATTCAAAGGCGAAGTGGCAAAGATCAAGGATGTCATGGCCCGCTCCAACCGGCTGGGCATGAAGACGTTCGACCAGGCGCTCTACGAGCTCTACGAGGCCGGCCTCATCTCCTACGAGGATGCGTTGCGCAATGCCGACTCGAAGAACGAGCTGCGGTTGCGGGTGAAGCTGGAAAGCAAGCGCGAGATGAAGAATCCGGAGGAAGCGGGGTCGGCGTTGCAGATCCTCGAGGAAGAAGAAGGGCAGGTTTTTTAGAGCTACTTGTGAACGATCGATTTCCCCCAGCACGGAGCCCGGATCGGAGAGGCGTTTCCCGGACCGCCGTGAATCCGTCCCTGGAGGCTGCGGGGAAAACATCCATGTTTTCCACGCTCCGGGAAACGCCTCTCCGATCCGGCCTGCTTACGGTGGGTATGTCGTTCAAAAGTAGCTCGGCGATCAATTGGGTTTCCCAATCATGGATGGGATAGAGATGTCCGCGGCAGTGCCGGCGCAGGTGATGAACACCAAGCCGTTGTTCAAGTTGATGGTGGAGAAGAAGGCGTCGGACCTGTTTTTTACCTGCAATGCACCGGTGAAGATCAAGATCGAGGGAAAGATCTTTCCGGTCAACAAGCAGGTCTTGAGTCCGGAGACGGTGCGTCAGGCGGCCTTGGGGCTCATGACGGCGGAGCAGATCGAGCATTTCAACGAGGAGCTGGAGATCGATTTCGCGATCTCGGAGCAGGGGCTCGGGCGATTCCGCGTCAACGTCTTCTACCAGCGCGGGTATCCCGCGATGGTGCTGCGCTACATCACCGCGGACATGCCGAAGCTCGAGGATCTCGGCATGCCCGAGATCCTGAAAGAGCTGGTGATGCTGAAGCGCGGGCTGATCCTGATGGTGGGCGCGGCCGGGGCCGGCAAGTCGACCACGCTCGCTGCCATGATCAACCACCGCAACGAGACCTCATCGGACCATATCCTCACCATCGAGGATCCGATCGAGTTCCTGCACTCCAACAAGAAGTCCATCATCAATCAGCGCGAGGTGGGGCTGGACACCAAGAGCTTCTCGCGGGCGCTACGCAGCGCGGTACGCGCGGCGCCGGATGTGATTCTGGTGGGCGAGATCCGCGATCGCGAGACCATGGAGGCCGCGCTGGCGCTGGCCGGCACGGGGCATTTGTGCATCGCCACACTGCACGCCAACAACTGCGCCGAGACGCTCGACCGCATCATCAACATGTTCCCGCGCGATCAGCACAACCAGATATTCCTCGACCTGTCGCAGTATCTGCGCGCCATCCTGTCGCAGCGGCTCGTGGTCGCGAAGTCCGGCAGCCGGGTGGCCGCCTCCGAAGTCATGGTGAACACACCGCACATCTCGGAGCTCATCAAGAAAGGCGATGTCGTGGGCGTGAAGGAGGCGATTGTCACCGGCACGGAGAGGGGCATGTTGAGCTTCGACATGTCGCTCTACAATCTGGTGAGGGAAGGCCGGATCGAGCTCGAGGAGGCGCTGATGAGCGCGGATTCGCGCACCAATCTCGAGGCCAAGATCAACTTCGGCTAGGTAAGGCTCGCGCGCGGGGCCGCGGTACCCGGCGATCCGGCGGAGCGCTCACCGACGACGGGCAGGCACTCCGCGCCGGCGGAGTTGCAGGGCACGAGGTTGGACTCGAACTCTCGGGTGATCACGTCCCAGCCATATTGCAGCGCGTAGTTGCGGCAGGCGTCCGGGTCGAGCCTCAACGCACGCAGCGCGGCGCGCCCCAGATCCTCATCGAGCGCCCCCGTCACCCCGTCCTCGATCACATCGATCGGGCCTGTGACCGGGTAGGCGGCCACCGGAACGCCGCACGCCATCGCCTCGAGATTCACGAGCCCGAAGGTGTCGGTGCGGCTGGGAAATACCATGATGTCCGCGGCGGCCAGATGGCGCGCGAGATCCTCCTGAAAGCGGTACCCGGTGAATGTCACGTCCGGATACAGGGCTTGGAGGCGTGCACGCTCGGGGCCATCGCCGATGACGATCTTGCCACCGCTCCAAGGCATCTTGAGGAACGCCTCGATGTTCTTTTCGATTGCAACGCGCCCCACGCAGGCGGCGAGCGGCCGGGGCAGGTCGAGAAAATCCTTCGGCTGGGGCTTGAACATCTCGGTGTCGACGCCGCGGCGCCAGGCGGCCAGATTGCGGAATCCGCGCTCCGCGAGGTCCTGTCGCAGGGTGCGCGTCGACACCATGCAGCGGGCGCCCGCCGAGTGGAAGCGGCGCATCGCCCAATAGGACAGCGCGAGCGGAATTGGGAAGCGCGCACGCAGATATTGCGGAAATTGCGTGTGATAGGAAGTGGTGAAGCGGATCCCGCGCCGTGAGCAATGGCGACGAGCCGCGAGCCCCAACGGGCCCTCGGTTGCGATGTGCAGGGCCTGTGGAGAGAAGGCATCGATGGCCTTGCGCACGCCTCTCCCGGGGAACAGCGACAGCATGATCTCCGGGTAGGTGGGGCAGGGGATGCTGCGAAAATCGCGCGGGGTCAGCGTACGAACCTCATGACCGAAGCGGCCGAGCCACGCGGCGGTTTGTGCCAGGGTGCGCACCACGCCATTGGTCTGGGGAAACCATGCATCCGATACGATCATGATTCTCATGCCGCCCAAAGGTCTCATCGGGCTGTGACGATGAGATGACCGGATGTGCAAGTTTTTGAGAAGAATGGGACAGATCGATGATTTTGTGAATTTCGTTCCTCCTTCCGGCGGCTTGTGTCATCTCCATGTAACCAATTTCCTATATTTGTTTCACCGCGATTTCACCTCCTTCAATACACGGAGTCCGCATGCATAGCTTCTTGACGGAACTTAGAACGCAGCGCTGGGACGACCACCGCTTCTACCATCACAGCCGCATCAACCAATCCCTCCATTTGTTGAGCGCCGTCAGCTTCCTGGTCGCCTACGTGATGATGTTCAAGGACCCGGTGGCCGCCGCCCTCATCGGTTGGCTGGTATCCATGGTGAGCCGGCAATCCGGGCATTTCTTCTTCGAGCCCAAGGGTTACGACGAGGTGAACCACGTCACCCATGAACACAAGGAAGCGATCAAGGTGGGCTACAACCTGAAGCGCAAGGTGATCCTGCACGCGGTTTGGGCGCTGGTCCCGCTGCTCGTGTGGCTGAATCCCACCTTCTTCGGAGTGTTCGCGCCCGCGAGCGGCGGCTTCGTGCGGCACGTGGGCGAGATCTGGCTGGTGGTCGGCATCGGCGCCTTGCTGTTCCGGACGATCCATTTATTCTTCCTGCGGGATGTCCAGACCGGGCTCGTGTGGCTGACGAAGATCATCACCGACCCGTTCAACGACGTGAAGCTCTACTTCAAGTCGCCGCTTTACCTGCTGCGCGGGGAGCTGATCGAGCCCGCGGCGAACGGCGAGCGGGCCTGAAACATCTCCTTGAGAATGCGGCGCTTGATGGATTTGTTCGTGGTGGTGGGTTCCGCCCACCACCACCCGTCCGCCTGCATCGACCGGGCGGCCGACAACAGCCGCTCGGCCACCTGCTCGAACTCCGCGGCCGTGTAATTCAGGCTGAAGATCAGGCGGCCGGTGCCCACCCAGGAGAGGGCGATGCCGGCCTCGCGAAGATAATATTGAAACATCCAATTGTACGCAGACGGTTGCTCGTAGCGGATGGTCCAAATCGTCGAGAGATTGGCGACGCGCACCGGAAGATGCTCCGACTCGAGCCGCTGATTGAGCTCCCGGGCCCTCGCGTTCCAGGTATCGTCGAGCCCGTCGTACAAAGATCGCAGATCCGGGCCCTCGAGACGTTCGAGGAACTCGCACATCGCACCCATGACATAGGGGTGCGAGTTGAACGTGCCTCGGGCGAAGCAGATGTCGGCCGGCCGCTCCTCCCGGAACCGCCGCATGTAGTCCCGCTTGCCGCACAGCACGCCGACGGGAAGTCCGCCGGCCACGGTCTTGCCGTAGGTGACCATGTCGGCGCGCACCCCGAAATAGTCCTGGGCACCCCCGGCTGCGAGCCTGAAGCCGACGAACACCTCGTCGAAGATCAGCACGATGCCGCGTCGCTCGCACACGGCGCGCAGCCTCTCGAGCCACCCCGCGTACGCCGCGCGGTCGAAGTGCGCCTTGCGGCCGCTGTCGAGGAGCGCCGAGTCGCCGGGCGCACTCGAGTTCGGATGCAGCGCCTGCAGCGGATTGACCAGCACACAGGCGATGTCGCCGCGGCTTTCGAGCACGCGCAGGGACGCCTCGTCCATGTCGCGCAGCGTGTAGGTCTCGCGTTCGGTCGCCGGATTGCCCACCCCCGGCTGCACGTCGCCCCACCATCCATGGTAGGCGCCGCAGAATCGAACCAGGTGGCTGCGGCGCGTGTGATATCGGGCGAGACGCACCGCCTGCATCACGGCCTCGGTTCCGGACATGTGAAAGGACACCTCGTCCATGCCGGATATCTGGAGCAGCCGCCGCACGTTGTAGGCCACCACCGGATGGTAGCTGCCGAGCACCGGGCCCAAGTCGCGCACCCGCTCGCTACCCCGGGCGATGCATTCCTTGTAGAAGTCGTTGCCGAAGACATTCACGCCGTAGGAGCCCGTCACGTCGTAGAACTGGTTGCCGTCCAGATCGGTCAGCGTCACCCCGGAGGAGGACGCCACGAACGCACCGCCCTTGAAATGCCGGCGCACAAAGCTGCTGAATTGATAGGGCACGCGGTAACGGCTGGTGAATTGCAGATCGGAAATACCCTCGATGACCTCCGCGGTCAGCGCGGCGTTCTTCGGGCTTCGCGCGGTGAGGGCCGCCGCCAGGCGCATGAAGCCCGTCCGCCGTGCTTCGGCGATGCCGGTGGGAGGGTCGTCGACGCGAAACACCCGATCTTCGCCGTACTCGTAGTAGGGGATGAGGCGCGCGAGACGGCGCGCCATGCGCGAATGTCCCGCCACCGAACGGTGTTTGGCGCGGGAAAGCTGCAGCCGGAGCCGAAGCTTGGGCAGCGCGACGGCCAGCGCACACGCTGCCGAAATCCAAATGATCGTCGTATGGGTCACCTGAAACCTCCGCGCGGACTGTATTTCAGGCGAATGACACTTACATGACCGCCCGCGCTGCCTTGATGCGGCTCCTGCAGCAGGAGGACATCAATTTCCTGCTCACCAATCGAGTCCCCCGCCGCTGGCTCACCCAGGTGGTGGGCCGCCTGAGCCGGATCGAGCGGCCCTGGTTCTGCGCGGCCGCCATCGCGG
>Ga0182013_10006151_pt1 | contig 13713 bp, 9 predicted proteins | sample 612S2MmetaG_FD_120487 | JGI IMG/M metagenome (GOLD analysis project Ga0182013, IMG submission 120487) | Permafrost microbial communities from Stordalen Mire, Sweden - 612S2M metaG | ecosystem: Environmental > Terrestrial > Soil > Wetlands > Permafrost | place: Sweden: Stordalen | collected... | reverse complement strand
CTCGCGCAATGGATCGCGCTCAACCGTCTCACCGAAGTGCGTTTGAACTTGAACAAGTTCGGGCAGAACACCGACACCGGCGAGGTGAACTTCGCCAATCGAACCTGGCATTACGACACGCGATATTTCGATACCAGCATCACGACCATGAAGCGCGTGGTGGTACGCGTCTATGCGGGCGACGCCAAGACCAAGGGAAATCCGGTGGCGGAATCGACGGGATTCTTGGGCTCCGCGCTCGCCACCGCGGGCCTTTCCAACGTCGACTGGACGGTCGGCAGCACCGTGGCCACGGCGACCAATCCCGCCGGCACCACGCCGGGCATGACCCCGGGCACCACCCCAACCGGCGCCACTCCCACGGGCGCCACGCCCACGGGAGCCGCTCCCGTCGGCACCGCACCCACCGGCACCACACCGGTGGTGCCGGCGCCGGCTCCGACGCCGACGCCCAGTCAATGACCCGGTTCTCGCGCAAGCCGAACCGCGGCGCCGGCGGCGGATTCACCCTCATCGAAATCCTGGTGGCGCTGCTGATTCTCGGCATCATGTCGGCGCTGGGATACGGCACCTATCGATCCGCACGTATTTCGGCCGAGCGCACCGAAGAGTCGCTGAAACGCTCCCGCGAAATCGAGTTCGGCATGCGCATGATGGTGCAGGATTTCCTGCAGGCGGTGCCGCGCCCGGTGCGCGACATCCTGGGCGAAAGCCGCCGGCCGGCGCTGCAAGGCAGCAGCGGCGTCGGCACGCTTACCCCCGTTCCCGACTCGACTTCAGGTCTCGGCTCCAGTACCGGCGTGGGCGCAAACTCCACCTCCGGGATGAGTTTTTCCAGCCAGAGCTTCAACTCGGGCTCGAGCCTCGGAACGGCCGCGAACTCGAGCGCGGTGCCCATCGTGGAATTGACGCGCGGCGGCTGGTCGAATACCGCGGGTCAACAGCGCGGCACACTGCAGCGCGTATCCTATGCCATGGTCGATGACGTGCTGAAGCGCAGCTATCAGGTGAATCTCGACAGCGTCCAGGGCAATCAGCCCGTCGTTCAGGATCTGTTCACGCGGGTCAAAGCCGTGCAGTTGCGCTACCTCGACGGCAACCAAACCTGGCAGACCCAGTGGCCGCCGCCGGGAACCGCCGTCGACAGCGGCAACTGGACCCGGCCCGTCGCCGTGGAACTCATCATCGAGTTCAAGGACTGGGGGCGGATTCGCCGGCTCATCGAGGTGGCCGGGTGAGCGCGCGCCGCCGCCAACGGGGGGTCGCGCTCATCATCGCCCTCATTCTGGTGGCGCTGGCCACGATTCTCGCGACGAAGCTGACCTTCGATGGGTTTCTCGAACGGCGCCGCGCCATCGGCGTACTGGCCGCGGAGCAGGCCTTTCAGTTCGGCATGGGGGCCGAGGCCTTGGCCGCCGACGCCCTCGTGCAGGATCTGCAGAACAGCGCCCAGCAAACCACGCTGGCCGCACCCTGGGCCCAGCCCACACAGGCCATGCCGATCACGCCTCAGGACGATCCGGAGGGCGAGCCCATCGGCACCCTGCAGGGCGAACTGGAGGACATGCAGGGCCGCTTCAATTTGAACAACCTGGCCAGGGTGACGACCGACGGCAAACAGGACCCGCAGCCCCTGGAGCAGTTCCAGCGGCTGCTGCGCTCCGTCGGCGTCGACCCCAAATGGGCCGGAATGGCGCGCGACTGGATCGACGCCGACGATCTGCCCGGCTCGCCGGACGGCGCCGAAGACCAGGTCTATACCTCGCAGACCCCGCCCTACCGCACCGGCAACTGGCCCATGACCTCGCCGAGCGAATTGATGAATCTGCCGGGTTTCGGCGCCGACAACTATCGTAAGATCGCCCCCTACGTAACCGCCCTGCCCTCAGCCATCACGCCCATCAATATCTGCACGGCGCCGGCATTGGTGATCGAGAGCCTGGCCGACAGCTTGAACGGCGAGTACTCGCGCAACCCGGAGGTACTGACCCTCGGCCGCAAAACCGGCTGCTTTCCCGATTTGACCACTTTCAGAAATATCCTGGGTCCGAAGGGGGTGGCGGGGATTTCCGATCGATTTGGCGCTACAAGTCGCTTTTTCCGCTTGACGACGCGCATCTCACTTGGCACTTCGGAGTTCACCTTGTACAGTCTTTTGCTGCGTGGAAACGGCGGCAAGGTAACCCCCCTGCTGCGCTCGTTCGGAACAACCTAGGTCCCATGTCACAGACCCTCCTTTTGCGCCTTCCCACCCCCGGTCAAGAAGAGACCGAATGGCTGGTGATGGATGATGCAGCCGACGCGGGCACGACGCGCCAGCGAGGATCGCTGTCTCTGGCCGCCGCCGTATCGCGCAACGGCAAGGTGGTGGCGCTCGCCTCCTCCACCCAGATCCTCCTGGCGGAGCCGGAATTGCCGCCCGGGGCCGGCGTCAAACTCGCCCGGGCCGTGCCTTTTGCCTTGGAAGAGCAGCTGACCGAAGACATCGACCATTTGACCTTCGCCGTCGGACGGCGCCGCCCCAGCGGCGGTACGCCGGTGGCCGTGGTTTCCCGCAGCGTCCTGCAAGGCTGGCTCGCGGACTTGGCGGCCGCGGGACTCGAGCCGTTGGCGATTTACCCGGACATCTCGCTGATGCCGGAAAATCCCGGGCAGACGGTACTGTGGCTGGAACAAGGCCGGCTCGCCGTGCGCCGCCCAGGGAGCCTGCCGTTCGCCGTGGAACTCTCGCCCGTGAGCGAGGCACTGGTCGTGGCCGGCGTCATCGCGGACCCGCTCGATGCCACTGCGCCGCCAAAAACCCCGGAGAGTGCGGTTCTCTACGCCACCCGTGAAGATTGGTCGCGTGCGCAGCACGAGTTTGAACTGCTCACCGACAAATTCGAGTCGCTCAAGGTTCAGCTGCTGGCGGACGGGCCGCTGCCGTGGCTGGCGCGAGCGGTCCCATCCACCGACGCGGTCAACCTGCTGCAGGGCGACTTTGCCCGCACCACCGACTTCAGTGCGCGTTGGCGTCATTGGCGAACTGCGGCTCTGTTGGCGGTGGGCTTGCTCGCCGCGCATGTCACGGCACAAGCCCTGCAGATCAGGCATGCGCGGCATGAGGCCACGGTCCTGGACGGACAGATCGCCGGCGTTTTCTCTTCGGCCATGCCTTCGGAAACGCTGCAGGATCCGCGCCGCCAGATGCAATCGCGGCTGGATCGGATTCACCGGACCGGCGCAAGTCCGGAATATTTCCTGCGCAGCCTGAAAATCCTGGCCGGCGCCATGACGGTTGCGCCGAACACGCAGATCGACGCACTGAGCTACCGGGAGAATTCCCTCGACATGAAGGTGACGGCGCCGAGCCTCGCCGCCCTGTCGCAAGTGTCGCAGTTCATCGGCAAGCAGGGGATGACGGCGGAGATCCAATCCTCGACGCCCATTGCCAGCGGAGTCGAGGCGCATCTGCAATTGCGCAACCCCTCATCGCGGACGCACAAATGAACAAGCTTCGCGCCTGGTATGCCGGCTTGCAGCAGCGCGAACAGCGCATGGTGGCGATCGGCGGCGTGGTCGTCGCCGTCCTCGTACTGGTGCTGGGAATCCTGATGCCCCTGCAATCCGCGGTCTCCCGTGCGGTGCACGGCAATGAGACGAAGCGGCAGGATCTGGCCTGGATGGAATTGAATGCTCCCGAGCTTCGCGCGAACGCGGACTCCTTGCCGGCCAGCACCGGCGAGGCGCCGGTCGTTCTGGTCGATCGGGTGGGCCGCGAGGCCGGGCTCGCTTCGGCCTTTCGCGGAACCCAGCCCAACGGCAACGGCGTACGCGTTCAGCTCGAAGCGGCTCCTTTCGACACCCTGGTGACATGGCTCGCCACCCTCGATGAGCGTTACGGACTCGCGATCGAATCGATCACCGTGGATCGCGCCGCCCAGCCGGGAGTGGTGAATGCCAGCATCACGTTCACCCAGCCGCCGCGCTGAACCGGCGGCGCGTTCGCATTCCTATTGGCCGATCGTTCTCATCGGCCTCGCCGCCGTGCTGGCGGTGATCATCGCCGTCCTGCCCGCATCCATCGCGTCGCATTTCCTGCCTCCGTCGGTGCACGCGGAAGATTTCTCGGGGAGCATCTGGCACGGCTCGGCCGGAAAGCTCAGCGTCGCCGGGCGTGACGCCGGTGCGCTCGAGTGGCGGCTGCATCCGGCGGCGCTGCTCGGCATGAGGGCGGCCGCGGATGTGCACTGGGTCAAGGGCGGTTTCGTGGTCGACGCCGGTCTCGATATGGATCGGCACGGCTACGCGGCGCGGAACGTCAAGGGCGGCGGTCCGATCGAGGATCTGCGCGATGTCGGCGTCGCCGCGGGCTGGCGCGGCACGGCGCTCATCGATTTCAATGAGATCAAAGGCGACTTCACCCGGCCATCGTCCGCCGCCGGAATTCTCCGCATTGCCAATCTCGCCTCGGCACAAGTCGCGGAGGGCACGGATCTCGGGAGCTACGAAGTCCAATTGGCGCAAGGCGCAGTCGCCGCCGACGGCACCGTCAATGCTCAACTCGTCGATACCGGCGGCCCATTGGAATTGCAGGCCCAGATCCGCTACGCCCCGGCGGCACGCACCGGCACGCTGACCGGGACCCTCAAAGAGCGCCCCGATGCGTCCCCTGAGCTTCGAAACCAGCTACAGAACCTTGCGCAATTGCATGGCCGCGATGCCCAAGGACGCATTCCGGTGGACTTCGAAGTGGCTCTGTAGCCGCCAACCCGACCGCTAACCCATGAAGAAAAAATTGAGCTTGTTGCCGTCCAGGTCGCGGAAGTAGCCGGCGTAGAAGCCCCCGCCTCGCGGTCCCGGTGTGCCCTCGTCCGTGGCGCCCAGTTCGAGCGCTTTGCGGTGCAGCGCGTCGACCTGCGCCGCATTTTTCGCCTCCAGCGCCACCATCACGCCATTGCCGACCGTGGCGGGCCTTTTGTCGAAGGGCTTCGTGACTCCCAATCCGGGAGCGTCGTGGCGCGCCGACCAGGCGATGAACTGATCGTTTTCCATCATTCGCTTGGCGCCGATCTCCCCAAGGAGCGCGTCGTAAAACGCGGCAGCCCGCGCCAGATCGTTGGTGCCGATGGTTACATATCCAATCATGTGTCCTCCCGGGATGGCCGTTGGGTGTATTCAATTCGGTCGCCGAACGCATGATAGTCAAAGCGACGTTTCCGAGGAAACGCCGTTTTATCCGCCCGGCCGTCGTGGCGCGGCCGCTTCTAATCACATCTTTAATTGATGTGATTATCATGTACAATCACATCGTCCTTTGTTACCTCACGTACCACGCTGGTTCAGCCACTCACAATGTCCCCAATACAGTGGATCTGGCAATCCCCGAGTTGGCCGAGCCTTGCTTACGACCTAGAACAACTAGCCGAACCGCTTCGACGCGCCAGGAAGGAATATGAGCGCTTGTTCGGGCACGCCGAAACGATCGGGGCACAAGAATTGGCACGAGTCGAGCGGGACGTCTGGTCGGGGGAAGCCGTATCCAGTGCCGCCATCGAGGGCGAGATCTTCGACCTGGCGAGTGTGAGGTCTTCAGTTGGTCGGCGGCTGGGGATCAACCTCGAGTTTATGGCGTTCGTGCCGCGCAACGTGGAGGGGCTGCTCGATGTAATGGAGAGCGCGGCCGCGGACTGGAACAGCGACCTCACCGGCGAACGCTTGTGCCGATGGCAGGCTTCGCTCTTTCCGCAAGACGGTTCTGCGCTGAGGACCATTGAGACCGGCCGCTATCGCACCCACGATGATCCGATGAAAATCGTCAGTGGCCCCATCGGACGCGAAAAGGTCCATTACACTGCACCTCCGTCCGCTGCAATGCGCGCGGAAATGCACGTCTTTCTCGATTGGTACAATCGCGCTCGGAGCACGTCCCTCGACGGCATCCTGCGCGCCGGGCTTGCACATCTCTGGTTCGAATCGATTCATCCCTTTGAAGATGGCAACGGCCGAGTGGGTCGCGCAATAATCGACATGGCTTTGGCTCAGGATGCGCGCAGCCCAACCCGGCTGCACGGTGTTTCCATCGAGCTTCGCCGTCGCCAAAAAGACTACTACGCCGCGCTCAATCAAGCGCAGCGAGGCTCGGGCGACGCTACCCTCTGGCTCGAGTGGTTCGTCGGCGCGTTCGCCGACTCATGTCGCGTCAGCACTGAATTGATCGGGGAATCCGTCACGCGAGCGAGATTTTGGAGCGATCACAAGCATGCCGCCATCAATGAACGGCAACGCAAGGTTTTGGACCAGATGCTGGACGCAGGTCCAAGCCGATTCGAAGGCGGCCTGACACAGCGAAAATACGCCGCAATGGCCGGCATCTCGACAGCGACTGCTTGGCGCGACATTGAAAATCTCCTCAGAAAGGGGATGCTGGAGCAAGGCCAAGGAGCGGGCCGCGCCACTCACTACAACCTTGCAATTCCCGGATGGGCGTGGCTTCCTCCGAAAAAAAAGCGGTGATCCCTCGGATTGGTTTGGCGGACTACGCGCCCCACTCGCGCCACGCGGCGATCAAGGGAAAATACAGCCCGAGGCGAACCGGCTCGGGACCCAGCTTCTGCGCCAGCAGTGCATAGCGCTGCAATTGGGGCCGATAGCGTTCCACTTCACGATCGAGGAACTCTTGCAGGCCGCCGCCCATGTGCTGGCTCGTTTTATAGTCGATCACCCAGCGCACGCCAGAGTCGTCGATGAAACTGCGGTCGAAGACCACGCGCGCAATATTGTCCGGCCTGGATTCCGGGCCCGAGCCAGGGCCCGCAAGGCGCAGGCGCCCCGATAGGGCGTGTTCGCGGACATCGTCGCGGGCCTTTTGCAGTATCCAGCGGCCGCGCGGATCTCGTTGCACGGCAATCAGCGCATCCACGACGCGCGAGGCCGCGGCCGGCAATCGCTCGGCCGGCACGCCGTGCCGCGCCAGCCACCGGCGGTATTGCGGGGCTCGCGCCCGGATGGCATCTTCATCGCTTTTCGCCACGTCCATGGCTTGGAGTTCGGCGTGGACCAAGGTGCCGACCCGACGCGCCGTTTCGCCCGCCCAATCGAATATCGGGGTTTCTTCCCGCGAGATCTGCGGAGTGGTCAACGCCAGCCCCGTCATCGGTCCGCTCCCGAGATCCGGCGCCCAGTCCGCCGGAACGCGCCACAGTGGCCCTCCGCGGGGCGCGCCCTCGTTCGGATCCTCGAACGGCGGTGCCGCACCCTCGACCACAAAATCTACTCCCACGACCGGCCAGAGCACGGCCAGCAAGCTGCCCGCCTTCGGCGACCACGGCGCTGCCGACGAGCGCTCCGGTGGGCGCTCGCCGAAATCCTCGGCCGCGCCGATGGTCGCGGTCAATCGCAGCTGCCATTTCGCGCGCGTGCACGCCACATACAGGAGACGCTCGGCCTCGAGCGCGGCCGAATCGCGGTGCTGCCGGCGGAGGAATTCGAACAACCTGTCGCTGTCCGCGCCCACCGCCGGCCGCGCGGCCATCACCATGCCGTCGCGGCCGGTGCGCGCGAACTGATGCGTGACCAGCAATTGATCGCGGCCGCGCGGTACGTAGCGATCGAGCGCCGGCAGCACGACCATGTCGAACTCCAGCCCCTTGGCCTTGTGAATGGTCATGATTTCGACGTTGCTCGCCGATCCATGATCGGCGTACAAATCCGCAAAAGCAGCCGGCAGATCGGCCGCATCGGGCAGGCCGCGCTGCTCCAATTCGCGCAGGCGCGCAAATGCCGCGCGCGCCAAGTCGAGGTCCTGCGCCGAGGATGCGCAACTCGCACCGCCGAGACACAGCCAGGTGCGCTCGATCCAGCGCGAGATCGACGTGTCGTTGCGCACGCGAAAGGCGGCCTCCAATGTGGCGCGCAGCGCCGCGCAACGCGCGCGCCCGTCCTCGCTGAGTTGCCCGAGGACGGCGTCATCCGCCAGTGCTTCCCACACCAGCGGCGCGGCGCGCGAAATTCGCAGCAGGTCCGCGAGGCTGATGCCGGCCCAGGGCGCACGCAGCACGGCCAGCCACGCGGTCCGATCTCCCAGGTGCAGCAAAGCGCAGAGAAGCATGAGTACGTCTCGTACGATTGCGCGATCCTGCAGCGGCTCGATTCCCACGGCGCGGAAGGAAATTTCCCGCGCGCGCATCGCGGCGGCGATTTCGCGGGCGTGCGTTCGCGCCCGCACCAGCACCACGATGCGCCAGGCCGGATGGCGCTGGGCTTGCTCCGCGATCATGTCGGCGATGGCGCGCGATTCCTCGCCGCGGGTCGCGAAGCCGCGCAGCGCGATGCCGGGGCTCGCCGCCGCCGATTCGGCGGATTCCGCCACGGCCGACTCGCTGGGCCGAAACGCGATGGCGCCGCGGTCCCGATCGTCGCTTTCCGGCAGTACGCGCGAAAAGCAGTCATTGATCCAATCCACCAGCGGCTTCGCGGAACGAAAGTTGTCGCGCAGCCGCTGCACGTCGAAACGAAGTTCGCCGATGCCGTCCTCGGCGAGTTCCAGAAACGCGCGAACCTCCGCTTGGCGGAATCCATAGATCGACTGCATGGGATCGCCGACACAGAACACGCTGCGGCCGTCGCCGGCCTGCCATCCGGCCGTCAGCAACCGTATCAATCCCAGCTGCGCGCCGGAGGTGTCCTGGAATTCATCGATCAGTATGTGCTGCAGCCGATAATCCAGACGCAGGCCGAGATCGGTGGGCGCGTCCGCGGTTCCCAAGGCGCGCAGCGCCGCCAATGAGACTGCCGGAAAATCCGCCGCGCCCTGCTCGCGGAAAACCTGGTCCAGTTCGGCCGCGGACAGCACCAGCACCTGCGCCACTTCCCTTACTCTCGCCCATTGCTCGTCGCTGTAGGCCGGATCCGGCAGAGCCCGAATCTCCGCCAGAATCTGCCGAGCGGCGCCGCTGCGTTCGAATTCCTGCAGCAGATCCATCATCGGCGCCTTGTCGGCGCTGTCGGGCGGAAACCCCTCATTCTTGGTGAGCCTCTTGCGGAACTGTCCCTCCGCGGTCAGCAGCAGCCGGGCCACGCCGCACCACCGGGAGAGGTCGGCCGTCTCGGCGAGCAGCGGCGCCGCGGATTCGATCCAATCCGCGAATTCCGGCCGCTCCTTCTCCAAGCGGCGGCATGCGCCGTGAACGAATTGCGACAGCACCGCGAGTTTTTCGTCGCCGAAAACATCACGCGCCCGGCGCAGCACCCGCAGGATCAGCAGCCGTAAATCCTCATCGAGGTGCAGTCGCACCGTCTTGAGCTGCGCCTCGTCGAGCGCGCTCGCCGCCTGCAGCCGGCCCGCCAGCAGCGGCAGCCAGCGGTCGCGGTGCGGCAGCATGTCGGCGATCAGCTTCAATAGCCGCCGCCAGCGCTGATCGTCGAGCGCCAGCACCCGATCGACCGCGGCCCCGAACTGATCGTCCTCCTCATGCGCCAATGCGCGGCGTGCCGCCTCCTCGTAGCAAGGTCCCGCGTCGGCGAGCACGTGGAAAGCGGAACCCGCGCCGGCGGAAATCGGCAGCTGGCCGGCGAGCCATGCGTTGAAGGCGTCGATGGTTTCGATGCGCAGCCGCGACGGCTGGCGCTCGATGTCCAGGTGCGCGGCATTCAAATGACGTTTCGCCGCCACGGCCAAACTCCATGTTTCACCGTTCATGCCCGCCGGGCAGTGCTCGAGCCGGGCGGCATGCAAGGCCGACAGCACGCGCTCGCGCATTTCCTGTGCGGCACGGCGGGTGAATGTCAGGGCCAAAATACGTTCCGGCGCATCGGCCAGCGCCAGGAGCCGCAGATAGCGCTGTACCAGCAAGGTGGTCTTGCCCGAGCCCGCCGGCGCCTGCACCAGCACCGATGCGTTCGCACTCACGGCACGGTCGCGCGCCGCCTGGTCGGATGCCCTGGCCTTCGGCTCACTCATCGACATCGCCCGCCTCTTCGAGGGCCGCCGGGACGCGGCACAGACCATGCAGCCGGCACGTCTTGCATGCGTGCAGCGTCGGCGCGACCGCCGCGCGTCCCGCCGCGAAGTCGGACGCAAGGGTATCGAGTCGCTGCGACCACACCTCGATCAGCGCCGCGAAACTCGGCATGCCTTCGAGCGCCGTCGGCTGGCTGCGCGGCCGGAAAATCGCCCCGCGCGCAGCTTCGGCCACGAAGCCGCATTCCGAAGCGTTTACCCGGCCGTAGGCAACGGCGACCAGCGCCTCGGGATGCAGGAGCGCGTAGACAGGCAGCTGCGGATTGTCGGGACGCTCACCGCGCCAATCCGCAGCCGCGAGTCCCGTTTTGTAGTCGATCAGTACGCGCGCACCGTCGGCGAGCCGGTCGATTCGGTCGATCCGTACGGAGAAATCGAGGCCTCCGTGCCGTGCCACCTCCGCGCCCTGCTCCAGCTGCTCCACTTCGAAGGTTGCGCGCGCCCGTTCGGCCTCCAGCCAATTGCGCAGCACATGATGCATGCGGTCGCGTTCGCGGTTGCGCCATCGGGGACCCGGGTCGTGAATACGGCATACTTTCGTCAGGGCATGGCTCGCGGCATCATCCAGCAGCTGCCACAGCGCGGGCTCGTCCGACGAAATAGTCCACAGAGCGTCCGAATCGCGCAGCACCGCCCATATATGCTCAAGGGCGTGGTGCATCAACTCGCCCCGTTCCCGATCGTTGAATCCAGGGACCGGCCGCTCGAGCCGCTCGCATTGCAGGCGAGTCTCGGCGAAGCCGCGAAATGCGCAGCGAGACTGGGCCCTCAAGGTCGCGACGCCGCGCGTGCGCTCGCCGATCGCAAAGGGCGGGGCCAGTTCGTCCGTCAGGCGCTCGAGCGCGGGTGATGCCTCGAGAAGCGACTGCCAGTGCGGCTGCGGCAATGGCAATGGCAATGGCAGAGGCAATGCCGGCAAGGTTGACGCCGTCGCCGTGGTCTGGGGCAACAAGGGGCTGGGCGCGGCAGGCCGGCCGTCGCTCGCATCCGCGTAGCTGAACACGCACTGGGCGGCGCGCACGGTCCAGCGGCTCTGCAACTCGAGCGCGTGCTGCAGTTGGGACTCGGACGCCGCCGCGACCACGCCGAAATCGCGCTGCAATCCCGCCGGCAATAGAGGAATGGGCTCCGCCGAGGGCGGCCATCGCTCGTCGTCGCAACCGCTCACCCATAGGCCGTCGTAGTTCAGCCACGGGTCGATGAGCTGTCCGCTGATCCAGATGGGCGGCACGCCGGTTTGCACTTGAAACGCCGTGTCGCGGGCCGCGCGGCGCAGAATGCTCTGCGCCGATTGCTGCGAGTGGGTACCGAAGATCGAATCGGCGGTCGCGAGCGCGCCCAGCAGCTCGCGGAACCGCTCCGCGGCCTGGTACTCGATGCTCGACCACCGTTGGCGCAGTTCCCACGGGCCCGATTCGAAGGCCGTGATCCATGCCGGCACCCAGCGGCTCATGGGATGGCTGCCGCGAAGTTCTTGCAGCGCCCGAACCATCGCGGACAGCCGCTGCACGGCGGCGACGGGCCCAAGCCCGTGCGCAGCCGAAATTCTCTGCGAGTGCGTCAGCCACGCCGGGAAGTCCGCCTCGTGCGGACCCTGCCTGCGCAGCTGCAGATCGAGGAGGGCTGCCGCGCCCGCTTCCGCCGCGGATGCCTGCAATTCCGGACTGCGCAACAGCGCACTGAATCGCTCGAAGGAAAGAGATCCAACACTCGCGGCCAAACATTCCAATGCCGCGCGCACGGGAGCGAAGTCGGCCAGCGGAGTACCCCCGGCCACCGCATAGGGTGCGATGCCGGAGCTGTCGGCCAGGGTGAAGCGCTGGGGCGCCAAAACCACATCGAATGCATCCACCACTTCGGCACGGCGCAGATTCAGATCCGGTACGCAGATCCAGGCGCGGAACCGCTCCGTGGAGCGCAGGTTTTGCAGCGCCCAGCCGGCAATCGCCGCGAGTTCGGCCGCGGGAGAGACGGCATGCACCCGATGCAAAGTCCGCGAGCCGATGCCGGGCGGCGCAATCATCATGCCGCGGCGCTGCAGCCATTGACGCGCCACCGGCCTCCACACCGGACTCTCGATCCAGGCGACCGGTTCGTCCGCACCGTCGGCACGCCCGAGCAGTTCGCCGGCGTCGATGCAATCCATGAGCCGGCACTGCTCGACGAACTGCCGGTTCCAATCGAGAAACACCCGCGACTCCTCGGAAAACGCCGCGTGGGCGGCGACGGCCTGCAGGGGAATCCCATACTCATGCACGGCGCGCCGCGCCCGCCGTGCGGCGCGGGCGGCGCCCGCCGGATCGAGGACATCCTGCCCGGCGGCGCTCGATTCGATGACGGCACGCCACAGCTCGCGCTCTTCGGCATCGCTGAGCACGCGCGGCGATCCGGCATCCGTGAGTTGCCGCCGGGTATGCTGCTCGCGCAGCCAGCCGCCGAAATCGCGGACGCGCGGTGTGGGCCACACCTCGTTCCCGGCGTCTTGATGCATGCGTTCGACGGCATCGAACAGCGCGGCCGCCAGTTCGGTGTTGGGCGCAAGGATGGTATGGCCGGCCGCGGCGGCCGCCATCAGATCGGGCGCGTGGATTTCCTTGCTCAGTGTTGCCGGACCTTCGCGGAGGATCCCACGATTTGCAGCTCCGGGCGCGCCGCGGCCTGGGCGTCGAGCACTTCTTCGATGCGTGCGAACACCGTCGCGAGAACCGCCGGCTCGGGCAGATTGGTGATGCGGAAACTATTCCGGTACGGCACGTTGAAGCTCACGCCCGGCGCCACCAAGACATGCTTGTTCTCCAGCAGATCGAGCGCGAAGCTCTGGTCGTCGAACTGCGGCAGCACGTCGCTGCGCACCTCGACGAAGGAGTACAGGGCGCCCATGGGACGCGACAGCCGCAGATACTTGCTGCCGGCAACGCCGTCGATGATGGTCTGCCGCGACTGGTACAGGCGGCCGCCCGGACGCGTCAATTCCCGGATGCTTTGGTGGCCGCCGAGCGCGGTCTGCACGGCCCATTGTCCGGGGACATTACTGCACAGCCGCAGCGACGAGAGCAGCTCCAGTGCGGCGAGATAGTCGCCCGCGCTTTCGATGTCGCCGGAAAACACCGCCCAGCCGACGCGATAGCCGCACGCCCGGTACACTTTGGACAAGCCGCTCATCGTGCAGCACAAGGTGTCGTGGACCAAGGTCGCCATGGGCACGAACGCCGCGTCGTCATACAGGATCTGGTCGTAGATCTCATCGGACAGCACCACCAGGCGATGCTTCTCCGCCATTCGGGCGATCGCGGAGAGCGTCTCGAGCGGATACACCGCGCCGGTGGGGTTGTTGGGATTCACGATGACGATGGCGCGCGTGCGTTTGGTGATCAGCGCTTCGATGTCCCGCGGATCCGGAATGAAGGAGCGCGACGCGGCACAGGGATAATGCACCGCGCGCCCCGTATTGAGATTCACGGCGGCCGTCCACAGTGGATAGTCGGGGCTCGGCACCAGCACCTCGTCGCCGGGATTGAGCAATGCCCGCAGTGTCAGATCGATCAACTCGCTCACGCCGTTGCCGATGAACACCTCTTCCGCCGTGACGCCGCGCACGCCTCGTTCCTGCTGCTGCATCACGACCGCTTCGCGCGCCGGGAAGATCCCCTTCTGATGCACGTACCCCTCGCTGTGGCGAAGGTTCTCGATCATCGCGAGACGCATGGTCTCCG
>Ga0182013_10006150_pt1 | contig 13714 bp, 10 predicted proteins | sample 612S2MmetaG_FD_120487 | JGI IMG/M metagenome (GOLD analysis project Ga0182013, IMG submission 120487) | Permafrost microbial communities from Stordalen Mire, Sweden - 612S2M metaG | ecosystem: Environmental > Terrestrial > Soil > Wetlands > Permafrost | place: Sweden: Stordalen | collected... | reverse complement strand
TTCTCGCGCAGCAGGATCAGGCACTGCTCGGGATCGAGGTCCTGCGGGCGCAGCGCCAGCGCGCCGCCCCGGCGGCAGGCGGTCTCGGTGTGCATGCGCAGCAGCAGCGTGTCCAGCTCCGGGTCATCACCAGTGGTCGCCGCCGCGTGGTTGATCTCGGCCAGGCGCTTGTCGGCGACCGCCCGGCGGGTCGAGGGCAGGCGGCGCGGCTTTTCCACCTTCCGGGCCGGGTTGCCGGCCGGGTCGAGCAGGCCGTCTTCCTCGGCGTGCTTGTACATGCAGCGCAGGGCGGCGATGAGGTGCTCGGCGGCGCTGCGCCCGCCGCGGGAGTTCCGCCGGGGCACGACGTTGGCCCGGACGTGCTGGACGAGCTGCCCGATCTCTGACGGCGTGGGCTCGTCGATGCCGCGATCGCCCCAGTGCTCGACCACCCGGTTCCAGTACGAGCCGTACGCCTTGCGGCAGCCGTCGCTGACCAGGGCTGACACGACCGGGATGTACTCGGCGAAGGTCGGGGCGGGCGGCTTGGCCGCCGGGGCAGTCAGCAGGTCGGCGGGGGTCAGGTCCATGCGCTCCAGCAGGAGCATGGCCGCGTCGACCACGGCTTGCCCGGGGGCGGCTGAGCGTGCGTCAGGTCCGGTGATCGTCATCGGTCTCCTCCTTCACGTGCCGGGAACGGGATGTGCGCGGCGAGGGCCTGATCCACCACCGCGAGTGAGTAAGCGGTCAGGGTGTCCTCGGCGGGGATGGCGGTGAGCAGGACCGGGTCTCCGGGGTGAAGCCCGCAGCGGTGCCGCAGCGCCGCGGGGATCGGGACGCAGGACCGGGGCGGCAGGGTGACCAGGCCGGAGCGGTCGACGTGGGCGAGCCCGTACACCACGTCCCGGGGAAGCGCCGGCGGGCGCACGGGCGGGACCGTGAGCGGCAAGGTCCGGGCAGCGGCAGGCGCGCGGGCGGGACGGGCCGCGGCAGGAGAGGGAATGACAGGGGCGATCAGCGTGCCGGTCACGGCTGCCTCCCGCGACAGGAGGCGGGACCGGTCAGCGCCGTGGGGAGGCCGCAGGCATCAGCCGGGCCGTCCGCGTGTTCAAGCGGTGCTCTAAAAAGGGTGATGTACCACCACTCTGGGTGTCCGAGGCCCGAGGCCTACCAATTGCGCATGGTGATTCGATCGCATTGACCAGGACTTTTGTTCTTGGTGGTGCCCGGTGATGGCAGCCGATTGGGTTGTCAGGTGGACGATTGCTGGGGCTGTGGTCGGTATCGCTGCGGTTGCTGCGTGGCGTCCTGCGAGAAGGCGTACGCGGCTGTGTTCAATAACCGCCAGGTGTCCCCGATCATGAAGGAATGACCATACGCCCGCCCTCCGGGATCCCGCTGCCCGAACTGGTGCTGGTCGCTAACCGGGTCCTCGCTGAGGAAGCCGAGGCCCTCCGCACGGCGCTGGAGGACTTCTCGAACGCGCCGCGGCCCGGCTGCCCGTGGGAGCTGGATGGTAAGGCGATCTCGGACCAGGTCGGCCCGGAGGCACATGGCCGGGCCGAGCTTCTGCGCTATGCACGGGCATCAAGCGGTGCTGATCTACGTCAACGCCTATGATCACCTGCCGACCCTGGGCAGGATTCGGTTCAGGCATCGCGCAGGCGCAGGAGCAGGCCCCGCGGCCAGCAGCGCGGCCGCAGCCCATCCCGCCAGCACGCGCCGCGCGTCCTCAGAAGATAAAGGGGATCAGCATTTTCGTGGACTGCTGGTACTCCGGATAGGCACCGGGGAAGAGCCTGGTCATATTGCGCTCCTCCACGAAGGCGCTGTAGATGAAGTACCCGCCGATCAGTGCCACGGCGATCAGCCACCAGACGCTGACGGCGATCGCCGAGCCGATCATCGCCAGCAGGATGCCGGTGTAAATCGGGTGCCGGATCGTCCGGTACGGGCCGGATGTGACGAGCTCGGGGTCTTCCTTCGTGGACGTCGGCATTCCCCAGTTCCGGCCGAGGTAGATCCGCGCCCAGACGGCCAGTCCCAGGCCGAGGACCCAGATGGCGAGGCCGACGCCCCACAGGACCGGGTCTCTGACGTATCCGACGCCATGCCCCTTCAGCACCCGCAGCCGGACCAGGAGCACGACGACCAGGATGAACACCACCCGGACGCCCGCGAAGCGCGCCCAGTTGCCCCGTCCCCGCTGTCCCCGCTTGGCCCCGGCGGATGCGGCGAACCAGCCCACCCAGAAGATGACCCAGCCCACGCCGATCACGATGTCAACCACTCGCATCGAAGTACCCCTCCGTTCGCTACTGGGCCCGCAGCCTGATCAGGCCAGTCCCGTACACGGTCCCCGCGTCATAGATCGCGCCTGTGGTCTTCATGCGGCGCCGGCCCGGTCGCGCAGCGGGAGGGTGAAGTCGCTGCCGCCGCGCCTGCTGGCGTCAGTCACTGGCGCGGTGGTAGCCAGGAGGGTAACGCGCAGGGGCAGGTCACTGGGCTGCCGCTGCTGCTCGGCCGCCCAGGCCATGACCGAGTCCGAGACGAGCTGCGCCTGCGCCGCCGTCGGGTCCTGGCCCAGGTGAATGTAGGCCTCCTGGTGCGCAGGCTCGGTGCGCAGGGTGAGTCCGGGGAAACTGGCGGCGAGCTGGCCGGCCAGGTCCTGCGGCACCGGCCAGCAGAACTCCACCGGGCCGCCGCTGTCCTGGTTCACCTCCCCGTAGTAGATCAGGAACGCGGCCCCAGCGACGCCGTCTACCCGCGGCGGCGGCTGGGCCTTGAGCATGCCGATGACCTCCTTGCCCAGGTCCCAGACTTCCTGCTGAGTGCTGGCATGCCGCAGCAGGCAGAGCAGGCTGCGGGCGGGGATATCGCGGACCTTGACCTCGTACATGACGTTCCTCTTTCCAGTCAGGCGGTCAACGAGGTAGCCGGCCAGGTCCCGGCGGGCAGCATGATCGGCTTCAGCCCCTGACCAGTAAGCGCCGACTTGCGCCGCAGCGGCCTCCGGCTCCAGGCCGAGGATCAGCTGGATCTGCGCCAGCGGCACTCCGATCTGGCGCAGCGACGCGACCAGCCGAGCGTTGTCCAGCTGACCGGCGGCATACCAGCGGTAACCAGAGTCCGGATCGACCTGGGCGGGCGGCAGCAGTCCCAGCTCGTCATACAGGCGCAGCGCCTTCGCCGACTGGCGGGACAGCCTGGCGAACTCACCGATGCTCATGGTGACCATCACTTCCCGGCTCCGGTGCTGGGACAGCGCGTTGAGGCTGCCCATCATGACGGTGTGGTCGTCGATGACGACGACCTTTTCGTGGGTGACGTTCACCTCTATTACGTTGAGGACGACGGCGCGCAATGCGGCGAGGGCTTCGGCGAAGTGCTTTTGCTGCTGGAGCGTGTCACTCGGGTCGCGGACGAATACCGTGACCCTGACGCCGCGGCCGACCGCCGCCTGGAGCAGCGGTAGGAGGGTTCGGACACGGGACGCGACCCAGGCCGACCACACCCAGATCGAGCTCTGGGCCTGGGAGATCAGATGCGCCAACTGCTCGTAGAACGAGAGCTCGTCGTGGATATCGGTGATCGTGACATGCCTGGCGAGCACCTCCGCCAGAAGCCTGCCTTCCGGACCGAGGTTCGGAGGTTCCCATTCAGGCGGCGTGATCAGGCTTGTTGCGGGGACGCTGCGTACCTGTCTGTCGCGCAGCAGTGCGCCGAGATGTCCTAATGCCGTGCCGGGCTTGGCGCTCCGGACACGCTCGCGGCTTACGATCACGTACAAGCGATGCTGAACCCGTGTGGTGGCCACGTTAAAAAGGCGCACGCCGTTCTGCTGCCATGTGCTGCTGCCGGGCCGCCGGGAGGCCTGCCCGATCCAGAGGCCACCGTCGTGCCAGGGCTCGACCATGTCGAAGACTACGACGGGGAACTCCCTGCCTTGGAAGCGGTGCGCGGTGCCGACCTCTGCCAACGGGCGTCCGCCCGGCTCTACATCACGTAGTGCTTCCAGGGTGGCATCGGCATGGACGGAATAGGGCGTGACCACCCCCGTGGTCTCGCCGTACTCGTGGTGCAGTTCCACGAGCGCCCGGGCCAGCAGGAGGCCTGCGGCCCACCAGCCCGCCTTTGGGCTCATTCGCCTAACCGCAGCCAGTTCGTGCAGGCCGTCTGTGTCGACGAGGACGATCTCGGGGGCAACGTCGTCGTGGCCGCGGACCGCGCCGCCGGCCTTGAGGAGCCTGGCGGTCTGGGACCATAGTCCTTCGCGCCAGTGAGGTGCGCCTCTGCTGACCCGGCCTGGGGACAGGCGACTCTCAGAAGATGAGATCACTATTTCCGCGTCGGCGCGGTAAGGACCCGCCTGATCGGGGTAAGACGCAGGATCAGGGCGTGACCGCCCCGCAGGCCTCGCCGACGGCGGGGCGCGCGTGCTGCTGCCCGGCCCTGCCGGTGGTGCGGGTCGTCATGCCGGCCACCCCGGCCCGGCCGCATCCGACTGATCTGCTGCTGTGCGGTCACCACTACCGCATGTCCCGGCGCACCCCGGCCGCCATGAACGCCACTGTGCACAAGCTATGGGAAGTACCCGGTGATATGCCCGTGTTGTCCGATCCAATGCGCCGAACCCTCAGGCGCCGGTCACATGATGCACTGAGGCTGGCCGGCGCCCCGCTGGATCTGTCAGCAGGCATGGGTGCCCGGCTGACCGGAGGGCAACGATGGCAGATGGCTGCGACGGGCTGATTGGCCGCACGGCAGAGGCGGTGGCCTTCACCTGGGAAGGTGCCGCGCTGCCGGGTGGGCGTGGCCAGGTTGGGTCCGTGCGCCGGCGCGTCGAGGCGCTGAGCGCCGCTGGCGTGGATGTTGCGGTCGTCAGCGAAGCAGGTGCCGCGTCCGTCGATGGGCAGCTGCGGTCGCGGCCGCCGGGCCCTGGCCGCTTGCTGCTATGCGCCAGCCGCGGCTCGGAAATGTTCGAGGCGGGACCGGATGGTCTGCGGCTGCCGGGCTGGCGGGCTGACGGGCGCGCCGACGGGTTCCCGCCGCGGGCTGGAGGCCGCACCGGCAGCTCGGATTCCATGCGAGACATCCTCAGTTTCGTGGCCCGGCGAGGTGTGGGGCCAGGGTTGGTGCTGGTCATCGGGACTGAGTTCGGCGTGCTGGACGGGGTCGCCGGGAGCGATTCGCTGCTGCTGATTCCCGAGGCAGCGCGGGTGATCGCGGTGTCTGTGGGGGCGGAGCCGGGCTTGCTGCCGCCTGGCGTGCTGCATGTGGGCGGGGGCCGGGCGGTGTTCCTGCGTCTGCTCGACGAGCAGTTGCGGCGGCGTAGCCGGGGGCGGGTCGCCGGGGTGGACGAGGATCCGGCGTGGATCTTGCGGGAGACCGGGGTCGACCCGCTGCGCCGCCGGGTGACCGAGTCGCTGTTCACGCTGGGTGCCGGCGGCATAGCGACACGCGGGTCGGTGGAGGAAGGGGTGCCGGGCGGGGTCCCGTTGGTGCTGGCCGCCGGCATCTATGACGGTACTGGCCAAGGTCAGCACTTGCTGCCTGGCCCAGGGTGGACTGGCCTGGCGGTCGAGCCCGCGCCGGCCCAGGGCGTCCGGGTCCTGGACCTGCGGACGGGAGTGCTGGCACGTACGGAGCAGGGGCCGGACGCGTACCGGCTGCGGTCATTGCGGCTGGCCAGCATCACCATCCCGGGCGTGGTCGCGATGCGCGCCGAGGCGCTAGCTAGCCGGCTACGCCCGGGAGTCCCGTTCCGGCGGCCGCCCGGGAAAGCGATGGCGGGCGGGCGTCAAGACGGCCTGCGCTGGGCGAGAGTCGATGCGGATCCCGGAGGCGGCATCAGTGCGCTCGCGGTGCAGCGCCTGCGGCGTGACGGCCAGCTGCGCACCGTGGAGCGGGTGGCCAGCTACGTCACCGGTCAGCGACGGCGCCCTGGGCCCGGCGAGGCCGCGGATGCGCTCCGCGTGGCGGAGGATCTCGGTTTCGACCGGCTCCTGGCCGGGCACCGGGCGGCCTGGGCCGCGCGCTGGGAGGCGGTTGACGTCCGGATCCCTGACGACCCCGCCGCCCAGCTCGCCCTGCGGTTCGCGCTGTTCCAGCTGTGGTGCAACACCAGGGCCGGTGGTGAGCTTGCGGTGGGGGCGCGGGGACTGTCGGGCACCGGGTATGCGGGGCACGTGTTCTGGGACGCGGATGTGTTCGTGCTGCCCGCCGTGGTGAGCATTGACCCGGCGGCCGCCGCTGCGATGATCCGCTACCGGCTGCGGCGGCTCAAGGCAGCCCGGGCCCGGGCCCGCGCCGTCGGCCGGCGGGGGGCCTGCTTCCCGTGGGAGTCCGCGGCCAGCGGCGAGGATGTCACGCCGGCCAGCGTGCCTCTCGGCGGGCGCGTGGTGCCCGTCCTGGCCGGGCAGCTGGAAGAGCACGTGACGGCCGACGTGGCCTGGGCGGCTGCCCGCTACGCCGAGTGGACCGGGCGCCCGGCCCGGTTCGCGCTGCCGCTGCTGCTGGAAACCGCCGGGTACTGGGCGTCCAGATGCCGGCTGGACGATGCGGGTGACGCGCACATCGACGGGGTCATCGGCCCGGATGAGTACCACGAGCGGGTCAACGACAACGCTTACACCAATGTGATGGCCCGCTGGAATCTCCGCGCGGCCGCTGATGCCGCCGGGCGTGCCGGGCTCCCGAATGCAGAGGGCAGGCGCTGGCGGGACCTGGCCGGGCGGATCGTGGATGGCTATGATCCGGCGACCGGGCGTTATGAGCAGTTCGCCGGCTACTTCGGCCTCGAGCCGTTGCTGGTCGCGGACTTCGCCACACCGCCGGTGGCGGCTGACCTGCTACTTGGCCGGGAGCGGGTGGCCGGCTCGCAGCTGATCAAGCAGCCGGATGTGCTGATGCTGCACCATCTGGTTCCCGGGGAAGTCGCGGCCGGCTCGCTGGGACCGAACCTTGACTACTACGGCCCGCGGACCGCGCACGGGTCGTCGCTGTCACCCGCGGTCACCGCGTCGCTGCTCGCTCGCGCCGGACGGCCGGATGAGGCGCTGGCGATGCTGCGCACCGCGCTCGCGCTGGACATCGCAGACCTGAGCGGGATGACCGCGGCCGGCCTTCACCTGGCCAACCTCGGCGGAGTCTGGCAGGCGGTCCTGTCCGGCTTCGCCGGCGTGCGGGTCGGGGCCGGGGTCCTGAGCGTCGATCCGCAGCTGCCCGGAGCATGGGGAAGCCTGCAGGTGCGATTCCGCTGCCTGGGGCGGCGGGTGCGGCTAGATATCACACGCGAGCGGGTCGAGATAGGCACCGACGGGCCGCTGCTGGCGGGACTGGCTGGCGCAATGCCCAGACGTGTGGCTGACCGGGCCAGTTTCGACCGGCGCGGATGAGGAGTCTGACATGACGCAGGTCCTCGCGGTCCTAGGTGACGGTGTGACCGAGGCCCCGGTGATCGACACGGCGGCGGCGCTCGCCGAGATCGCGCACGCCCAAGTGCGGCGGATCAGCCTGGCCGGGGACCTGAGCGCGGAGCGGGCCGCGGCTCAGGTGCTGGGCGCACTGCATAGCCCCGGCATTGTGCTGGCCGTGCTGGCCAGGGATGAGCAGTCGCGTCCGATCTGGCGGCGCGTCACGCAGCGATCCGCCCGGCCGGTGGTCCTGGTGCCGGCCGCGGCGCGGGGCAGGCGCCCTGAGATCCGCCGGGTGCTCCTGCCGCTGGACGGGACGGCGGAGTCGGCCGCGGCGGTGGCCGGTGCGGTGGAGCAGTTCGCCCGGGCCGGAGTCGATCTGGTGGTGCTGCACGTGTTCGACGCTGAGACTGTGCCACGGTTCTGGGATCAGGCCGCGCACGCCGGGCAGGCCTGGGCAGAGGAGTTCCTGGCCCGCTACTGCGCGCAGCCCGGCGTGCGGCTGGAGATCCGCACCGGGGCGGCCGGGGAGCACGTCCTGGACGTGGCGGAGGCCGAACGGGCCGACATGATCGCACTGGGCTGGTCGCAGCAACTCGACCCGGGCCGGGCACGCACGGTCCGGCGGGCCGTGCTGGACGCTGTGATCCCGGTGATGCTGGTGCCGATGGGCTCGGGATGACGGGACGTTGGGCCCTGCCGGCAGGCCGGACCGCTTTGATCTCGTACAGGTATGAAGGTTTATGCCGTTTGCCTTGACGCCGGGTCGGCGCCGCTGCGCAGGCTGCGGTGCCGAGGCCCTGACCGCGGTGACCGGCAGCGAGCGGACCATGTTCTCGTGCGAGTCATGCGGGCTGTGCTGGCGGGCGGAGCTCGGATCGGTCCACAGGGTCGATAGCAAGGGCCGGCGTGCCCGCCCGGGCACGCCGGCACCCGCTGACCCGTCCGCCCGCACATGATCGGAGGATCATGCGTATCGGCCTGATTGCCCCGCCGTGGCTGCCCGTCCCGCCACCCGGTTACGGCGGTACCGAGGTCGTCATCGACAACCTCGCCAGGGGCCTGCAGGCACTGGGTCACGACGTGCGGCTCTTCACGGTCGGTGACTCCACCTGCCCGGTGCCGCTCGAGTTCCTGTATCCCACGGGGATCACGCCGATGGATGCTGACATTCCCGAAGCGGCTCATGTCCTGGCCGCCTACGACGCACTGGCCGATGTGGACATCATCCACGACCACACCGCCCTGGGCCCGCTGGTGGCGGGCCGCCGCGGGATCCGCCAGCCACCGGTCGTGACCACCAACCACGGGCTGTTCACCCCCCAGACACGCCGCATCTACGCCGAGGTCGCCCGGCACGCCTGGATCGTGGCGATCTCGCACTCGCAGGCCCTCGCCTCAGGCGGGATCCCTATCGCCGCGGTCATTCATCACGGCATCGACCTGGAGGTGTACCAGCCCGGGCCCGGGGACGGCGGCTACCTGCTGTTCGTAGGCAGGATGTCCGCCGATAAGGGAGTCCACCTCGCGGTGCGGATTGCCAGGCGCGCCGGACAGCGGCTGGTGATCGTAGCGAAGATGCGCGAGCCCGCCGAGCGGGCCTACTTCGAGCAGAAGGTGCGGCCGCTGCTCGAGCCCGGCGATGAGATGCCGGCCGAGCAGCCGCTGGCGTCCCGGCTGGAACTGATGCGCGGGGCAGCGGCCCTGCTCAACCCGATCACCTGGCGCGAGCCGTTCGGCCTGGTGATGGTCGAGGCACTCGCGTCGGCGACCCCGGTGCTAGCCTTCCCGAACGGCGCGGCGCCCGAAATCGTCGACCAGGGCCGCACCGGGTACCTGTGCCGCGACGAGGCGCAGATGGTCACCGCAGTTGGCCGCGTGCCCCAGATCCAGCGCCGCCAGTGCCGGGACGCCGCGGAGCGGCGGTTCTCCCTCGCCCGGATGGCGCTAGACCACCAGCGGCTCTACCGCCGCATCCTGCGCGACCCCGGCCAGCTGCGCCGAGGGTGCGCAGCCGGCGCGAATGCAGCGCCTGACAGGCGCGAATACTGCGGAATGGCATCACGGGCGCAGCAGTGACGGAACCGTGGGCCTCGGGCGGCCCTTCAGCAAGCGGGGGACTCGCGGGCGGCCACGTGACATTGGTTGAAGGTTCCACATTTTGCATCAGCGAACCCGGCGGCGACATCCGGCCCGGGCATGCCCAGGGGCTGTTCGTCCGGGACACGCGCATGCTGTCACACTGGGAACTCCTCGTGGACGGCAGCTCGCCGGAGCCTTTGACGGTCCAGCAGGCCGAGCCGTATGCCGCCGCGTTCCTGGGCCAGATGCCGCCGTCGGCCGGGCTGGCGGATAGCACGCTGCTGGTAGTGCGGCGCCGTTACGTCGGCGACGGCATGCGCGAGGACGTCACCCTCCAGAACACCGCGCTGCTGCCGGCCACGTGCATCGTGACGCTCGCCGCCGACGCCGATTTCGCTGACCTGTTCGAGGTCAAGGACGGCCGGGTGCGGCCGCAGGCCGCGGCCAGCGCGAGCGCCGAAGACTCGACGCTGAGGCTGGCCAGCCGCCGGGGTGAACCTCAGCGCGGGCTGCTCATCCGCGGCGACGGGCGCCCCTCGATCACCGGCGGCGTCCTTGAGTGGGACGTCACGGTCCCCGCCCGCGGCCAGTGGACGGCAAGCATAGAAGTGGTGCCGGTCACCGGCGGGGTCCCGATGACCCTGCGCCACCCGCGCGGCCAGCCCGTCGAACATGCCATTCCCGCGCGCAGGCTGCGGGAGTGGCGGCAGAGCGCTCCGCAGCTGAGCACCGCCGACCGGGGCCTGACGGCGGTGCTGCAGCGCAGCGTGGAGGATCTGGGCGCGCTGCGCATCTTCGACCCGGAGTACCCCGGACGGCCGGTGGTGGCGGCGGGCGCGCCGTGGTTCATGGCCCTGTTCGGCCGGGATTCGCTGCTGACCTCGTGGATGCTGCTGCCCTGGGATGCCGGGATGGCCATCGGCACCTTGCAGACGCTGGCGAGCCGGCAGGGAAACGCCGTCGACGCCGCGTCGGAGGAGGAGCCGGGCAAGATCTTGCACGAGGTCAGGTTCGGCCCGGCGGCCGCGCTCGCGCTCGGCGGGCGCAGCGCCTACTACGGAACCGCGGACGCCACCGCGCTGTTTGTCATGCTGCTCGGGGAACTGCAGCGGTGGGGCGGCCACGACGCCGAGGTCCAGGCGCTGCTGCCGCACGCCGACCGGGCGCTGGAATGGATCGAGCGCCACGGAGACGCTGACGGCGACGGGTTCGTCGAATACTCCCGCAAGACCAGCCGCGGCCTGGTCAACCAGGGCTGGAAGGACTCACCGGACGGGATCAACTTCGCCGACGGGCGGATCGCCGAGCCTCCCATCGCCCTGGCCGAGGTGCAGGGATACACCTATGCGGCCTACCGGGCCAGGGCCCGGCTCGCGGCGGCGGCGGGCGACGTGGCGGGCGTGAGCCACTGGAACGCCAAGGCCGGCCGGATCAAGGAGGCGTTCAACGACGCCTACTGGCTGGCTGACCGCGGCTGGTTCGCGGTGGCGCTGGACCGGGGCAAGCGGCCAGTCGACTCGCTCACCTCGAACATCGGGCACTGCCTGTGGACCGGGATCGCGGACCCGGGCAAAGCCGCCCTGACCGCAGAGCACCTGCTATCCGAGGACATGTTCAGCGGCTGGGGAATCCGGACCCTGGCCGCGTCCATGACCGCTTACAACCCGATGAGCTACCACAACGGGTCGGTATGGCCGCACGACAACGCGCTGTGCGCAGCCGGCCTGATGCGGTACGGCTTCACCGGCCACGCGCAGCGGATCGCCGAGGCCATCTTCGACGCGGCCGGGCATTTCGGCCACCGGCTGCCCGAACTGTTCTGCGGCTTCGCACGGACCGACTACCCTGCTCCGGTGCCCTACCCGACCTCCTGCTCGCCGCAGGCGTGGGCCGCGGCCGCCCCGCTGCAGTTGCTGCACACCCTGCTGCGGTTCACCCCTGAACTCCCTGCCGGCCGGATCTGGTGCGCCCCGGCGATCCCGGAGCGCTACCTGCCGCTGCACCTGAGGAACCTGCGGCTCGGGAACTCACGCCTGGCCATCGACGTCCAGGACGACCGGTGGGAACTCACCGGCCTGGACGGCACGGGAACCGAACTCATCCAGGCCCCATGGCCTCCGCCCGGCGGGCACTGACAGTTCGCTGCCAGCCCGGCCCAGCCACATCCCCGATCGGGCTGGCGGCGCTGCCGTTGCCGACGCTGTCGCCGGCCATGACCATCACGTTCCATCCCGCCCCGTGTACGACCATGGCGCGGGAATCCTCTGTCGCGGTGATCGCGTCGGCCGGGCTGGCGCTGCTGTGCACCGGCCAGGGATACACCGGACACACCGTCAAGACGGTCTACACCAGCGGCAAGCTCGGCGCGACCTGGAACAAGGCGGGCGTGCCCGACAGCGCGGGTGACGGCGGCACCATCGCAGCGGCGAGCCCCACCCAGCTGGTGATCGCCACGGCCAGCGCCGCAAGCTGGCTCTACTACTTCGGAGACGGCGCCGCGCAGTGGCAGACCGTGCTCACTGAGCCTGACGGCGGGCAAGGCTGGGCCGACCTCGGGTTCACCACGGCCAGCGACGGAGTGGTCTCCACGGCCCCGCGAGCAAGGGCTTCGCCGGCCAGCTGATGCTCACCCAGGATGGCGGCCTGACCTTGTTCCCGGGGTGGTACGCATTGATCGCCGACCGGAGGCTTGCTGCTGAGGTGACGGCGTGCCCGCCGAGCGACACGCTGCTGGAAGCCAGCGTCTCGGTCCTCACCCAGGCCGAACGCGCCGCCTTTGACGGCTGCACCGGCCTGGACGCCACCCCGGTACCGCTGTTTTCCCGCGGCCCGTCCAGGCGCGCCGGCCTGTGCGCCAGCGACCCCGACGGCGGCTGGTACGTCCGCGAAGGCGACCACCACGAGCGCGAAGACGACAAAGGCAAACCGCTGCGCAAACTCGCCTGGGCGCTGGAAGCCACCATCGCCACCATCGCCCGGCCGCCCGGCGCCCCGCCCGCACACCCCAACCTCGCCATCGGCATGGCCCTGACCCGGCCCGGTCAAGACCCCGGCGGCACCGGTGCCCGGGTCCTGGCCTCTGCCGCCGCCCGCGGCCACAAGGCCGGCTGGCTCGGCTATGACCGCGCCTACACCCAGGCACTCCCCGGCCGTTTCCACCTCCCGGCCCGGGCGCTGGGCTACCGCCTCGTCATGGACTACCGCGACGACCAGCTCGGCATCCAGGCGAATACCGGCGGCGCCATCCTCGTCGAGGGAACCTGGTACTGCCCTGCCCTGCCCTGCCCTGCCCTGCCCGAGCCGCTGATCACCGCGACCGCCGGGCTGCGCGATCACCTCATCACCCGTGAGCTGTATGACCAGCAGATCACCGCCCGCACCTGCTACCAGCTCAAACGCAAAGACGGTCCCGATGCCGACGGCTACCAGCGGCTGACCTGCCCCGCCCTCGGCCGCCACCCCGGGCTGATCTGCCCGCTGCGCCAGGCCTCGCGCTCACCACGCGACGGCCGCCCCAAGGTGCTCCAGCCGCCGCAAGAACCGCCCAGGCTGTGCCACCAGACCGCAATCACCATCGCCCCGGACACCGGCGCCCGGTACCGCCAGGAGCTGCCCTACGGCAGCCCCGCCTGGCACCAGTGCTACGCCACCTTGCGCAACACCATCGAAGGCCTCAACGGCTACGCCAAAGACACCGCCCACCAGGCCCTGGCCCAGCCAGGCCGCCGCCGCGTCCGCGGCATCACCGCCTGCTCCCTGTTCACCGCGCTGCTGCTGATGGCCGCCAACATCCGCAAGATCCGCGCCTGGCGAGCCCTCACCGCCAGCGACAAGACCATCACCCGCCGGGCACGGCGGCGCCGCACCAGCCTGCGCGACTATCTCCCAGACGGCTGACAGCCCGCAGCACCCACCGCCACCACCGACCAGCACCACGCAGCCGGGCGGCAGCCACGGCACACACCCGCCAGAACACCCCAAATCGGCTGCCGGCGTCCTGAAACAAGCTCTGCACTGCAGCCAGAGCCGATGTCAGACCCTGCAGGCACAATAAGAAACGAGTCACCGCCACAGTTCTGTCGGTATGACACCGGCAGTTCTGTCGGTAACCCTGTGTGGGCCAACGACAGAACTCTGATGGCCTGCGGTTATGGATGTTCTGCGGAGGGTTGTTCCCGCGTTAAGCGGGCTGATCTCCCGGCCGGGCCGGCGGGGATGCGGGCTGGTCGGCGAGCTCG
>Ga0182013_10006140_pt1 | contig 13727 bp, 14 predicted proteins | sample 612S2MmetaG_FD_120487 | JGI IMG/M metagenome (GOLD analysis project Ga0182013, IMG submission 120487) | Permafrost microbial communities from Stordalen Mire, Sweden - 612S2M metaG | ecosystem: Environmental > Terrestrial > Soil > Wetlands > Permafrost | place: Sweden: Stordalen | collected... | reverse complement strand
AACATCGCCGCACACTCCACCCCGCCGAGCCGGTCATGACCTATCGGGAATTCTTTCGCGAGCGCCAAGAGGCGCGCTACGCGGTCGGCAAGGGCAACTTCAAGGGTTGTTGCTGAACGACGCAGCGGTCGACCGGCGTAGCCGCAATCCGCGCCGGTCAACTGGTTTCAACCCGCGACTTGCAGCGATTCGTACTCGTCGTCGGAGAGTCGGATCGACGCGGCGGCGACATTCTCTTCGAGGTGCGCGATGGAGGCGGTGCCGGGGATCGGGATGATGACCTGCGAGCGCCGGAGGAGCCAGGCGAGCGCGATTTGATTCGGCGTGGCTTCGCGCGCGGCCGCGACGGCGGAGATCCGCTCCGACGAAAGCTTGCCGGCGGCCAGCGGCCCCCAAGGGAAAAACGCGATAGCGTGCGCGGTGCAGTAGTCGACGACCGCGAGTGTCTCGTCGTTGGTCACGCCGTTGAAAACCGTGTCGCCGCGCGTCGCGTTGTTGAATCGGTTTTGAACCGAGACGATCGGCACGATTTTGCGCGCGCTTTCAATCTGCGCGACGCTGACGTTCGAAATCCCGACATGCCGGACTTTGCCCGCCCGCTGCATCTCAGCGACGGCCTCGACGGAGCGCTCGAATGGTACCTTTGGATCGGGGCGGTGCAGTTGATAGAGATCGATGCGCTCGAGCCGCAGACGCTTGAGACTGCCTTCGAGCGCGGCGTGCAAATGCGCCGGGTCGCCGACCGGTGTCCATTTGTCGGGCCCGCTCCGCGTCTGACCCCCTTTGGTCGCCACGACCAAGCCGGCTGGGTAGGGAAAGAGCGCCTCCGCGATGAGTTCTTCGCTGACGTCGGGTCCGTATGAGTCGGCGGTGTCGATGATGTTTACGCCCAGTTCGACGGCGCGGCGGAGGACGGCGAGCGCGTTGCCGCGGTCGCTCGGCGGACCCCAGATGCCCGGGCCGGTAATGCGCATCGCGCCGAAGCCCAGGCGGTTCACGTGCAAGTCGCCGCCGATCGCGAACGAGCCGGCCGCGGCAGCCGAAAGTGTGTGTTGTGCCATGCCGCTCCCTGTACCCAGAGGCGACGGGCGAATACCTTGGCGCGCGGCTCGCTTGCCGTCCGTCGTCTGCCGGTTCGCCGGCGCACCAGCGCATTTCGGCAGCTTCCGGTCTGCCTCGGCCGCGCGGGTCGGAAGCAAGAGAGGACCGGCCGCTCGGTGGCGACCGGTCCTCATTCCTCAGCGCCTCTACGCGCGGGGGTGAAGGTCCGTGGCAACCTCATCGTAGCGGCGTGCCGTCCCGGCAGCGTCCGATTCGCGTCGCCGGTTCGCCCTCCGGCCGGGCGCCGCGGGAAGAAGCGCGTTCGCGGCCAGGGAAGGCAAGGTCGTAATGACGCAATACGTCTACTCCATGCATCGGGTCGGCAAAATCGTGCCGCCCAAGCGCCGGATCCTCAAAGACATCTCACTGAGCTTTTTGCCCGGCGCAAAAATCGGCATCCTCGGGCTCAACGGCGGCGGAAAGTCGACGCTGCTGCGCATCATGGCCGGCGTCGACACGGACATCGACGGCGAGGCCAAGCCGATGGCGAACCTCAGCGTCGGCTATCTGGAACAAGAGCCGAAGCTCGATCCGCAAAAAACCGTGCGCGAGACCGTCGAAGAGGCGCTGGGCCACGTCTTCGCGGTCCGCAAGCAGCTCGACGACGTGTACGCCAAGTATGGCGAACCCGACGCCGACTTCGACAAACTCGCCAATGAACAAGCGCGGCTCGAGGCGATCCTCTTCGCCCAGGGCGACGATCTCGAACAGCAGTTGGAGATGGCGGCCGACGCGTTGCGGCTGCCGCCGTGGGAGGCCAAGATCGGCCCGCTGTCCGGCGGCGAGAAGCGGCGCGTCGCGCTGTGCCGTCTGTTGTTGTCGAAGCCCGACATGCTGTTGCTCGATGAACCCACGAACCACCTCGACGCCGAGAGCGTCGAATGGCTCGAGCACTTTCTGCAGCGCTTTCCGGGCACGGTCGTCGCGGTCACGCACGACCGGTATTTCCTCGATAATGCGGCCGAGTGGATCCTCGAGCTCGATCGCGGACGCGGCATTCCCTGGAAGGGCAACTACAGCTCCTGGCTCGATCAGAAGCAGCAGCGCCTCGCGCAAGAAGAAGCCGGCGAATCGGCTCGGCAGCGCGCGCTCAAACGCGAACTCGCGTGGGTTCGCTCGGGCGTTAAAGGGCAGCAGTCGAAGAGCAAGAGCCGTTTGGCGCGCTTCGAGGAATTGTCGAGTTACGAATATCAGCGCCGAAACGAGACCCAGGAGATCTTCATCCCCGTTGCCGACCGGCTAGGCGATCAGGTCATCGAGTTCAGCGGCGTGCGCAAAGCCTACGGCGACCGGCTGCTCATGGACGATGTTTCGTTTCGTATCCCAGCCGGAGCGATCGTCGGCATCATCGGTCCCAACGGAGCCGGAAAGTCGACCTTGTTTCGGCTGATCTCCGGCAAAGAGCAGCCCGACGCGGGCGAGATCCGGCTCGGGCCCACGGTGAAGTTGGCGGTGGTCGATCAATCGCGCGAATCGCTCGACAACACGAAGACGGTGTTCGACGACGTTAGCGGCGGACTCGACGTTCTGCGGGTCGGACGCTTCGAGATGCCGTCGCGGGCGTATCTCGGCCGTTTCAACTTCAAGGGCGGTGATCAGCAGAAGAACGTCGGGACGCTTTCGGGCGGAGAACGCAGCCGGCTGCACCTTGCCAAGACGCTCTTGGCGGGCGCGAACGTACTGCTGCTCGACGAGCCGTCAAACGATCTCGACGTCGAAACGCTGCGCGCGCTCGAAGATGCGCTCGGCGAGTTCGCCGGCACCGTGATGTGCATCAGTCACGACCGCTGGTTCCTCGATCGCATCGCGACCCACATCATCGCCTTCGAGGGCGACTCGCGGGTCTTTTTCTTCGAGGGCAACTACGCCGAATACGAAGCGAACAAGATCGCCCGGCTCGGCGAAGAAGCTGCGAAGCCGCACCGCATCCGGTACCGGCCGCTCACGCTGCCGTAGTGGGTTGCGCTTCACGCAACCCTTCGCGTTTGCGACTCCGCCGCTACGATCGATCGAGTTGTGGCCGGCAGGGAGCTGCACCAAATTGTCGGTTGGCGTTGATCTGCGAAGCGCGTTAGCGCCGGTGCGGAGCCGGTTCTCATCGCAGGAAGCGACGACCGGACGCATACAACGAATGGCTGGAATGGCGGGGTTCTCGGCCGTGCTAGGCGATGAAAAGCGAAGGAGAGAAAATGGCAGCAGAAGCGACAATCGGAGTAACCGGCCTGGCGGTGATGGGCGCAAACTTAGCCCGCAACATCGCGCGTCGCGGCATCACCGTCGCGATACACAATCGGACGAACGCAAAGACCGACGAGTTCGTGCAGGAGTACGGTAGCGAAGGCACGTTCGTCGCCGCGCGGGACGTCGCGGGCTTCGTCGCCTCCATCAAACGTCCGCGCGCGATCCTCATGATGGTCAAAGCGGGAAAGCCGGTCGACGACGTGATCGCCGAACTGCTGCCGCACCTCGATCCTGGAGATATCCTCATCGATGGCGGGAATTCGTATTTCGCGGACACCCGCCGGCGCACGCAGGACGTCGAGGCCAAGGGTTTCCGGTTTATCGGAACGGGGGTCTCGGGCGGTGAGGAAGGCGCGCTGCTTGGGCCAAGCATCATGCCCGGCGGCACCGAGGAAGCATACCGCCTGATCGAACCGGTCCTGACGCGGATCGCTGCGCAAGTCGACGGGCAACCGTGCTGCACGTACATCGGCGCCGACGGTGCGGGTCACTACGTGAAAATGGTGCACAACGGCATCGAGTATGCCGACATGCAGCTCATCGCCGAAGCGTACGATTTGCTGCGGCAACTGCTGAGTCTCGATGCGCGCGAGATCGGCGACATCTTCGCGCGCTGGAACGAGGGCGATCTCGACTCGTACCTCATCGGGATCACGTCCGAAGTACTGCACAAAGTCGACGAGCAGACAAGCCGTCCGCTCGTCGATCTCATTTTGGATGAAGCCGAGCAAAAAGGGACGGGCCGCTGGACGTCGCAATCGGCGCTCGAGCTCGGCGTTCCCCTGACGACGATCACCGAGGCCGTCTTCGCGCGCGCCCTTTCAGCCCGCAAGGCGGAACGCGAAGACGCATCGCGCGTGCTCCGCGGCCCGAGCAAACGTCCGGGTTCCGACGGCCCGAACGCGGATTTCGTGAACGATATCCGCGACGCGCTGTATGCTTCGAAGATCGTCGCGTATGCGCAGGGGTTCGAGCAGATGTCGGCGGCAGCCGCCGAGTACAAGTGGAACCTCGACCTCGGGACGATCGCCACGATCTGGCGCGGCGGGTGCATCATCCGGGCCCGATTCCTCAACCGCATCAAGGAAGCATACGACGCGGATCCGCGCTTGAAAAACTTACTTCTCGCCCCGTACTTCAGCGCGGCGGTCGTCAACGGTCAGGGAGCCTGGCGGCGCGTCGTCGGCAAAGCAATCGATGCGGGGGTGCCGGTCCCCGCATTTTCTTCCGCCTTGGCGTACTATGACGGCTATCGCCGCGAGCGTGGTCCGGCCAATCTCATTCAAGGCTTGCGCGACTACTTCGGCGCCCACACGTACCGCCGAACGGATGCGTTCGGTTCGTTCCACACCCGTTGGGCGCAAGACGGAGTTCAAGTCAAGACATCCTAGCAAGGCGGCCTGGCGGTACGGGACCGCAACGGACGGTGGCGCTGTTTCTACCGGCCTCGGGCGTCTGCTGCTGCCCGCTGGCGGCGGCGCCGCCGTGCCGATCGCCGTCGCCGCTGAAGCACACGGCGACGGGCTGGTTGGACGACGGACTCCATGCGGCAGGATCGCGCGCCGCGGCGGGCGCCGGTTGGCCCGTCGTCGACGGTGACGATGACGGCAGACGCGATCGGACGACCGAAATGCGAACGCTTGGCGAGCGATTCAGCTTGCATGTGCTGCTCTCTCAGAGAAGCATGCCGGGCACGCCGATCGTCACTCCGCGAGGCTCGAAGCGCCATCGGCTCGGGGATTCGTAGCGACGGGAATTTCGTCTCTGGCAATGCGAATGTCCGGACCGTTGACCGTCGGTGCCGGGTCTGGTCGATCCGAACGCGTGGGTGCCGAGCGCGTAATTCAGGACGCGGGCGCGAATCGGTTGTCGCCTTGTGCCGCGAGGGTTCGCCAACGCGATCGGCTCGGGTCCAAGCGGTGTGCCGAGCTATGTCTGAGTCGAAAGAATCAACAAACATCGAAGCTCGCGGTCGCGCCGACATTCGACGCGACCGCGAGCTTCGATGCGTGCGTGTGAGATGCATCACGCACCAACTTCCCCGAAGGTACCATTCTTGGGGATATCGTGACCTAGTACGGAGTGCAATTTTCGTGCATGCTGGGTACACTTTTCAGATACATCCATCGGAGGATCGACGCTGGAACAGATGTACGAACACGGGCCGGTTTTGGCGGCGCAACGCATCGTTGGCGATCTCATCGAACTTCGCGCGAGGATCAAGACCATCGCCGAAGGCTTCGCGGTGTTGGATTTCGTTCAAGGGCACGTGGCGACCGATCTCCCGTCCGCGACGGCGCACGACATCGTCGACGTCATTCGTGATGATCGCTCGATGAAGCCGACCGGATATCCGAACGACCTCGTCTTATTGTGGCTCGAGAATTACCGGCGCGCCTACTCGCATATGATCATGCGCGTCTTAGAAGACGGCGAAGACGGCGCTGACGCGACAGCATAACCATCCGCTTGTCTAGACCGGCTGCGTTCGCCGCAGCGGTCATCGTGTGCGCCGCGTCACCAGCGGTTGCCGCCCGCGATGTGTCCCTGCTCGACTTGGTCGAGCTCGACATGGGCTACACAACCATCGCCGATAATTACTACCGCGACGTTTCGCCGCAACGACTGCTCGACGGGGCGCGGGTCGGTATCGTTGCGTACTTGCGCGGCCGAGGGATCGCCGATCCCGTCGTCGCGCTCATGCGCGCCCGGCCCGATGGCCGCGGTGTGGTTCCGGCGATCGAGCAGCAACTGGCACTGGCGATCGAGCGGTACGGCCCTCGCGTCGACGTCCACGACCTCGTGCACAGTACGATTCGCGGCGAACTCGCCGCGCTCAACGACCCGTACTCGGTCTTATTCAGTCGAGCGGAGCTGCGCGGTTTCACGGCGGCGCTCGACGGGGGCGCCTTCGGCGGTATCGGTATCGTGCTTGCCGGCGATGCCGATCGGCACTACCGGACCGACGAGGTTTTCGACGGCAGTCCGGCAGCGCGGGCGGGTCTCGTTGCCGGAGACCGCATCGTTGCCGTCGACGGCAAACCGCTCGACGGCCTCGCGAGCGCTGCGGTCGCGGCATTGCTGCGCGGACGCACCGGCTCCGTCGCGCGCATCGACGTGATGGGGACCGCGGATTCGGCCGTGCGACATCTCGCGATCGTGCGCGCCGCGATCACTCCGCCCGACGTCCGGTCGCGGCTGCTCCCCGGCGACGTCGGCTACATCGCACTGCGCGCCTTTGGTCCCAATGCCGGCGATCAAGTCCACGCAGCGCTCGCCCGGCTGCGCGCCGCCGGCGCGCGCGCGACGATCTTCGATATGCGCGGGAACGGCGGCGGCTATGAAACGTCGGCTGTCCGCGTCGCTTCGGCGTTCGTGCCCAGCGGAACCATCGTCGTCACCCAAACGCGCCGCGGGCGCAAAAGCGTCACCGTCGCCGACGGCACCGCGCCGCCGCCGTCGCCGCTCGTCGTTCTCGTGGACGGCGAATCGGCGTCGGGAGCGGAACTCGTCACCGGCGCAATCGCCGACCACGGTCTGGGCAAAATCGTCGGCGCGCGGACCTTCGGCAAGGGCGTGGTGCAGTCGATGTTTTCACTGCCCGACGGCGCGGCGATGAAGGTCACGACTGCGCAATACTTTACGCCCAGCGGCCGCAACATCGACCGCATCGGCATCGCGCCCGACGTCGCGGTCAGCGAGCCGGCCGATGCGGCGCGCGGCGTTGCGGGCCGCGATCCGCAGCTGGATGCGGCTCTGTCGATCCTCGCTCCGGAGCGGCGTTAGCGGTCGATGCGTTCGGCGAGCCAGGTGTCGATGAGCCGTCGAGCGATCGTGTCGAAAAAGGGCCGCTCGCTTTTCATCCGCGCTTGCAGCTCGCTCAACTGACGGACGTCGAACCAACGCGCGTCTTCGAGCTCGGAGTCGCGCAAGATAATTTGCGATGAATGCGCCTCGGCGAAGAAGCCGAGCATGAGCGAGCGCGGAAACGGCCACGGCTCCGAGCCGAAATAGCGTGTCGCTTTGACGCGGATGCCGGCTTCTTCGTAAACCTCGCGTCGCAGCGCGGCCTCGATGCTCTCGCCCGGTTCGACGAACCCGGCCAAGGTCGAGTAGAATCCGGGTGGGAAACGCGGCGACCGGCCCAACAAGGCGCGATCCCCGTCGCCCACGAGGACGATGATGGCCGGATCGAGCCGGGGAAAGTGCCGGTGCACGCGATCGGGATTCGTACAGATCTTGGCGATCGCGTCGCGTGTCCAAACCAGCACGGCGCCGCAGGCGGGACAAAAGCGGTAACGGTTCGACCAGCGTTCGACCGCGATCGCCCGCACGAGGGCGGTCCGCACGCGCGCGTCGTAGCGCCCCAGCTCGCGCATCAGCTCGGCGAACACCGCTCCGGGCGCCGCATCGCTCACGGCGCGATACGCGCTGCGTTCGTCGCCGGCATCCAGAATGTACGCCTCGACGTGTTCGCCGCCTTGGCCGTACACGGGGACGAACGAAGCCTCCGGCGTCGCGGAGCGGGCTTGGATCGCTACGGGTTCCAGCTCCGCGGCCGTAACTAAGACGCGGCTCTTCCAGACGACGTACGCCGGTTCGTTGGGCACTTCGGCGTTCATGGGCGAGAGCGGCTGCCGGCGCGGAGCGTTTCGATCGTGAGTGCCGGTGCGAGCGCATTGCGATCGACGCGCAGTTCGAGCAGGGCGGGGCCGCCGGATCGAACCGCACGCTCGAACGCGGCTTCCACTCCCGCCGACGTGCCGACGGTCTCCCCGTATGCGCCGAACGCTCGGGCGTAGGCGGCGAAGTCCGGATTGACGAGCTGCGTTCCCAGCACGCGCGTGGGATAGTGCCGTTCCTGATGCATGCGGATCGTCCCGTACATGCCGTTGTTGACCAGGATGACGACGATCGCCGCTTCATACATGACGGCGGTCGCGAGTTCGTTCCCGCTCATGAGAAAATCGCCGTCGCCGGTGAAGCAGACCACGGTACGCTCCGGAAACTGCAGCTTGGCGGCGATGGCGGCCGGGAGGCCGTAGCCCATGGCTCCGCTGCGCGGCGCTAGCTGCGTGCCGTACTGCCGATACGCGAAAAAGCGGTGCAGCCAGGTCGTGAAATTACCGGCGCCGTTGACGACGATCGCGTCGCCCGGTAACCGTTCGCACAGAAATGCGATGAATGCCGCGAGGTCGACGCCGGTGACGGGTGCGGCGGGAAGCAGGCGTGATTCGAGCAGCGCGTCGTGTGCCGCTTGCGTGCGTGCGGCCCAGACCGGCTCGCGCAGCGGTGCGCAGCAGCGTAATTGCGCGGCCGCGTCGGCCGGATCGGCGACCGCGCCGAATGCGGGCTGGTAGATGCGACCGATCTCGCCGGCGTCGCTCGCGACGTGCAGCAGACGCGCCTGCGGCTGGGGGATGTCGAGCAGTGTATACCCTTGCGTGGCAATCTCGCCCAGGCGCGCACCGAGCGCCAAGATGACATCGGCTTCGCGCACGAGCGTGGCCAGCGCGGGCTGCATGCCCAGGCCCAACACGCCCGCATACGACGGGTGATCGTTGTCGATGAAGTCCTGGCAGCGAAACTCGACGGCGACCGGCAGCGCGTTGTCGGCCGCGAACTCCGCGAGATCGCGAGCGGCAGCCGCGCTCCACGGGCCGCCGCCCGCGATGACGAGCGGACGTTGGGCGCGCGCGAGTTCGGAACGCAATTCGATGAGATCGTCGTCGCGCAACCGGGCGCGAACGAGCGGTCCGGCGGCGCTCGCCGAGACGTCGACGCGCGCCGCGAGCACGTCTTCGGGAAGGGCGATCAAGACGGGTCCGGGGAGCCCGGACGTCGCGGTTCTGAACGCCCGCGCGACGACTTCGGGAATGCGTTCGGCGGCGTCGATCTGCGCGCTCCACTTTGCCAGCGGCGCGAACATTGCGACGAGATCGACTTCTTGAAATGCTTCGCGGCCGCGCATCGCGCGTGCGACTTGCCCGACGAAGAGGATGAGCGGCGTGGCGTCTTGGCGCGCCGTGTGGATGCCGATACTGGCATTGGTCGCGCCCGGTCCGCGCGTCACGAACGCGATTCCCGGCCGTCCGGTGAGCTTGCCGTGCGCTTCGGCCATGTTCGCCGCACTGCTTTCGTGACGGCATACGATCAGCGGCAAGCGATCCTGCACGTCGTAGAGCGCGTCGAGCACCGGTAAATAGCTTTCGCCGGGCACGCAAAACGCACGCTGGGTGCCGTTTGCGATGAGCGCGTCGACGAGCAGCCGGCCGCCGGTGATCAGATCGACGCCGGCGTGCGCGTGTTGTGAACCGGCAACTCGTTGTCCGTCAGGCGGCCGCCGTGCCGGCGTTCGCGCAACGCGATGATTTCCGCCGCGATCGAGATCGCGGTCTCCTCCGGCGTGCGCGCCCCAAGATCCAGACCGATCGGCGCGTTGATGCGCGCCAGTTGGGCGGCGGTGATGCCCGCGTTTCGCAACGCGTCGATCCGGTTCGCGTGCGTGCGCCGGCTGCCCATCGCGCCGATATAGGCCGCCGGCGTTCGCAGCGCGACCTGCAGCAGCGGGATATCGAACTTCACGTCGTGGGTGAGCACGACGAGCACCGTTCGTTCATCCACCGGAGCGTTCGCCAAGAACTCATCGGGCCACGAAACCACGACCGAGTCGGCGTCCGGGATGCGCGCCTTGGTGGCGAAGATCGGCCGCGCGTCGATGACCGTCACCGCGTAGCCGAGATATTTGCCAAGTCGCGCCATCGCCCGCGAGAAATCGATCGCGCCGAAGATATACATGTTCGGCTTCGGGGCGAACGCCTGGATGAAGAGCTGCACGTCCATGCCGACGGGTTCGCCGTCTTCGCCAAAGGTGCGGGTTGCCGTCTCGCCGGCGCTCAGCAGCGCGCGCGCTTCGTGGGTCGCCGCATACGTTAGCCCTGCGGTGCCCAGGTCGCCGAACGCCTCTTCCGCGAAGACCAAGAGCTTCGCACCGGCGAACGCGCCGTCGAGGCGCGTGACGAGCGCAGCCGGCCGGTCGGCATGGATTGCCGCCGCAATCCGCTCGAAAATCACCAGTCGAGCCGCTCGACGAACACGTGGATCGTCCCGCCGCAGGTCAGTCCAACCGAAATCGCGTCGGCGTCGCTGATGCCGTACACCACCAACCGCGGGCGGCCGCCGGCGATAACCTCCCGCGCTTCGTCGTAGACGGCCGCTTCGACGCAACCGCCGCTAACCGAACCTGCCACGTCGCCCCGCTCGTTCACCGCCAATGCGGCGCCCGGAACGCGCGGCGCCGATTTTTCGATGCCGACGACGGTCGCGAGGGCGACACGCTGACCGGCTTTTCGCCAGGACTCGATTGCATCCAAGACGTCGACCATGCCATGGTAAAATCGCCCGCGCAACGCGCGGGCTCCTGGTCAGTCTCCCAAGCGGTTAAGCGGGGACGGGGCGAGCGAAACCTTCGTTTTGCGCAGCAATTCACGCACGAGGTCGCTCGTTCGACCGATATGCTCGGCCGATAGCCGGGTGACGTTCGGAATGTCGCGCGCGAGTGCGGCCTCGAAGATCGAGCGGTGTTCGTCGCGCACGTCGCGCGGAATCTCCGGATGGCTGATGGCGATGCGCCGGTAGCGTTCGTGCTGATCGTAGATCACTTCACGAAAGTGCAACAGCCAGCGCGACGTGCACGCTGCGACCAGTGAATCGTGAAAGGCGCGGTTGCGCTGTTCCCAATCGCTGAAATTGACGGTGGAGGTCGCCGCGGAACGCGGCTCGGCTTTGGCCAGATGGTGATGCGCGGCGACGACGCGTGCTTCCCAGGCGTCGTCACCGCGCGCGACGCTTTCCTCGATCGCCTGCGTCTCGAGGAAGATTCGCAGGCGGGTGATATCCGCCAGATCGTCGAGCGAGAGTTCGCTGGCACGAAAGCCGCGCTGGCCTTCGGCGGTGACGAGACCCTCGGAAGCCAAACGCGAAAGCGCCTCGCGCAGCGGGCTGGCGCCGATGTCGTAGTCGGCTTTGAGCCGCTCGACCCGCAGGCGCGATCCGGGCACGAGGCGCCCCGCGATCAGGTCGTCGCGCAGACGCCGGTACGCCTCATCGCCGAGGGTCTTGGGAGGGTCGAGATCGACCTGCGAGCGCACGCCGCCGGATTCTCCGGCGACGCCGGGATCACATGCAACGATATTCCTCATAAATATCGATTTTATGCTTGACAAACGATGTTTTTGGGATGAAAATACGTCCACGCCGCGCGGGCAGGAAACATTCTTCCTCCCACTGCTTGGCCGTTCGCCTTTGGATGACACGGACCGTCGTTCGTGTGGGAGTTCGCCCTGGCTTGCAAAGCCATAGAACATTGTGATATTATATCCTTGCTTCTTCTATGGATGATCGCAAAGAGCTTTGGATCGGCGAAGCCGCAAAATACGTCGGCCGGTCGGTGAAGACGTTGCAAATTTGGGATCGCGATGGCGTGCTGGCTCCGGCTGGCCGAACGCCGACAAATCGTCGCTTTTACACCAAAACGCAACTCGATCTGTTCCTGGGCCGGCGTCGCGAAGCGGTGATTCCGACACGCGTTATCGCGTATTGCCGGGTTTCAACCAACGCGCAGAAACCCGATCTCGTCAATCAAAAACGTACGCTCGAAGCATTCTGCGCTGCGCGCGGATTGGCGAATGTTGAATGGATCGACGAAGTCGGCGGCGGCCTAAATTTCGAGCGCAAGCAATTCTGCGCGATCATGGATGCCGTCGAGCGGCGCGAGGTCGCGACGCTCGTCATCGCTCACAAGGATCGATTAACGCGGTTCGGGTATGCCTGGTTTGCTCGGCTGTGTGCCAATCACGGCTGCGAACTGCTCGTGCTCAATAACGAGACGTTGTCGCCAGAACGCGAGATGGTCGAAGACCTCATGACGATCGTGCATTGCTTCTCCGCTCGCTTGTACGGTTTACGGAATTACAAGACGGCGCTGACGACGGCGCTGAAGGCTGAACGTGGCACGCAAAAATAAGCGCAAGCGGGTGCCGACCGTTGGCCGCATCGTGCCGATCGCCGCTATCCGCCATCGCGTCTATCCGGCGCGCATTTGGAAGGCCACGCTCGACGACGTCCTGGCTGACATCAAGGCGCATCGCGAGGCGGCCAAGCAGGCCGTAATCGGCAATCTGTATCGCCGCGAGTTGGACGCAGCCGATCTCGATGCGAAGCTCGATCTCCTGCGGCACGATGCGTGGTTCGAGCAGCCGCTGCTGCGGCGCTTGATGCGCCGCCAGTGGAAGCGCGGCAAAACTCGCGTCGCCAACCACATCGTGCTCGATACCCAGTGTTACGGCGTCCATAAAGACGCCGGCGGCAAGACGTGGCTTGATGTCACCGGCTTAACGCCGCACAAACGGCTGGCGATTCCGCTCGCGAGCAGCGCTCCCATCAGCGGCACGATCCGGCTGGCCCTGCACGGCCACAACGCACGCGGTAAGGGCCGCGGGCAGAGCGCCCGCGGCGGCAAGCTCGAGATCCACCACGCCGTGCCCGAAGCATAGGCGTGTGTGACGCGGCCGTGCGGCCTGCGCGCGATCGGCGTCGACAAGGGCTATACCGAAGTCTTCACCGATAACGACGGCCAGCGGTATGGGCTTGGGCTCGGAACGCTCCTGAGCACAAAGAGCGATGCGGACAAGGTGCGCTATCAAGGCCGCCAAACGCTGGCGGCCATCGCCGGCAAGCACATCGTCAAAGGCCGCTACCGCAAGTACGAGCGCATGGTGAAGCAGAACCTCGGCAAACAGAAGATCGCGCGCCAGAAGGCGCGCCATCGTGCCGAAGTTCGCACCAAAGTGTTTACCGCCACTCACGCCGTAATCGATAAGGCCGCGGTGCTCGTCGTCGAAGATTTGTCTCGCCCGATCGTCAGTTACGATCGCGCCAAGAATGCGAACCGCCGTCTATCGGGTTGGATCAAAGGTTTGATCCAAGAGGCGGTTCTGTCGGTTTCCCGCCGGCGTGGAGCGTCGTCGGACTGCGTCAACGCAGCGTATACCTCGCAAGCCGTGCGCTGTCACCCGTCCTTCGGACGGCGTGACGGCGGAACGCTTCATTGCACCATCTGCGGGGCGGTGTACGATGTGGACGTCGTCGCGGCGGAAAACATCCTCGACCGAAGGGCCGATCGCGAGATCGGCCGCTTCGCCCCGTATCGGAAAGTACGGGCCGTGCTCGAAGAACGATTCCGCTTGGCGTCAAGTCCTTACGGACACGACGTCCCGGCTGAGACTGCCCAGCCAAGACTCCAGTTGGGGCGAAAGCGCCAGGCGCTCAGCCGTCAACGGAGAGCGAAATAACGTGAACGCATTCCCGCACATTTTGGTATGTTT
>Ga0182013_10006136_pt1 | contig 13734 bp, 11 predicted proteins | sample 612S2MmetaG_FD_120487 | JGI IMG/M metagenome (GOLD analysis project Ga0182013, IMG submission 120487) | Permafrost microbial communities from Stordalen Mire, Sweden - 612S2M metaG | ecosystem: Environmental > Terrestrial > Soil > Wetlands > Permafrost | place: Sweden: Stordalen | collected... | reverse complement strand
GCCCTGCATCTTCACGCCGGCCTTTTTCTCCAAGTCGAGATAGTCGATGATCTCGCGGGTGATCTCTTCGCCCGGCGAGATGACCGGAATCCCGGGCGGATAGGGCGTGATGACCTCGGCGCAGATTCGGCCCGCGCTCTTCTTGAACGGGACGAACTCGGTGGGCGAGAGGAACGCCTCGCGCGGCAGCAGCCGGATGGGCGGGATGCGCGGCAGATGGTACGTGCCGGTTTTCACCCGGCGCTCCAGCACGCCCGAAGGCGAGAAAATGTCGACCGGCCGGTCTTCGCGCGCGAGTTCGCGCACGGCGTACACCAGCTCGTCGGCCGCGTCGACGGTCGTTCCGATCGTAAAAAGGGCCAGCGTGTTGAAGAGGTCGGCGAGTTCGCACTGCACGTTGTAGCGCCGGCGCAGAATCTCTTCGGCCTCGTAGCCGGTGTAGCCGAGTTCCTTGACCGTGATCGTGACCTTGGTGGGATCGAGATCGAACACGCCGGGACGCCCTTCGAGCTCGTCGCCGAAGCAATAGATGCCGGGGATGTCGTTGAGCCGCCGCCGCGTGTCGTTGGCGATCTCGATCGTGCGCGAGAGCAGCGCCGGTCCTTCGAGCGCCATCTGCCGCCGAGCCACGTCGAGCGAAGCGACCAGAACCAAGTTCGGCGAAGTCGACAAAAAGAGTTTGTACACCGCCTTGAGCCGGTCGAGCTTGATCCGGTCGCCGCGCACGTGGAGCATCGCCGTTTGCGAGAGCGAACCGAGCATCTTGTGCGTCGAGTTGATGCACATGTCGGCACCGGCTTGCATCGCGGACTTCGGCAGTGCGGGATGAAAGTGGAAGTGCGGACCCCAGGCTTCGTCGACGAGCAGCGGGATGTTGTACTCGTGCGCGACGTCGGCGATCCCGGCGATGTCGGCGGCGACGCCGTAGTACGTCGGCGAAACGATGTAGACGCAGGCGATACCGGCATGCTCTTCGAGCGCGGCGCGGACGATCTCCGGCGTGACCGTATGATCCATGTGCAACGATTCATCGACTTCGGGCTGCATCCAAACGGGGTGCGCTCCGCTCATGATCAGGCCGCCCATCGCCGACTTGTGCGCGTTGCGCGGCAGCAGGATCCGGTCGCCCGGATTGAGCGCGGCCATCATCATGCACTGGTTGCCGCTCGTCGATCCGTTGATCAGAAACAGGGTGTGGTCGGCGCCGAAACACTCCGCGGCCAGCTCCTGCGCTTCGACGAGCGGGCCCTCGGGCTGGAGCAGGTCGTCGAGGCCGCGGATCTGGGTGAGATCGATCGCCAGCACGTTGTCGCCGACGAAGTCGCGGAAGGCGCGGTCCATGCCGATGCCCTGCTTGTGACCCGGCGTATGGAACGGAATCACACCGGCATCCACGTAGTCCAGCAGGACCTGGAAGTACGGCGTGCGCGTCTGATCGAGCTTGTAGCCCGGGACGATCACCGGTTCGCGAACGATCACAACGGGCGCGATTATAGCACGGAACGGTGCGCAGGGGATGACCTCGAAAGCCGGAAGGCAGCCAGGCTATGATGTATGCCAGATCGTCTGCGGTCTCGCGCTCGCTGGGCATCCGGATACTGCTCGTCCTGAGCGGTTCGCTGCTCATGGCCTGGGCGGCGAAGATCAGCGTCCCGATGTATCCGGTGCCCATCACCGGTCAGACACTGGCGATTCCCCTGCTCGTGGCGCTCTTGGGCCGCAACGGTGCCACCTTCGCGATCCTCGCCTATCTGGCCGAGGGCGCGTTCGGATTGCCGGTCTTCGCCTCCGGCGCGCTCATGAGCGCGACCGGCGGCTACCTGTTGGCCTTTCCCGCTGCCGCCTTCGCGATCGGCCTGCTGTTCGAGCGCGGCCTCGATCGCAACTACCTGAGCCGGTTCGTTGCGATCTTCGCCGGAACGGCGCTGGTTTTCGCCGGCGGCGTGGCCTGGCTCGTCGCGGTCTTTCATCTTTCGCCGGAAAACGCGATCGCCGCGGGCGTGCTGCCCTTCATGATCGGGGATGGGATCAAGTGCGCGCTGGCCGCCGGACTCGCACCGGTATGGCCCAAAATCGCCGCCCGGCTCGGGCTTTAGATTTACGCCGGACGCACCTGCGCGTCGCCGGTGAAATTGATGCGCACGAAGAGTCCGTCGCGGCTGCGCGTCGACACCTCGCGCAAATTGGCGCCGGCGTCGTACACGACTCGGACGCGGTTGCGTGCGTCGTAGGCCCGGCGGTCGCCGGTTTGGGGATCGTTGACCACCGGCAACGGAACGTCGCCCGTCATGTCGATGTAGGCGTCGACCGCCGCCTGCGAGATCTCAACGGTAACGAAGCCGTTCGAGTACGCCAGGGCGAGCTCGGGACCGGAGCTGCCGTCGAGCGGGGTGAACGGCTTGCGGCGCCGCGTCAGCGCGACGCGCCGTAGCGGCGTGCTTTGCCGCTCGATCCGCGGCATCATGCCGTCGGCGTCTCGTTACGCTCGCACGCGCGGCGCTCCTCAGCGATGCGCTCCATCCCGACGGCGGCCTCGGCCTCGGCCGTCTGAGCGGCCCGGACGGCGGTGAGCACTTCCTGGGCCGTCGCGGGACGGCGAAACAGCACCCGGCCGGCGGCGTCCGAGACGGTCACGAAGGCATCCATGTGAGCAGTATCGGCACTTCCGCGGAGCAAGTAAGCCGTGCCGAAGCTCATGCCTCAACCCGGTCGTCGATGCTCACGTTGTAGAGGAACAGGAACTTGTGCCACTCCCCCGGCAGGGTGTTGCGCTTGACGCGGATCCAGGGGATGTACTTGGGTGTCTTGGGCTTGCGCTTGAGCACCATGTTGGCATGTTCGGGCGTGCGGTTGTTCTTCCGATTGTTGCAGCGCATGCACGCGCACACCAGATTTTCCCAAGTCGAAGGGCCGCCCTTGCTGCGCGGATGCACGTGGTCGACGGTCATCATCCGCTCGCCCTTCACCCCGCAGTATTGGCACGTGTAATCGTCGCGCAGCAAGATATTCTTCTTCGTCAGGGCGACTTTCTGCATCGGGCGGCGGATGTAATACAGCATCCGGATGATGGAGGGCATGCGCATCTCGAAGCGCGCCGACGACAGCATGTGCTCGCGGCCGTGCACCACTTCGGCCTTACCCGAAAAGATCAATTTCACCGCGCGTTGGAAACTGGTGATGTTCAACGCTTCGTACGTGAAGTTCAGGACGAGGACGTCAGACACGCTTGCCTCTCTGTCGCGGAATCGAGGATGTCAGGCGGAACGGCGGGTACAAAAAAGCGAGGCACATCAGCCTCGCTTTCGGACGATCGCCAGGCGCGTTTCGGTGAGCATCACCGTGAGCGCGCCGCGCGCATCGGGCCTAAGACGAGACGTTATTCGATCGAACGCGAGCCCCGCGACGTCGACGGCGAGTTCGGCGGACGCGAGATCCGAGACCGCGCCTTCGGCGCGCGGTTCCAGGTAGGCCGCAGCGGCATAGAGCAACGCTGCGACGGTTTCGCCCAGGAGGTCCTCAACGGGCGGGGCCGCGAGTTGATCGTGACTCGTCGACATACCCCTTCTCTTCGCAGCAGCGGCGTTGTTCACCCACCGGACGCGGCAAGCGACCAAGGCGAAGAAGCGCCCTCCCGCGTTGGGTATTTGTCGAAAGAAAACATCCGGCGTCCGCGTAACGTACGCCACTTAGCCCCGACGTAATCATATGTTACCGGGTTCGGACCCCACGGCCGCGACAAGGAGTTTCATGCGTATGAACAATCTCCGGTTCGTCCATTGGACGGCCGTGGCCGCGCTCGTTGCGGTGGCCGCCGCGGTCGAGAGCGCGCCTGCGGCACCAGTTGCGGCAACCTCGACGGTCCTCCAGGGCTCCGTCCGGAGCGCAACGGGTCTGCCCGTTTCCGGCGCCGGCGTGAGAGTCAGCGGCCCGGCGACTTCGAGCACCACGACCGACGCATCGGGGACGTTCACACTCACGGTTCCGCAGGGGATTTACTCGATCGAGGTCCGGCGCGCCGGCTACAACGCCGCCGTACTCTCGAACATCGTCGCGGTCGGCGGCACTTCGCTGCCGGTGACGGTGACGATGAATGTCCAAGATCTCTCGTCGCTGCGCACGATCGGCAGCGTCACGTCGAACTCGCGCGGCGGCGGCAGCGCGATCAATACCGGCGCGGCCTCATCGTCGTTCGTTTCCGCGCAGGCCTTCGCCAACGTCGCAAATCCGCAGATCAATGACGTGCTCCAACGCGTCCCCGACGTCATCTTGCAGCACATGGGCAGCCAGCCCGACGTGTCGATCGTCCTGGGTGGCGTCCAGCCGTACGAAACGCAGGTTCTCATCGACGGGCATCCGCTGGCCCTGGGCCAATACGGCGTGTGGACCAGCCAGTATTTCCCGTCCTATCTCATCGGCGGGCTCGAAACGCAATCCGGTCCCGGGAACACCACGCCGTTCGCGAACATCGCCGTCGGCGGAACGGTCAACATTCTCACCCCGGGCTTCACGACCAGGCCGACGGCCGAGATCACCTACGGCGTCGACAACTACTCGTCGCAATACTCGAACTTTCTGGCCAGCGGCGCCGCCGGCAAGCTGCAGTACGTCGCCGCAATCGGCGTCAGCAGCTTACGACGAGCACGGTGCTGCCGGGCGGCGGCCTGGAAGGCATCTTCACGCCGGTGAACGTCGCCCGCTTGCACACGGAGCTCGCGGCGCTCCGCTATAACTATTCTCCGCGCGCCGGGTTCGGCTTCAACGCATCGGTCGCCGCGAACCGGTCGATCATCGACGGCGTTCCGATCGGACTCGGCAGCGTCGCGGTGGTTCCGGCCAACGGCGTGCAGATCTGCGGCAACGGGGTTGCCGCGCCGGGAATCGCGACTTGCATTCCCTATCTCAAAGGCTACGGGCAGCTCAACTACACCAGCCACGGCGGCACTTTCGTCGGCCTCGGCGTGGAGTACGAGGGCAAGAACAACAGCTACTTTCAACCGCCCTTCGCGCTCGTCGATTTCACCTTCCGGCGGTCCCTCACGAAGTCGGCGGAACTGCTCGTCGGTGCCGAAAACGTCCTCAACACCAACGTGTTCTCGAACGCGTCGTATCTCGCGTCGCCGGGCGCGGGCACCCCGCTCGTGACCGATGCCGCCAGCGGCGGTCAGACGTCGTACGTTCCGACGCTCGTTTCAGCCGTTCCGCGAACGATTCGGCTTCAGGTTCGCTTGCACACCGGCCGCTGACGCCGCGCTTGCGCGCTCCAAACCACACCGGACGCCTTGCGCCGTTCCGCGACACGTGTTTGGCGCGCTGCCGAATTCGCCCTGAACCATAAGGGAAGATAGCCCTAATCAGGCAGGCAGCGTCCGATCTCGTTGGCCGGGAATGAAACTATCGCTCGCCCGACGCCGCAGGGAGATATGCGTCCCGCATCGCGCCCGCAAGCGCGCCGTCTCGCTTCGAGCCGAGACCGTTCCCGTTCTGCATTGAAGTCGAGGGCATGAGTCCTTTCAAACGATGTCTTCTCGCGATGGTCGCTTGTATCGCTTGTCGCGCAACGGTGCTCGCCGCACCGGCGCCCCTGCGTCCGGATTCTGCTGTTCTTGGGCTCGCGGCTCCGAGCGACACCGTCGACTTTGCGCTTCATCTCCCACTGCAGAACGTCGCCGAGCTCGATGCGCTCATCGAGAATCAATCGACGCCGCAATCGCCGCTCTACCATCACTTCCTGTCCCCGGCGCAATTTCGGGCTCGCTATGGACCCGATCCCCGGCGCGTGCAAACCGTGCTGGCGGTGCTGCGTGGAGCCGGCCTCCGGGCGGCACAGACGAGCACGCAGATCGTCTCGGCGAGCGGTCCGGCGGCAGCCGTCGAACGGCTCTTCTCCACTCGGCTTTCACGCGTCGCGCCCAACGGGACCGGCCGCATACGCATCGCCGCACTGACGCCGTACCGGCTGCCCGGCCCGCTCGTCGGGGCCGGTGCGGTTGCGCTCAGCCTGCGCGCCGGCAAGCGAATGCGCCCGATGGCGGTTCGTGCACCGCGCCCGCTCGCTCCGGCCAATCGCAGCGCCGCCGAAGGCGAGTACTGGGCGGACGATCTCAAGCAAGCCTACGCGTTCCCGGCATTCACGACGGCGAACGGCGCAGGCGTTTCCATCGCGATCGTCGGCGCCGGCGACTTCAGCGACACCGACCTAGCGCTTTATTTGCAGCACGAGCGCGTCGGTCCGCTCTCGAACGACCTCGCTCCGGCGCCGCAAACGACACACTTCTATTTTCCGGGCGCACCGCAATTCGATTATAGTATCGACTCCGACTCGTTCGAGGCCGATCTCGACGCGCAGCAGATCGCGCTCACCGCTCCGGGCGCTACCTTGACCGGCTTCGTCACCAGCGACGGAACGGACATCAGTTTTCTCACGGCGTACGCCACGATCGTCGAACTCAACCGCTGGGATATCGTTTCGAGTTCGTTCGCTTTGTGCGAACTGTTCTATCTTGCGCCGTACAACGGCGGTGTGGACTTCAGCGATTTCCTGCACGCGCAGAACGATATCTTCAAACAGGGCAACGCGCAGGGCATAACGTTCGTCACCGCCAGCGGCGACTCCGGAGCGCTGAGCTGTCCGGCTGTGGGGTATTTCAACAATCCGCCGACGTCGCCGCAAACCGTGTACGATTCCGTGCTCAGCATCAACGCGTTGGCCAGTTTGCCCAACACGATCGCGGTCGGCGGCGGCGATCTGCGCACGTCGCACATTCCGGGCAAGCTGCGCTCGACATACGTCAGCGAACGCGGCAACGTGTTTATCAACCCGCTGAGCGATCCCTACGGCACCAACAATCTGCTGCGTACGGTCTTTGCCGCGACCGGCGGCGCGAGCGCGATCTTTTCGCGACCACACTACCAACGACTCGTCGACACCGGGAGCACGATGCGTACGGTTCCCGACGTCGGCGGCCACACGGGAAGCATCAGCGGCGGCAGCGTCGATACCGAGTACTTCGACGGCACGATCGAGCCGGTCGTCGGAACGAGCGCGTCGGCGCCGGATTTCGCCGCGCTGGTGGCGATCAAGGCGGGGGTGCAGCACTCGCGCTTGGGACTCGAAAACCCGGACATCTACACGCTCTCGGCGCACAACGGGCAACTAGGCTACTGGTACTTTCATCAGAGCAATCCGGGCCGCGACGGCTTTTATCACTACACCCGGGCCGATCAAGGCTACAACTACATCTACGGCGTGGGCTCGCCCCACGGCGCGAACTTCGCGCTGCTCCCGTTCTCGCCGCTCGCCGGCGACCCGCAAACCGCGACGAATCCCTGATCTGTTCGGCTTCGCCGAAGCCGCTCGTCGAGCTTCGTCCGGCTCGTGCTAGTCGAGCAAATAGCACTCGCGCGGCGTTCGAGGGCGTCGCCGCCCGAATCCCGCCTGCCAACCTCGCAGGTTTGCGGGCCTTCATGTCGCGCAGCAGCGTAAGTAACCCCTCAGTATAACCGGCAGCTATCTATGCCGTCGGGTTGGAATGAACGTGCGGCCGACAATGACGATGCGCGGCGGTTGCTTCCGCGTGCTCGGATCGGCGTCGTTCTCTTCCGTCGAGATCTTGCACTTCATTCACAAAGACGAGGTTGATGCGTACTTTCAAACGGTCTCTTCTCGCTGCGTCCGGCGTCGCGTGCTGCACGCTAATGTCCGGTTCGCCGGCAGGCGCCGGGGTCGCCACCGCTGTCGTGCGGCCGGCGGCGGCAAACGACAGCGTCGCTTTCTCCTTGCACTTGCCCTTGCGCAATGTCGCTGAGCTCGACGCGCTCATCGAGAATCAGGCGACGCCCGGATCGCCGCTCTACCATCATTTCTTGACGCCAGCCCAGTTCCGCGCGAGCTACGGCCCGGACCCCGCGCGCGTTGCGGCAGTCGTCAAAGCGCTGAGCGCAGCCGGCCTGCAAGCGGCGCAGACCAGCACCCAAGTCATCTCGGTTCGCGGTCCCGCGGCAACCGTGGAGCGATTGCTGTCGACGAAGCTCTCGCGCATCACGACAGCGCGCGGGGCCGCGCGCGTCGCCGCCTTCGCGCCGTACGTGCTGCCGAATCTGCTCGTCCAAAGCGGCGCCGTCGCGTTGCACTTGCACGCCGGACCGCAGCTGCGCCCGGCTTCGCGGATCGTCCCGGCAGCACGCAACGTCAACCCGCAGAACCACAAGGTCAGCGAAGGGCCGTACTGGGCCGACGATCTCAAGCAAGCCTATGCGTTTCCGTCCTACGGCACGGCCGACGGCGCGGGCGTCTCGATCGCGATCATCGACGGCGGCGACTTCAGCGATGCCGACCTTTCGGCGTACTTGGCCCACGAGCGCATCGGAACACTCGCGAACGACCTCGCACCGCCGCCCAAAACGGCGCACGTCTATTTGCCCGGCGCTCCGGCGTTCGATCCGAACTCGGGCGACTCAGGCGAGGCCAATCTCGACTCGCAGCAAATCGCGCTGACGGCGCCCGGTGCGGCTCTGACCGCATTCATCTTGGGCGACGACTCGGACGGCAGCTTCTTCGATGCCTTCGTGCAAATCATCGAGAGCAACGCGTTCGACATCGTCTCAAGCTCGTACGGCAGTTGCGAACTCTCCTATCTGCCCCAATACAATCGCGGACAAGACTACAGCGGCGTGCTCACGGCGCAAAACGATCTCTTCAAGCAAGGCAACGCGCAGGGCATCACCTTCGTGTCCGCCAGCGGCGATCAAGGCGCGTTCGCCTGTCCCGCAGCCGGCTATTTTCTCAATCCGCCGACCTCGCCGCCGACCGTCTATCCGGCGGTGCTCAGCGTGAGCGGCTTGGCCAGCGCGCCCAATACGATTGCCGTCGGCGGGGGCGACCTGACCACGTCCGGGCTCGCGGGCGGCCGCCGTGCCGTCTACCTGCGCGAGCAGGGCACCGTTGCATCTTTGCCGGCGGACGATCCGTATGGAACGGGCAACGAAGTCAAGGAAACCTTCGCCGCGGGGGGCGGCAAAAGCGCGGTCTTTGCGCGGCCGACGTATCAGAACCTCGTGCGGACCGGCAGCACGATGCGAACGGTTCCCGACGTGGGCGGCCATATCGGCAGCGCATCCTTCAGCAGTTCCGATTACTCGATCATCGGAGGCAGCCTGTTCGTCGCGATCGGGACGAGCGCCTCCGCGCCGGATTTCGCCGCACTGCTCGCACTCAAAGCATCGGTTCAGCACTCGCGCTTGGGACTCGAGAATCCGGACATCTATACGCTCTCGGCCCACAACGATCAACTCGGGTACTGGTACTTTCATCAAAGCAATCCGGGCAGCGACGGCTTCTATTCATACGACCGAAACCACCAAGGCTACAATTACATCTACGGCGTCGGCTCGCCGCACGGCGCAAACTTCGCCTTCTTGCCGTTCGCGCCGCTCGCCGGCGATCCGCAAACAGCGACCAATCCGTGACCGCAGACTTCGCGGAGCCCCGCACCACTCGAAGTTGATTGGGCGCACGTCGTAGCGCCCGTTCTCTCCTCAAGCCAACGAAGCGCCGGCGTAAAGCCGGTGCTTCTGCATTTCGTAAGCACGAATGAGCCCGACGGTGCGGACATCCTGGCACGCTCTTCGCGAGCAGGACCCGGGAAGCGAAGGCTTCCGTATTCACTGCCCGTTGAAATTGGCCGGTTCGGCTCGCCCTGCCATGCCTCGCAAGATTGGGTAGATTTGACTGGGGAGGCGGCCCGACCGAGCGCGAATGGGCGGCAAGGCTCTGCGGTCATCGACCGTGCGCCACGTGGCCCTCTCGCTCTGCTCAGTCGAAAGGCATGTTCTGCTTATGGCAAGGTCCTGTCTCACCGGAGCCGCGTTCGCTGTTGCCGCTCTGCTGACGGCACCACCGTTCGCGCAGGCGGCGCAAACGGGTTTGGTCGGGCTGCCCTCTGCGGCGCAAAAGGTAGGTTTTAGCGTTCACTTTCCCTTGCGCAACGAGGCGCAACTCGAGCAGCTCGTTCAAATGCAAGGCGATCGCAACTCGCCGCTGTACCATCACTACTTGTCAGTCGCGCAGTTTCGGGCCAACTTCGGCCCAGCGCCGCAAACGGTCACGCGAGCTGCCGCGGGATTGCGAGCCCGCGGATTGACGATCGTCGGACAGTCAACTCAAAGCTTGCGGGTAAGCGGCATGGTAGCGACCGTCGAGAAATCGTTCGGTACGCGGCTGGGCATCTTGCGTGATGCGGCCGGATCAGCCCGCGTCGCGAGCATCGCCCCGCTGAGCATCCCGGCCGAATTGTCGGCGGTCGGCGCCGCCGTGACCGGATTTGAACCGCGCGTGCACTTTCACGTCGATTCGCGCCAGGTGCCCACGAATCGCAGCGGCCCTTTTGGCGGCTATTGGTTCGACGACCTCAAGCAAGCGTATTCGTACCCGTCCGACGGCGTTGCCGACGGCACCGGCGCGAACGTCGGTGTCCTGATGGCATCGGACGTACTCGATTCCGATACATACGCTGCGTTCGCGCACGAGAATTACACGGCTATTTCCGGCAAGACGCCCTTGGAAATCAAGCGCGTACCGATCTTCGGCGGAGGCGGCACGAACGGCGGGGCCTTTTCTGAGGCAAGTATCGACGTGCAATCCTCGCTTGGCAGCGCTCCCGGCGCACAGATTTATCTCTACAACATACCGGACCTTACCGACGAGTCCACCATTGCCGGCTACACGCAGATTGACGAGGACAACGCAGTCGACGTCGTGAGTAGTTCGTTCGGCGAGTCCGAACTGTTCTACACACCTGCGTATAATGGCGGTGTCGACTACACCGGCATACTCAGGACGTATCACCAGTTGTTCTTGCAAGGCAACTCCCAGGGGATTACCTTCACCGCGTCCTCGGGCGACAGCGCCGGGCTCGGCGGCTTAACGCTATCGTACTTCACCGGCGGTCCGGCGCGATTCATCCCCGGCGTGGAAACTCCAGCGGCCGACCCAAACGTCACCGCCGTCGGCGGGACGAATTTGCAGACGACGACGCCGCCAAGCCCGCAGCCGAATCCGCCGGTACTGCGCTCGAAGTATGTCGGCGAGTCAGCATTGGGCGACAAAGAAAATCCGTCCGATCCTTATGGCACGGGCGTGGATGCCACCGGCGGATACTGGGGCTCGGGCAGCGGGGTAAGCGTGATCTGGCCCAAACCGTGGTATCAAAAGCTTGTGAAAACAGGCTCAAATCGGCGCACGATCCCCGATATATCCATGCAGATGGGAGGCTGCCCCGGCGGCGCACCGCCTCTTGCCGTGCACCCGTGCCATCCGGGCGACAGCTTCGGCATTTTTTACATCGGCGGCACCGCATATGGATTCATCGGTACGAGTCTCTCCTCGCCGGAATTTGCCGGTTTGCTCGGTGTTGAGGTCGGTCTGACTCACCAGCGGCTCGGCAATGCGAACGGCTACATCTACGAACTCGCCCAAGCCAACGATGCGCTTCCAATGAACTTCGCGACCCGCTTCTATCATCAGGGGATCGCCGGTTATAATGGAGTTGTGACCGTTGCCGCCGGCACGCGCGGCTATAATCCCATCATCGGCGTCGGAACGCCTTACGCGGAAAACTTCCTTGGCATTCCGCAGGCGCCGCTTGCCGGCGATCCGCAGACGCAAAGCAACCCCTAGCGCGCCGTCTTCGAGTTCATGAACGCGCAACGGTGCAGTATCGCGAACGATTGCTGACGCGCCGAATGCCGTCGATGCGCTCACGGACGCGGCTTCGGACGTAGAACGATCGGCCGGGCCGGCCGCAGCGTAGCGTGCGCCGCGATACCGATCGGTTCGGCAGTCGTCGCCCGCAACGCAAAACGCGCGGCGACCGCGCTGAGCACCAGCGTCCCTTCCATGCGCGCGAACCCTTCACCGATGCACATGCGCGCGCCGCCGCCGAAGGGGAAGTAGGACAACGGCGGCGGCGCAAATTTCGTCCACCGATCCGGTGCGAACGTTTGGGGGTCGGCAAAGACCGCCGGATTGCGATGGCTCACGTACGGGCTGAGCATGATCCCGTCGCCCCGGCCGATCGCGAACCCGCCTAGCGTACACGCTTCGAGCGCGCGCCGGCCAAACGCGGACGCCGGCGGATAGAGACGCAGCGCTTCGGCGAACACGTGCGCGGCGAACCTCAGGCGCGGCAAATCGTCGACGCTGATTCGACCGCGCGCACCGCTCGCGGCGACGGCCTCGTCCCGCAGCCGCGCTTCGATCTCCGGATGACGGGCGAGCAGATACCAAGCCCAGGCGAGCGCGTTCGCAGTCGTTTCATGCCCGGCAAGCAGCAGCGTCACGAGTTCGTCGGCGACCGACTGCGCGTCGAGCGGTGCTCCGCCGGCGTCACGTGCGTCGAGCAGCATCGCGAGCAGATCGTCGCCTCCGGCGCCGTTGGCGCGGCGCACGGCGATCAACCGCGCGATGATCGCCGCCATCTCCTGCCGCGCTCGCGCCAGCCGAGCGTTCGCGGGCAGCGGCAACCGCAGGCGCAGCCGATTCACCCACGGCGGCACCGTTTCGAGGATCGGACCAAGCCACGAAACCGTCCGCATCGCGTGCGCGAGTGATGCTTCGAGGCTGTCGGCGTTGTCGCGCACGTCGGCGCCGAAGAGCGCCCGGCCGACGATCGCCAGCGCCAGCCGCGTCATCTGCGCATTGATGTCAATCTCGTCGCCGTCGCGCCAATTCGCGATGGTGCGATACGTTTCGTCGAGCATCGTCGTCCCGTACCCGGCGATGCGCTGCACGTGGAACGCCGGCTGCAGCATGCGCCGCTGTTCGCGATGGCGCGGCTCGTCCACGGTCAGCACGCTGTGGCCGAGCAGATCGCGCAGCACCGCCGCACCGTTGGCCCGCGCGAAGCGGTGCTGCTGCGCGACGAGCACCTCGCGCACTAGTTCGGGTCCGGTCACCAAATGCAGCCGCCGGCCGAAAATGCGAAACGATGCGATCGGTCCGTACCGCCGCGCGACTTCCTCGAAATAGCCGAGCGTCGCGGCAAACGAGCCTCCGCCGAAGAACCGCAACACGTCCAAGCCGCGGGGACCGGGCGGCGGCGCGAGCCCAATGACGCTCATCCTGCCGCCTTCGACAGGTGGCGTCGGCGAATCATGTCCGGCCGGCGTAAGCGGTTCAACGCGCAGCTCGAGGAGTCGCTGCGCGGCAAGCCGCGCGTGGCGGCTTAAATCCGCGCGGCGAGTCCCAGGGAGATGACGGGATACGTGCGCAGGATGTTGGCGGTCGTGTTGAGGTCGTTGCGCGTTTTCGCCAGGTCGGCGGCAAACTGGGGCAGCGCGGTCGCCGGCCCCGTCGCCGTCAGCGACGTTTGCACGCTGCGCAGCGCGACACCGAAGTCGCCGGTTAAGAAAACGCGCGCATGCCGTGGCTCGCCGAAGCCGATACCGACATAGGGCGCCATGTTGCCGAAGTGAACCGAACCGTTGACGACACCGACTTCGTTGGCCGCGTAGGTGTGGCCGTTGAACGTGTACGTGCCGTCTTGCGGCGTCCCGGTAACATCGACGCCGTCGTGCGAGAACAACATCCCGGCCGTGAGCCGGAAGGCCGAACGCAGCGGGTGAAAATCGAGCAGCGCTGCGACATTGCGCAGATGCGCGTTGCCCGCATACTTGAAACCGTCGGTCGTTCCCGACGGGTTGAGTTCGAGGTTTCCGCTCGCCAGGCGAACGTCGGCG
>Ga0182013_10006134_pt1 | contig 13736 bp, 14 predicted proteins | sample 612S2MmetaG_FD_120487 | JGI IMG/M metagenome (GOLD analysis project Ga0182013, IMG submission 120487) | Permafrost microbial communities from Stordalen Mire, Sweden - 612S2M metaG | ecosystem: Environmental > Terrestrial > Soil > Wetlands > Permafrost | place: Sweden: Stordalen | collected... | reverse complement strand
TCTACGCTTCGCCCCTTCCGTCGCCGTAAGGACGCAAGACTCGCTACCGGGCTCCGCGCTACGGATTTCCCGGACCGGACTTTCACCAGTTAGTCAACCTCAACTTTCTTGGCGCACTCCGCACCCTGCTCGATGCCGACGAATCGGATCCGCTGCGTGATCGGCGAACGGATGATGATATCTGGCGCAAAGCACGCAATCGCGGCTTCAACGTCGTGCGCGTGAATCGCCGACACGAACGCGCGCATGCTATACGGCGCCCAGCGCGTCGCCGCCGGCATGCGATTCCAGGTGCCGCCAGACGACGATCCAATGGCCGTCGCGGCGCGCGAAGACGTAGGTGTCGACGCCGGCTTCCGTCGTTTGGGCACCTTCGTACTCGTAACGCATGCGCCAGGTCATGGTCGCCGCGGCGACGTCCGCGCTGACGTCGATCTGCGGATCGTCGAGCGTCGATTCGATGATGGTTGTACTTGCGACGAAATCGGCGTAGCTCGCAGCGACGGCATCCCCGCCGCGCGCGACGCGCGTGAGGTCGGGACCGACGACGACGGCATCGGCGGCAAAGTACGGACGGACCCGCGCGGCAACGGACTCCGGCGGACCGGTCTGCCAGGCGTCGTTGATGGATTGGATGACCGCGAGAATCGCGCTCCGATCGTCCGACACGTCGACACCTCCGTTGTTTTCACAACCGTACGAGCAGCTTGCCGATGTGCCCTCCCGGCGCAAAGAGCGACACGAACGCGGCCGGCGCCTTGTCGAGCCCGTCGACGAACGTTTCGGGCCCGGTGATTTTGCCCGCCGCGACCGCCGGCGCCACTTCGTGCACGAACTCGGCGTTGCGCGCCATGTGGTCGGACACGATGAAACCCTGCATTTTCAAGCGTTTTTGAACGATCGCGATGATGTTGCGCGGACCGGGAACCGGCTCGCAATACGTGGCGATCATGCCGCACACCGAGACGCGGCCATGGTCTTTGAGCACCGCAAGCGCGGCTTCGAGCTGCTCGCCGCCGACGTTGTCGAAATAGAAGTCGATGCCCGTCGGCGCGGCGTTGCGCAGCTGCTGGGCGACATGCCCGGGATCGATGACGATCACGTCGTCGAAGTGCAGGTCGTCTTGCAGCTTTTTCGCGCTGTCCTTCGAGCGCGTGCTGCCGACGACGCGCGCGCCGCGCAGCTTCGCCAACTGGCCGGCGATCGAGCCGACAGCGCCGGCAGCCGAAGAGATGAACACCGTTTCCTTCGGCTTCACGTCGTCGATGACGAACAAACCGACGTACGCGGTGAAGCCGGGCATCCCCAAGACGCCGAGATACGCGCTGGGCGACACGCCGACGACATCGATCGGCCGGAACGCTTGCGCCGGACCGACCGCGTGCGTGCGCCAGCCCAGCGAGTGCAGCACGTTCGTGCCGACCGGAAAGCGCGCGTCGCGCGAACTCTCGACGACGCCGACGGCGCCGCCGTCGAGCACCTTCCCCAACTCGAACGGTGCGACGTACGAGGGCGCGTCGCTCATGCGCCCGCGCATGTACGGATCGACCGAGACGAACGTGTTGCGCACCAGCAGCTGGCCGGCGCCCGGCGCCGGCAGCTCGACGTCGACGAGCGCGAAGTCATCGACCGTCGGCAGACCGTCCGGACGTGAAACGAGCCGGATCTCGCGTGCCTGATTCATGTCAGCCACGTTCCGCGAACGGCGTTCTTCCCCCGCAACATTCTACCGCCGCCGGCGACCTGCGCGGTCCCGAACATCAGCGGCGAGCAATGCCCGGAAGACAACGCGGCTTGCGCCGGAACTCAAAGCATGATGGCAGCTCCGGCGAAGCCGACGACACGACTGTCGCGGTATCGCCGAATACGCTAAACCAGCGCGGCGCGGCCCAAGGCGAAGCCGACGAGCCGGTCGATCAGCGCGTCGTACGAAATTCCGGCACTCTGGGCCGCATCGGGCAACAGCGATTGCGGAGTAAGGCCCGGCAGGGCGTTGACCTCAAGAATATACGGCCGGCCTTCCTTGGTCACGATGAAGTCGGTGCGCGAACAATCGCGCAAGCCGATCAAGCGATGAACGGAAAGCGCCAGCATCTGCAGCCGCGCGGTCAGGTCCCGGTCGATTGGTGCCGGCACCAAGTGTCGCGAGCCGCCCGGCGTGTACTTCGCCGCGTACGTCAGCAGTTCGTCGGTCGACAGAATCTCGATCACCGGCAGCGCGTCTTCGCCAAGCACCGCGCACGTGAACTCACGGCCCGCAACGTATTCCTCGGCCAGCACCGCGTGCCCGCGGGTCGAGGCCGCGATCATCGTGCGCGTCCATTCCTCATGCGTGCGCACGATTGAGACGCCGGCGCTCGAGCCGCTCGCGCGCGGCTTGACGACGATGGGCGGATTGAGCGAACCGGGCAGCAGCGGCAGCGTGCCGCCGGAGAGATCGAATGTATCCCAGGCCGGAGTCGGCAAGCCTTCCGCGGCCAGCAGTTTTTTGGTCAGATGCTTGTCGATCGACAACGCGCACGCCGTGATGTCGCTGCCCGTGTAGGGAATGCCCAGCCACTCCAGCACGCCTTGAATCTGACCGTCCTCACCACCCGTGCCGTGCAGCGCGTTGAACACCACATCGGGCGCGATCTCGCGCAGCGCGTCAACGAAGCGCCGGTCGAAATCCAGCGACTGCGCTTCGTGACCAAGCGCCGACAACGCACGCACGACGCCCGTTCCGCTCGCAATCGATACCTCGCGTTCGTCGCCCGGGCCGCCCATCACAACCGCGACCTTCAATCTAGTCATGCACTGCCGAATCTCATTCTGGAAACCACGCCGCCGACAGCTTCGCCCCCGATCTTGCGTTCCGCCTTGCGCGCCATCGTTTCTTCGCCGCGCACCAGCTCGCAAACGCGACCAAAACCAGCACCGAAGCCGCCGCCCAGACCCGCGGCTTGCGGCGCAGCCGCAAACGTCAAGGCGGCTCGGCGCGAAGCGCCGAACGCGACGGCGGCTTGCGGCGCAGCCGCAAACGCCACGGGTTCAGCGAAGCTGAACCCTGTCATGCGGTGAACTCACCGACGAGGTGCACTTCCAATTGCAAGTCGACGCCGCTTGCGTCGTGCACCGCCCGCCGGACGCGCGCGAGCAACGTCGTCACGTCGCAGGCGCTGGCATTGGCGATGTTCACGATGAAGTTGGCGTGCAGCGAAGAGACCTCGGCGCCGCCTTCGCGCCAACCTTTTGCACCGACGGATTCGATGAGCGCGCCGGCCTTGGCGGCGGGCGGATTGCGAAAGCACGATCCGGCGTTGGGCAGGCCGACGGGCTGCGTCTGCTTCCGCCGCACGAGCCGTTCCTGCATCCGCGCGCGCACCGCGGCCGGATCGCCGCGTTCGAAAGCCAGCACCACGCGCGCGACGATCGCGTCACGGCCCAGCGTCGTGTGACGATAATAGTACTGCACGCCGACGGGATGCGCTTCGGGCTTAGTGGGTGTGTGAACCCAGACCTCGCGCACGAACTCGCCGAACTCGCGGTCCGTTCCGGCATTCATGTAGAGCGCGCCGCCGACGCTGCCCGGAATGCCGGCCAGCGAATCGACGCCGAGCGCACCTTTGGAGGCGGCTTGGGCGGTCAACAGCGCCATCTGCGTGGCGGCTCCCGCCCGCACGATAACGGACGAATCTTCGTCGTCGACGGCGAGTTCACCAAAGTTGCCGCCCAAACGCAGCACGAGGCCGCGAATCCCGCCGTCGCCGACGAGAATGTTCGAGCCCAAGCCCAGCACGAACCACGGCAGCCGGCGCTTGAAGCAATGACGCAGAACGAAGGCGGTGTCGGCACTCGAATCGACCTGCACGAGCGCGTCGGCCGGCCCGCCGATCCGCCACCAGGTGAACGGCGCGAGCGGCGCGTCGAACGCGACACGCATTCCGAAGCGGTCGCTCAAAACGGCACGGTCGTCCGCCGTCAGCAGGCTCGCCGATGCGGGCACCTATCGGGCCGCGACGGGCGGGGCATCGATGGCCGTGCCGAACCGGTGTGCGGCGGCCGAGATCGAACCGGCGCCGAGCATCAGCACCAGCGCGCCGGCCGGCGCGGATGCGCGGATGAGCCGCTCGAGCGCTTCGACCGGCGCGTATGTGACGGGCGTTCCAGCGGCGCTCAGCGGCTCGCCGATGAGCCGTTCGCTCACGCCCGCGAGCGGCGCTTCGGCGGCGGCATAGACCGGCGTGAGATAGACTTCGTCGGCACCCCGCAGCGCCCGCGCGAAGTCGGCGGCCAAATACGCCGTGCGCGTGTAGCGGTGGGGCTGAAAGGCGACGATGAGCGGACCGCGGCAAAACTGCCGGGCCGCGGCGATGGTCTGCGCGACGGCGGTCGGATGATGCGCGTAGTCGTCGACGACGGTCAACGCGGCGCACCGGCCGACAATCTCGAAGCGCCGGCGCACGCCTTGAAAATCGGCCAGCGCTCCGGCGATGACTTCGAACGGGACATCGGCGGCCCGGGCGGCGCCGATCGCCGCCAGCGCGTTTTGAATATTGATCGTGCCCGGAACGTGCAGCACGATCTCGCCCAGCGGCCGGCCGCGTTCGACCACGGTGAACCGCGCGCCCAGCTCGGGAAACTCGATTGCGGTCGCTTGCAGATCCGCCGGTCCGCCCGTCGCGAACGTCGTCACGCGCGCCGCGACCCGCTCGACGAGCGCGGCGCTGCGCGGGTTGTCGATCCCGATGACCGCCGTGCCGTGCGCGGGCAGGTTGGCCAGAAACGTCGCGAAGGACGCGACGAGCGCGGGCAGTTCGGCATCGCTGCCGATGTGGTCGTTTTCGATGTTGGTGACGACCGCGATCGCCGGCGACAGGCGCAGGAAGGAGCCGTCACTCTCGTCGCTCTCGGTAATGAACCACGCGCCCGAACCGCTGCGAGCGTTCGAAGCCGAGTCGACCCGCTGGCCGCCCACGGCCACGGTCGGATCGAGCCCCGCCGCCTCGAAGATCGTCGCGACCATCGCCGTGGTCGTGGTCTTGCCGTGCGTCCCCGCGATCGCGATCGTCGGCGTGGTGCCGATGATCCGGGCCAGCATCTCGCCGCGCGAGACGATCGGGATGCGGCGCCGCTGGGCTTCGACGTATTCGGGGTTCTCATGCCGAATCGCGCTCGAGACGACGACGATGTCGGCCCGACCGACGTTGCTCGCGCGATGGCCGACCGAGACGACCGCCCCTTCACTCATCAAGCTTTCGAGTAACGGGCTCGAACGTTCATCCGACCCCGTGACCGCCATTCCGCGCCGCAGAAGCAGCCGAGCGATCGCGCTCATCCCGATTCCGCCGATTCCTACCAGATGGTAGGCCGTAGCCCCGTTCACCGTCGCTGCCTCAGTCACGGGCCAACTCGTTCGGGCCCGCGGAATCGGCCACCCGCGCCGCGGCCAATGCGGTGACGCGCTCCACGATTTTCGCGGCTGCCCCGGACGGGGTGACGAGCGCGGCTGCCGCCCGCATCCGAGCGAGCGTTTCGCCTTCGAGGCATGCCCCCAGCGCCGCGGCGAGCGACTCGGGAGTGAGTTCCGCGTCGCGCAGGACCGCGGCGGCCCCGCCGGCGGCGAAGGCCGCCGCGTTGGCGCTTTGATGATCCTCGGCCGCAAAGGGAAAGGGGACCAAAATCGCCGGCGTGGCGGTGGCCGCCAACTCGGCCAGCGTCGATGCTCCGGCTCGCGCCACGACGACGTCGGCGGCGAAATACGCCGCGGCGGGATCGGCAACATAAGGAAACAGCCGAACGGCGCTGCCCGGCGGGAGGCCGCTCAGCCGCCGCTCCATCAGGGCAAAGTCGCGTTCGCCGCTCACGTGCAGCACCTGCCATTCCGGCGGCAGCGGTTGCGTGGTGAGCCACCGCGCGACGGCGTTGTTGATCGACCGCGCGCCTTGCGAACCGCCCATGATCACGATCGTCGTGCGCTGCGGGTCCAGCCCGAGCGCGGCGCGCGCGACGGCCGGCGCGAGCCGGTTCGCGAGCGACGCTCGCACCGGCGCTCCGGTGAGCTTTGCCTTCGCGCCGAAGTAGCGCGCCGATTCGGCGTACGAGATCCACACCTCGTCGACGAGCGGCCCGAGCAGGCGGTTGGTCAGTCCCGGCACGGCATTGATCTCCAGCAGGGCGATCCGGCAATCGAGCATCCGCAGCAGGCTCAGGAGCCGGGCCGCGACCGTCACTGGAAAGCAGACGTACCCGCCGGTCGCGATGACCAGCGTGGGGCGGTATGCGCGCAAAGCCCGCAGCGCCGCCGCGATCCCAACGATGTTTCGTCCCAGCGTCCGCAGCGTGTCGAACGAAAAACTCCGCCGCAGCGGCGCGCTGGGGATGAAGTCGAGCGGCATCGTCGTCACCAGCTTGGCCTCGAGCCCGCGCCGGCTGCCGAAGAACCGGCGCTCGTAGCGGTCGCGCCCCAGCGCCGTGTGCAGCGCGTCGTCGATGCCGAGCGCCGGATAGATGTGACCGCCCGTTCCACCGCCGGCGAACGCGACCCGTACGCTTAGAATGGCGCGCTGCTCGCTTGGCGATGACGGCCGACGTTGATGATGAGCCCGACGGCGACGAGCGAGACCACCAGCGACGTGCCGCCGAAGGAAACGAACGGCAGCGGAACGCCGGTGACCGGCCACGACGACGTGACGACGCCGACGTTGACGAAGGCTTGGATGACGATCGCGAGCGTGCAGCCCAGCGCGAGCAGCATGCCGAATCGGTCGGGCGCCGCGAGCGCGATGCGCACGGCGCGGAACGCGAAGACCAAGAAGAGGGCGATGACGCCGAGCGCGCCGAGCAGTCCGAGTTCCTCGCCCAGGATCGCGAAGATGAAGTCGGTGTACTGCTCGGGCAAATAGAAGAACTTCTGGCGCGAGGCACCCAAGCCCAAGCCCCACAGACCGCCGCTGCCCAGCGCGAGCAGCGACTGGATGATATGAAAACCGGTGTTCTGGGGATCCTTCCAGGGATCCAAAAACGCGAAAATGCGCGCGCGCTTGTACGCCGACGAGCCGATCGCCAACAGCACGACGGGCAGCATCGAGAGCGAACACATCGCGAGATGTTCGAACCGCGCGCCGGCGCAGAACAGCATCCCGAAGGCGGTGAACACGATCAGACTCGCGGTGCCCATGTCGGGTTCGAGCAGAATCGGCACCGCCAGCGCGCAGGTGACGAACAAGCACGGCACGACGCCGCGCACCAGCGATCGGGCCCGTTCGCCCAGCGTCGAAAGCTTCGCGGCCAAGAACACGACCAGCGCGAGTTTGGCGAACTCGGACGGCTCGAAACTCAAACCTTGCGCGCCCAGCCAACGGCGCGAACCGCCCGAACTCTGGCCGACGTGCGGGACGAGCACCGCGATGAGCGCGACGAACGCCAGGCCCAAGCCGATCGGCGCGGCCGAACGCAATTTACGGTAGTCGATGCGATAGGCGAAATACGCGCAGAACAGCGCGACGACCAGCCACATGAGCTGACGCTTGAGGTAGTACGCGGTATCGTGATACGCCGCGTACGCGGTCGCGCTCGACGCGCTGTAAATCATGATCAGACCGATCGCGACGAGCGTCGCGACCGCCGCGAAGAGCACGCTGTCCGGCGCGGCCAAACGGCGCGCGGCGTGCGTGGCGACGGGCCGGCCGGCGGCCGGGGAACGGCCGCGCGCCGGTGCGCGCGTGCTACCGAGCATGCGGGGTCATCTGCGCGCCTCCCAAACCGGTAACCGCGCTGGCGAAGCGGTTGCCGCGATCTTCCGCCGAGTCGAACATGTCGAACGACGCGCAGCCCGGCGAGAGCAGCACGACGTCGCCCGCGGTCGCGATCGACGCGGCGATCGCGACCGCCTCATCCATCGACCCGGCGCGATGCACGGCGGCGCGTTTGATCGTCTTGGCGATCGCTTCGGCGGACTCACCGATCACGATGACCGCCTTGGTGCGCGACGACGCGACCCGGCCGAGATCCGCGAATTCCGTCCCTTTCGCTTTGCCGCCGGCGATGAGCACGATCGGCCGGTCGAACGAGCGCAGCGCCGCGATCACCGAACCCGGATTGGTCGCTTTGGAGTCGTCGACGTACGTCACGCCGTCGCGTTCGGCGACGACTTGCAGCCGGTGGCCGAGGGGCTTGAAATCACGCACCGCGGCGGCGACGGCGGCGCGGTCGAGACCCGCGGCGAGACCGACGAGGATCGCACCCAGCACGTTCTCGACGTTGTGTTTGCCTTGCAGCGGAATCTCATCGACGCGCATGATCTCGATCGGGCGCGGGTCGCCGGTCGGCGGGGCGTACACGATCGTTTTCTCACCGCGCACGTAGAGCGCCGTGTTGCGATGGGGTTCGCCCGCGAACCAGAGGGGGCGCGCCTTGATGCGGTTCGCGTCCTCACCGGCGAGCGCCGCGATCCGCGCATCGTCAAGGTTGCCGACGAACGTATCGCCCGGTCCTTGATTGGCGAAGATGCGAAACTTCGCTTCGGCGTATTCGTCCATCGAAAAATAGCGGTCGAGATGATCGGGCGAGATGTTGTTGATGAGCGCGATGCGCGGCTTGAACGAACGAATCGATTCGAGCTGGAACGACGACACTTCGGCGATCACCCAGTCGCCGGGCTCGGCCACGGCCGTTTCGGCGATGAGCGCGTTGCCGATGTTGCCGCCGACGAGCGTCCGTTTTCCGCCGCGCCGGAAGATCTCGCCGAGCAATGCCGCGGTCGTCGATTTGCCTTTCGTTCCGGTCACCGCGACGATCGGCGCCCGGCAGATCCGGTAGGCGACTTCGACTTCGCTGAAGACCGGGACGCCCGCGGTCTGGATCCGGCGCACGAGTTCGCCGTTGAGCGGGATCCCGGGCGACAGGACGGCGGCGGTGACGTTCGGCAGCACGTCGCCCAGCGACGCGGGTGCGACGAACGGAACGCCGAGCGCCGCGGTGTCGATCCCCGTTGCTTCGTCGGTCGCGTAGACGGCCGCGACGCGCGACTGCAGGACCGCGATCGAGGCGCGACCGCTGCGCCCCAGGCCGATCACCAACACGCGTTCGTTGCGGTCGAACAGACCGCTCTTGATCGGCGGGTTCATCGGCGCGCCGCCAACACGAACCCGACGCCCGACAGCGCCGCGGAAGCCAGCCAAAAGCGCGTCGTGACTTTGGTTTCCGGCCAGCCGCCGAGCTCGAAGTGATGGTGGAGAGGACTCATTCGAAAGATCCGCCGTTTGGTCAACTTGAACGATGCGACTTGAAGGATCACCGACAGGGTCTCGGCCGCGAACACGCCGCCGACGAGCGGCAGGAGCAGCTGAGCGCCGGTGACGATCGCGCCGCCCGCGAGCGCGGCCCCCAACGCCAGCGACCCGGTGTCGCCCATGAACACCTTGGCCGGATGACGGTTATACAACAAGAAGCCCACCACGGTTCCAGCGGTCGCGATCTCGAACGTCGCGGTGTCGGTGTCGCCGGCTCGGACGGCCAGGGCCGTCAGCACCGCGAGCGGCGGCAGAATCGTCCCGCCGGCCAACCCGTCGAGTCCGTCGGTGAGGTTCACCGCGTGCGTCGTCCCCAAGACGGCTGCCAGCGACAGCGGAAACCAGACCCAGGCCAAGTTGGCGCGGACCCCCAGCATAACGGGCGCCCGCGGCGATAGCCGCGCGAAGAGCGCCAAAAAAGCGCTGCCGACCAGCGCGGTCAACACGAATTTGGTGCCCGCCCGCAGGCCGCGATTGCGCGCGCGGCGGATCGCCGCGAGGTCGTCGACGAACCCGATGGCCGCCATCCCGCCCACGAGCACGCTCAGCGAGATGGTCGCCGGACCGGGCGCGAGCGTCAGCGCGACGAGCGGCGCCGCCGCGAACAGCAGGCCGCCCATCGTCGGCGTCCCGGTCTTGGCTTGATGCGTCTGCGGAGCATCCTCGTACGCTCGCTGACGGTACTTGAGGCGGCTCAGCCAGCCGATGAGCGGCTTCCCGGCGACGGCGGTGATGCCGAAGGCGGCGACGCCGGCAAGGGCCAGTTTCCTCACGCGGCGGTCCGCAGCGGATTGGCCCCGCCCCCGCGCCAGGTGAGGATGACCAGCGGCGTTTGTTCGTCGCCGTTGCCGTGCGGATTCGCCAGCAAGGCGCGCTCGACGTTTTCGCGCACGAGGCCGGGCGAGATGCCGAGCGCCTTCGCGCGCCGCAGATCGTTGGCGTCGACGATGGCGAAACCGTAGCCCAGCCGGGCCTGCAATTCGGTACACACGCGGTCCGGATCGGCCGGGCCGAACACGATCGCGCGTTCGTACGGCGGCAAGGTGCCGGTGTAACCGTCGATCGCCGCGATCGCCTCGCCCAAATGCTCGTAGAACACGCCGCGTTTGCCGCGCAGCCGGCCCACGACGTGCGCGACGGCCGCTAGGACGACGCGGCGCGTTCCGACTTGGTCGATCACCAACTGCAGCGACTCGGGCTGGTTGACCGTCGCCAGTGCTCCGGCGCGCCGCGCGAGCGCGTACGCGAGTCGCGTGGGCCGAACGAATTCGGCGGCCACGAAGCGCCGCTGCGCGATCGCGACGGCGGTCTCGGCGATCGCGATCACGTCGTCCGCGCGCGCGATGCCGCCCACCGCGTGGGCCACCAGCACCCCGAGGTCGTCACCGGGAGCCACGAGCCGGGTACGAATCGGGATCGCGACGAGTCCCTCGGGCAAGCCGGTCTCGTGAACGGGTTGCGGAATCACGGCGCGCCCGTCCCCAAGAGCGCCTCGGCGATCTCCTCCATGTGGTATTTGCGCGACCCCTTGAGCAGGATCGCGTCTCCGGGGCGCGCGTTGGCACGCAGCCAGGCGACCGCGGCGGCGTTCTCGGCGTAGGTCAAAACGCGTGCGGCCGTCGCCCCGGCCGCGGTCGCCCCGCGCACCATATCGGCCGCGAAGTCGCCGCCCGCCAGCACGATCTCGCTCGCGACGGCCGCCGCGGCGCCGACCCGCTCGTGCATCAGCGGCGCATCGGCGCCCAGTTCGGCCATGCTCCCCAGCACCGCGATGCGCCGGCTCGCCGCCTCTTGGGCGAACGCGTCGAGCGTCGCGAGGGTCCCGCTCATCGAAGCGTTATAGGCGTCAAAGATCATTCGTTTGCCGCCGGCCAACGGGATCGTCTGATAGCGTTTGGATGGTTGCTCGAGGCGCGAAATGGATGGTCCCAACGACTCGGGCGAGATACCGGCCGCCAGCGCCGCCGCCAGCGCCGCGGCGAGATTGCGCCGGTTGTGGTCGCCCGGAACCCGCATCTCGACGGCGATCTCGCGACTCCGTCCGGCCTCCGTGACCGCCAGTGTCCGCGCATCGCGCACGACGACCGCGTCTTGACCCGCCGGCGGCTCCGGATCGCCGCCGATTCCGAACCAGAGCGGCGTCGTCGGGAGGGCCGCCGCGCGCTCGCGCGACTCGGCGTCGGCGAGGTTGAGGACGGCGCGCGCTCCGCCGCGGAACAGGCCCCACTTGGTGTGCGCCAGCCGCTCGCGCGAGCCCATGATCTCCAAATGCGCCTCGCCGATATTCGTCAGCACCGCGATCCCGGGCCGGGCCGCCGCGACGAGGACGTCGATGTCGCCGACGTTGCGCGCGCCCATCTCGACCACCGCGACCCGCGAGTCGCCGGGCTGCAGTCCGAGCAGAAATTTGCTCACCCCGATCTCGTTGTTCTCGTTCTCCGGCGTGGCCGTGACCCCGATCCCGGCACTCGCGAGCAGCGCCGCCAGATAGGCTTTGGTCGTGGTCTTGCCGGCGCTGCCGGAAATCGCGATCACCGGTCCGCTTACGGCCGAACGAGCCAAACCGGCCAGCTGCAGATAGGCCCGCAGCGTGTCGGGAACGACGAGCGCCGGGGCGCCGGGCGGAACGCCGGCGGGATCCGTCACAATGCAAGCCGCGGCGCCGCGCGCGAAGGCCTCGGCGACGAATGCGTGACCGTCGAAGCGCTCGCCGCGCAGTGCCAGGAAGGTGGACCCGGCGGCGACGCTGCGGGTGTCGGTACCGATGGCGAGGGTCGGCGGCAGTTTCTCGCCAGCCAGCGTTTGCGCGCCGAGCGCGGCGATCGCGGCCGGCGTCTCCAGCGTCATCGAACGGCCTGTGCTTCGTGCCGGACGGCGAACGCCGCGCGGACTTCCTCGCGGTCGTCGAAGGGCAAGACCCGGTCGCCGACGATCTGATACGTCTCGTGGCCCTTGCCGGCGACGACGACCGTGTCGCCGGCGGCCGCCGCACCGATCGCCGCGCGGATCGCGCGGCCCCGGTCGAGGATGATCTCGGCCGGGCCGCCGGCCGCGATCGCCCGCGCGATAGCGGCCGGATCTTCCGAGCGCGGATTATCGGAGGTCACGATCGCGCGGTCGGCGAGCCGCGCGGCGATCTCGCCCATCGGCGCGCGCTTGCCGGGGTCCCGGTCGCCGCCGCAGCCGAAAACCACGATGAGGCGCCCGTGTGTCGATTCGCGCGCCGCGCGCAGCACGTTTTCGAGCGCGTCGGGCGTGTGCGCATAGTCGACGATCGCGTCGATCCCTAGCTCCGCGATCCGCTCCATGCGCCCGGGCACGGCGTCCACCGTCGCCAGCGCGCGCACGATCGCGGGGTCGGGGATGCCGAGCGCGCGCGCCGTGCCGAAGGCGGCGAGGGCGTTGTAAACGTTGAACCGCCCGCGCAGCGGCAGCTCCACCGCCGACCCGTCGACGCGGAACGAGCTGCCGTCCGCCGCGAGCCGCACGCCTTCGGCCCGAATCTGCGCCGGCGCGTCGATCGCATAGGTCGCAGCCTGCGGGAATTCACGCGCGAACGCCGCGCCGGCCGGATCGTCGAGGTTGATGACAGCCTGCGGCGCCATGCTCAGCAGGCGCCGCTTCGCGTTCGCATACTCCGTGAGGCTGCCGTGAAAATCGAGGTGGTCGCGCGTGAGGTTGGTGAACGCCGCGACCGCGAAGCGCACGTCGTCGACCCGGCCCAGCGCCAGCGCGTGGGAGCTGACTTCCATCGCGACCGCTGCCGCGCCGGCGGCGCGCACCTCGGCGAGCAAGGCCTGGAGTTCGAGCGCGAGCGGGGTCGTGTTTCCCAGCGGCCAGCGGCGGGCGCCGAACGCGGCTCCCAACGTGCCGATGACCGCGCACGGTGATCCCGCCGCGCCCACGATCGCCTCGATCAGGTGCACCGTGGTGGTCTTGCCGTTCGTCCCGGTCACCCCGGCGATGCGCAGCGTCTGCGACGGACGCTCGAAAAACGTGTCGGCCAAGCGCGAGATCGCGGCGCGCGTGTCCGGCACGACGATTTGCGGCACGTCCAGCGCGAGTTCGTTCTCGACGACGACGGCGGCGGCGCCGGCGGCGACCGCGGCCGGCGCGAAGGCGTGCCCGTCGACGTGTGCTCCGCGCAGCGCGACGAACAGCGTCCCGCCGCGCACCCGCCGCGAATCCGTTTCGAGCCCTCCAATCGCCGGCGGAAGGGTGCCGATGACGCGCGCGGCGGCGAGGGAGCCTACGAGTTCGGCCGTCAGGTGCATCATCGGCGGTGGTTCGACGCTCGCTTCGGCGGCACCGGGCGCGGCCGCGGCGGCGGCAGATCGGGCATGTCGCCGGCGTGCAGCATGGCGGTCCGGGCCAGCGAGGCGAACACCGGCGCGGCGACGGTGCTGCCGTAGTAGATGCCGCGCGGGCGCTCGATTTTCACGAGGATGACGTACTTGGGCTTGT
>Ga0182013_10006133_pt1 | contig 13737 bp, 10 predicted proteins | sample 612S2MmetaG_FD_120487 | JGI IMG/M metagenome (GOLD analysis project Ga0182013, IMG submission 120487) | Permafrost microbial communities from Stordalen Mire, Sweden - 612S2M metaG | ecosystem: Environmental > Terrestrial > Soil > Wetlands > Permafrost | place: Sweden: Stordalen | collected... | reverse complement strand
GGCTGACCAATGAACGTCCAGACCCCGGTTCGGGTTCGTTGGACCGCCCATGTCGATCAAGGCCGATCTCGGCGACGCGTCCGGGCGACCCTGACGCCGCTTCGGCCACGGTGCGTTTTGGTCGCAGGGCCTTCATGGAACGACGCGCTTTCGTTTACCTCCGGTTAAGAACTTTCGCGCAGGTTAACGAGGTCTTCATTGGAGACACCCACCATCACTGACTTTAATCAGCCCGGCCTTTGGCCGGGCTTTTTTTGTGGGGGCCGCGCCGCTTGCGCGACTTCGCTGGCCAGCGTATAGGCCCCGCTTCGATGAGCTCTGATCCGCGGTAGCTCAGTGGTAGAGCAGCCGGCTGTTAACCGGCTGGTCGTAGGTTCGAATCCTACCCGCGGAGCCAGCTCTCAAATCCGCCATCGGGTTCTGACGCGGCCTCCGCGGCCCAGACGATCGGCAAGAAATCCGCCGCCTCCAAGGAGGCGCTCCCGACCAGAACGCCATCCACCCCGCTGACCGCCAGCACAGCGGACGCATTCTCTGCGGTGACCGATCCGCCATACAGGATCGGCGTGGCCTGGGCCTGGTCGCCGATGACGTGGGCTAGCACCCGGCGCAGACCTTCGTGGGCTTCGGCGATCTCCTCAAGCGACGGGGTCTTGCCGGCGCCGATGGCCCAGACGGGCTCATAGGCGACATTGATGCGCTGCTCGCCGAGACTTTCCGGCAGCGAGGCGCGCAACTGGCTCTCGATCCGGGCCATGGTCCCCCCGGCGTCGCGAACCTCGGCGCTTTCGCCCACGCACACGATGGGCTCCAGACGCCCCCTGAAGGCCGCTTCGACCTTCAGCCTCACCTGGGCATCCGTTTCGCCGAAGTCCCGGCGACGCTCGGAATGACCGAGGATCACAAGGCTAGCGCCGACGTCCTTCGCCATTTCGGCGCTGATCGCGCCGGTAAAGGCGCCGCTGGGCTCGTGATAGATATCTTGCGCGCCCACCAGAAGGCCGCGTCCTTGGGCGGCGCGAGCCATTCGGTCCAAGAGCGTGGCTGGCGGGAACAGCGCCACGCGCGAGCGGACCCGTCGTCCGGCAAGGGCCGCCGCCAAAGTCTCGGCCTCGCCAAGATCGGCTGCAAGACCGTGCATCTTCCAGTTTCCCGCGATCAGAAGTCGTGGCCGAGGCATGCGCGTCCCTCATCAGCTTGCTCGTTCTTCAACGCCTGCGACCTGGCCAAGGCTCCGAACATATTGCGGCGCGCCCCTCTGACGGCGGCGTGCAACTCTTTGCCGCCCTTTCTGTTTGAATAAGGGGCTGCACCCGTGCACGAGACTTTCCGGAGAGCGGGCCATGATCGAGGCATCGTCGCCAGCATCAATGTTTTCGCCGCGCACTGGGGAGCGGGACCTCGACCAGCTGGCCATAGACACCATCCGCACCCTGGCCATGGACGCCGTGCAAAAGGCCGATTCCGGACATCCGGGCACGCCGATGGCCTTAGCGCCGGTGGCCTATACGCTGTGGCAGTCGATCCTCCGCTACGATCCCAAGACGCCGCTATGGCCCAATCGGGACCGCTTCCTCCTATCCAACGGCCATGCCTCCATGCTGCTCTACGCCCTCCTGCATCTGGCGGGCGTACAGGACAGCCGCGAGCCGGGCCGCGCGGCGGTGACGCTGGACGACATCATGGCTTTCCGGCAACTGGGCAGCCGCTGTCCAGGCCACCCCGAACATGGCGTGACCACGGGGGTTGAAGCGACCACCGGCCCGCTCGGCCAGGGCTGCGGCAACAGCGTCGGCATGGCCATGGCCTCCAAGTGGCTCGGCGCCCGCTTTAATCGACCTGAAGCGGCAGTGTTCGACTTCGACGTCTACGCCTTCTGCAGCGACGGAGACATGATGGAAGGCGTGGCCAGCGAGGCCGCGTCCATCGCCGGTCATCTGAAGCTCGGCAATCTGTGCTGGCTGTACGACAACAACGGCATCACCATCGAAGGCCGTACAGCCCTGGCGTTCAGCGAGGATGTCGCCGCGCGCTTTCGAGCCTACGGCTGGCGGACCGGCCACGTGCCGGACGCCAATGACACCGCCGCGGTTGGCGCGGCCCTGCAGGCCTTCAAGGCGGACCAAAGCGCGCCGATGCTGATCGTGGTCGATAGCCACATCGGTTATGGCGCGCCGCACAAGCAGGACACGGCAAAAGCCCACGGGGAAGCGCTGGGCGAAGACGAAGTGCGGCTCGCCAAGACGTTCTACGGCTGGCCCGACGACGCCCATTTCCTGGTCCCCGACGGCGTGAAGGAACGCTTCGACGCCCGGATCGGGGCTCGGGGCGAGCGCCTTTACGCCGAATGGGCCGAAAGGATGGACAGCTATCGCGCGGCCCATCCGGATCTCGCCGCCGAGCTCGATCGCCTGTTGAGCGGACGGCCGCTGGACAGCTGGGACAGGGCCATGCCGACCTTTCCGGCCGACGCCAAGGGCGAGGCCACGCGCGCCTCGGGCGGCAAGGCGATCAACGCCTTGGCCGAACACTATCCGGGGCTTATGGGCGGCGCAGCGGACCTTTCCCCATCGACCAAGACCAACTTGACCTTCGATGGCGCCGGGGCGTTCGAGGCGAACAGCTATGGCGGAAGAAACCTTCATTTCGGCATTCGCGAGCATGCCATGGGCGCCATCGTCAACGGCCTGACGCTGACCGGACTGCGCGGCTACGGTTCGACCTTCCTGATCTTCTCCGACTACATGAAGCCGCCGATCCGTCTCAGCGCCCTGATGCGCCAGCCGGCGATCTGGGTGTTCACGCACGATTCCATCGGCCTGGGCGAAGATGGGCCGACGCACCAGCCGATCGAACAACTGGTCGCCCTGCGCAGCATCCCGGGCCTGGTGACCCTGAGGCCCGCGGACGCCAACGAAGTGGTCGAGGCGTGGAAGGTCATCGCCCTGCTGACCGACCAGCCGGCCGCCTTGGTTCTCAGCCGCCAGGCCCTGCCCACGCTGGACCGCGACGTCTACGCGCCGGCCTCTGGCGTAGCCAAGGGCGCCTATGTCCTGGTCGACGCCGCACCCGGCAAGCCCGAGGTGATCCTGATCGGCACGGGCAGTGAAATCTCGCTGTGCTTGCAGGCCTATGAAGCGCTCAAGAGCGAAGGGGTCGCCGCGCGAGTGGTTTCGATGCCCTCTTGGGAATTGTTCGAGGCGCAGGACGAGGCCTACCGAAAGAGCGTCCTGCCGCCGGCGGTGACCGCGCGCCTATCGGTGGAGGCCGCCTCGGTCATCGGCTGGGACCGGTACGTGGGTCCAGGCGGAGCGATGATCGGCATGCATACGTTCGGCGCCTCCGGACCGATCGAGGATTTGATGAAGCACTTCGGCTTCACGCCCGAAGCGGTCCTTGCCGCCGCCCACGCGCAGATCAAGCAAAGCCGGGAGATCGCCACGTGAATTCGCTCCAAGCCTTAGCTGGCTGCGGCCAAGCGCCGTGGCTCGACTATCTGAAGCGCAGCCTGATCGAGGACAGCGGGCTGAAGACGCTGATCGAGCGCGACGGCTTGAAAGGCGTCACCTCCAACCCTTCGATCTTCGAAAAGGCCATCGCCGAAAGCGACGAATACGGCGTCGCGATGAGCGCCTTCGCCTCACACGATTCGCCCAGCGTCACCGCCGTCTACGAGCATCTGGCCGTGGCCGACATCCAGGCGGCGGCGGATGTGCTGCGCGGGGTGTTCGAAGAAACCGGCGGCCGCGACGGCTACGTCAGTCTGGAATGTTCGCCCTATCTGGCCAACGATACCGAGGCGACCATCGCCGAGGCCAAGCGCCTGTGGGCGGCGGTGAACCGGCCGAACCTGATGGTCAAGGCGCCCGCCACGGACGCGGGCCTGCCGGCGATCCGCGCCCTGATCGGCCAGGGCGTCAACGTCAATGTCACCCTGCTGTTTTCGGTACAGACCTACTGCAAGGTCGCGGAGGCCTATATCGCCGGACTCGAGGACCTGAAGGCCATGGGCGGCGATCTGTCCAAGGCGGCGAGCGTCGCCAGCTTCTTTGTCAGCCGCATCGACACTGCGGCGGACAAAGCCATCGACGCCCTGCCTGATCCAACTGAGGGCGAGCCCCTGCGCGGCAAGGTCGCGATCGCCAACGCCAAAATCGCCTACGCCGCGTACAAGGACCTTTTCAGCGGCTCGCGCTGGGAAGCCCTGGAAAAGGCTGGAGCCAAGACCCAGCGGCTCCTGTGGGCCTCGACCGGCGCCAAGAGCAAAACCCTCAAGGACACGGTCTACGTCGAGGCGCTAATCGGCAATGACACCGTCAACACCATGCCGCCGGCGACCATGGACGCTTTCCGCGACCACGGCGTGGTGACGCCAAACGCCATCGAACTGGACCTCGACGGCGCCAACGCGACACTAAAGGCCTTTGCCGATCTGGGCATCGATCTGGAGGCGATCACGCGCCAGCTGACGGTCGACGGCGTCCAACAGTTCGCCGACGCCTTCGACTCCCTGTTCGCCGCCATCGCCAAACACGGGCGGGCCGATGCGCCGCAAAGCTTCGGCGAAACCCGCATCGAGCCGGGATCGGACCAGGCCGCGGCGGCTTTTTGCGAGGAGATGGAAGCCTGGCGCAAGCAGGGACGCATCCGCCGTCTGTGGGCCGGCGACGCCGACTTTTGGACCGGCGCCGACGAAGACCATTGGTGCGGTTGGCTGAACGTCGTCGAGCAGGAGCTTGGCGACCTGGGCCCCCTGCAACAGTTCGCCCAGCATGTGCGGCAGGAGGCTTTCAGCGACGTGGTGTTGCTGGGCATGGGCGGCTCCAGCCTCGGGCCCGAAGTGCTGGCCGCGGTGTTCGGGCCCCAGTTCGGATGGCCTCGGTTCCACATGCTCGACAGCACCGATCCCGCCCAGGTCAGGGACGTGGAAAACGCCGTTCGACTGGACAAGACCCTGTTCATCGTCTCGTCCAAGTCCGGCAGCACGTTGGAGCCCAATATATTCGCCGACTATTTCCACGCTCGAGTCGCGGCGGTCTGCGGCGCCGATACGGCGTCCCGTCGCTTCGTCGCCATCACCGATCCGGGTTCGCCGCTGGAAAGGCGGGCGAAAGACGAGGGCTGGGCCGAGATCTTCTATGGCGTTCCGTCGATCGGCGGCCGCTATTCGGTGCTATCGAAATTCGGTCTCGCACCCGCGGCCGCCATGGGGCTCGACCTGCTGAGCCTTTTGCAGACCACACGCGTCATGACCCGCGCCTGCGCCGCCGATATGCCGCCGGCGGAAAACCCGGGCGTGCAGCTTGGCGTGGCCATGGGCGTGGCCGCGACCCGCCTGGGCCGGGACAAGGTCACCATCGTCGCCTCCCCTTCCATCGCCCCCATCGCCGCGTGGCTGGAACAGTTGCTGGCTGAGAGCACCGGCAAGCAGGGACGCGGCCTTATCCCGGTGGCTGACGAACCGCTCGGCCCGCTTGAGATCTATGGCCAGGACCGCTTCTTCGCCTACATCGAGCTGGAGGACGGCTTCGATCCCAGGCAGCGTGAAACGATGCAGGCCCTGGCGAAGGCCGGCCACCCCGTCGCCACTTTGACGATGAATGGAAAGCAGGCCCTGGGGCAGGAGTTTTTCCGCTGGGAAATCGCCGTGGCGGTCGCAGGAGCGATCATCGGCATCAATCCGTTCGATCAGCCCGACGTTGAGGCCAGCAAGGTCGAAACCCACAAGCTGACCGATGCCTACGAACAGATCCACACCCTGCCGCAACAGCAACCCGTGCTGGAGCAGGACGAGATGGCCGTCTACGCCGACCCGCGTAACGCCGACGAGCTCGGCCGGCACAATACCGTGGCCGGCTATCTGAAGAGCCACTTCGGCCGCGTGGACGAGGGCGACTATGCCGCGTTCCTGGCCTATGTCGACCGCACGCCCGAGGCGACCTTCGCCATGACCGAGATGCGCAGTTTCGTGCGCGACCGCACGCGCGCCGCGACCTGCGTCGGCTTCGGACCGCGTTTCCAGCATTCGACCGGCCAAGCGTACAAGGGCGGCCCCAACAGCGGCGTGTTCCTGCAAATCACCTGCGGCGACCCGGAAGACCTCGCCATACCGGATCACCGGTACAGCTTCGGGGTCGTCAAGGACGCCCAGGCCCGCGGCGACTTGGCCGTGCTGATCGAGCGTGAACGGCGCGCGCTTCGCGTGCATCTGAAAGACGCGGACTCGGGGCTGCCCCGCCTGGCCCAGGCGATCCACGACGCCTTTAGCTGACCGACCGGGAGACTATCATCATGCAGATCGGCATCGTCGGTCTTGGACGTATGGGCGGCAACATCGCTCGCCGGCTTATGAAAGCGGGCCACCATTGTATTGTCTACGACGCCAATCCCGACGCCGGCGCCGTGGTGGCCAAGGACGGCGCCCGAGCCGTGAAATCGCTTGACGAGATGGTGGCGGCGCTGGAGCGGCCGGCGACGGTGTGGTGCATGTTGCCCGCCGGCGACGTGACGCAAAGCACGGTCGATGTCCTCGGGCGCCTGATGCAGCGGGGCGATACCATTATCGACGGCGGCAACGCCTTCTACCGGGACGATATCCGCCGGGCCAAGGCGCTAGCCGGCAAGGGCGTGGACTATATCGACTGCGGCACCTCCGGCGGCGTGTGGGGACTAGAACGGGGCTACTGCATGATGATCGGCGGGCCCAGGGCCGCCGTTGAACGCCTGGACCCGATCTTCAAGGCTCTCGCCCCCGGTCTAGGCGACATCCCGCGCACCCAGGGCCGCGAAAACGGTGATCCTCGCGCCGAGCAGGGCTATATCCATGCCGGCCCGACCGGCGCCGGCCACTTCGTCAAGATGGTGCACAACGGCATCGAATACGGCCTAATGCAGGCCTATGCGGAAGGTTTCGACATCTTGCGGGGCAAGGGCTCCGACGCCTTGCCCCAAGACCAGCGCCTCGACCTCAACCTGCCCGACATCGCCGAGGTCTGGCGGCGGGGGAGCGTCATCTCATCCTGGTTGCTCGACCTCACCGCCTCCGCCTTCGCGCACGATCCGCAGCTGGCCCATGTTTCCGGCTATGTCGAGGATTCCGGCGAAGGCCGATGGACGGTTGAGGCCGCCATCGAGGAAGCTGTGCCGGCCGAGGTCCTGACCTGCGCCCTCTACACGCGCTTTCGCTCGCGCCAGGAACACACCCTCGCCGAGCGACTGCTGTCGGCCATGCGGTTCGGCTTCGGCGGCCACAAGGAAGGCCATCCGGCGGCCGCAAAGGCGGAGGACTGAGATGGCCGACGACGCCCGCCCCGCGAGCGCGCTCAAGCCCGCCGATCCTTGCGCCATGGTGCTGTTCGGCGCCACCGGCGACTTGTCCAAAAGGTTGGTGATCCCAGCGCTCTACAATCTGGAGCATGCCGGAACCCTGCCAGAGGGCTTCGCCCTGATCGGCATCGCCCGGCGGAACAGCGATGTAGACGCGTGGCGCGCAATGTTGCGGCAGGGCCTGGACGACCTCGTCAAGTCCAAGACCGGCACATTCCAGGCTGACCGTATCGACGACGGCGTTTGGGAAAGGCTTAGCCGGCGCATGGCGTTCGTCCAGGGCGATATGACCGAGGCCGGCCTCTATACGTCTGTCGGCCAAGCGTTAGAGCACGCCGCCTCCGAACGGGGAACTGAAGGCAACGCCTTGTTCTACCTGGCGGTTTCGGACCGGATGTTCGGGCCGGTGGTGGACCGGCTGGGCGATGCAGGCCTGACCCAGGAAAGGAATGGCGCATGGCGACGGGTGGTGATCGAAAAGCCCTTCGGCCACGATCTGAGCTCCGCACGGGCGCTCAACGCCGAGCTCCTGAAGAGCCTGAGCGAAGAGCAGATATTCCGGATCGACCACTTCCTGGGCAAGGACACCGTCCAGAACATCCTGGCGCTACGCTTCGCCAACAGTCTGTTCGAACCGATCTGGAATCGCGACTGTATCGATCATGTGCAGATCACCGCGGCCGAGCTCGTCGGGGTGGAAGAGCGCGGGGAATTTTACGAACGGGCCGGCGCCCTGCGCGATATGGTCCCGAACCATATGCTGAGCCTGGTGACCTTGGCGGCCATGGAGCCGCCGATCAACCTGTCGCCCGGGGAAGTGCGCGCCAAGAAGGCCGAGACCATGGCCGCGATCAGGCCCGTGACGCCCGACAAGGCCGTGCGCGGCCAGTACGGCGCCGGCGCCGAGGGCAAGGCCGCCGGATATCGCCAGGAACCGGACGTGGCGCGGGATTCCGCAGTCGAGACCTACGCCGCCTTGGAGTTGGAGATCGACAACTGGCGCTGGGCCGGCGTGCCGTTCTTCGTGCGCACCGGCAAGCACCTGACGGCCCGAGTCACCGAGATCGCCATCCGCTTCAAAGCCGCGCCTCTGGCGCTGTTTCGCGGCACGCCGGTGGAGAGCTTGGACCCGAACTGGCTCGTGCTACGCGCCGCGCCCCAGGAGACCATCTCGCTGCAGTTCGAGGTGAAGCGTCGCGGGCCGGCCATGACGCTCGCGCCGGCGCAGTTGGAATTTCGCTACGATGACCGGTTCCCCAAGCAATCCAACGTTGGCTACGAGACGCTGCTCTATGACGTCATGATCGGCGATCCGACCTCGTTCATGCGCGCGGACATGATCGAGCACGGCTGGCGCATCATCGAGCCTGTGCTTGACGCCTGGGCCGCCGAAGCTCCGGCCTTTCCCGACTATGCCTCGGGCAGCGAAGGCCCTGAGGCGGCCGACTCCCTCATCGCCGGATCGAACCAGCGGGCCTGGCGTTCCCTGGCGCCGCCGGCGCGGACGCCGACATGACTCCATCCCGCGACATCAAGCTCCTGATGGCGGACGTCGACGGCACCCTGGTCACCCGCGACAAGACGCTTACGCCAGCAGCGCTCGCGGCCGCCGCCGACCTGCGCCGAAGCGGCATAGGCCTGGCTCTGACCAGCGCCAGGCCGCCTCAGGGCATGCGCATGCTCGTTGAGCCCCTCGATCTGGAACTGCCGTTGGCCGGCTTCAACGGGGGCCTGATCATGGATGTGAAGCTGCGCGAACTGGAAAGCCATCCCATCGCGCCCGAGGCGGTCCGAGCCGCTGTGCAACTGCTGCGGGAAACCGGCCTCGACATCTGGATCTACACGGACGGCGCATGGTTCGTGACCGCCGCTGACGGTCCTCGCGTTGCGCGCGAGGCCTGGATCATCGAGATGGTCCCCGAGGTCGCGCCTGACATCGGCGAGCTTCCCTTCGGCCGGGTGTTCAAGATCGTTGGGGTGAGCGATGACCATCCCAAGGTGGCCGCAGCCGAGGCCTTCGCGCAACGGCGGCTCGGCTCGGCTGTCAGCGTCACCCGTTCGGAGCCGCACTTCCTCGACATCACAGACGCGAAGGCGACCAAGGGTTTCGTGGTGCTGAACTTGGCGCGCCAACTGGGCCTGGACCCCGCACGGATCGCCACGATCGGCGACATGCCAAACGACGTGCTGATGTTCCGCCAGAGCGGCTTCTCCATCGCCATGGGCAACGCCAGCGACGCTGTGAAGGCCCAGGCCGATACCGTGACCGACAGCAATGAGGATGACGGCTTCGCCAAGGCCGTCCGCCGATTCCTTCTCGCCCCGAACGTCCTTGAACCCGAAAATCGGAGTGCTCCATGACGCCGCGCGTAAAGGAAATCCTCAGCTGGTACGGCGCGGACAACCCCGGCACGCTCGCGAACCTGGCGCGCCTGCTCGGCCATGGACGGCTGGGCGGAACAGGACGTCTGGTGATCCTGCCGGTGGACCAGGGATTCGAGCACGGCCCGGCGCGCTCCTTTGCGCCCAATCCGCCGGCCTACGATCCCCGCTATCACTTCGAGCTGGCGATCGAGGCCGGCTGCAACGCCTATGCCGCGCCGCTGGGCTTCATCGAGGCGGGGGCGCGCGACTATGCTGGCCAAATCCCGCTAATCCTCAAGCTGAACGACGCGGACAGCCTGCGCGAGGACCCCGATCCCGACCAGGCCCAGACCGCTGAGGTCAAGGACGCGTTGCGCCTGGGGGCCGCGGCCATCGGCTTCACCATCTATCCGGGATCGAGCCGCCAATACGCGCTGTTCTCCCAGGCGCGCGCCTTAGCCGCCGAGGCCAAGGCCCTGGGTCTGGCGGTGGTCGTGTGGTCCTATCCGCGAGGTTCGCAGCTCAGCGAGGCGGGCGAGACCGCCATCGATGTCGTGGCCTACGCGGCGCAAATCGCGGCCCAGCTCGGCGCCCACATCATCAAGGTCAAGCTGCCCAGCGACCACGTCGAGCAGCCTGCCGCCAAGGCGGTCTACGAGAAAGAGAAGATCCCGATCTCGACGGCGGCCGAGCGGGTGGCCCATGTCGTCCAAAGCGCGTTTGCGGGCCGACGCATCGTCATTTTCTCAGGCGGCGCGGCCAATTTCGATGACGGCGCCTTGCATGCGGAGTTCGAAGCCATCCGCGACGGCGGCGGTTTCGGCTCGATCGTGGGCCGCAACTCGTTCCAGCGCCCCCGGCCGGACGCGCTCAAGATGCTCAACGACGCCATGACGATCTACGGCGCGCGTCCATGAACACAGGCCGCTTGCCTCTCATTGCCCCGTCCATCCTGTCGGCGGATTTCGGGCGGCTCGCCGAAGAGGTTCGCGCCTTGGACGCCGCCGGCGCCGACTGGATCCACGTCGACGTGATGGACGGCCGCTTCGTGCCCAACATCAGCTTCGGTCCGGTGGTGCTCAAGGCGGTGCGGGCGGCCACGGCCAAGCCGCTCAACGTCCACCTGATGATCGCCGAACCCGAGCGCTACCTCGAAGACTTCGCCGAGGCGGGCGCCGACCACATCCTGATCCAGGCGGAGCCGGCTTCCACCATCCACCTTCATCGCACCCTTTCGCGCGTCCGCGCCCTGGGCCTAAAGGCCGGAGTCGTGATCGACCCCGCCACCCCGCCCGAGATGGCCGAATGGGTCTTGCCCCTGTGCGATATCGTCCTGGTGATGACGGTCAATCCCGGCTTCGCAGGCCAAGCCTTCCTGCCGCCGATGCTGGAGAAGGTGCGCCGGATGCGCAGCCTTTGCGACGAGCGAGGTCTGGATCCGGTGATCGAAGTCGACGGCGGGCAGGATTGCGCTCACGCCGCAGAGGCGGTCTTAGCGGGCGCGACGGCAATCGTGGCCGGAAGCGCTATTTTCCAGGCGATCGACTACGGCGAGGCGATCAGGGCGATCCGCGAGGGATGCCGCCCATGAGCCGCCGCGCAACGGCCCTCCGTCCCAACCAAAGCCAGCCATGACCGCATCTGACCTCTATCCCCTGCGTTTCGAGCCGATGTTCCAATACCGCTTGTGGGGCGGACGCGAACTCGGCGGTTTCATGGGCGCCGACCTACCGGGCGAGGATCCCATCGGCGAGGCGTGGGTGCTCTGCGACCGAGCCGATTTCTCCAGCAAGATCGCCAATGGGCCCCTCGCCGGCCGGACCCTCACGGACCTCATGCACGAGCGCAAGGACGCGCTTCTGGGCCGTCAGGCGGGGCGGTTCGAGCGCTTCCCCCTGCTGCTGAAATTCCTGGATGTGCAAAAGATGCTGTCGGTGCAGGTCCACCCGCATGACGACCAGACCGATCTGATCCCCAAAGGCGACACCGGCAAGACCGAGGCTTGGCTTGTGCTGCGCGCAAAGCCCAAGGCGCGCATCTACGCTGGGCTAGAGCCCGGAACAACCGCGCAGGACCTGCGCACGCTCACGACCGCCAACGTCAACGACCGCCTTGCCAGCTTCCCGCCGAAACCGGGCCAGGCGGTGTTGATCAAGGCGGGCACGGTGCACGCCCTGGGCGACGGGGTCATGGCTTTCGAGCTTCAGGAGAACAGCGACGTGACTTTCCGCATCTATGACTGGGGCCATGTGGACGCCAGGAGCGGCAAGCTCCGCCCCCTGCAGGTCGACCAGGCCCTGGCCTGCATCGATTTCGATCGCGGCGCGGTCAAGCCCATCGAACTCGATCCGTCGGCAGGCGCCGATGAACTCATCCACAGCGCCTACTTCAACGTAACGCGCCGAACGAGCTCGCGTCGGTTGGCTGTCGGCGCCGCGGCCGAGGCCCGGGTGCTCGTCTGCGTTGACGGCGCGGGAAAGATAGAGGGCGGCGCGCAGGCGACGCCGGTGCGCCGGGGCGACGTGGTGCTGTTGCCCGCCGCGGTCGGCGCCGGAAGCTTTACGCCCGCAGGCGCCGCAACAATCCTCGAAATCGCCATTCCGGAGGCGCGATGAAACGTCTTGCCATATTCGATCTGGACGGCACCCTGGCCGAAAGCAAGTCGCCGCTGGACAAGAGCGTCGGCCAGTGGCTCGCCAAACTGCTGGACGTCTGCCAGGTGGCCGTGATTTCGGGCGGCGCCTGGCCGCAATTCGAAAAGCAGCTTCTGGCCCACCTGCCCAGCGGAGCGCCCCTGAAACGCCTGTCGCTCCTGCCCACCAGCGGCACGCGGTTCCTGACCTATGACGGAACGTGGCGTCAACTCTACGCCGAAGACTTCACGCCGGAGCAGAAGGCCAAGATCATCGCTGCGCTTAATGCCGTCTTTCAGTCCTCAGGTTTCGCGCCGCACCAACATTGGGGCGAAACCATCGAAGACCGCGGCAGCCAGATCACCCTGTCAGCCCTCGGCCAAGAAGCGCCGCTGGACCAGAAGAAGACCTGGGATCCGGACTTCGCAAAGCGGCGCGAAATGAAAGGCAAGCTCGATCTTCTACTGCCGGAGTTCTCGATCGGCATGGGCGGATCGAGCTCCATCGACGTCACCCGCCCCGGCGTCGACAAGGCTTATGGCATCGGCAAGCTGAAGGAGGTGCTGGGCATCGATATCCCCGAAATGCTGTTCGTGGGCGACGCCCTGTTCGAAGGCGGCAACGACTATCCAGCCCGGCGCACTGGCGTGACTTGCATCCAGGTCGCCGGTCCCTCCGAAACGAGCAAGGTGATCGAGACAATTCTCTCCTGGCAAAGCAAGTCTTCCGCATGATCCCGTTTCAGCTCAAGCGTCTGGGCATCGTGATGGAGCCAGATCCGAACTTGCCCAGCGAAGTGGAAGGGGTTCTGAACCCGGGGGTCGCGCGCGGACCGGACGGGAAACTCTATCTGCTCCCCCGCTGCGTCGGACACGGCAACCACTCCGAAATCGGCATCACCAGGGTGAAGTTCGACGCCGCCGGCGATCCCGTCGGTGTCGAGCGCCTCGGCATCGCGCTCAAGCCGGAAACCGAATACGAGACGTGGCCGGATGGACGCGGCGGATGCGAGGATCCCCGCATCAGCTTCGTCGAGCCGCTCAACCACTATGTGATGACCTATACGGCGTGGTCGCAGAACGGCCCTCGCATCGCCATCGCCCGTTCGCCGGACTTGTTCCGTTGGGAACGGCTGGGGCTCGCGCACTTCACCCCGTTCAAGGATGTCCCCATCGAAAACGTGGACGACAAGGACGCCGTCATATTCCCGGCGTTCATCGAAGACGCGCATGGCGCGCCCTCGGTCGCCATGCTCCACCGGCCGCTATTTCCCGGAACCCGGCCGGAGGACATGGCCAGGCCCCAGAACCCGCGACCGATCATGCCGGAACTCGAAAGCATCTGGATTTCCTATTGGCATTGGCGGACCCATCCGGAAGCCCCGGCGGCGGCGATAGGCCATCAGTTCGTCGCC
>Ga0182013_10006132_pt1 | contig 13743 bp, 16 predicted proteins | sample 612S2MmetaG_FD_120487 | JGI IMG/M metagenome (GOLD analysis project Ga0182013, IMG submission 120487) | Permafrost microbial communities from Stordalen Mire, Sweden - 612S2M metaG | ecosystem: Environmental > Terrestrial > Soil > Wetlands > Permafrost | place: Sweden: Stordalen | collected... | reverse complement strand
GCCAGCTCCGCCAGATCCTCCAGCCCGACAAAGGTCCGCCGTTTCATGCGCATCTGCCGGGTTACATGCGAGGCTGACGTGTTGTGGGCCACGCGGTAGATCCAGGTGCGCAGGGAACACCGCTCGTCAAAGCCCTCCAGGCTTGTCCAGAGGGAGATCAGAATCTCCTGCACCAGGTCGCAGCAGGCCTCCCGATCGGCCTCATAGGCGCGGGCCAGCCGCTCCAGCGCAGGGCCGTAGGCTGCAACGGCTTCCTCAAAGCGGCTGTTCCTCAGGTTTTCGGCGTCTTTCATGGGCTGGATCTGCTTCACATTCAAGGTAGTCCCCGAACCATGGACTTTCTTACAGTTGCGTCGTCCAGCCCGAAAAACCCCGCTTGGACCCCTAAAACTTGCTCAACCGCCCATTTTCAGCGATACTTAGGTGTTGTGTCTTGTGCGGCTGGGCACTCTTGTCCGGCCCTTTTATTGGCGGGGCGAGCTGGAACCCAAATGGCCGCCGGCCCAGAAGAACTCCAAAGACTGCAACAGAGCACTGGATTTTGAAAGGAACCGTATCGCCGTGGTGATGATTCGTTTGGCGCGCGTTGGCGCCCGCAAGCAGCCCTACTACCGTATCGTGGTCATCGAGAAGGACCGCGCCCGCAATGGCCGTTCCATCGAGGTCGTCGGAACCTATAACCCCCGCACCAGCCCAGCTTCGGTCGAGTTGAAGCACGAGCGCGTCGCCTACTGGCGCGGCGTGGGCGCAAAGCTCTCTCCCATCGTGGAAAAGCTGGTTACCAAGAACCCGGCCCCAGTTGCGGAGCCTGCTGTAGCCTGATTTTTCCCGGCTTCTCTCCCAAATAGGTGCGCAGGCAAGAAACCTGCGCATACAATTGCTGACGGCAATGGGTGCGTGCTGATACTATTCGCGCACAGATTCAGGGTGTCGTTTTTTCAAACGCACTTGGTCAGAGGCAAGAACATGACCCAAAACGATATGAGCGCACCAACGTCAGTAGCGGAACTGGTCCGTGAGATCGCCCAGGCTCTGGTCGACGAGCCCACAGCAGTCGAAGTCGCATCGGTGGACCGCGATGAAAACACCGTCCTCAAGCTCCGGGTTGCGCCGCAGGACGTGGGTAAAGTCATCGGCAAACAGGGCCGCACCGCCCGTTCGGTGCGCACCATTCTGGGCGCCGTCAGTATGAAGCTGCACCATCGCTACACGCTCGACATCCTTGAAGAGGACGACGAAGGCTAGAATGGTCGAGCCTCACGCATCCGGCTCCCCCCTCCCGCCGGATGGCACCGCGCCCAACCAGGCCCGGCAAACTGGCCAGGAACCTGAGTGGACCTGGCTGGCTCGCATCCGCCGCCCCCAGGGTCGCAAAGGCGAGGTCTTCGCCGACATCCTTACCGATTTTCCTGAAAAATTTGCCGAACGCCGGTGCCTTTGGCTTCTGCCTGAGAACACGTCCGCTGGCCGGCCTACCGTGCCGCGCGAGGTTATGCTCGCCAATCATTGGCTGCACAAAGGAGGCGTCGTCTTGCACTTCACCGGCGTCGAATCCATCAACGATGCCGAAACCCTAATTGGACTCATTGTTGCCATTCCGCGAACGGAGCGCGCCGAGCTCGCCTCAGACGAGGTTTATATAGGCGATCTGATCGGCTGCTCACTGGTGGATGTTGCCGGCACCGAACCACGTGTTATCGGCGAAATCGAAGAAGTGGATCGCACCGCCGGCCCCGTAGCTTTGCTCGTCGTCCGCGCCCCCGGCTCCGCGGACGAAATTCTCGTCCCCTTCGCGAAAAGCTATCTGCGCACGGTCGACCTCGGCGCTAGACGCGTAGAGATGGCGCTGCCCGACGGCCTCATCGATCTGAATGCGACCGAAAAAAGCTAGGACCGACTAGACCGAAAATCGGCCTGACCGCCAACGAAGACTTCCGCGGCGTTTCGAATAATCTCTACAAAAATGCTTCGGCGCGTTGACTGGTGCAGGAGCAGTTCGACCTGCCCCTGCTTCCAGACGCGATCCGACTCTCTTCTGGCCGGCCAAATCTCGAGTTACCGCTCTCGGTGGTCTTTGTCGTGCCCCGACCGTCCCCTGTCTCGCACAGAACACGCCAGAGATGAGGACGTCATCGTCAGCTTGTCCCAGAAGATGTTGTAATTCTGGTCGTAGTTGTAGCCCTGCAGAAGTACCGCGCCTAAAGCCGCATCGGCGGTATCGGAGAATGGACTGGAGATCGATACACCGCGGCGACTCATCCGGTCAGTCACCGAATACTGGAATCCGACTCCGGGTACGAGCGTTATGCGCAGTTGAACCCAGGAGTTGTACTGGAAGTTCGGCGGAAGTCCGATGTAGTCGAAGCCGCCGGTGATGTCGTTAAAGCCGTAGAATCCAGCCACCCCGCCATTTGGGTAATATCCAGGACCTCCCAGGTCACTGGTAATCGGCCCTTGGAACTCAATGATTGGGTAATCTCCGATTACGCTGGAACTATCGACTGCGGTGGCCCAGAACCCTGCCATCCGCGCATTCGCTGTTGCCCAGCTGGCAGGAACGTAAAGTTCGATTGCGAGCGAATAGGTGCTGGGGACCAGATCGTAATCGCGCCCCTGCGTGTTGTAGAAGCTCGGCGTGGGAGTCTGAAATCCAGACGTATAGATGGACTCTTCCAACGTATTCCTCGTCCCATCGGGCGCGATCTGCTGGGATGCGAATGCACCCGGCGCATACCGGTCGGCATACCAACCCCCTGGTGTCGTGGAGGTCGTGAGTTCGAGTGGAGTTGCGAAGTTGACTTCAATGCTTTGACCTGACGCAGCAAGCGGCGCCAGAGCAAGCAAAGAAACAGACAAGTACCCGAGGAGTTTCCTCAGGCTGGGGAAGCTCAATTTCATTTGTTCCTCCTCTGTTCGGCTAGGGCCGTTAGGCGGAGACTCTAGCCGCTGGGAGACAACATACCTCCGGATTAACTCGCTGACCTATCCAACAAAGGAAGTATGTGTACCTTTTATATAAACTCCCTGATGCTTGTTTATCTTGACGCCGTTTGCTCTGAAGTTACGCCCCGCATCAACGCGGCCGGCGGGCTCGCCGAACCAGGCCCCGGGGCAAAACCCCGCTTTTTCCGGCAGCCGCCTCGCTTCCTACTGGAATGCCAGCGGCGTCCAACCGCCGTTTTCTTTCAGCGCCAACTGCATCGGCCGCGGCGGCCCTTTCGCCGGAACCGTCACCTCGATCCACAAGTCCTGACCGGCCTTGAGCGGCAGAGGGCTTCGCACGTGCTCGGCAATGTGGAAATCGACCGGCGCATCCAGTCGCATCGCGTCGCAGGCCGCGCCGGGCCACACTGAAACCGCCTGACCCAGCCTTCCGTTCTTGGCGAGGTCTTCGCCGACATCCTCACCGATTTTCCTGAAAAATTTGCCGACCGCCACCGCCTCTGGCTCCATAAGGGCGGCATCGTCCTGCATTTCTCCGGCGGCGAATCAATCACCGATGCCGAAACCCTCGCCGGACTCATCGTCGCCATTCCACGAACAGAGCGCGCCCCACTCGCCGCTGACGAGGTTTACATCGGCGACCTGATCGGCTGCGCGCTGGTGGACGTTGCCGGCGGCGAACCAAATGTTATCGGCGAGATTGAAGAAGTGGACCGCACCACCGGCCCCGTGGCCTTGCTGGTAGTCCGCGCTCCCGGTTCCAAAGACGAAATCCTCGTCCCCTTCGCAAAAAGCTATCTGCGTAAGGTTGACATGGAAGCAAGGCGCGTGGAGATGGCGCTTCCTGGCGGCCTTGTCGATCTGAACGCACCAGAAAAAGCCTAGAGCCTGGATTGAACCGGACTAGCGCCCGTCTGGCGCCGCTACAGCGGTTTCGGTTCTGCTCTTTATAGGAACGTGAACGCCAAGTGGCATTTTTCCCAGAAAATGCCACCTCGCTTGATCGTGAAAGGTCAGCACTTGAATCGAAACCGCTCTAATTGCGCAGCAGCATAGTCAGGCCGTGTGCATTGTCGAGCCTCTTGTCCAACAGAATGTGATAGACCTTGGAAGGAAACTCCGGATTATGCTCGAAGCGCTTGGAAACGCTTTGTACCGTCTGCACAACGTGTTCAGCCGAGAAGGATTCCCCAAAGCCGCCTGCAACCCCGATGAGCAGACCTTTCACCAGCGCAAATTCTGTAGCCAGAAGCGCAAACTCCTTCACCGGCTCTGGCGGCAGTCGATGAGACAGTTTCCCGTTTGCAGGGGTGCCAAGGGGAGTCAGCCTGCGGAAGATCATGTTGATCAGGTAGTTCTCAAGGATATGCGGATTCCTGTCGAAAAATGGCGCAAAGTACCGCTCATGAGCCGCGCCGTATGCTGTGCTCATATCCTGCAGAGTAGCTCCGGCCTCATATCCGATTCCCTTGGCGAACGCATCGATGCATTCGAAAAGGCGTGGAGCCTGGAGCGCCTGGTTCGCCCGAAGCTTCACCAGTTCCAGCACCATTCCCAACTGCAGCGTCAGATCCGCGGGTATCGTCTCGATGGAAGCACGAAGGGTTCCTTTTGCAACTGCTGCCGAAAATCCCTCGAGCATTGAGGAGAATCCGCCTTTGATCTCTCCCCGGATCACGGCCTCAAGGCGGCGCGAAAACGTCCCCAGCAGAAACATCCGCTGCCACAGCGGATAAGTGCGGTTCTTGATCAGGCCAATCACAAATTCACGAATAGGCCAGAGGTAGGAAAGAAGCGAGGAGTCGTGCTTTGCATCGTCCCACAGCATAAGGTGGGCCGGGGCATCGCCAAAAGAAAACACGTCTGGATCCAAAAGCACGAGACGGCAAACTTCAGGACATGAAAACGAGAGCGTCTGGTCGGCAAGTTTGTCGATCACAACCGTACGGCGCGGATAAGTGGCACAGGTTTGGGAGAGATATGTTTCACCAAGTTCTACCTGAATCTGACAAAGACCATCTGCGTTGTGAAACGGACACTCCAACGAGGGCAGCAAGTTGATCCGGGCGAATGCAGATGGAGTCTTGCCATCCGCACCCACAGGCATGCGGGCGATGTTGGCATCGATCAGTTCGCGCAAGGGACCGGCGGAGATGGACTGGTATTTCGTAAACGTGGCCTTGTCGATGTCGACCTGCCATCCGGCGCAGCACGAGTCTTCGCAGGCTGGGCCGATGCAACGAAATTTATCTCCATATTCGGGGCGAACCGCCTTGGTCTTCTGAATCATGATCCTCCGGGCAAAGCCTGGCGCCGACGCGAATGCGTACGCGAATCAGCAGCAGATAGGATGACACAAATGCTTGAGCGTCACGAAAGAATCAGCCGATAGGGTAACAACAGCCGCAATGATTTTTTGCGCTCCTTGGCTGAATGAATCCAGCTGCCGATTGCCGGCTCAGCAAGCGAATGATTTACTGGAACGCCAACGGCGTCCACGCGCCGTTTTCCTTTAGCGCCAACTGGATCGGCCGCGGCGGCCCTTTGGCCGGAACCGTCACTTCGATCCACAGTTCCTGGCCGGCCTTGAGCGGCAGAGGGCTTCGCACGTGCTCGCCAATGTAGAAATCGACCGGCGCATCCAGTCGCATCGCGTCGCAGGCCGCGCCGGGCCACACTGAAACCGCCTGACCCAGCCTTCCGGTCTTATCGTCGAGAATGCTGATCGCCAGCAGGCGATTGTTCTGGACCTTTAGATCGGCGTGGAAGGTGGCCAAAGCCCGTAACTGGTACGGACCTTGAATCGCCGAGCCATTGATATCGCGAGGAAAGGCTGCGGCCTTGGCCGAGGGCAGCGTGCTCTGGCACCCATCGACCGTGAGTCGCAGGCTCAGGTAGCGGCCACGCATCAGCAACTCCGGATCGATCGCCACGGTGTGCGCCCACACGCGCGGGCACGTCCAGCGCTGATAAAGATACTTGGCCGCAACCGACGAAACGATTGCCAACTGGATCACGAGCAACGCGACGGAGGTTTTAGAGATTTTCATTGCGCCTCCTGAGTCTTGCCTTCACTCGATTCCATCCCCGCCAAAATCCGTCTTCGCATCTTCTCCAGAGCCCATCCTCCGGCAAGGAACAGAACGCCCAGCCCAATCAGACTCAGCGAGCGGTTCATCTTGTCCCATATGTCGCTGAAGTAGAACCACGCCACCGCGACAGCGAAGCCCACAATCCCCAGGTTGACCAGCGCCTTCGACGCTAGGCGCACGCCCCACCAGCATAGGAAGACCGCGAAGAGCGCTACCAGGGCATGGGCTGCGAGATTGGGCTCGGTCCGCGTAAAAACGCCCTTGCCCCCATTGCCCCAGTTGTAGGTTTCGCTCCACGTCCGGTTGCACCACGGCAGCGCGATCGAAAACGCCACAGCCAGAGCCGGGGGAGTGAGCCCCTTGTGCCCGTGAAAGGCGGCGATCGCCAGCGGCAAAGCGGCAAGAGCGATCCACGCCCAAACGCGGGTGCTGAAAGGAATGAAACTCTGTTCCGACGACCAGGAGACCCAGCCCGTGAGCATCAAAACCACGCCCGTTGTGGCCGCAATGGCGCCGACCGCGAAGAGAATTCCCTGCACGACCTTGTGCTTCGAGGCCAGAAAAAACGTCAGGAAGAAGATCGCCCACACGAACAAGAATCGGCCGATATAGACGTCTTCGCCGATGGAACCGTCCATGTAGAAGCCGAGTTCGGAGAGCATCCATGCCGGGAAAAGGAGCAGCGTCAGCGTCTGCTGGGCCTGGTCGCGGAGCAGAATCCATCCGGCCAGCGCGGCCAGTGCCCACATCAGCACTGCGGCAGGCCAGTGCTCCTGGATGTTGAAAATCTGACCCACCAGCGCAATTGCCGCTCCGGTTGAGACAGTTCCCACGGCGTGAAGCGTTGTCGAAAGTCCGAGAAAGTCCTTGCGCACATAGCCGCCGGCCAGGTGGAAGATGGCGACCATGGCGATGACGATTGCGAACCGCGCAGCAGGGCCAAGCTCGTCCCAGTGAGCGGAGACGAACAGCACCACTCCGCAGCCCAGCAGGATGGCGCCAAGGATCAGCGCGACCATGCCTTGCCAGCGAAGGCCACCGGGCTTTGCCTGCTCTTCCTCGAAGGCTCGGATCCGGGTTGCTGCAGCCGTATCCAGGACGCCAGCCGTTTGCCAGCGATTTAACAACGATTCAATGTCAGCCATGGCAGTTGGCAAACATTAGAGCACATTGCGGCGGATGTTGCGTGAATACATCCCCGAAAACCTCCCCGAAAACATCTATGATCGGAGAGTATGCGGTTTGAAATTGTTACCATCTTCCCGAGTTTCTTTACCGGAATCTTCGAGAATGGGATTCTGCGCCGGGCTCTGGCCGAGGAGCTGGTGGCCGTCGGCGTGCATGACCTGCGCGCCTTTACGCACGACCGGCACCGCACCGTCGACGACCGCCCGTTTGGCGGCGGCGAAGGGATGGTTTTGAAGGCCGAGCCGCTGGCCGAGGCGCTGGCGTCACTGGGTGTGAAGCCGAGGTCTCAGCGAGAATCTGGAGAATCTGCGGCGGCTGGGACTCGCGTAATTCTGCTCTCCGCACAAGGCCGCCGGTTCACGCAGGCCTCCGCTCGAGAACTGGCCCGCCTCGACCGCGTGGTCCTCATCTGCGGCCGCTACGAGGGTGTCGATGAGCGCATCAATCACCTCTACTGCGATATGGAGCTTTCCATCGGGGACTACGTCCTCAGCGGCGGCGAACTGGCAGCAGCGGTGGTGGTGGACGCGACCATGCGCCTGATTCCCGGCGTACTCGGCAATGAGGCCTCAGGAGAGTTCGAGAGCTTCGGCGTGGCGGATGCGGAGATCACTTCGGACGCCGCTGGGGTGCCACGGTCGCAGCATGGAGCAGGAGGGTTGCTTGACTATCCGCATTACACCCGGCCGGCGGAGTTTGGCGGGCTGCGTGCCCCGGACGTGCTGATGAACGGCGACCACCTGGAGATTCGCCGCTGGCGGCGGGAGCAGCAATTGCGCAAGACGCTCGCCAACCGGCCCGATCTGCTGGAGACCGCTACGTTGAGCGCCGACGACCGCCGTCTACTCGATGCGATTCGTCGCGAGCAAAGCTAGCCGCTGACAGCGCGCAGCCGTTGGTGGTTTACTGTTGCGGGAGCAAATCCATGAGAAATTCCGTCCTGAAAAATGCACAATTAATTCCGAGCCGGCGCGACTTTATGCTGACCGCGTCCGCCGCCGCAGCAGCTGCCGGTCTTGCACTCGCCGATTCACGCATCTTTGCCGCTCCTGCCCAGGGCCAAGACGCGGCCGGGGCTCCTGCGGGAGTCAAGCTCTTCACTTCCGAGACTCTCGACAGTGAAATCAAGGCAATGCACGCGGCGCCGGCCAATAACACCATCGTGACCGATAAGAACTTCACCGTGATCCTGACCGTGGAGACAGCCAAGAGCGCCCCGGAGTTTGAGTACCACGAGGGCCGCGATCACGTCCTCTACATCCTCGACGGGACTACGGTGTACCAGGTGGGCGGAACGCCGAAGGGCGCGCATAGCACCCGGCCCGGGGAGTGGCTTGCGCCAGAGTCGGAGGGGGCGGTTACCTACAAGCTGAAGAAAGGCGACATGCTGGTGCTTCCGCGGGGCACGCCGCACAAGCGGCTCACCGAGGGCAGCGTAACTCTCCTGCTTGTTTCTCCCATGGGGACCGCAAAGGCGTAGCGAAACTCGGACCATGATGGCCCAGGGTTTTGAAAGAGATTTGGAGCCTCCCCTTATCATTCCTGATGATCGGGGTGTACCCGCTTTCTCCTCCGCTTCAGCTCCGCGTCTTCATCTCGGACTCTGATTCCTTCACGTTCACCCCGAGTTCCTGCCCACCATTCATGGCCTGGAGAATCACGCGCGCCGTCGAGTCTTCATCCTCGCGGGAAGAGATCATCAGATCGTAAAGGTGAAGGTTGCACCAGCTTTTCCCAAAATACTGTTGCAGGTATTTTGCGCGTTCGCCATCCACGGTACGAATGCGCTGCTCGATATCGGCGCCCTTCTCGAGCCGTTTGCGCAGGCGCAGGATCCGATCGCGAAGCGGCGCATAGACAAAGGCGTGGTAGACGTCAGGCTTGTGCTGAAGAACGCACTGAGCCCCGCGGCCGACAATCACGCAGTTTCCCTCGGTCCAGGCTTCTTCGATGATCTTCTGCGAAATCTTTACCATCTCTTCGGCATCGAAAACCGAGTTGTCGGCGAGTTCGAGGCCGGCTGCCAGCGCCGCGCCCCGCATGGCTTGCTGATTCAGGCGGCGAAGCCACGAGACCACGTGCTCATCGTAGTGGCTGACTACATCCTTATCCACGTGTGCTGCATACGCGATCGCGTCGATAATGTCGCGGTCCAGAAGCTTCCAGCCCAGCCACCCAGCTATGGTTTGCGCAATCCGCCCGCCGCCGCTTCCGAACTCCCTGTTGACAGTCAATACACGGTAATTCACGTTTCCCTCCCGTGCAACCAACTGCCTCAAGGTTACTCCTGTTGGGCGCTCCGACCCAAATCAGGGGTCACGGGTTGCCCGATGACAGCCTGACGTACACTGTAGCCGAGCATTCCAGCGGCGGGCTCCGGCCAAACGCGTGGAATCTGGTTTACGGAGGGCAGGGCGGCATGAAAACGATCGGTGTTCTGTTCGGTATAGAGAACAGTTTTCCCGGCGCGTTGGTGGAACACATCAATGCACGAAACATCGAGGGCATACGCGCTGAATTTGTGCAGACCGGCGCTGTCGAGCTCGACAAGGCGCCACGCTACGCCGTAATTGTCGACCGCATCTCGCACGACATCCCTTTCTATCGCTCGTTTCTGAAGCACGCAGCCGTCAACGGCACCCTGATTATCAACAATCCGTTCTGGTGTTCGGCTGACGACAAGTTCTTGAACTACACGCTGGCCCGGCGGCTGGGAGTGGCTGTCCCCCCTACGGTGATTCTGCCGCACAAACACTTTCCCGGCGAAACTACTGAACGTTCGATGCGCAACCTGGAGTATCCGCTAAACTGGGACGCGGTGTTTGCCTACGTGGGAGAGCAGGGATTCTTGAAACCCGTGGACGGCGGGGGCTGGCGCGATGTGCACCAAGTACACAATCGCGAGGAGTTCTTCAGGGCTTACGATGAGTCACGCGATCTGTGCATGATGTACCAGAAGGCTGTGGACTTCAAAGAGTACTTCCGCTGCTACGTCGTGGGGCAGAGGAAAGTCCGCATCATGGCATACGATCCGCGCAGACCCCATGCCGAGCGCTACATACAAAACCCTCCGCGGTACAGCAAAGGACTGCTTTGGCGAGTCGAGCAGGACTCACTGAAGCTATGCCAGGCACTGGGCTACGACCTGAACACGGTTGAGTTTGCAGTGGAGAACGGAATCCCCTACGCCATCGACTTCATGAACCCCGTGCCGGATGCCGATTTGAATTCAGTAGGCGCAGCCAACTTCGACTGGATTGTGCGGGCAGTGGCGGATCTCGCGATCGCCAGGGCCAAGGCCGCTCCGCGCGTTCCAGAGTTGCGGTGGCCGGCTCTTCTTGGGGCTAATATGGCCAAGACCAAAGCCGCAAGAAAGAAACCAGCATCCAAGACAGCAGTGAAGGCGGTGAGCAGAATGACAAAAGAGGACAGCAAGCTCGTTGAGGATGAAGAAGAGATTGCAGCAGAAGCGGAACCTATGGGCAGCGTTGCCGCAGCGGTGGTTCGCGATCAGGGATCTTCAGAGGCGCTAGCGAAGAAGGCCGAGGCGTCAAAATCGCAAGCAAGAGGTCCGCGGAAATAGAAAGATCGAAGCGAACAGGTTCTAGGCAAAAAAGTCAGCAGTATCGTCCAGAGACTCAAACAGGCCGAGAACGGAGAACGAGCAGAAGCCGTTTAGACGACGACTTCCGCCCGTTCCGAGTAGCAGGCCGACCGGACCGCGATGCGGCCCTTGCCGCTTTGCATATTACTGGTTAGCGATTTTCTCCGGCTTTGTGGCCGCGTCCATCGCGATCTTCATTTCCTTTGAATTTTTCCGGGGCTCTCCGCTGAGCGGCAGGCTTTTCGCCAACCTTCGGCGTGGGGCCACTATAGCCGTGCTGCGGATCGAAAGTGTTGTCGACCTTGCCGTGGAAGTCGTTGGAACCGTGGAACCAGGGACCAACACCGATGAAGGCGCCGCCGTTGAACCACTCCGCGCCGTAGTAGCCGTCGGGAACGCAGTTATAAGGAGCGTAATCGTAGTAGCCGTAGGGACAATCCGGGGCTACTCCGACATTGATTGTTACCTGTGCTTCTGATTTGGGTGCAGCTACCGCAAACAACATTCCTGCAACAGCAGCAGCTAACAAAATGGACTTGATTTCGCGCATGGATTCTCCTTACCATTGTCGGCACTGTTATCAACCTGTTCCGACATTCCTCACGTTAGGTACTCGACTCATGCGAGTCTGAGCAATATGATGCACCGCGCGAAATCCGTCCAGATCAGGACAGGCACGATCTACACCGCAAGAGCGGGAGATCGTGCCTGTCATAACTCCATTCGCTGGTAGTTCTGCTGCAAGAAGCGCCTTTGGGACTCAGATCCCTCTTACGCCAGTTCGACCTTGAGCGTGATGCCGATATCGGAAATCTTCTCCGCCGGCATCTGGACTCTCAATGCGGAGTCACTCTGCTGCCAATTCACGTCGCCCTTGTTGCCAAGCAGTTCTACCTTCAGAATTTTGCCTGGCTGCTGCTGGCTGCCGAGGCCGAGAGCCTGCACAACTGCCTCTTTCTCGGGCCAGCCCTGGACGAATGCGTAAATCGTGCTTCCCTTCGTGGTAAAGCGCACATCTTCGGCGGTGAGGTCGGTTTGCTTGTCCTCGTTGAAGTTGCCCGTGACGAGCTTGGTTTTGGTTGAAGGACCTTCGCCGTAAGTCTTCCAGGGACGCGAAGAGTAAATGCCCTCGCTATTGACCTGCATCCAGGCGGTAATGCCTTCCAGCACTTCCCGCTCCTCAAAGTCGAGTTCACCGGAGTTGGGCAGCGGGAAGTTCAGCAGCAGGTTGCCATTCTTGCTGACGATATCGGTCAGCAGATCGATGACCTTTTTCGGCGTCTTGTACTTCTGGCCGCGCTTGTAGTGCCATTGTCCAATGCACGTATCCGTCTGCCAGGGATTGGCAGCGATCGCCTCGGAGACCCCGCGCTCATGATCCAGCGCGCACGTGCCAATGGCGCAATCTGTTGACGTCTTGCTGTTGTAGACGGCTTCGGTAACGCCTCCGTGCAACTGCGCGCTTGTGTTGTAAAGGTGCGCAACCATCTTCAGGCCGTAATCCTCAAACGGAAGGTGGCCATCGGTGTAGAGAAGGTCGGGCTTGTACTTGTCGATTAAATCGGTCATGCGATCAAGGTAATGGCGCTTCCACGATTCGGGAATGTCGTCGTCATTCCAATCCAGCTTGTCCATGATGCGTGCGCAATCGGCATCGTGATACAAATCCGCAAATTTCGGATCGGTGCCGTCATAGTTGACACCGGCCATCGGTCCAGTCTTATCTGCGCCATGACTTACAGCGAACCACTTGTAACTTATCCATAAGTGCTCGCTGATCCCGAATCTTAGTCCCTGGTTGTGCGCGGCCTTCTGCCACAGACCAACCACGTCTTTCTTCGGCCCCATATTCACGGCATTCCAGCGCTGGTACTTCGAGTCCCAAAGGTCGAAGTTATCGTGATGGACGCCCATGCTGAAGAAGTACTTTGCGCCCGCCTTCTTGTAGAGGTCCATCAGGTGCTCAGGATCCCATTTGGCCGCTTTCCAGGTATCCACAATATCCTTGTAGCCAACCTTCGAGGGATGACCGTAAGTTTCGCAGTGATACTCATACTGGGGCTGGCCCTGGACATACATGTTGCGGGCGTACCAGTCACCATCTTCGATGGCCGATTGTGGACCCCAGTGCGACCAGATGCCGAACTTCGCATCGCGGAACCAGTCGGGAATCTGATAAGACTGCAGAGATTGCCTGGTTCCTTCGAAGGTCTTGGACTGAGCCCGTACATATTTTGAGAGAGCAAGAGCGGAACATGCACCGCCCAAGGACTTAAGCAAATCGCGCCTGTTCAATGCCATTGCCGTTATTCTCCTTTTGTGATCCTGTTGGCACGGGAAACTCCTGATACGGTCTTCCCTGCGTGGGCCTGGTTGTCTCGTCTACCTCAAATCCGATTCCGCAATTGCCTCGCGGAGTCGCTGCTCCGCTGCCGCGTTCCAGTAGCCGCAGTCCAGTTCGAAAAAGACAGAGGTGTAGGGGATAGTCATGTCGGTCTTGATGATGAGGACGCGGAACACCTCAGCGGACCGGTCGAGCTTGGCGATGATCTCTTCATGCGGGATGGAATTGACGTGGGCTCCGCCGAACACGGCAACGAGATTGCGACGGTAGTCGTCGATACCCGGCGCATCGATTTCAGGGACGAACTGAATTTCCATGTCCGTGTAAATGTTGGCGCGGATGTGAGCGCTTGAAGTAATTGCATCGAGAAGATGCTTCACGACATGAAGCTGCTCGGCACCGGAGGCAACGGTTTCAATGCCCGGCTTCGATTGCGCGGGATAGGCCGAGTCGGCGACAACAATCCAGTTGCGGTGGCCGTAAAGCGGGAGGAGGGCGCTCAATTGGGCCTTCCAATCGGACGCGGCGGTGGGGATGGACGCGGTCATTGCTTGTTTCCTCTCGTGGCGCTT
>Ga0182013_10006129_pt1 | contig 13746 bp, 4 predicted proteins | sample 612S2MmetaG_FD_120487 | JGI IMG/M metagenome (GOLD analysis project Ga0182013, IMG submission 120487) | Permafrost microbial communities from Stordalen Mire, Sweden - 612S2M metaG | ecosystem: Environmental > Terrestrial > Soil > Wetlands > Permafrost | place: Sweden: Stordalen | collected... | reverse complement strand
CATATCGCTCGGTGGCTTCTGCGACGGTGGGATAGGTGCCACCGTAGCCGAGGGCGATCTTCTCGCCAACAGCGAAGCCAGCAACGCTGGTTACAGGCACGTTTGTCGAGCCTGCAGGCACCGTGAGGATCGGGCCGTCAGGAAGCGGCTGCCACAGCGTCGTACTGTTCCCTGCCGCCCTCCCCACGAGCACGATCTTGCGCGTCTCCCCGTCAGCCCCGGTGCCGATGGCGATCGTATCGCCGACGTTCATGCCAGCTGTGCTCCGGACGTTGATGGTTGTATCGCCCATACGCGCCGGTGCTGCCAACCCGGAGTTGGAGAGGCCGAGCAGGTAGAAGCCGCCTGCCGCGAGCTTCGTACCGGGCAGTATCCTCACGGTTGAGAAGACAGCTTGCTGGGTCGGGTGCTCGGTGAGGGTCCAGTTGGAGAGGTCGACAGCACTCGCACCGGCGTTGAACAGTTCGATGAAGGCCCCAGTCGCCTGGGTACTGAACTCGTTGATTTTGATCGGGCTGATGTTGCGAACCTTCTCCGTCATTGCCTCGGATAGCTTCGCGCCGCTCGTGGAATTCGTCCAGGAGGCATCGCCGATGAGGTCGCCGTTAAAGGCCGCCTGTCCCGAAGTGACCTTGAAGGTCGCGCTCACGCTCGCACCCGGCGCGACTGGATCGGCGAACGTGGCCGAGCCGGAGGCGACGGCGGTCCACCCCTTCGGGGCGGAGATACTCAACTTAACGCCATTCGCCGGCACCGCTGCGGTGTTCGTAAACGTCACGGTGGCGTCCTGCGAGGACCCCGGTGAGAACGTCTGAAGTCCTGGCGGAGTGGCAGTTGCAGACGCCGGTGCCAGGCTTAGCCGCGCAACGCCGTACCCGGCTGCGGCGATGTTGGCCTGCACCAATTGATCGGTCGCGTCCGTCGGAAAGGTACCAGCAGCGGTCATCGCACCTTCATAGAAGGTGCCCTGCGAGCCGTTACTGTTGTCGCCGCCGTTGCCTAGCAGGATCGCCCCCTGCTTCCGCATCGGGTCATACGTGGGATTGATACGCGGACCGTTGAACATCAGCGACAGCGGACCCCGCTGCGCGTCCCCGCCCATGGAGGTCCAGTGGTGTGGCTCGCCTTTGGCGACTGCGGTCACGAATCGCCAAGTAATATTCGGCAGGCTCGTGCAGAGCTTGGATCCATCTGGATTCGCGCAACCGACGAGGTTGTTTTCCTGGTCGGTCATAATCCATGGGCCGGGTGCGTTGCCGTGATACCAGCCGGAGGAGTCGCCATAATAGGCGGTTTCCATGGTGCCGTTGCCGTCATCACGGCTGTCGGTCTCGGCGTTTCCGTAGTCGAAGCAGCAGCCAGCGTTGAAGTGCAGGCCGTTGATAACCCAATACTGGCCTTCCGCCTGGTCGTCGACCGCAGTGCCCTTGGCGTCGTCTTCGCGCAGGCCCATGCCAGGCTCGATGAAGACGCCGTAGGCTTTGTGGCCCATCACTGTAATCGGAGCCATGTCGGCGACCGGAAGGTTGTCAAACCCACCCATTGCCGGGCCGCTGAATCCCCCGCGCGGCGGCTGGGTCAGGTCGTTGTGCTTGCCCGACTGGTCGTAGAGGATGGTAATCCAGCAGTAGGTGTTGGCGCAGAATGCGTCCTGCGCGGCCGCGTCGGCATATCCCCCCGCATCCGAGCCCTTCGGCTTGATTACACCGATGTCCAGCGTCTTGCGGTCCGACTGGCGCAGCACCTGGTAGAGCGGGCCGTTGTACGCGGCGTAAAGCCCGCGTGTAGTGCTGTGAGCCGCCACGCACGGGTCGCCCGCGGCGGCGTATATATCACATGGGCCGTCCGGCCTGTGCCCAGGCAGCTTGGGAGCCACTCCGGCTTGTCCTGCCATCGTCACCGTGATGCCAATCGGCATGAGTGCCAGCGCGAGCATTGGCGCAAGATCGATTTTCATTTTCATATTTGTCCTGTTTTCTTCAGCATCTGGAATTCTCACGGTTCCGGGAGCGCAATGCAAGTAAATCGAAGCGCATAGGCCATGGTCCCCGGCCTCGACCTGCTCCCAGGCCGAAGGAGCCAAGATCGCGACCACCATAGGTGTGAGCCAGGCCTGCCCGGCTTCTCCATAGGTTTGCAGCTGGGGACTTCCGCCGCCACGACGTCCAAAAAACATTGGCGCAATATGTAACTCGACTAAGTCGAAATGTTTATCAGCCATTCACAAATTCGATTGGACAGCCGCCGCAGGACATCATAGGGTCTTATCCAAGCACGACTTACCCTTTTCAACCTGCACGCGCCTCCTCCGCCGCGGGGTATCCCATCTTGCGGCCGACCCGTTTCTAACGACGACGAGCAATCCACAAACGATGAGGGTACCGATGAAATCTCTTCTAATCCCCTTCCGGGATCTACAGCCTTCTCTTCTATCCGTCACTTCGATCAGCCACGTGCAGTCGACCCGGGTTGCGGGCCTGTTCAGAAGCGGCCTGAAGGCAATGTTGGTCACGGTCCTTGGCTGTGTTCTTGGGTTCGGCGCCCGCGCATCGGCGCAAGCGGTGGGGGGATCGATCTCCGGAACCGTGAAGGACACGCAGGGCAGCGCCATCCCTAACGTCACCGCGGTCTTCACCAACACCAAGACCGGCGTAACGACGACCGTCGTGACCAACAACGACGGCCTCTTTCATGGGTCGAATCTCCAGCCGGGGACCTACGACTTGAAGGTCACGATGACGGGCTTCAGCACCGGCGTCAAGAACGGCATTACTCTGAACGTCGGCGCCGACCTGACGATCGACTTCGATCTCAAAGTTGCCAGTCTCGACCAAAACGTCACGGTAACCGGCATGGAAGCCAGCGTCGATTTAGCTTCTTCTACGCTCAGCTATGACGTTCCGGCGACTACGATTCGCGAATTGCCCCTGAATGGACGTGACTTTACTTCGCTTGCCACGTTGCAGCCAGGTGTGTCGGTAATCAATGGGGCGCCAGGGGGAACGGCGCGAACGGGATTTGGCAAAGCAATCACTGTTTCAGGTCAAAGGCCCGCCACCAACAACTTTCTCGAAGACGGTATCAGTCTTAACGATCAAGCCAACAACACTCCCGGCAGCATCCTGGGAGTGACACTGGGGGTTGATGCAATTGAGCAATTCACGTTATTGACCGACACGTTTCCGGCGGAGTATGGCAATGCCGCCGGCTCTGTCGTGAACGCGGTCACGCGGTCGGGAACCAACACATATCACGGTTCTGCCTTCTACTTCGGCCGCAATAGCGCGATCGACGCGCTGAACCGATTCGATGTGACGACCTTGCCCAATCCCGAGTATCGCCGGCACCAGTATGGCGGCAGTGCAGGCGGACCTATCAAGAAAGACAAGGCGTTCTGGTTTGCCAACTTCGAGGCGGTGAATCAACTTCAAGGCATCACAACAGTCAACACCGTTCCCACTCCGTCCTTCTGGGCGCATGCGGTGCCGAGCGTTCAGCAGATTCAGGGTCTCTACCCGCAATTGCCGAACAACACGTCGGTATGCACCGCGACCGGAACCGGCTGCTCGGGAACGTCCGATGTAGTTCTGAATACCATCGGCAACGAATACTACACACTGGGCAAGATCGACTATAAGTTCAATGAAAAGAATAGCGTCGCCGGCAGTTATTTTATCGACGACGCCAGCTCGACGACGCCGGACTCCTTCAAGAACGAGTTGGAACAGCAGATCACCCATCGTCAAGGAATCGCCACGGAATATACCCGTACGATCAGCCCTTCCATCGTTAATGTCGCGCGGTTCGGGTTTACCCGTAGCTTGTACCAGGGCCCAAAGGTAACCACTGTGTACAACCCGGCAATCAACAATACTGCGATCGGGTACGTCCCTGGGAAGGACATTGGAGCCGTTGCTGTGACTGGGTTAACAGCGCTGACGGCTGGTCCGACCGCGCTTGACTTCTCGTTCTCGGCCTATAACTCTTTCCAGGGCTATGAGAGTCTGCTCGTCACCAAAGGTACTCATGCCATGAAGTTTGGAGCAAACTTCAATCGCATGCAATACAACAGTTCGCAGCCGAACTTCAGCGGCGGTTCGTACACCTGGGGTTCGGTCGCCGGGTTTGGACAAAACGGCGCTATCGATGCCTACAACACCACAACCCCCTCCGTTACCCTCTCCACGCAGCTAGCGCCGTTTACCTGGACGGCCGCTGAAGGCGGCAACGGCCAAACCTACTCCGGCAGCGATGAGCGCGGAATGCGCCTGACGCTGGTCGGCATGTATGCCCAGGACGACTGGAGAATCAAGAGCAATCTGACAATCAACTATGGCGTTCGGTACGAGATTACAAATACGCCGTCCGTAGTACATGGCCTAGCGGCGTTGGTGGAACATCTAACGGACTTCCCGCCTCGTGTTGGCGGCCCGATTGACGACAAGAATCCGACCCTGCATAACGTATCCCCCCGGATAGGGTTATCCTATGACCCCTTTCACACTGGCAAGACTGCAATCCGGGCTGGATTTGGCGTCTTTGACAGTCTTATGTTGTTGAACGAGTACGACACACCGCTGTTCCGATCCTTTCCTTTCTTTGCCCAGGGAACGATTACGGTGCCCAGCGGGTCTGTGCCTTGCACTCTTCCTTTGACGACCCCTCCCGCTCCGGCGGGTTGCACGCAGGTGTACGGATCGTTTCCCACTGGCGGCTATGCCTTGGCTTCTAATACGACGGCGACTCTGAGGACTGCGTATGTTGACCCCGCGCCGCCCCGGTCCTACATCATGCAGTGGAATTTGAATGTTGAGCAACAGGTGGGCAGCTGGATGTTGACCCTGGGTTATGTCGGGGCGCGGGGAGTGCATCTGCTGCAAGTCGAACGAAACATCGACACCGTGCCCCCAACACAGACAGGACCGTATAGCTGGTTTTACCCGGCGGTGCTGGCTTCATCGACGGGGTTGAAGATCAATACTCACTACTCCGCGATCAACACTTCGGCTACCTGGAACACAGATTCGGACTACTCCGCGGCACATGTAAGTGTGAAGCGAAATCTAACTAAGGGGCTGCAGGTTGTCGGCTCCTATGCCTGGGCAAAGAGTATTGACAGCGCTTCTTCCAGCGGCTCGACGACCTCGGGCAGCGGCTACCCGAACGGCATCGGCAACCCCTCGCCCCAGAATCCGGTCATCAATCGCGGTCTTTCCGACTTTGACATCCGCAACAATGCCACAATCAGCCTGATCTACGACGCTCCAGATCCGCACCTGCATGTTGCGCCACTCGAGGCCGTGGCTGCGGGGTGGGAGTTCGCCGGCATCTACAAAATCCAGAACGGCACGCCGTTCAGTGTGGTCCTCGCCGCCGACGAGGCGTACATCAACCCGGCAAGCCCGTCCACTTCGTATCGCGGAGAGACGGAGACAGATACCACGACGGTGGGCCTGGGAGAGCGGCCGAATGTGCTCCCTCACTGTAAGTTGACGAATCCCGGGAACATCAGCACCTACATCAATGCCAATTGCTTTTCTTACCCCAACCCGAGCGATAGCCTGGGCCACCAGGGAACCGTCCCCGGAACATACCTTGGCAATTCCCCCCGCAACTCCATGTATGCCCCCGGATATCAGGATGCTGACCTATCGCTGATCAAGAACAATCAAATCGGCGAGCGGTTCAAGACGCAGTTCAGGTTTGAGTTCTTCAACGCATTCAACCATCCGAACCTGGCACTTTCCGCGACCACCTACGAGCCCTATAGCAGTAACGAAAGCGCTTCCTACGCCGGTACGGTTCTGGGCACGTTCGGCAAGATCATCTCGACCGGTGGCAACAACGCGCGCCTGATTCAATACGGCTTCAAGTTGATTTTCTAAGAGTACTTACCTCTAGCCATTTGTGAGCGGAACTAATGTCCGCTCCAAAAGGAGATCGATCGGGATGGGAACAAAGGGAACGATCGCACGCCTGCTAAGCCGCTCGCTGCTATTGCTATCAGCGACAGGATCTGTTCCTCGTCTGCCGGCACAACAGAGCGAGTTCCATGTCGAAGAAGCGTCGATCACGGATATTCAGAACGCGATCAAGTCCGGGCAAACGACGTGCAAGCAGGTAGTGCAGACTTATATCGCGCGGGCAAAGGCGTACAACGGCGTCTGTACGGCACTGCTGACCAGGGGCGGAGCGCCAATTCCGCAGGCAACTGGCATGATGCGCGCGGGATCGATCCTCAAGTATCCCACCGCGACGGTTGCGGCATCGACGGTGTTCCCGGATCTCGACCAATACAGTGGGCTGCCCATTGAGTGGGGCGAGATGTACGCGTCGAAGTCGGACCCCAACGTTCAACTCCAGTACGGCCTGCGGGTCGGCATTCCCGACGCGGGGCAACTCGACGCGCTGGAGACGATTAACATCCGCGGCGAACGCTCGATTACCTGCAAGGGAGACTTCGATCGTGCGCCGTCGGCCGGGCCGCTACCGGCGGGAGCGCCTGCGGTCTGCGAAGAGTTTCGCAAGATGCCCGATGCCCTGGAGCGGGCGGAGGAGTTGGACAAGCAGTACGGCCGCAATCCCGATCTGGTGAAGCTGCCGATGTACTGCACGGTGTTCTCGCTGAAGAACTGGTACGAAGCCAAGGACATGCGATCCACCGGCGGCAACGACGTTAACTTTGCCATGGACGCGGCCAAGTACGACTCCCCGGACATTGCGGCACTACGTAGCAAAGGCGCGATCATCTACGCCGTGGCCTCGTCGAACAACATTAGCGGAGCGTCCGCTGCCGGACCAGCCAAAGCGAAGACAGTGGCTCCCATCAACGACCTGCAGTATGCCCCATGGGGCGGCCAGCCATGCAATCCCTATGACACGGCTCGCGTGCCGCGCGGGACAAGCAACGGGTCGGGTATCTCCGTATCGGCGAATCTTGTAACTTGCTCCATCTGCGAGCAGGGCTCCGCGTCCTGCAAAGGCCCGGCGTCGAGGAACGGAGTGGTCAATCTTCTGACCACCAAAGGCATCCACATGGATGGGGGAATCTCCAGCAAGAACGCAGGAGATCGGGCCGGCGTGCACTGCAAGACGGTCAAGGATGCGGCACTGGTGACAGATGCCATCAAGGGATTCGAGCCGGAGGATTCGTACACTGCGCTGCCGAAGGGGATCATTCCCGCGCAGCCCTACGCAAGTTTTGTCGTGCCCGACTCCGCCGTTGCCTCCAAGCCACTTAAAGGGATGCGCATCGGGATCGCGCGCGAGTTCATGGTGAAGCACACCAAGAACGACGAGGCCATCAGCGATCAGATCGACAAGGAGATCAAGACCGTGCTGCGCGATAAGTTGGGCGCGGAGATCGTGGAGTCGGTCGACCCTCTCTACCCGGACGACCCGAGTGTGCCCAACATGAAGTACACGTTTCAGGATGCGATGGCTGAGATTCTGCCGCACAATGTGCCGGAGTTCTTCTTCAAGAAGACCAAGACGGGCGAGTTGGAGTATGCGGTTCCTGGATGGGATGTTCGCAGCATCGACTACGACGTGGCATTGGCGATGCACAAGGCGCCGCTGTCGGACAAGATCAATCTCCGCAGCATCAGCCAGGCGAATCAGTTGGAGAACCCGTCCATCCTAATCAGCATCAACCAATATCTCGCCGAGCGGGGCGATGCGCGGGTAAAGGATTGGGCGAGCTGGGTCGCTAATGCAAGATTCAAGACCGACGAGGAACGAGCAGGGGCCGAGAATGCCGTCGCAGTCAAGGAATCTCCTCTTTCACGAGGTGGAGTGAGCTACCTGGAGATGCAGTCGGTGTACCGGATGATCGTCCTGAAGGTGATGTATGAAAACAAGATCGACGTGTTTGTGAATCCGGAGCAGACGACCCCGCAGTATCTTCTAGGCGGCGCACCGGAGCCCGACGTCAACGAGCGGCAATCGCATAGCTGCTGCGCAGCCTTTACCGCTCTGCTCGGCGCTCCCGAAGCGGACGTCCCGGCGGGTTTTGTGACTACCGTCTACAACCCGAAGTACGTGCTGAGCGAAGACAAGAAGGAATACACAACGGTGACCGGAACACTGAAGTCGCAGCTTCCGCATCCCATGCCGATCAGCCTGATGATCTGGTCGGGACCGGGCAGCGACTCCGACGTGGTCAAAGTGGCGTCGGCCTATGAAGCTGCAACCCACCATCGAACTCCCCCACCAGCGTTTGGGCCAGTCCCCGGCGAAAATGCCGGCCGCTGATTTCCAATTGAACCGCCATATGCCTGGTCCGTGAAAGTGGACGGGGTTTCACCGAACATGATTGACCCGAGCTTGCGCAACAACAGGAGAAATGCATCATGGCTATCCATCCGCGATCGATTGTACTGTTAGGGGTATCCGTGGCAATGTCGATTCTAACTGCCAGTCGCTTGCCGGCACAGCAGGGACAGTTTCATGTCGAGGAAGCTTCGATCACCGATATTCAAAGTGCAATCAAGGCCGGAAAGACCACCTGCAAACAGGTAGTCGAGGCCTACATCGCTCGAGCCAAGGCCTACAACGGTGCCTGCACCGAGTTGCTCACAATCGACGGCGCTCCGATTCCGCAGGCGATGGGGATGATGCGCGCCGGCTCTGTGCTGAAGTATCCAACCCAAACCGTCGCTGCCTCGACTGTCTTTCCCGACCTCGACCAGTACAAGGGGGTTCCGCTGGAGCTTGGCAGGATGGTGACATCGGCATCGGATCCCAACGTTCAGCTGCAGTATGGCATGCGCGTGGGAATTCCCGATGCTGGCCAACTGGATGCGTTGGAGACCCTGAACATTCGCGGCGAGCGATCGATCACCTGCAAGGGGGACTTCGACAAGGCGCCCGCCGATGGTCCGCTGCCAGCGGGTGCACCTGCCGTATGCGAGGAGTTTCGCAAGCAGCCGGACGCATTGGAGCGTGCCGCCGAGCTGGATAAGCAGTATGGCCGCAATCCGGACTTGAAGAAACTTCCGATGTATTGCACAGTGATGACACTGAAGAACTGGTACGACGCCAAGGATATGCGCAACACGGGCGGCAATGACGTGAACTTCGCGATGGACGTACCCAGGGAGGACTCGCCGGGCATCGGCCAGCTGCGCGAGAAGGGCGCAATCATGTATGCCATCGCGACGGCCAACAACACCACCATGCCCTCGGCAGTGGGACCCGCCAAAGCGGATGCCGTCGTTCCCACCGGCGACTTGCAGTACGGCCAGTGGGGCGGTCAGGCTTGCAACCCATTCGACACTGCCCGTGTGCCGCGCGGAACCAGCAACGGTTCGGGTGTATCGGTCTCTGCCAACCTGGCTACGTGTTCCATCTGCGAGCAGACGTATGCGTCCTGCAAGGGACCGGCTTCGCGCAACGGTATCGCGCTTTTGCTGACGACCAAAGGCGTGATGATGAATGGCGGCATCAACAGCACGAACTCCGGGGATCGCGCGGGAATCCACTGCAAGACGATCAAGGATGCGGCGCTGGTCCTGGACTCGGTGAAGGGATTTGAGAAGGATGACATGTTTACCGCGCTGCCGAATGGAATTATCCCGGAGAAGCCGTACACCAGCTTCCTGGTGCCTGACTCCGCAGTGAAGGACAAGCCCTTGAAGGGGGTGCGGGTGGCCATCGTGCGGGAGTGGATGGTCAAGCACACCAAGAACGACGCGGCAATCAGTGATCAGATCGACAAAGAGATCAAGGCGGTGCTGCGCGATAAGCTGGGCGCGGACCTTGTTGAGTCGGTAGATCCGCTCTACCCGGACGATCCGACTGTGCCCAACATGGTCTACACGTTTCAGGATGCAATGGCGGAGGTGTTGCCGCACCTTGTGCCCGAATTCTTTTTCAAGAAAGCAGTCGTGCCCGGTGCTGGCCGGAGAGCAGCGGCAGCGGATACCGGTGCGTTGGAATATGCGGTTCCCGGATGGGACGTCACCAGCATCGACTACGATGTGGCGCTGGAGCAGCATAAGGCACCTCTCTCCGACAAAATCAATATTCGGACCATCGCCGGCAGTGGGTATGCTAACCCTTCGGTACTGTTGGACACGAATGAGTATCTGGCCAAACGCGGTGACGCTCGCGTAAAGGACTGGGCAACCTGGGTTGCCAACGCGAAGTTCAAAAGCGCAGCGGAGAAGGCCGGAGCTGAGAACGCAGTCAACGCGAGGGATCCGCGGCCGGCAGCCGGCGAGGTGAGTTACTTGGAGATGCAGTCGGTGATGAGAATGATCATCCTGAAGGTTATGCAACAGAACAAGATCGATGTGTTTGTAAATCCGGAGATCACGCTGCCGCCCTACCTTCTGGGAGGCGCACCGGAGCCTGAGGTGAAGAGCAGGGCCTCGGCCAGTTGCTGCCAGATCTTTACTGCTCTCGTTGGAGCTCCAGAGGCCGACATTCCAGCGGGTTTTGTGACCACCGTCTACAATCCGAAATATGAGTTGAACGCGGACAAGACACAATACACTCCGGTGGCAGGGGAGGTCGAATCCAAGCTACCCCACCCCATGCCGATTAGCATGATGTTCTGGTCCGGACCCGGCTACGATTCCAATGTAATCAAGGTTGCGTCGGCCTATGAATCGGCAACGCATCATCGAACCGCGCCGCCTTCGTTCGGCCCAGTGGCGGGGGAAGACGCAAAATAGCCGCTACCAATCCCTAAAGCCACAGCAACGGTTGGCGGATAGGGTAGTTTCGGATGATCTCCGGATCAGTCGGATCCGGATCAAGCCGTTTCCACAGCGCGAGGTATTCCGGGCGCGAGCATGCCAAGCCACAAAACAGAAGGCTTGGCGCGCGCACTGGCAAGAAATCGAAGTGCTCCACGTCCTTTGGGTAGGGCCAACGCTGCTTGTCCTCCAGGTATGGAAAAAGAAAAGCCATGCCCTTGCAAACGCTGCGGCCGTCCCCAGTCGCGAAGCTGAAACTATCTTTACCGGGCTCGCCGAGTGATTTGCAGAGCGTCGCCATCACATCGAGGTTGAAGATGGAGTAGCTGTAAGGCTTGGTGCGTGCTAGTTCTCTTGGAAAGCTCCCGTCCACGGCCATTTGATTGAGGAGGTCCCTCTTGTAGCGGACTCGCATCGCTTCTCGGGTGTCCTCGTCCTCGACGAGCCGCGCAAACTCAGCCACCTGCAAGGCCCAGCACACCCCGTGGTTGTTGGTCGCCGCTCCCTCGGTGATTCCTTTGGTGCTGGTCTGCAGCCAATGCAAATACTCACGAAACCAGGCATCAAGCGCCTTACGCTCGTCCGGAGATAAGAACTCTTCTTTGATGAATCTGGCAGCTCGAGCAACTTCGACCAGATGAAGCGTATCGATAATGCCGTATGAGCGTCCCGTTGTTTTGTTGCGCACACCCTGCGAGAACTCGAGATTCGGATTCATGCGGGTGGACGGGTCGGCGAACCAGGCGCGTAGATGCGCAGCCGCATGCTCGCCATATGCGCGCGTACCGGTGAGACGCCACGCGGCCGTGAGCGCTGGCATGTGCACACTAAGAGCGATCATCGCCTTGCGATGGCCTTGAAAATTAGCTGGATTGCTCTTGCCGTCGATATTGATGTACGGCTCGTCGGGATCGGCGGGATTCGGCCAGAAGTAGTCGGCTTCGGAAAAGAAGTCATGCGATCCACCCGGATTTCTGTCCGAAGGAAAAGCGGTGATCGTCTGCGGCGCCAGTGGAAGATATTGCTCCACAGCCCGGAGAATGCGCTTCCTATCTACAGACGCCACAAGAGCATAGCCGGGCGTGGCCGTGACTGCCGCGAACATGCTTGACGTCGTCACCTCCGTCAGTGCTGCCGTAAGGCCGGCGCAGAAGAGGCGTCGACTGACACGGCACCTTTGTAGTTTCACCGGCACATGTAACCTCCCGTTGGTTCATCGTCTATAGGGAAAGACAAATAGTCTAAGCCAGATAGTAAGTCGCTGTTGCAAGCCGATAGACAAAAAGGTTCGGCGCACTTGGCGCCGAACCGTCAGACAAGGATGAGGTTAGAACAACACACGTGCGCCGAATTGCATGGTACGCATCCCCTGAGCGCCGGTAATCTCGCCAAAAGTCGCGCTGGACAGGGTGAGGCTTCCCGGATTATTGAGTGAGACAAAGTTGAAAACATTGTTGGCCTCAGCGCGCATCTGCAACTTGACACGACCGTAGACCGGAAAGTCGCGGAAAAGCGAGGCATTGACGTTCCTCAAGCCAGGTCCGGTAAAGCCATCTCGCTGGGTGTTGCCATCCAGATAATATGGCCCCGGATTCGGCCCACGGCCGGGGCAGATACCGCCGCTGCTAAGCGCCGACCCCGCAATACAGAAGGCGGCTTTGTTCAGGTAGCCTGCCACCTCCACTCCGCGATTGGAGTGGGGCAGATACGGATTAGCTCCGGGAACGAGACTGACACGATCTGTAGTATTGCCATCCTGATTCGTATCGCTTCCAGTGGTAATCGAAAATGGCGAACCGCTTTGCACAAAGACATCCGCAGCGATGGTCCAGCCGTTCAGCGAACCCCGCACGATGGATTTGGAGTTGGTGAAGTAATCCGGCTTCCAGACTACAGTGGCGACAACACGGTTGCGTAAGTCGTCGTCCGCCCTGCCGGTGTCTTCGCGAATGTTTTCAAAGTTCTGCGGGTTATTCTGCGCGGTGGTGTTCTGGTTGGAAGCACTCTCCATCGTGCGCGACCATATATAGGATCCCTTGACCGCGAAGTGGGAGGAAAGCCGCTTCTCAAGTTCGACCTGCAGAGCGTTGTAATTGGCTGTCTGGCCTGCGGTGATCACATAGACACTTTGAAGTTGTTCAGAGGCATACAACGGACGCTTGTTGTCGTTCGCGCTGGCCGAGCAGAGGCCACCGGTGGGACTGGCGAGCGAGCCGGTGCACTCGGGGTTGGCATTCGTATCAAACGGTATGTGGTGAGACATGCTCCCGATGTAGCTGATGGTAAACGCGAAATTCTTGCTGATCTGCTGCTGCACGGCAAGGTTCATCTGATACTCATAGGGCCACTGGTAATTGGGGTCGATACCCTCCGCAGTATTGGGGAGCAGTGGAACATAGGAGGAACTCGGAGTGTAGGTCGCATAGTTGGTGAACGGGCTCACACCTCCCGGCCACTTCTGGTACGGGTTGGAGAGCGTGTATATCTTATTGCTGGCAAAAGTGGTACGGGTGGCAAACGGTATGAAGTTGGACGACGCGTTCCACAGGTTACCGGAAACGATGCCATAGAAGATCCCGGCAGCGCCGCGGACCGCCGTCTTGCCGTTGCCGAAGACATCCCATGCAAACCCGATACGCGGCGAAACGTGATGGAAGCGGGTGGTGACAATGCCGCGGGTCAAACCCGAATCGCCAACTATATTGAGACCGGTTGGGAGATTTGGCTCAACTGTGGACTGGACGCCGGGACGCCACGCAGCCTCGCGATTGTGTGGATCGGTCGGCGGTGTCTGGATATCCCATCGAAGGCCGACGTTGAAGGTGAGGTTTTGACGGACCTTCCAGTCATCCTGCGCAAACATGCCATACTGCCAAGTGTTGTCCAGAGCGTAGATGCCAGTGTCCTGCTCGATGCTGCTGTTCAGACCAAGCACGAAATCCGTGAGCGAGTTGCAGGTGCGCTCACACGCCTTCGATGAACCTGAACCGGTTGTGCCGGCGGCAAAGCTGATCGAGCCCCAGTTATCAAGGGTGGTGTTCTG
>Ga0182013_10006125_pt1 | contig 13750 bp, 10 predicted proteins | sample 612S2MmetaG_FD_120487 | JGI IMG/M metagenome (GOLD analysis project Ga0182013, IMG submission 120487) | Permafrost microbial communities from Stordalen Mire, Sweden - 612S2M metaG | ecosystem: Environmental > Terrestrial > Soil > Wetlands > Permafrost | place: Sweden: Stordalen | collected... | reverse complement strand
TAGTAGTATTAGAAATGAAGAATACCAGGACATACTAAATGCTATAGCTGTAAAGTATAACATAAAACCCGAAAAAGTAGCCAACTATCCGCATCTGGAAATAGCAGCTATCTTTTTGGCATATTGTACCGACTATTTTTTGAAAAAAGAAGGTAAACTTGCTTTTGTGCTCCCTCGCAGTTTTTGGAGTGCCGACCACCACGATAACACCCGTGCCGGCAAAGCAAAAGGAATGAGGCTTACTGCGATTTGGGATTTAATAGATGTTACACCATTATTCCGTATCCCTTCAGGTGTGCTTTTTGCTGAGCGTGCTGTGGTAAAGAAAAATTTACCTGCTGCTGGTTTAAAGGGTAAAACCTTTACAGGCAGGGTGCCTGCCCATAACTGCAACTGGAAAGCTGCCGAAAATAAATTGACAGAAGAATCTGTTACATGGCATTATATTAAACAAGGTAAGGCCACGGCATTTAGTACACGTAAAACAAAAGGCAGCAACAAGGTTAATCCATACAAAAAGGAATTTAAGCAAGGGGCTACTATCGTTCCGCGGACTTTCTATTTTGCAGAACTTACTCAGGAAGCGCCACCCGATTTTGAAGACCGAATTATAAATATTAAAACCGCAGATGCAATACAGCCTGACGCTAAAGCCCCTTGGAAAGGATTGAGTTTTAGTGGGAAAATTGAAAGTCAATTTTTGTTTCGCACAGCGCTATCGAAAAGTATTTTACCTTTTCTATTACATGAGCCGGATTATGTGGTTCTACCTGTAATTATTGACCGAAAAAACAAACAGAAAACAATTCAGATGTACGACGCAAAGGAACTTATGAAACAGGGCTATCTTAATGCTTCCCGTTGGTTTCAGAATTGTGAAAATGTCTGGAAAATCCACAAAACAGAAAAAAACAAAAATATAAGCAGTGAAGATTATATAAACTGGCAAAATAAGCTTACTGAGCAGAATCTGAATGCAAAGTATTTAGTTTTATATAACGCTTCTGCAAAAGATGCAAATGCCACTATCGTTACCCGAAAGGATTACGACCTGGAATTTTTAGTAGAAAGTGTTGCATATGTTTATCACACCAACGATATAAATGAGGCCTATTATTTGAGCGCTATTTTTAACTCAACGGCCCCCAATGAAAGGATGAAAGATTTTCAAGCCAGAGGGTTATTTGGCGCAAGGCATGTTCACAAAAAAATATTAGACATATACTATCCTGTTTACGATGTCAACAATAAAACCCATATACGCCTTGCAGCTTTAAGTGAGGTATGTCATCAAAAAGCTAAAAAATACTTACAGGATAACGTACCCAAACAACAGGTAAGTGGTATTCTGTTAGGCAACTTGCGTTTGACTATTAAAAAGCACTTAGCCGCTGAAATGGTTGAAATTGATAAGTTGGTTGGTAAAATTATTGAGTGATAATATTGGAGATAATAAGGAATACACAGGGATTATTGAAGCAGTATATAAAAAAGCCGGGCATTGCAAGGCCCTGCGAAGCAATCCTGTATTTGTATTCACCGGTCATCCAATCGTCAACACAACAACCAATACCCCCCCACGCTCTTGTCATCCTGAACGATAGTAAAGGATCTTAATGTGCAAATATCAACAACATTCAGTCCATCACACACAGGCTCCGCAAGCCGGAACTTTAAGATATTCCACTATCGTTCAATATGACAAATGGAAGTGTTGCCCTTTTACATGTAACTGGCACCCGAACCGTAGGGGTACCCACAAACGTTTTGCACCTAACAGCGCAAAAAGGTGGTCGGCGTTATAATGTACTACAAGGCTTTAGCCGCTAACGTGGCTCATCCCTCACCTATTATCAGTCATTTGTAATTGTCGCCGAAAAGGCCACCGCATTTGTAATGCGCCTCTGTTTTTGGCGTTCCTCAAACTACTTCCACTTCTTTATTAAATTGCAGTGATAATGAAAAGCATCGTACTTCTTTTTCTGTGCCTCAGCAGCAGTATAATGGTATCAGGGCAATTTGTTTCGCCGTATAAATTCCAGAAGCAATTGGACCAACCTATTTGCCTTGGTACCCTGGTGGTTTTGGGGGCGTCTTACTTTGTTGGCACTTCATGGAAACTGCCGCCCGAGGCAAGTATTGCTACACTTAACCGTAACAACGTAAATATTTTCGACCGCAGTGCTACATATATGCATTCAAAGCAGGCAGGCACCGCAAGCGATGTTTTTTTGTATTCATCTATAGGTATGCCTTTACTGCACCTGTTTAATAAAAACTGCCGCAAAGATTATGGCAAAATTGCAGCCCTGAACGCCGAAGTGCTGGTTATGGACTTATCTGTTACCCAATTATTTAAAGTAACGGTAAGAAGAAAGCGCCCTTTGCTTTATAACCCTTCTATTCCGCTTAGCACCAAATACACCAAAGATAATTTCACCTCGTTCTTTTCGGGCCATACCTCTACCGTGGCGGCCATGAGTTATTGCTTTGCCACGGTGTTTACGCAATACAGTCCCGGTTCAAAAGCAAAGCCTGTAGTTTGGGCTTTGTGTGCCGCATTGCCTGTGGTTACCGGGCTGTTACGATATGCAGCCGGCGAGCATTATTTTACTGATATTATAACCGGGTATGCAGTTGGCGCACTTATTGGTGCCGGGGTGCCCTATCTGCATGGTATAAAGCGAAAATATAATCAACGCAACACAGGTGTTATTACCATATTTTAAGCTTACGGACAGAATTTACTGTTCATTTCAGCATGTCATGGACTTAACGGTACCCATAGTGTAAAATGCCACATGCGACCCCGGCCGGGGTCGAAGCTTTATAGCAAATCTTAATCTATAAATATACGACCCCAGCCGGGGTCGAACATTTGTGCACTTCTGGTTTAACAGCATTGCGTGTTAATTCAATGACATTGTTCACTTCAGCAAATCCAGCTTGTTATCGCATTAGCCTTTTCCCGGTATACGGAAAATTCTTTTTCTACCCATGCGGCGGGCCATAGCGGCTTTTGTTTTATTATTTTCCTGTTGCATGGCCAGCTCTTCGTTGTGGTGAAATAGCTGCTCTTCTTTAACAGCATCATGTACAGGCGGGGGAACGTTTTTGCCGTGGGCCGGAATAAAATGCTGATCGGTGCCGTGGGATATCTGCGGCGTAGTTTCAGGTGTGGTAACCACACTTTCAGTTGTTGGGGTAACAGCGCTTTGTTCCTGGGTAACCGGTGTGCTTTGAGTTTGCTCAACAACCGGGGCCACTGGCTCATTTACAGCTGCTTTTTCAGGGGCCACTTTTTCAGGAGCTACCTTTTTTGCAACTACTTTTTGGGGAGCAACTTTTTTAGGCGTTACCTTTTGGGCAACTGCTTTTTTAGGAGCAACTTTTTTAGGAGCTACCTTTTTGGCCACTACTTTCTTAACAGCTACCTTTTTAGCAACCACTTTTTTAGCAGCAACTTTCTTAGGTGCAACTTTTTGGGCAACAACCTTTTTAGCCGCAACTTTCTTAGATGCTATTTTTTTAGATGCCACTTTTTTAACGGGTGCTTTTTTAGCGGCAACCTTTTTAGCAACAACTTTTTTAGCTGCCACCTTTTTTACTGCTTTTTTAGGGGTTACCTTTTTTGCAGCTACTTTTTTTGCAGCTACTTTCTTCGGAGCTGCTTTTTTTGCGACAACTTTTTTGGCTGCCACTTTTTTAGCCGGTGCTTTTTTGGCTGCTACTTTTTTAACCGCTTTTTTAGCCGGGCTTTTTGCCTTTTTGCCGGCTGATTTTTTTATACTCTTGGCCATAATAGTGTATTTTATTTTATCTAAAATATGATTTTAAATTGCAACAAACAAATGTTTAAATACTGAATCCAATATTTACAAACCTGGCCCTCAACGCGGACAGCATACTTACAGAACCTTGTTAACAGGGAACAATTTGACCGTTATGCGGTGCCTTCGCTGTCTTTGGTGGCCCTTACAAGGCCCATTCCGGACAGGAAGAACAAGAGGCCCAATACCCCAAAAATAATCAGCGACCTTATGTCGCGGTTGCCTCCGCTGGTATTGGCAAAAACTATTGCCGCGTATATTAGTGCCCCAATACCCGCAAGGGTAAGTATGGCTCCGAAAATTCGTTTGATATTCATAACTTATTGTTTGTGATTAATGAAAAGGGTAAAGGACTTTATTTTCTGCCGCCCTGCCAGATTAAAACACCGCCCACGGCCATTACCACAACACCAATCACCGGCGACCAGCTGAGATAGTTGGGCTTATCGCGTGTAATTTCGAGTTTGCCTATATCAACCACTTTTTCGCGGGTAAAGAATTTTACGGAGGTAAAAATGGTTAACCCCAATCCCAGAATCAACAATACGATGCCTGTAGCTTTCATATTTTATGTTTTAAATGAACCGGTGGAGTAAAAGACCGGGCTTGAAATAATGGTGGCAATTAATGAGCCATTTGCGCTATATCAAAATGGTATTTGTTTTAACATCTGTATTTTTAAAAAAGGCTGCGTTTCCGTTCTGTATTGCCTGTAGTGAATGTAAGTATTTTAAATGCAGCTTCAGGCATTAAATGGTTCATTAATCAGAAGAAGGTGTGAATTATGTAACAATCAGTTTGATACCGTTTCTGCGGGGTTTCTGTTTCATTCCCTGCGGCCAGTCCAGCTTAAACGCAGGGGTCCCGAAGCGGACCCCTTGCCGGGGCAGACAAACACGGATAAACCTTTCAGTGTAAGCCTTGCCTATTACCTGGCTAACTGAAAGGTTTTGCGCGAAGATTGCGGAACCCGGTGAGATGGCATTTCTTATTAACTTTCGCTATGTTTTTAAATAGAAGGGCCATTAATTATTTTTCCTTTAGGTCTTCATTACATTCAACATCCGAGCAATGAAATTGAAACACTATTTTCTACTCTTATTTGCTGCCTTAACCTGCTGTTATGCAAACGCCCAGGTATGGAGCAAAGAGAAGGCCAACCAATGGTATGGCGGCCAGCCCTGGCTGGTTGGCTGCAATTTTATACCCGGCACTGCCATTAACCAGTTGGAAATGTGGCAGGCCGAAACTTTTGATTCGGTTACTATCGACCGCGAGCTGGGATGGGCGGCCGATATGGGTTTTAATACCGCAAGGGTTTTTCTGCACGACCTGGCTTACCAGGCAGACCCCACGGGCTTTAAAGAACGCATGAGCACCTTTTTACGCATCGCCGATAAGCACGGCGTAAAGCCCCTGTTTGTTTTTTTTGATGATTGCTGGAATGAGAATCCAAAAATTGGCCTTCAGCCAAAACCTGTGCCCGGTGTACATAATTCGGGCTGGATGCAAAGCCCGGGAAAGGGAATAGTGCTTGATAGCCATAACAAAACCGAATGGGGCAGGTTAGAAAAATACGTAAAAGACATTCTAACCACTTTTAAAGACGACCCGCGTATCCTGTTATGGGATTTGTATAACGAGCCCGGCAATTCCAACAACAAAACAAGGTCGCTGCCGTTTTTAAAATCCATTTTTAGCTGGGCGCGGCAGGTTAACCCATCGCAACCGCTTTCTGCGGGCATTTGGTCCTCAAACAAAGAGTTAAACAGTTTTCAGTTAAGCAATGCCGATGTTATTACTTTCCATAATTACAGCGATAGCGCCGGTCTTGCAAAACAAATACAGCAGTTAAAAACCAATGGCCGGCCTGTTATTTGCACCGAATGGATGGCCCGCACCCGCAACAGTATTGCCAAAACCAATTTGCCCGTTTTTAAAAGAGAAAGAGTAGGATGTATTAACTGGGGCTTTGTTTCGGGTAAAACCCAAACCATTTATCCATGGGGCTCAAAGCCATCTAACGAACCGCCGAAAGTCTGGTTCCATGATTTGTTATATCCCGATGGTAAACCTTATAATATTGAAGAAATTAATACATTCAAACACTATATATTCAACGCTACTGTGAACACAACATTAAAACCGGCAGATTTTGATAAAACGATTGATGGAAAAAAAGTCTCCCTGTTTTTTCTGAATAACAAAAACGGGCTTAACGCCGCTATAACAAATTACGGTGGCAAAGTGGTATCGCTTATGGTGCCCGACAGGTACGGCAACATGGCCGATATTGTACTGGGCTACCCCAATATTGATGGCTACCTGCATGCGCGGGAGCCATATTTCGGGGCGCTTATTGGCAGATATGGAAACAGGATAGCTAAAGGTAAATTCAGCTTAAACGGGCAGGATTACACCCTGGCCACCAATAACGGGCTTAACCACCTGCACGGGGGCAAAAAAGGCTTTAATGCGGTTGTATGGGATGCACTGCAGCCCGATAGCCAAACGCTGGTATTAACTTATTTATCGGCCGATGGCGAGGAAGGCTATCCCGGTAACCTGCAGGTAAAAGTTACTTACAAACTTACCAACCAAAATGAACTGAGTATTACATACGAAGCAACCACCGATAAAGCAACGGTAATAAACCTCACACATCATTCGTTTTTTAATTTAAACGGCGAGGGCAATGGCACCATCAACGACCATGTGCTGCAGATAAATGCCGACCGCTACACACCGGTTGACGAGGGCCTGATACCCACCGGTGAACTCGCTGCAGTTAACGGAACTCCTTTTGATTTCCGCAAGCCTATAACCATAAAGCAAAACCTGGAAGCAGCAAACAACCAGCTTAAATACGGAAAGGGTTACGACCATAATTTTGTTTTAAACAAAAATGAAGCCAATGCCGCAGGACTTACTTTAGCCGCCAGGATTTCAGAGCCACTGAGTGGCAGAACGATGGAAGTATGGACCAATGAACCCGGTTTGCAATTTTATGGCGGAAACTTTTTAAACGGAAAGGATATCGGCAAAGCCAGCAAACCTTATTTATTCCGTTCGGCGTTTTGCCTTGAAACGCAACACTTTCCCGACTCTCCTAATAAAACGAATTTCCCAAGTACTACACTTCAACCTGGTGAAATCTATCACTCAGTTTGCGTTTACAAATTTTTGATTGAAGCGGGGCAGTAGAGAAAACGGGCAATACATTTCTCATCTGAAATCCTTTTCAGACCGTCTCCGCAGGGCAATGTCATTAAGTTAAGGGTTGTCAAGGTTCGACCCCGCTGGGGTCGTAAATTTTACCTGAAGATTTGCTATAAATATTCGACTCCTCTGGAGTCGCAATGAGCATAAGTTAGTTGCATTTTGACCTCAGAGAGGTCAAATCTTTATAGCACAAACAGGTAAAGAGGGATACGACTCCAGAGGAGTCGTATATGAATTCGCTTAACTTAATGACATTGCTCCGCAGTGTCTCCGTTTCATTACCCTGCGGAGACACGAGCCCAAAACGGATCTGAAGAATGTGTAAATGATGTAACTATAAGGCGTAATTGTGCAACGCTTATCGATGTAACCGTCCTCATCTTTGCATGGCTGTGAAAATTCATTCGCAGGTTAAAATATAAATCATGAAACCGAAAATAATACTACCCGCTATACAAGTTCTGCTGCTTATAATAACAGCAGGTTGTAAAAAAGAGATGGACCCAAAAATACAAAACCCCACCGCAGCTGTTACGGCTACGGAGGCCAGTTTATTGCCCTTTCACCAGTCGGTGGTAAACCTGGGTGTTGCCGGCGATTTTGCTATCCTTTCTAAATCAGGTATTACCGATGTATATAAATCTGTAGTTACCGGTGATATCGGCTCCAGCCCTATAACCGGTGCAGCTATTCATTTAACCTGTGCCGAAGTAACAGGAACCATTTACACGGTTAATGCTGCAGGCCCCCTGCCATGCAGGGTTACCAATGCCACCAGGCTGGGCACGGCAGTAGGTGATATGCAAACCGCGTATACAAATGCCGCAGGACGACTGAACCCAAACTTCCTGAACCTGGGCGCCGGAAATATTGGTGGCAAAACACTTACCCCCGGTTTATATAAATGGACCAGTGCGCTTACTATTCCCACTGATATTACAATTTCGGGCGGCCCTGACGATGTATGGATATTTCAGATTGCAGGAACTTTGAACATGAGTTCGGCGGTAAGGATTACTTTAAGCGGGGGCGCACAGGCCAGGAACATTTTCTGGCAGGCATCCGGTGCTGTTACTTTAGGCACTACCAGTCATTTTGAAGGAACAATACTGGGAGGCACCGCTATTAATATGCTAACCGGTGCATCTATAAACGGTATTATGCTGGCACAAACAGCAGTTACCCTTGAAAAGAATACTGTAACAAAGCCAAGGTCAGTGGGAGTTGTTACCGAAAATACGTTAGTACTTACGCAATAAGCCAGGCAGTTTGATGTTAAAAGCGGCTGCCGGTAACGCGGGTAGCCGCTTTTTTGCATGGCACCATTTTAAGCGCATAATATACTCTCCACTTGTAAAAGCATACTCGTCAACACAGGCACTCTCATCTCTAAGGAACTATTAAAAATTAAAATTAAATACAATTTTTAACGCAAAGACGCAAAGTTTGCAAAGATGAATACAAGAGAAATGCCGTTAAAGTAATCGCCTATAATGGTTTCTTTGGCAGATATTATTTTAGTATCTAATACTAAACAGCTTCTCATACCTTTGTTCATTGCCTGAAGTTAAGTCTATCCATACAAAAAACATACCTTTTATGTTGTAAAACGATTAAATTTAGCCGCCCAAAAAAAATAACTGCATACCAATATGACAGAAGAAGAAACTTTAGATGTGCCTGAAAATACCGTTGAACCACAAACCGAACAAACACCTGTGACCCCGGTTACAGAAACCCCGGCTGCTATAGAAAACCCTATCCAAAGGAACCTGTTGCACCTGGTTATACTGGCAGTATTGCTGGTGGTGGGTAATTACCTGGCTTACCAAAGCTTTAAAGCATCGGTACACAGCGGCGATAACGGCAATGCAAATTCGGCCGATGGCCTTGCCAACCTGCTGAACAGTACCAAGGAGAACCCCAGCTACGAAAGCTATTTAGGTTTAGGGATAGCGTATTACAATACGCACCGGTACCCTGAGGCTATAGATGCCTGGCAAAAAGGCCTGCAGTATAAACCCAACAGCGAAATTTTGTATTCAAACATGGGCGCGGCATACGGTTGTATGAGCAAATGGCAGGAGCAAAAAGAAGCCTGCGAAAAGGCCCTGTCTATTAACCCCAATTTTACCCTGGCACAAAACAACCTTAACTGGGCAAAAAGCGAACTGGCCAAGTTAAACGGTGGCACACCACCTGCCAATAACAATACCGGTATTGGCACACCACCAGGTAATAGTACCGCCCAATTTAATGCGCTGGTTGACCAGGGCCTGGCGCTTTACAACAATAAAGATTATAACGGTGCCATTGCCACCTGGAAAAAAGCACTTGAAATAGACCCCAATAGCGTAATTGCACTTACTGACATGGGCGCCGCTTACGGTTGCCTGGGCATGTGGAAAGAGCAGGTAGCTGTTTGCAGAAAAGCCCTGTCTATTAACCCTAACTTTCAGCTGGCTATTGGTAACCTTAACTGGGGTTTAACTGAATTAAAAAAGAGGGGCTTAACGCCGTAGTTTTTACATTATATCCATCAACCTGATTATTATAAAGATGATGAACCCAAGCGTTTCTGATAGCCCTACGTTTAAAAAGATATTGTCGGTGCTTTTGGTGGCAGGCATCCCTTTTTTGTATTGCTATTTTGCCTTCTATACTTTTAACCACCAGATAACCCACACCAACCTGCCTACCGCAGAAGTGATTAGCACGGCCGATACCCACGTATCGGGCCTGAACGAGCACGATGGTATTGAACGGAACGTGTTGCTGGCTATGTTTTTAATAATAGGGCCGCTGGGTTACATGCTATACCGCAGCAAGTGGCCCATGAAACTATTAATGGCCGTGGGCGCCGTTTTGTGGCTGGTGTTTTTTTTAGAGATGCATTTTTTTGCTAACCTGCTTACCCCTTTAGCCTCCGGCGAAAAGCTGCGCACCTTTGTTGAAATCGTTTTACTTTTTGCCGGCACTTCCCTGGTGTGGAAATGGCTTTACGGCCTTAGCCCCTTTGTTGGCCGGCTGGTAATTGCCGAGTGCATTATCCTTTGCTGCTTTATTCCCTTTGGCGATATTTCTTATTACGATTACTCGTATATAATGGCGCCGGCTTTAAAGGTGATGCAAACCGGTAAGTTTTCATCTGCGTTTTTTCAGTATGATATTTTGCCCAGCATACCGGCCATGTTTATTTTAAAACGTGGCGGCGGCCCATACGATTACCGCATTGTAGGGCAGGCAAGCATGTTTATGTTTTTTGTGGCGTCGTTTGTAGTTGGGCGCAGGTTTTTTACACATAAATCGCTGGCGTTTTTGCTGGTGGCCATGATGTTGATTGTGCGCCTGTTTATGAATTTAAACGATGTAACCAATGCCCCGCAGGTAACCTCTATACGGTTAGACTGGTGGCTGCTTCTTTTTGCAGCAGCTTACTGGTGGGGGCTTAATGATTTTAAACTGGGCCTGTGCCTGTTGTTTTTGTTAGTGCTGCTAAACAGTTTCGGGGTTATTTACTTTGTCTGCTGGTTGCTGCTGATTGGCTTTTTACTGCTGCTGCAGATTTACAACAATTACATGGACGAAGGCACTTTGCCCAACACCCAGGTATTTACCGGCTGGTTTAAAACCTATGCGGCCAACATTGGCCTGGGCCTGGGTGGTTTGGCTTTGCACTGGCTTATAACCGGTAACGTGGTTAACGAAAGCGTTTCTATTTACGGGGCTTTTCAATTGGGGATGCTGCCTGTTTTGCAGGATTCGTTATACTGGTATTTTGGGGCTGTGTTTGCTTTTAGTTTTGCGTTGCTGCTGATTTTTAAAAACCGGTTTAATGATAAATACTGGAACGCAGCCTTGTTGCTGCTGTTTCTGTTTGTAGGTAACTCCATTTACTTTTTTGGCCGCAGCCACGAAAACAACATTGTAAACATAACAGGCAGTTTGCTTTTTGTAGTGGTGTTGTGTTCCGATGTTTTATTGCAGCTGTTTACTGAACAGGGCCACGCCCTGAACCTGAAACAAAAGGCCGTAGCCATGGCGCCGTTTGCGTTTATATTTTTTGTAGTAATGCTGGCCGATGCAAACCTGTTTGCAGCCAACACCAAATCGTATAAAGATTATATAGACAAGCGTTTTCCGCCTTATACCCAAAGTTTCCCCAGCGCGCTTGATTTGCAGGTTATAGGCGATGTAACCCATAACAGCAAAAAGGTTTATTTTATGATTTACGGCGGCTCGGATTTCTTCCTGTATTACCGCGGTAATTACGATATACCCAGCAAGTTTATGCCCATTGATACATGGATGCTTAAAAGCGAAAAAATAGCCTACGCCAACAAACTGATTGAACAAGGCTATTATGTAGTAGCCGTAAAAGGCGATGATATTTTTAAGCAGGATTTTCTTCCTTACCTGAAATACAAGAACGTTTTAGGCGAAAACGTTTATGTGTCATATAGTAATAATTGATGCAAGGCAGCTGTTAACGCAAAGGGCCGCAAAGAACTTCAATAAATCGGGGTGGCGTGGCGTTGCCGAATTTCCCAACAGCCGCCCCTTCCGTCCCCTAAAGGGGAAACCAAAGCCATAGAACGCCCTGTGCCGGTAGATTTGTTTTATTATAAAGTGGGTGTTTTATGAATATTTGATAAATTTACCATGTGAAGTTTAAGTTATCTATGTTTTATGGGGCTAAACCAGAGTTATTCAGGTTTGCTGAAAAAATGCGCTATACACCTACCGATGGAGAGATGGCAATGTGGCAGTTGCTAAAATCTGAACTCTTGCGGATGCATAAATTCAGGCGACAACACCCAATTTCAACTTTTATAGCAGATTTCTATTCTCATAAACTCAAATTGGTAATTGAAATCGATGGAGGATATCATCTGAACAACGCTCAAAAGGAATATGATGACTTTAGGGATGAAGATATGAATGGCATGTGCATTAGCGTTATTCGGTTTACAAACGAAGAAGTGATTAAGCATAGTGAGACAGTGTTGCAAAGAATCATTGAAAAAATAAAGGTTTTAGAAAACCCGAGCCGCATAACAAATCATATTTAAACCGCAATTCTAATTATGTGGTTGCTTTGGTTTCCCCTTTAGGGGACGGAAGGGGCGGCCCTGATGCAAATAAACAGGCTTTTATGTTTTTGACAATACAATGGCTTTCAAAAAACCTTTGCTCTTTGCCTAAATGGGTTTTGCCATATTTGAACCATATCGACAGTCAAAACCAACACTTTAACAAAAAACATTAACAAACAATCTTTTTTATTATTACCATAATATCTACATTTGAGCAGATAGCTTTTAGCCTTATCCCCCTCAGGTAAACAGTTATTCGCGCACAAGCTTAAAATCATTTTCAAGGCTTTAATTATTTACCGTATAAAACAACATTTTGTCCTGAATAAAAATATCCGGAAGTCTGTATAAACCGGGTAAGCATATACACCACTATTAAAATAATGCCGTAACAGATGCGTATAATGTACTTTTTTAAGGTTATTACAAATGGCATATTTGAAGTATCAAAAGCCAATGACTATCCGCATGTTTACCTAATTAATGGCTAAAGCCAAAATTCTTTATTTAATAACCCCCACTCTGAAGAGTGGGGCAACATATTGCCCCGACTTTTAAGTCGGGGATTTGGAAAAGAAGGAAGGCTTTAGCCGTTAATGTATTTAGGTAATCATGCAGATAGTCATTCAAAACCCGGTGTTGCAGTTAATCACCTAACCGGTAAATAAATTTTGCTTTTAACATTGAAGTATACACTTTTTGCAATACAAACCCTGGCTTATGAAAAAACTCCTACTCCTCTCCGCTTTTATTTTCCCGGCCGCAATGTTGCAGGCACAGGCAAACACTTCAAATTACAAATTTAATGGCGAGCAGGCTGTTTTTACTGAAAACCGCGGACAAGTGGTTGACCAGGACGGTAAGCCCGTGCCCGATGTTTTGGCCAAAGCCAGTATGCCGGGGCTTGATATGTATTTAACCAAAACCGGTGTTACCTATATACTGCTGCAATACGCCGAAGACCTTACCGCAAAGCCGCACCCCGTTTTTATCAACGATAAAAAATACAAAATAACCTACAGCCGCGTAGACGTTGCCTTGCAGGGCGCTGTTATTAATAACGAACAAATGCAGCTTACCGGCGATGCAGGCTGGCAAAGCAATTATTACAAAAGTGAGGATGGTAAAGGGCAACTGGCAGTATCGCACTTTTCAAATATGACGGTGCAAAACGTGTACCCCGGTATTGATTGGGTATGGAAATTTAACGCTGCGGGTAAACTGGAATATGATTTTGTGGTTCACCCCGGCGCTGACCCTTCGGTAATTAAAATGCAATACAGCTATGCAGATTTAACGCAGAATAAAAACAACCTGGTAATTGGTACCCGTATTGGCTCCATGACCGAAGGCCCTTTGCAGGCAAGCAGCAGCAACAGCAAGGTGCAGATAGCATATAGTGTTGATACAAAAACCAAACCCGTAAGCTTTAACCCCACCGGTTACGATAAAACCCAGGACCTTTTAATTGACCCGCCATTGGCCCTTAACTGGAGCGCACAATTTGGCGGTTCGTTTTTAAATGGGTTGAGGGGTGTGGCTACCGATACGCTGGGTGGCATTTACCTGTGCGGTTATACTACTTCACCCGATTTTGTTACC
>Ga0182013_10006121_pt1 | contig 13755 bp, 14 predicted proteins | sample 612S2MmetaG_FD_120487 | JGI IMG/M metagenome (GOLD analysis project Ga0182013, IMG submission 120487) | Permafrost microbial communities from Stordalen Mire, Sweden - 612S2M metaG | ecosystem: Environmental > Terrestrial > Soil > Wetlands > Permafrost | place: Sweden: Stordalen | collected... | reverse complement strand
TTCCGCTTCCTTTTTTCTTATCGTCATTGCGAGGAGTGCAACGACGAAGCAATCCAAGGCGGCGATTAAGAACTGGATTGCTTCGCTAACGCTCGCAATGACGGGCTTAAATAACGGCGAAACCGGGCGTAGCGAAGAGCGACGACGAGGCACCACCCCTCGAATTCCTTTTCCTCCTCAAGTTTCGCGCTGAACGTAACGGGGGTTTTTTCAGTTCGCGCGCAAAAACGTGGCGCGAGGACGATGGCGCTCGCTCATCCACCCCCGCGATAGCGGGGGCGGGGGACCACGCGAAGCGTGGTGGCGGGGGCGCGGGACTCAAAGAAAGTGAGACGACGCAAGGGGAGACGGGCGGTGACGTTTTTGTTTCCTTGCAGCGACAACGCCGCGGCGAGTCAGACGCCCCTCCCACCGCGCTGCGCGCGGTCCCCCCTCCCCACTATCGTGGGGCGGGATGCAGAAAGGGCTCCAGCCCCTTTACGCCCGGGCCGAACACGCGGACAATGGCCGCCGTGGGGGAGCGTTGTGGCTGGCGATACCGTTCTGGAAACGGAAGACCTGACCAAGGATTTCGCCGGATTCATCGCCGTGCGTGCCGTCAATCTGCGCGTCGCGCGCGGCAGTATTCACGCCATGATCGGTCCCAACGGCGCCGGCAAGACCACCTGCTTTAACCTGTTGACCAAATTCTTGGCGCCGACGCGCGGGCGCATCATGTTCGACGGCCGCGACATCACAGCGCTCAAGCCCGCCGATGTGGCCCGCCTCGGTCTGGTGCGCTCGTTCCAGATCTCCGCCGTATTTCCGCATCTCACGGTGCTCGAAAACGTGCGCATCGCGCTGCAGCGCCGGCGCGGCGGGTCGTACGATTTCTGGCGTTCCAAACGCGTGCTCCATGCGCTCGACGAACCTGCGATGACGCTCCTGGCCGATGTCGGGCTGACCGCTTACGCGGCCGCGCTCGCGGTCGAACTGCCCTACGGCCGCAAGCGGGCGCTTGAGATCGCGACCACGCTCGCGCTCGATCCGAAACTGTTGTTGCTCGACGAACCCATGGCCGGCATGGGCAACGAAGACATCAGCCGTATCAGCGCGCTGATCAAGACCATCGCCGCTTCCCGCACCGTGCTGATGGTCGAGCACAATCTCAGCGTGGTCGCCGATCTTTGCGATCGCATCACCGTCTTGACCCGCGGCCAGGTGCTCGCCGAGGGCGATTATCAGACGGTGTCGGCCGATCCCGCCGTGCGCGAAGCTTATCTGGGTACCGGTGATGGGTGACAAGAACGCGGTTGACAAGAATCTGGCTGACAATATCCCCTTGCTCGCCGTCAACGCGCTCGAAGCCTGGTACGGCGAATCCCACATCCTGCATGGCGCGAGCTTTCAAGTGCGGGCCGGCGAAGTGGTGACGCTCCTTGGCCGCAACGGCGTCGGCAAGACCACGACGCTCAAATCGATCATGGGCATCGTCGAGCGGCGCCGGGGCTCGGTGCGGTTTGAAGGGCGCGAAACGATCGGCCTGCCGTCGAACGCGATCGCGCGCGCCGGGATTGCCCTCTGCCCGGAAGAGCGCGGCATTTTCGCCAGTCTCAATGTGCGGGAAAATCTCTTGTTGCCGCCGCAAGTGCGGCCCGGCGGGCTCGATCTCGATCGCATTTTCGCGCTGTTTCCCAACTTGCGCGAACGGCTCAACAGTCAGGGCACAAAACTCTCCGGCGGCGAACAGCAGATGCTGGCGATCGGCCGCATTTTGCGCACCGGTGCCCGGTTACTCCTGCTCGACGAGCCGACCGAGGGCTTGGCGCCGGTCATCATCCAGCAGATCCGCCATACCATCGGCATGCTCAAAGCGCAGGGCTTTACCGTTCTCCTCGTCGAACAGAATTTTCATTTCGCCGCCGCGGTGGCCGACCGGCATTACGTCATGGAACACGGCCGCATCGTCGACGAATTCTCCACCCCCGAACTAAAGGCCAATATGGGAAAGCTGCACGAGTATCTCGGAGTTTGATATAGCGTAGGTACAAAGGGCCGAAAGCCTGCACAAAGGGAGGTTGGTAATGAGACTAGCTGCCAGTCTGGCATTGACCGCAGCCGCATTGATCACGACGGCCGCGCAAGCCCAAACCAGCGTCAAGATCGGCGTGCTCAGCGATATGTCGAGCCTGTATTCCGATGTCGGCGGCCCCGGTTCGATCGCCGCCGCCAAATTGGCGGTGGAGGATTTCAATCCTGCCGCCCACGGCCTGACGGTCGATATCGTCAGCGCCGATCACCAGAACAAGCCGGATGTCGGCGCCAATGTTGCGCGGCAATGGTACGACGTCGATCACGTCGACATGATCGTCGACGTGCCGAATTCCGGCGTGGCGCTGGCGGTCAACGAGGTCACGCGCGAGAAAAACAAGGTGTTCTTGGTCTCTGGCGCCGGCAGCTCCGATCTCACCGGTCCAAAATGCTCGTCCAACACCATCCATTGGACTTACGACACGTGGATGCTCGCCAACGGCACCGGTAAGTCGGTGGTCAAGACCGGCGGCGACACCTGGTTCTTCCTGACCGCCGATTACGCCTTCGGCCATGCGCTCGAACGCGACACCACGGCGGTCGTGGTCGCCAATGGCGGCAAGGTGCTCGGCAGCGTCAGCCATCCGCTGAACACTCCCGATTTCTCCTCGTTCCTGCTCCAGGCCCAGGCGTCGAAAGCAAAGATCATCGGGCTCGCCAATGCCGGCGGCGACACCATCAACGCCATTAAGCAGGGCGCCGAATTCGGCATCGCGGCAGGCGGGCAACACTTCGCCGGGTTGCTCGTCTTTATCAGCGACGTCAATGCGCTCGGGTTGAAGACCGCACAGGGGCTGGCTCTGACCGAAACCTGGTACTGGGACATGAACGACACCAACCGTACCTTCACCAAACGCTGGCAGGTCGATCGGCCGGGTAAGTTCCCGACCATGGTGCAGGCCGGCGTTTACTCGGCGGTCACGCATTACTTGAAGGCGGTTGCCGCGCTCAAAAGCGCCGCCGACGGCAAAGCGGTCGTCGCCAAGATGAAGGAAATGCCGACCGACGATCCGCTGTTCGGCAAGGGCACCATCCGCGCCGACGGCCGCAAGATCCACCCCGCATATCTGTTCGAGGTGAAGAAGCCCGAGGATTCCAAATATCCGGGCGACGATTACGTTCTGCGCGCCACCGTCCCGGCGGACGAGGCGTTCCGGCCGATCAAGGACGACAACTGTCCGCTGGTCAGCAGCAATTGAACTTCTCCCTCCCCCCTTGTGGGGGAGGGAGGGGTCGGGAGGTCGTGCAATCAGCTCGACGCTTGCGCGTCACCTCCCGACCCCCACCCCCTCCCCACAAGGGGGAGGAGAGACGATCGGATGTTGAGGATAGAGCGAGCGGGTCTGTATGTTCGAAATCTTCGGCATCCCGTCGCAGGCGCTGTTCGGACAGCTTTTGCTCGGCCTGATCAACGGCTCGTTCTACGCGCTCTTAAGCCTCGGGCTTGCCGTCATTTTCGGCATGCTCAATATCATCAATTTCACGCACGGCGCGCAATACATGATGGGCGCGTTCACCGCTTATCTGCTGCTGCAATATTGGGGGATCAACTATTGGGCGGCGCTTGTCATCGTGCCGATCGCAATAGGGGCGACCGGCATCATCATCGAGCGGTTTCTTCTGCGGCGCCTGCATCAGCTCGACCCGCTTTACGGGTTGCTGCTCACCTTCGGCTTGGCGCTGGTCATCGAGGGTTTGTTCCGCAACTATTACGGCGCCTCCGGCCAGCCCTATAACGTGCCGGAGTCGCTGCAAGGCGGCCACAATCTTGGCTTCATGTTCCTTCCCAACTATCGCGCCTGGGTCATCGTCTTTTCGCTCGTCGTGTGTTTCTGCACCTGGTTCGCGATCGAGCGTACGCGACTCGGTTCCTATCTGCGCGCCGCGACTGAAAATCCGACGCTGGTTCGCGCCTTCGGCATCAACGTGTCGCGGATGGTGACGCTGACCTACGGTTTCGGAGTAGGACTTGCGGCGCTGGCCGGCGTCATGGCGGCGCCGATCTACAACGTCTCGCCGCAGATGGGCTCCGATCTGATCATCGTGGTGTTCGCGGTCGTGGTGATCGGCGGCATGGGTTCGATCATGGGCGCGATCGTCACCGGCTTTGCGCTCGGCATTGTCGAGGGCTTGACCAAGGTGTTCTTTCCGGAAGCTTCGAATACGGTGATCTTCGCCATCATGGTCGTCGTGCTGTTGGTTCGGCCGGCCGGATTGTTCGGACGGAGCGCCTGATGGCGAGCGCAGCCGACGTGCCGGCGATGCGGTTTGGTCGCGAGACGGCCTGGAGCCTCGGCGTGGCGGCCGCGATCATGGTGGTGTTTCTGATCGCGGCGCCGTTCGTGCTCTACCCGGTATTTTTGGAGAAGGCGCTATGCTTCGCGCTGTTCGCCTGCGCGTTTAATCTGTTGATCGGCTATGTCGGGCTGCTTTCGTTCGGTCATGCGCTGTATTTCGGCTGGGCCAGTTATCTTGCCGCCTACGCCGCCAAATCCTGGGGCTTGCCGCCGGAACTCGCCATCCTCATCGGCACGGCGACCGCCGCCGTGCTTGGCGTTATCGCCGGCGGCCTCGCCATTCGCCGCCAGGGCATCTATTTCGCGATGATCACGCTGGCGCTGGCGCAAATGATGTATCTGGTCGCGTTGCGCGTGAAATTGACCGGCGGCGAGGACGGCATCCAGGCGGTGCCGCGCGGCCGCCTGTTCGGCGTGTTCGATCTCAACGCCGAAATGACGATGTACGTTTTCGTACTTGTCGTCGTGCTCGCCGGCTTCTTCCTGATCTTTCGGGTCATCAACTCGCCGTTCGGCGAAGTGCTCAAGGCGATCCGCGAGAACGAGCAACGCGCCATTTCGCTCGGCTACAACACCGACCGCTACAAGCTCATCGCGTTTGTGCTGTCGGCGACGCTGGCGGGGCTCGCCGGTTCGGTGAAGGCGCTGGTGTTCCAGCTCGCTTCGCTGACCGACGTGCACTGGACCATGTCCGGCGAGGTCATCTTGATGACGCTGGTGGGCGGGCTCGGTACCATATTCGGTCCGGTGGTGGGCGCTTTCGTCATCATCGCGATGGAGAACTACCTGGCGCCGTTCGGCCAATGGGTGCTGGTGATTCAGGGCGCAATCTTCGTCATCTGTGTCCTGATATTCCGCCGCGGCGTCGTCGGCGAATTGGCCAATTGGCTGGGCGTGAAGCTTTAGGGCATGATCCCAAAAAGTGGGAATCGGTTTTCGGGCAAGATGATGCCCGACGCATAGATCACGAATCACTTTTGCCCGCTCTTATCCACAAGCTGAAAGTCAACAAATAGTCGTCGCGGCGCGGCATTCATTTTGATTGCCCGAATCAACAACAACCGCTGATTATCTGCACGCGCCGGTTTGAAAGGCGCTTTTGATTTTGCGCTCCTGGCTCTCCTCATGTCGGAACGGCAGACAGGTCCGTACGACAGTATCGCCCGCCGATGGCTGGCACTCGTAGAGCGTCGCCAGCAACATCTCATCGAGCTTTGCGACAGCGGGCGCTGGCGGCATTATTACACGCAAACCGAGTTTCTCGCCGAAATGCGCAAAGTGCTGCAGCTGCGCGATCAGTGGGCGGCAATCGCCGGCTTGCCGCTCAGCGATGAGATGCTGGAGGACGACTTGCAGGACGATGAGGGCGTGCTGACGGACCGGAAATTCCGGGCGCCGCGGCCGACTGAGCGCCGGCGCGAAATGCCGGCTGCCGCCTGGCCGGACTAGACTCGCGGCCCGCTGCCGCGTTATCCACAGGCCTCGACCGGTTGCCGCGACGGCGCCGAAGACCCGGCGCCGGCCGCAGTTTCGAATGCTGTTCTCCCGCAAACGCGATGGGACCAAAAATGCCGAGCGCTTTGTTCTCGCCCATCAAACTCGCCGATCTGACCCTTGCGAACCGCATCGTCATCGCGCCGATGTGCCAGTACTCAGCCAATGACGGCGTCGGCAACGACTGGCACATGACCCATCTCGGCATGCTTGCGAACTCCGGCGCGGGCTTGCTGGTGCTCGAAGCCACCCATGTCGAACGCCATGGCCGTATCACCCATGGCTGCCTCGGGATTTATTCCGACGCCTGCGAGGATGCGCTCAAGCGTATCGTTATGCATTGCAAGCGCATCGGTTCGGCGAAGCTCGGTATTCAACTGGCGCACGCCGGTCGTAAGGCATCCTCGCAGCGTCCCTGGGAGGGCGCCAAGGCGCTGGAGCCTGGTCAGGATCCGTGGCCGACCATTGCGCCCTCGGCGCTGCCGTTCGGTCCAGGCTGGCATACGCCACGCGCGATGAACGAGGAGGATATGGCGCGCGTGCGCGCGGACTTCGCCGACGCCGCCAAGCGCGCGGTGCGCTCGGGTTTCGATGCCATCGAGCTGCATTTGGCCCATGGTTATCTGTTGCACAGTTTTATGTCGCCGCTGTCCAACAAGCGCAATGACGCCTACGGCGGCTCGCTTGCCGGCCGCATGCGTTTTCCGCTCGAAGTGGCGCGCGAGACTCGCGCCGCGATCCCGCGCGGCATTCCGCTCGGCGCCCGCATTACCGGCACCGACTGGCTCGACGGCGGCCTCACCGGCGACGACGCGGTGGAGCTTGCCAAGGCGCTCAAAGCTGCCGGGCTCGACTATGTCGATATTTCTTCCGGCAATATTTCGCCCGATAGCCGTTGGCCCACCGACCCCGGCTTCAATGTTCCGGTTGCCGAAAAAGTGCGCCGCGAGAGTAGAATTGCGGTGCGGGTGGTCGGCATGATCGCCAACGCTCAACAAGCCGAAGCCATTATCGCCGAGGGCAAGGCCGATATGATCGCGATGGCGCGCGCCTTCCTCGACGATCCACATTGGGGCTGGCACGCCGCGCAAACGCTCGGTGCCGAGGTCGCCCGTCCGGTGCAATATGCGCGGTCTGCACCGGCGCTATGGCCCGGCGCCGCTTTGCGCGGCTGAAGGCGGCACGCGACCATAGCGCAGCGCCAGCCGCGCCGGCTCGGCGCCGAAGTAATAAGCGAGCCGCAACTGCCACATCAGGACAACGGTGCGCAGCACGCCGTGATGCTCCCAGCGCCGCCCCGACGTCACCACCGGCGTTGAGATGCAGAACGGCCGACACAACCGTTTCAGCCGTTTCGAGATTGCGATGTCCTCCATGAGCGGCAGTTCGGGAAAGCCGCCGACCAGAGCGAACGCCTCGCGGGTGACGAAAATCCCCTGATCGCCGGTCGCGATGCCGGTTACGCGCGAGCGCCAATTGATCATGCGCGCCACTACGGCAAGAAGCGGATGCAGCCCGGCGATGCGCACGTCGAAGCGGCCCCAAGCGCGTAGCGAAAGAGCCGTGTCGATCAGCCGGTCGGCATCCTCCGGCAGCGCCGTGTCGGCGTGGAGGAACAGAAGTGCGTCGCCGCAGCCAAGCGCCGCGCCCGAATTCATCGGTGCGCCACGGCCGCGCGGGGCGGCGATCACCCGATCGGAAAACGGTTGCGCCAATTGCGGCGTGCCGTCGCTGGAACCGCCGTCGACGACGATGATTTCGGCGCCGCGGGCTCGCAGCGGCGCAAGCGCTTGCAACGCGCCAACGATGATCGTCGCCTCGTCGAGCACCGGGACAACGATGGTGAGTCGACGCATGGCGGAAGAATGGCGAGAGAAACGCGGTGCGGTCAAGCGCGCTTACGGCGCGCATACATCACGCCTGTATCTGAAAGCAACGGATAAGGCCGCCAATCGGGACGGCCTTACCGTTCAAAGCAAGAGATTCAAGACCACGCGTCCATTAACGCTGCGGCTGCGCACCAAATTGGTCCGGGTTCGGTATAGCGACGACATTGCCGTCTTTATCGTAGCCGGGGATCGAGCTGTAGACCCCAGTTTCATGGCTGACTGGTTGCACCTTCTTCGCCAGCGCCGGGCTGGTGAGCATTGCGACGATGCCAAGAGCGGACAAAGCCAATTTCATGTTGAGCGACTTCATTGCTGTCTCCGTCAATTTCAATGCCGCCCCTGAATTGGCTAAGTATCAAAAATGTTGCGATGCACAAGCAGTCTTCGCGCAAAGAGATTTCACAAATTTGTTATGGAATAGAAATAGTTGATGCAAAATTTATTTCAATGTTTATGTGGTTATACGGCGATGCAACAAAACTATTCAGTAGGCCGAAATGCGCGGCAACACATTGCCGCTTCTTCAGTCCAAGGTGCGGAAAAACTAAGCTGATAAAAAACATCGCGAGCGTATTGGCGGTGCTCGGCTCGGCTCCTCGGACGCGCATTTCTCGCGTTTGACCTGGACCTTCAGAGCGTCGCGGCGCCGGTCGGGGTCGCCGCGTCAAATCCGATACGGCCGAAGCCGGGAAGTTTTACGGCTGGATGACGCCAATCGAGTCCGGCGACGAGACCGAGGACGTTGACCTCGATGCCCTCGACGCGGCCGATCTTGATGCCGAGCAGACCCCATAGATTTGCCTCGATGCCGGTGCGGCTGTCGCTTAATCCGGCATAGGGTAGCGGACGGAAATCGCGACCGACGGCATTCGGCGGCAGTTCGGCGCCTAGCTCCGGCACCGCGCGCAACACGGTGGCGACGAAGGTGTTGCTGTTGGGTCCCGGCCAGATCCGGTAGTCGCCGGCGCGATCGTATTGATAGTCCTTCACCGCCGCCTCGATCTTGGGGATCAGCGCGTCGGCGGCGGGCCCGCTGACGTCGGCGACGATCGTCGGCGCCGTGCCGAACCAGCGGCCGTCCGGCGGCCAATTGTTGGTCCGCAATGGATTGCCCCAGCCCACCACGTCGTAACGCGCCCAGGCGTGGGCGCCGGTGCGCTTGATGACTATCCAGCTGTGGACGGCGACGACACCCTTCAAGCCGCCGGCGCGGGCGGACATTACCAGCACGCGTGCCTGCGGATAAGCGCTTGCCGGTGGCAACAGGCCGATACTCGACCAGTTGGTGTCGCGCCAGCTCGTCGGGCCATGCGCAAAGGCGTAGGCCGAGGCGCGAACCACGATAGGGAGCAGAAAAACGGCGAGGAAGGTGAGCACGAAAATGGTCCGTAGCCGATGCGCTTTGGCCGCCCGCGGCATCGGCATTGCTGTTTGCTGGTGCATGATGGTCTGGCCGGCTCGTCCCGAAGTGCTAAATGGGGAGGAGCGCGTGTTGGGGCAATGTCGCCGATGATGAAACATGAGTAATCCAGTTCTGGTCGAAGTGACCCGGGGACCGCTGGTGGAGAGTATCCATCGCGGCGCGGTCGTTGTTGCCGACGCCGACGGAAGCATCGTCCTTGCACTCGGCGAGGTGGCAAAGCCGGTATTCCCGCGCTCCGCGATCAAGGCGCTGCAGGCTCTGCCGCTCGTGGAGTCGGGCGCGGCTGACCGTTACGGCTTTGGCGACGAAGAGCTTGCGCTTGCCTGCGCCTCGCATAGCGGCGAGCCGGCGCATGTCGCCACAGTCGAGCGCATGTTGGCGGCCGCGGGTCTTGACCCCTCGGCGCTGCGCTGTGGCGCGCATTATCCGATGTCGCAAGCTGCCGCCTATGCGCTGGCGCGGACCGGCGCGCCATCGGCGGTGCACAATAATTGCTCCGGCAAGCATGCGGGCTTTCTCTGCGTCGCTTGCGCGATTGGCGTCGATCACGCCGATTATTTTCGGCCGGAGCATCCGGTGCAACGCGAAGTTCGAGCGGTGATCGAGGATTTTACCGGCGCCGTGCTGTCGCGCGAATCGTGTGCCATCGACGGCTGTTCGGTGCCGACCTGGGCGGTGCCGCTGGAAAATCTGGCCCGCGGTTTTGCCAAATTCGGCATTGGGCGCGGCCTTGCGCCGGGACGCGCCGCAGCGGTCGCGCGGTTGCGCCATGCCTGCGCGCAAAAACCGTGGTACGTCGCCGGCACCGGCCGGTTCTGCACCGAGATCATGCAACTTTTCGGTAGGCGGGTTTTCGTCAAGACCGGCGCCGAGGGCGTCTATTGCGCCGCGCTGCCCGAACTCGGGCTCGGTATCGCGACTAAATGCGACGACGGTGCCGGCCGCGCCGCGCAGGCGATCATGGCGGCGCTGATCGCGCGGTTTTTGCCGTTGAATGATGCGGAGCGGAAGGCGCTTACGCCCTACATGCGGCCGAGCTTGCGCAATTGGAACGGCTTTGAGGTCGGCGGTGTCAGAGTGACCGAAGCGGTCTGAGGCGTCAGTGCGCGGTCACCGTACGCGGTTCCCGGCGATCGACAATTGCCCATAGCGTTCGGCGCCATCCTTGCTGAGATCGCCTGTGACCGTCTTGTCCCATTGCCTGCCGACAATGGCACCGGACGGGGCGTCGGCAATGAGATTGTTTGTAATCACGACGCTGCCTGCTTCCGACACCACCGAAACAGCAATACCGAAGTCAGCGCCACGCACCAGATTCCCCGTGATGACAACGTCTCGCAGCGACGGGCCCCAGCCCGCGATGATGCCGACGCCCTTGACGTCCTCGATGACGTTGCCGGTTATCGCGGTGTCGGCCTCGGTGCTGATGCCCATGGCCTCGGTGTCGCCGCCGTAAGGACGTCCCCGGTGCAAGTTGCGGATCAGATTGCCCTGGACCACCGCAAGGCGACCTCCGGCATCCTTGAAGTTTGCGATCCCAACGCCGACGGCTGCCCCGTCGACGATGTTGTTGGCGATCACCGCGCCGTGGAAGCCGAACTCGACATAAAGCGCAGTCTCGCCGATACCGCTGCAGGCGTTGCCGACGATCTGAATATTTGAGGCCGTATTGCCGCGCACCGCTGAGTAAGTCGCATTGCGGATGCGGTTGCCGCGCACGATGACATTATCGGCGCGAAAGACATTGATGGCATTGCCCCACTGTCCGGTGCCGCCGGATGTGTTTTCGGTGTCTTCGATGCGGTTATCGACCACAAGCGTGCCGTCGTCGCCCGGCGTGCTGCGCCAGACCGAGATGCCGCAATTACCGGCGCCACGCACGGTGTTGCCCGCGATCCTGAGCCCCCCGGCATTGTTCGAGAAAATCGCGTAGTCGGCAGCGGCATTCACCGTATTGTCGGTCACCTCGCCGGCGATCGCCTCAAGCGCGATGCCGTTGCGGCCGGAATTGACGATCTCGCAATCGGCGATGCGGACGGCGCGGCCTTGCGTCAGATGCAGAAGGCCGCGGCCGTCGGGCAGCGGGATATTGGCGCCGTCAAGGAGAAGTCCGCTCAGGCTGATATGATCGCTGCCGGTTGAGGACAACAGTGACGGGCCGCCCGCCATGACGATCTGCGTCGCCCCGGCGATGCCGGCGATGGTCGTGTAGGACGGCAAGTGCAGCGCGCCGGCGCGATAGATGCCGGGCGGCAACCGCAGCACTGCGCCCGCCCCCGCCGCGCGCTCGATGGCGCGTTGTAACGCCGCCGACTGATCGAGTTCCGCATTGGGACGAACGCCGAGCGACGCTGCGTCGATCTCGGCGCGCGCTGTCGGCTCATCGCGCGCGACCGCGGGCCCAGCTGTGCCGGCCGACGCCGCGCCGGCGAAAGCGGCAAACAGGCGGCGACGATTAAAGCGCATCATGGCAGTCCCGGTGGAGCGCAGTTGCAGCCAACGATGTGCCAGAAATTGATGGGCCAATGCGCCGCTCAAGTCCCCAACCGAGACCCGTTTTCGCGTTAAGGGTTAACGTCGGCTTGCGGTTAAGGACGTGTTCGAAGCCCGCCGGCGGCGCTATCAGTTCGTCAACATGGCGGCGATCTCTTCGGCCGCCGTCGCCGGCGCCAGCCGACCCGCAGCGACTTCGGCCTCGATCCGCGGCAATGCCGCTTTGAGCGCGCGATCGGATCGTAACGGCGCGAACAGCCGCTCCTCGAGCATGGTCCACATCCATTTCACCTGCTGTTCGCCGCGCCGCGCCGCAAGCTCGCCCGACGCTGTCAGCCGTTGGCGATGGTCGAGAACATGCGACCACAGCGCCTCGACGCCCTCGCTTTTGAGCGCCGAGCAGGTGATGACCGGCGGCGACCAGTTTTGCGACCGCGGCGATAGGATATGCAGCGCCGCGCCATATTCCGCCGCCGCAAGCCTGGCGCGGCCGAGATTATCGCCGTCGGCTTTGTTGACTACGATCATGTCGGCCAGCTCGACCACGCCTTTCTTGAGCGCCTGCAATTCGTCACCGGCGCCGGGCAGCGCCAGCACCAGAAAGAAATCGGTCATGTCGGCGACCGCGATCTCGGACTGACCGACGCCGACGGTTTCGACCAGCACGACGTCGTAGCCCGCCGCCTCGCACAACAGCAGGGTCTCGCGGGTTTTGGCGGCGACACCGCCGAGCGTGCCGGAGGCAGGCGAGGGGCGGATGAAGGCATTGGCGTCGTTGGCGAGCCGCGCCATGCGCGTCTTGTCGGCGAGGATCGAACCGCCGGTGCGGCGCGACGACGGATCGACCGCGAGCACCGCGACTCTGCGGCCCTGCCCGGTCAAGAGCGTACCTAGCGCATCGATCATGGTCGACTTGCCGACGCCCGGCGCGCCGGTAATGCCGACGCGCACCGCGTTGCCGGTCGCATCGAGCAGCGCTTGCGTGAGCGCTGCCGCGGTGTGGCGATGATCGGCGCGCTTACTCTCGATCAGGGTGATGGCGCGCGACAGCACATTGCGCTCGCCCGCGCGGATCTCGCGTGCGAGCCGTTTGACATCAGGAAACGGTGGAGGCGCAGTCATCATGCATCATCGGCGTGCGCGGTAACGATTGAGTGGTCGATTGGATTCGAGTTTTCTTAACGCAAGACGCGGGAAAAGCGATGCGCATGCTACTCTTCCTAGCATCTTGAATTGACATTCCGGAATCGCCGCAGACCGACCAGAATTCATCGCCGAATGACCCCGATATCGCCGAATTGAAGCCGCATCGCGCGGCTGTCATCGCCCGGCCAGAACGACGCGGCAATTGAAGTGGTCTGCGGCGTCATTTGTCCATCCTCGAACAGGGAGACAATCGATGAACTGGGATCAGATTCAAGTCAATTGGATGCAATTCAAGGGCAAGGTCCGTATGAACTGGGCCAAGCTCACCGATGAGGATGTCACGCGTATCGGCGGCCGCCGTGCCGAGCTCCGCGGCCGGCTGCAGGCGCGCTATGGCTTTGCCAAGGCCGAAGCCGAGCGCGAGATCGAAGCCTGGATGAAGGCGCAGCGCCACGCGGCGTGAGGGTAGTGCTGAGCCGCTGCATTGACGCATGTAAATCCGCTCTCGCGACGGACGCGCATCCTCCCGCCCCGTGCTAGCGGGAAGGGGGGACCATGCGTAGCTCGCGAAGCGGGCGAAGGATGGTGGGAGGGGCGACTGACTCAAAGCTTCGTTGCCGTCGCAAGGAAATAAAAACGTCATCTGTCATCTCCCCTTGCGTTGTCTCGTTCCCTTCGATGCCCGCGCCCCCTCCACCACGCTTCGCGTGGTCCCCCTCCCTCGCGATCGCGAGGGCGGATAAGCGACACTGTTCTCGCGACGCGCCCGCGCCCGAGTTTTGCCACGCCATTCCCAAATGCCCCCAAAAAGCAAAGGGGAGCGGAGCGCCGACAGGCGCGTACTTAGAGACCGCACCAGCGGGTGCGGCGCCCCCTCCGTATGCTCTTCAAAACCAAAGAACATACGGAGGGGGCTCGCCTCTCGGCGCTCCACCGCGGCGCT